>ERZ724508.617-NODE-617-length-24433-cov-5.050086_pt1 | contig 24433 bp, 19 predicted proteins | sample MGYA00376041_ERZ724508 | MGnify/ENA primary metagenome ERZ724508 (study PRJEB28724, sample SAMN07190887) | wastewater metagenome | isolation source: effluent of sewage treatment plant in Hong Hong | place: USA: Christiansburg, Virginia | collected 2016-03-01 ...
AGGTAATGAACCTAGTAGCGTGCACTCATTAAATAATTCAATACGCGAATACTACATAGTCGCTATAGACGAACATGTCATTGACCCTATTGACTATCCGGAAATTAAATTGACTTCTGGACAAGAGCAAGGCGATGTTATATTTGAGGCAGTTGTTGATGTGCGGCCTGTAATTGAAGTAACTGGATATGACAAATTAGAAGTTCAAGTTGACGTACCTAGTATTGATGAAGACGGAGTGAATAAACAACTTGATTTATTGCGAGATCGTTTCGCTGAACTAGAAAATGTTGACGGGGAAATACAAGATGGTCATTTTGTGACTATCGATCTTAAAGGCTCAATCGATGGAGAAGAACAAGACGGATTAAGCGCTGATGATTATTTATATGAAGTTGGTACTGCTCTTATTAGTCCTGCAATGGATGTTGCTTTACGAGGAAAAAAAGTTGGTGATGAAGTAACATTCTCAGATGAACTTTCAGAAAACTTTGGAGCGCTAGCTACTCAAGAAGCAGAATTTACTATCAATATTAAAGAAGTTCAGAAAAAGAATCTACCTGAAGCAAGCGATGAGTGGATAAAAGAAAATACTGAATTCGAAACGCGTGAAACGTATGATGCAGATGTAAAAAAGCGTCTAGAGAATTTACGCTCGTTCCAAGCGCAAATGCAATTGAAACAAAATGTAATGAATTCATTAGCTGAAATTGTTACAACAGAGCTTCCTGAGAAATTTGTTAAACGTGAAATAGATGCACGTATAGATCAAATGGCACAAGAATCAAAGATCTCTAGAGATCAAATAGCTCAAGTGATGGAAACTTGGCCAGCAGATGAACGCGATGAATTTATGGCAAACGTACAAAAAGATGCAGAAAGTGCTATTAAATCAGACCTTGCAATTCGAGCAATAATGATTCAGGAAGCTATCGAAGCATCTGATAGCGACGTAGAAGATGAAATACTTAAATATTCTCAAAGTTCTGGCGAAAAAATTAATAAAGTAAGGAATAGACTTGCAAAACCTGGTGTTGAGAAACAGATACGCCAAGATATCGCACGCAATAAAGCAGTAGAGTTTGTTCTTGAAAATGCTGTCGCTAAAGATAAAAATGGTGAAATAATAGACATAAAGAAAACCGATCTAAGTGGCGATGAAGATACAGTGTTAAATAACGTTATGGAGATGATCTCCGCTAGCGCTACTGAACATTCTGGACACGATCACGATCATGCAGATCATGACCATTCAGATCCTAACCACGTTCACTAGGACTTATAGATTTAATTTAAAAAGTGTAAGCAAAGTTAAAATCTGTAAGCTAAAGTGTTCAATAGAAAATAGTTAAATTTAAACAAGGAGCCCTAAGTGAGCGATTTTTACATTCCAAACCCATCAGTTGTATATAAGAACAACCGTGGACAAGAAGTTTCAATGGATGTATGGTCACGTCTTTTACAAGACCGAATTATATATCTAGGAACTCCAATTAATGATTCTGTTGCAAACATGATCATTGCACAATTACTACATCTTGAAAGCGAAGATCCAGATAAAGATATTTCAATTTATATCAACTCACCTGGTGGAGAAATCACTGGTCTATTTGCAATATATGACACTATGCAATTCATTAAATGTGATGTTGCAACAATATGTATTGGTCAATGTGCATCTGCTGCAGCTGTTCTGCTTGCTGCAGGTACTAAAGGTAAAAGATTTGCACTTCCAAATGCACGTATATTAATTCACCAACCACTTGGTGGAGCACAAGGACAAGCTACAGAAATAGAAATTCAAGCTAAAGAGATTTTAAGAATTCGTGCCGCACTTGATGATTTGCTAAGTGAAAAAACTGGACAAACTGCAGAAAAAATTCATGCTGATACTGATCGTGATTATATTATGAGTGCAGAAGAAGCAAAAGAATACGGAATGATCGATGCTGTTATGACATCGCGTGATCTTTCAAGTGCTGCATTAGTTGCTGCGAGTTCAAACTAGTAAAGAGGTAAGTAATAGTGGCAAAGTTTGGTGACAGCGGAGATCTTTTAAAATGTTCTTTTTGTGGAAAATCACAAAAGCAGGTTAAAAAATTAATAGCTGGTCCTGGTGTCTATATTTGTGATGAATGTATAGAACTTTGTAATGAAATAATCGAAGAAGAGCTTCATGGTCGTATTGATTCTGAGGCAGTAAATCTTGATGAATTACCAAAACCAGCAGAAATTTTAGATTACCTAAATGGTTATATAATTGGCCAAGAACGTGCTAAAAAAGTTATGTCGGTAGCGGTCTATAACCACTATAAACGAGTTCGTTTAGGGACTTTTGGCGACGAAGAGGTTGAATTACAAAAATCTAATATTTTGATGCTCGGGCCTACTGGTTGCGGAAAAACTTTGCTTGCACAAACTTTAGCAAGAATGCTAAATGTTCCTTTTGCTATTGCTGATGCAACAGCATTAACTGAAGCTGGTTATGTTGGTGAAGATGTTGAAAATATTTTATTAAAACTTATTCAAGCAGCTGATTACGATGTTAAAAAAGCAGAAACTGGTATTATCTATATTGATGAGATTGATAAAATAACTCGTAAAGCAGAGAATCCTTCAATAACAAGAGATGTTTCTGGTGAAGGAGTTCAACAAGCATTATTAAAGATTCTTGAAGGTACCATTGCTAGTGTTCCGCCTCAAGGTGGTCGTAAACATCCTCATCAAGAATTTCTACAATTAGACACTTCAAATATATTATTTATTTGTGGTGGTGCTTTTCCAGGTTTAGAAAAAATTGTTGAGTCTCGTCTTGGTGGAAGTGGTCTTGGTTTTGGTGCCGATCTTAAAAAGACAGCTGAAAAAAACCTTAGTGAGATTATGAGTAATATTCTTCCTGAAGATTTAATGGCTTATGGTTTAATACCAGAATTTATTGGGCGACTTCCAGTTGTTGCTACAGTGAATCATTTAGACGAAGAAGCATTAATTTCAATTTTAACTGAACCGAAAAATGCACTTGTTAAACAATACGAAAAATTCTTTAGCTACGATAATGTAGAACTCGAATTTAGTGAATCTGCATTACATGCAATTGCTTCACAAGCATTAACGCGTAAAACTGGTGCTCGTGGTTTGCGCGCGATCATGGAAGAAGTCTTACTAGAGACTATGTATGAACTTCCTTCTCGAACTGATGTTAAAAAATGTGTAGTTGATGAAAATGTTATTTTAGAACGAAGTGCGCCAAAATTAATTCTTCAAGGTAACCGAAAGTCTGCATAAAATTTTTCTGTGGATGATTTAGCTGAAAAGTATAAATCTTGTCACGCTAATTGATTCGTTTAATTCGCAAAAATTCTCGTATATATATTAATTATAATGTAAACCTTTTGGTATGAAATGCCGACAATATACTGTGGTTATTAGTAGATTAAAGATTCTATTGAGCATATTATTATGCAGTGTATTATATCTCGGCGTCTCAGTTCCTTCGTATGGAACTGATCAAGCAATTAAAGCTGATGTTAATGTTTCGCAAAAAGTTGAAATTGCAATTACAAAATCTGGTTCTGACAAGATTTCTGTAATTTTAGAATTAAATGATTACACCAATTCAGATTTAAAAAATTCTAGTGATCGTCGTGAATTAAAGAACGATCAAAATGACATTATCGATGATATAAATCTAGATGCTGATCTCACAACTAAATTTTCTCGTTTTCCACTTGTTGCGACAGAGATAACTTCTGATCAGTTAGACCAATTAAAAAATGACTCAAGAATAAAATCTATCTCATTGCAAGAACGCTACACAATTGATGATTTAAAAACACAAGCAACTCTTGCCCCAATGGGAGTTCAAATTCCATCTGATATTTTAAATGCAAAGGATGCTTGGAACCATTCGCCGTCCTATACAGGTATAGGACAAAAAATTGTAATACTCGATAGTGGAATTGACAAAAACCACCCATATCTAGATGGTGCTGTTGTACACGAAGAATGTTTTGCATCTGGGCCAATGCCAAGGACTCAAGGAGTTGGGTCTTGTCCTGACGGTACACCTGCACAATCTGGAAACGATTCAGCATTACCTTGTGACAGTTCTATTCCTGGTTGTTACCATGGTACACATGTTGCAGGTATTGCAGCTGGTCGACAAAATGTTCTTGGGGCACCATCACAAGCTGCGGGTGGTGTTGCTCCTGGTGCTTCTATAATAGCTATTAGAGTTTTTGGTGTATATTCATCTGCTCCATATTCAACTGGTCAAGATTGTGGAAATAATAGTACCGGCATTCTAAAGAAGTGTATTTTGGCAGAAAATGTTGATATTCTTCTGGCACTACAGTGGATTATTGCAAATCCTACTGGTGTGGCCTCAGTTAATATGTCTTTAGGTGGCATAGGTGTGACCAATAATGCCTGTGATGGTGTTTATGATTACTATACAATTGAACAAGGTGGTGCTCCTGGTTTAGGTAATGCTGTTACATCATTGAAAAACGATTACAAAATTGCAACAGTAGTCGCATCTGGAAATGGTGGATCTAAAAATGGAATCTCAGCACCAGCATGTGTCACAGATGCTATTGCAGTAGGTTCAACCCAGACAGGAAATAGTGTTGTTAGTACTTCGAATACAGGAGTTCTTTTATCGCTTTTTGCACCTGGAGATAATATTCTATCTAGTATTCCCGATGATGGATATGCCTATTCGGGTGGTACTTCAATGGCAGCCCCTGCTATTGCTGGAGCATTTGCTTTGATCAAACAAGCTGTTCCCTCTGGAACTGTTTCATCTTGGCTAACAAGATTCCAAAATTCAGGTACTAATATAATCGATGGTTCACCAAGTATAACTCGCAAATTACCAAATATTTTAGATGCAATTAATAATGTTGCATCTTCGGTGCCGACTGCTCCTGGTTATGTCAATGCGAGTACTGGATATGGATATGCTTATTTAACCTGGTCTAGTGTCGTTGGTGCTAACTCATATCGGATAATCAATAGTAGTGGCAACACAATTGCAGATGTATCATCTGGAACTACGGCATATAATGTTGCAACCATACCATATACAAATAATTATTTTGCAGTAAGGGCATCTAATAGTTCTGGTTCATCAGTGTATAAATATTCAAATAATATTGTTGGACTACCTAACACCTCTCAAGTTGGTTATACATTTTTTGCATCGAATGGAGCTACAGTTGGTTTTGGATCAGCTAGCCTAAGCACACATAGCAACTTAGGAATTAATAATGTAGTTGGTGGAAGTTCAAATCGTTATAGCACTGGTGCTTGGGGTGTATCATCAGCAGGAGACGTTTATTCATATGGCTCCGCAGGATTTTATGGTTCTATGGGTGGACAGCGTTTGAATAAGCCCATGATTTCTATTGCCTCAACTGCAACTAGTAATGGTTATTGGATGGTTGCTAGTGATGGTGGTATCTTTAGTTTTGGTGATGCTCAATTTTATGGTTCGACTGGTTCAATCAGATTGAATAAACCTGTAGTCGGGATGGCACCTACTCCGAGTGGTAATGGTTATTGGATGGTTGCTAGTGATGGTGGTATCTTTAGTTTTGGTGATGCTCAATTTTATGGTTCGACTGGTTCAATCAATTTGAATCGACCTATTGTTGGGATGACTCCTACTCCGAGTGGTAATGGTTATTGGTTGGTTGCTAGTGATGGTGGTATCTTTGCTTTTGGTGATGCTCAATTTGCTGGTTCTCTTGGGGGCCTAAATGTTAACGATGCTATTGGTATGAAACGTAATGATTCTGGAACAGGCTATTGGATCTTTAGATCTGACGGTAGTGTCTATAGTTTTGGATCGGCACCATTTCTAGGCCATGGTGCTGGACGAGGGCTTTCTTACGTCCAAGCTGGCTAAAAAGTGAATAGCTTCGCGGGTTGAACCTTGGAAAGCTAAGATATATAAATGGTTTCAGAATCCGAAAAGTGGCAAGCATTAAATGACTTATACATTGAACATGCCGAATCCCTAGATAAAGACCATTTAGTGGTTTCGGCGGTTATTGCTAGTGGTAGAAAAATTTTAGTTATTAGACGATCTAAAAAAGATACATACCCTGGAATGTGGGAATTTCCAGGTGGTGGGGTAGACAAGGGCGAAAACGTCATTCAAGCGATTAAAAGAGAAATTAAAGAAGAAACAAATCTAGACGTTGGCGAATTTCCTGTTTCAGAACTGATGACCCATCCAACTCGTACTGCATTAAGAATCATTATGGAATTTAATTGTCAAAATGTTGATGATCTTATTTTATCTAGTGAACATGATATGTGCTATTGGTTAGATATTGACCAATTAGCTCGACCTGACACCATGAATGATATGGCTAGAGAAATTTATGCGACTATGCGTGATGAAAATAAATCTGTATTAGATATGATGATTACCCGATTCATAGATCTGAGGTTTCCAGATGACGATCATAATATTTGGTGATTCAATTACTAATCGTGCTGATGACCAAACTGGTGGAGGCTGGACGTCACGATTGTGGTCGAAAATATATTCCGATTTTTCACAGAAATATGCTGAAGGTGTTGTTTTGAGTAAACACTCAGTTTTAGAACTTGGTATTGGTGGAGATGATATTTTAGGGATCGAAAATAGGTGGGAATCCGAATACCATACCCGAGTAAATAATGTAGATAATATAGAAGAAATAATTGTAGGTATCGCAGTCGGCATTAATGATTCTCGTTTAGAACTAGATACTGGTAAAAATCATATTTCAATAGAAGATTTTACAAATGCTTATATTCGTGTTTTAGACAAAATGAAAATATTAAAATTAAAAGTTTTTATAGTAGGTTTGACTCCAGTAGACGAAAATAAGGTAAATCCTTGTTTATGGATTGACCCTCCAACAAGTTATCAAAACGATATTATTTTAAAATATAATGAAGTATTAGTAGGTTTGGCTAAAAAATATAAGCATAACTTTGTTGATGTGTATAGTATCCTTCAACAACAAATTGAAGAAAATGAGCCAATTAGCATATTGAGTGATGGCTTGCATCCGAATGCTGATGGCCATGAATTAATAGCACAGCAAGCATATAGATCAATTAAGTCAATGTTGTAGCCAAGATTTGGGGTGAATATTTGACTTTAGCCTAGAATATATCTCCATGAGTTTTAAAGTACCAGACAAAGTTAATCCAGATGGACTTGAAGATAAATGGTCTATTGTTTGGGACAAGAAACAGATTTATAAATTTGATCGTACCCGTGCCCGCGACGAAATCTTTTCGATTGATACACCTCCGCCAACTGTAAGTGGCTCACTTCATATTGGTCACGTATTTTCATATACTCACACCGATGCAATTGCGCGCTATAAAAGAATGTCTGGAAAACATGTTTTTTATCCTATGGGTTGGGATGATAACGGTTTACCAACAGAACGCCGTGTCCAAAATTATTTTGGTGTTACTTGTGATCCAAGTATTGCCTATGATGAAAATTTTGATCCACCACAAGAGCCATTTGATCCACCACAAGCAATCTCAAGGAGAAACTTTGTTGAACTTTGCTCATTGCTAGTTGGAGAAGATGAAGAAAAGTTCGAAGAATTGTGGCGCCATATGGGGCTTAGCATTGATTGGTCTATGACTTATACCACTATAGGTACTGTGTCTCAACAGATTTCTCAAAACGGTTTTCTCCAGATGGTCAATAGAGGTGCGGCATATTTAAGTGATGCTCCTACAATGTGGGATGTTGATTTTAAAACTGCTGTTGCCCAAGCGGAAATTGAAGACCGTGAAAAAGGTGGTAAATTTTTTAAACTAAAATTTCACTTTCTAGATGAAGCCACTAACAAGGCATCAGAAGAATATCTAACTATCGAAACAACTCGTCCTGAACTTATTGCAGCCGATGTCGCTATAGTTGTAAATCCAGAAGATGAAAATCTAAAGCATCTTATTGGGAGAAAAGTACTTACCCCTATTTTTAGTATTCCGCTTGAGATTTTTCCACATCATTTGGCTGACCCCAAAAAAGGTTCAGGTGCAGCTATGGTTTCTACTTGGGGCGATATTACCGATGTTATTTGGTGGAGAGAACTTGATCTCCCTGTTCATTGCCTTATCGGTCGCGATGGCCGAGTGCTTGATATTGAAGGTGGACTAGCAAAGTTTGGTTCTATAGATCCAGAAAACGCTGATAAAAATTTTGCTCGCATTATTGGTAAATTTATGAATCAAGCCCGTAATGAGATGGCGGTCATGCTTGAAGAATCAGGTGATATTTTAGAGGATCCTCGCGAGATAATGCATCCTGTTAAATTTTTTGAAAAAGGTGATCGCCCATTAGAAATTGTTTCGTCTCGTCAGTGGTATTTTAAAAATGGAGGCAGGGATGATGATCTAAAAGTTGAATTAAAAAAACTTGGATCTGAAATAAAATGGCATCCAGAATTTATGGAGTCTCGTTATCAAAACTGGATTGATGGTCTAAATGGGGATTGGCTAGTTTCTCGTCAACGTTACTTTGGCGTTCCGATACCTCTTTGGTACGCTATAGATGCTGATGGTGATATTGATTTTAACAATATTTTAAAGCCATTGCTTGAACAATTACCCATTGATCCTTCTAGCGATGTACCTAATGGTTATAGCGAATCTCAACGTGGTATTCCTGGTGGTTTTACAGGAGATCCTGATGTTATGGATACTTGGGCTACTTCATCGCTGACACCTCAAATTGCTGGACTTTGGTCTATAGATGATGACCTATTTAGAAGAATTTTTCCAATGGATTTGCGTCCACAGGCACATGAGATTATTCGGACTTGGTTGTTTTCGACGGTTGTACGTTCATATTTTGAAGAAGGCACCATTCCATTTAAAAATACGATTTTATCCGGATGGGTATTAGATCCAGATAGAAAGAAAATGTCTAAATCGAAAGGCAATGTAGTTACACCAATGGCGATGTTACAAGAATACGGCTCCGACGCAGTGCGATATTGGGCTTGTAATGGAAGACCTGGTGTTGATACTGCTGTGGATGTTGGTGTGATGAAAAATGGTCGTCGATTAGTAACAAAAATGTTGAATGCTTCTAAATTTGTTCTTACTATTCTTAATGAGATCGGTGTTGATTCTGAATATTTAGATGAAGTTGAAATTACAAATAAAGTAGATCAATCATTTTTGCTTTCATTAAATGATATGGTTACACGTGCAACGAACTCATTTGAAGATTTAGATTACGCTCGCTCATTAGAAGTAACCGAAGCTAGTTTTTGGGATTTCTGTGATAACTATGTCGAGATTGTTAAGTCGCGTGCTTATGGCTCACAGGGTAAAGATTTAGCGCTACAAGCAGGTGCAACACTAAAAATAGCTTTAAATGTATATACGAAACTATTCGCACCAATAACTCCTTTTACCAGCGAAGAGATATATTCGTGGATAAGTGGAGAGTCAATACATATACAGAGCTGGCCATCTCAAGATGAAATTATTAGATTTAGTTTAGACTTAGATAATAATCAAATCGAAATAGATGAATTAAAATCTGTTTATCGATATTTAAGTGAACTATCTGTCCATCCACGCGGGTTTAAAACTACACAGAAGGTATCTTTAAAAACGGAATTGGCATTTTTTAATATTAATGATGTTCCAGGTAATATCAGTTTCAAGGATATGATAGAGCCAGATCTAAAAGATGTATCTAAAGCTGATGCAATTAATTGGTCTGAATCAAATGAATTCAGTTTTCAGATAGGTCTTAAAAATGATTGATCCAGAATTAGAACAATGGCTTGAAAATCGACCTAATATGGAGAAAGATAACCCAAGTGGGTTATCTCGCAGAGCGTCGCGTCCTACTCTAGAGCGTATGAAATTGCTATGTAAATATCTAGGCGATCCACAGCTTGGTATAGATGCAATTCATATAACTGGAACAAATGGCAAAACATCCACTTGTAGAATTACCGAATCTTTGATGTCTATAAAAGGTTTCTCAACAGGACTACTTTCGTCTCCTCATTTAGGAAAATTAAATGAACGTGTTTCAATTAATTCTGAGCCTATTTCGGATTTTGAGCTTGAAAATTCATTAAATGTAATCAAAAAATTAGAGTCCGAGATCGATGTTATAAGTGCCGATTCTCCATCATATTTTGAAATCATGGTTGCTGCTGGATTTTATGAAATGGATTCACAAGCTAGTGACGTGGGGATAATTGAAGTTGGTATGGGAGGTCTTTATGATGCAACTAATATTTGTGAGAGTAAAGTTAGCGTAATTACTAATGTTGGTTTAGATCATATGGCATATCTAGGTGATAATGTTCACGATATTGCTTTAGAAAAAAGTGGGATTATCAAAGAAAATACAACAGTAGTTATTGGAGAAAAAGACGAAGAACTAGTCTCGTTGCTCAAAAGTATTGCATTAGAAAAAAATTGTCGTATTTATGTTGTGGATGAAGATTTTAAACTATTGAAAAATGATCAAGCAGTTGGTGGACGATTACTTACAATGCAAACACCTTATGGTTATTATGAAGATGTTTTTTTGCCTCTGCTTGGTTTTCATCAAGGTGAAAATGCATTACTTGCACTAGTTGCTTGTGAAAGCTTTGTCGATGATTGTTTTGGTGATGAAATCATTCGTGAAGGATTTGATAAAGCTACTTCTCCGGGCCGTATGGAAATTATCTCTCGTCAACCTTTAATTATGTTAGATGGTGCTCACAATGTTCCTGGAGCGCAAGCATTGGCTTCTGCGTTAAGCGAAGAATTTGTTGCCCCTAGAAGGATATTTGTCATAGGTTTAACAAAAGAAAAAGATGCAAATGCAATGATCGATTCTTTAGGTATTGAAGACGAGGATATAATTATAGCATGTGCAGCTGATTCGGAAAAGGCGATGGAACCTGGGGAAATAGTAGAGATTGGCAAATCTATGGGATTAGAAAATATCTCTATGAAAAATTCTCCTATAGAAGCTATTGAATTTGCACAAAGTATTGCTTTCGATGATGATCATATAATAGTTACTGGTAGTTTGTATGTTGTTGGTGAAATAAGGGATTTTATTCTTTCCTGAGTTTGACTATTATCCCGATGTTAGGCTAACCTAACTTTCGATATATCTAATCAGAAGGTGAAATATGCTTGCAACATTCTTAATAATGCTCCGCGAAGGTCTTGAAGCTGCTCTAATCATTGCAATCATTGCAATATTTTTAGCGAAAATGAATCGTCAGGATTTATTTAAATACCTATATATAGGGATTGCTTTAGCGGCAGTTATTTGTGTTGGAGTAGGTACATTTTTTCATTTTGCACAAAGGGAATTCCCGCAACGCGACCAAGAGCTTATTGAGGGTTATATAGGAATAGCAGCGGTTTGTGTTTTAATTTGGATGGTATTTTGGATGCGTAAAGCAGGACGTAAAATTAAAGGTGAATTAGAGGAAAAGCTTTCAGTAGTAATGAAAAGTGACGATAGTGCACAAACTAAGATTTTGATATCTATGGCATTCTTTGCTGTACTTCGTGAAGGTGTCGAAAGCGTACTGTTCTTATTTGCAGCAACTGAATCAGCTAGCATCCTCAGTTTTCTCGGAGCGGCATTAGGTCTTATAGTTGCAATAATAATTGGTGTTCTAATTTACAAAAGATCATCAAAAATTAACATTGCTAAATTTTTCCACTTCACCTCTATTGCAATAATCATATTTGCCTCTGGGTTGGCTGCTACTTCTACTAGAAAATTTGCAGAGGCTGGCGTTATTTCATCCTTGCAACAATCGGCGTATGACATACATAGTGTATTGCCAAACAATTCAATTTTTGGAGCAATATTTGGCTCATTTTTTGGATATAGCGATTCACCAGCTGTAGCTGAAGTACTTGTATTCTTCGCAGTGCTTATTGTCACATTGTTTGCATTTTATACATTCAAACCATCAAATTCTAAAATTCAAAAATTAAAAACCGAAAAAGTTTTACAAGTCACTAAATAAGGAAAAAATGAAAAAGATAGTTGTCGTTTCAATTTTAATATTGTCTATATTTCTAGTTGGATGCTCAGATACAAAGACCTCGTCGGGTTCAAATACGATTTCGATAGGCTTTGATGCGGACAAAGGTTGCACACAAGATAAATATGTTGCGCTTTCAGGTTCAATTGAGGTAACCGCAAAGAATGAGGGCAGTGATGTCGGAGAACTCGAAATACTTGATGGTGATCGAATTAAAGGTGAAGCAGAAAACATTATTTCTGGTGTTGCAAAAAAATTCACAGTTAAATTAGACGAAGGTGAATATGTTATTTACTGTGGTCGAAAACAGGCCAAGAGAGCAACATTAACTGTAGAGAAAAATAGTAACGCAACAGATTCAAAAGCTAGTGAAGATATTATAAAAGCAACTGCTCAATATAAAGATTATGTTATCGCGCAGACAGTTCTGCTAGAAACCAGCGTTAAAGCTTTAACTGATGCAGTACGTGCTGGCGAAATAGAAGCAGCAAAACAAGCATTTGGACCATCGCGAGAGCCATGGGAAAGAATTGAACCTATTGCAGAATTATTTGCTAAATATGATGGTGTCATAGATTCAAGAGTAGATGATTTCTTGAGTGAAACAGACCCAGAATTTACAGGGTTCCACCGAATTGAATATAGCATATTTGAATTAAATACTACTGATGGGATATCACAAATAGCAGATAAATTAGATGGGGACATATTGGCTCTAACAATAGAAATAAAAGCGTTAGATATTGATCCATTCGATATGGCTAAAGGTCCTCAAATTTTAATGGAGGAAATTGCTAATGGAAAAATTACAGGAGAAGAAGATCGGTATAGTGGAACAGATTTATTCGATTTCAATGCAAATATTGAAGGCAGCAAAGCAATAGTAGACTTTTTGAGGCCAGCACTGCTAGATGTAAAATCAGATTTAGCTAAGAGGTATGATGAATTAAATACTAAAATCGTTGACCGTCTAAATAAGTATCGAAATACTGATGGAACATACCAGAATTATAAAATGTTAACTGAACAAGATAAAAACCAATTCAAAGCAGATGTTGCTTCTGCAAGTGAATTGCTTGCAGAATTACCAGGCGTTTTAGGGCTAAAGTAATTGTCAAAAGATAATAAAAACTCGAAAGATTTTTCGCGCAGAAAATTTATAGGAACAATTGCAGCTGTGGCAGGAGCTGGTGTTGCTGGTGCTGCTATAGGTGTAAATATTGAAAGCGCCCATGGTGAATCTATAGGAGTTGACAAGCTCTCAAATAAGATAATTCCGTTTTATGGAAAAAATCAGAGTGGTATCCTCAACGATGCGCCTGCCTCTGCAATTGTGTGTTCATTCGATATTGTAACAACTGGAAAACAGTCGCTACAAGATATATTTAAAATCCTATCTTTAGAAATTGAAGCTCTAACTCAAGGTAAAAATATTGAAGAAGTTGATAGAAAGTATCCACCTATCGATAATTTAGTTAATGGTGAATCTCCTGATGTTGACGAGCTTACAATAACGCTTGGTGTCGGTGCATCAATATTTGACGACCGTTTTGGTATTAGTGAAAAAAAACCTAAAGAATTAATAGAAATGCAGAACTTTCCGAATGATCGTTTAGATAAAAAAAGAATTAATGGTGATCTTGTAATACAAATATGTGCACAGCATAGTGAAACATGTCTACGTGCTCTGAGAATAGTAATGAGAAAGACAAGAAATTCATTAGTGTTAAAATGGTTAGAACAAGGTTTTGTTCAACCAAATACTCTTGAATCTGGTAAAACTAGTACAAGGAATTTGCTCGGATTTAAAGACGGTACTTCGAATCCAAACCCTAAAGACTCAAAAACAATGAATAATTTGGTATGGGTAGACGACTCAAGTGATGAGCCCACATGGGCTGCTGGTGGAAGCTATATGGCCGTAAGATCGATAAGAATGTTCGTCGAGCACTGGGATAGAACAAGCCTTGATGAACAAGAAGTAATAATGGGTAGACATAAACATACTGGCGCACCAATAGGTAAAAAAAATGAAGATGATATACCAGTATTTCACAAGAATCCACATAGTAATCAAATTTCAGTTGATGCGCATATACGTCTTGCTAATCCTAGGACAAAAGAAACAGAGAAAAATATAATTTTACGTCGCGGTTATAATTATTCTAGAGGTTTCGATAGTGCTGGGCATCTAGATCAAGGGTTGCTATTTATTAGTTTTCAAAAAAGTCTTAATGACGGTTTCTTGGCAGTTCAAAAACGTTTGAATGGAGAATTGTTAGAAGAATATATTCAGCCAAACGGTGGAGGATTCTATTTTGTTTTGCCAGGAATAGAAAAAGACTCATTTCTTGGTGAGAAGCTTTTTGCAAGTTAAAATCTACATATCACTCGCTCGGTGTGTGAGCTAAAGAGTCTTTCCTCTAGGATAAATACTATGACAGATAAAACTTTTTTAATATTAAAACCAGATGCAGTTAAGCGTAAATTGACAGGTGAAATTATCACTCGTATAGAACGAAAAAACCTAAGCATAACGAAAATGGAAATGCGGGTATTAGATCACGAAACTCTTGAAGAACACTATGTTGAACATAAAGGGAAACCATTTTTTGAAGGAATGGTTGACTTTATGGCGAGTGGTCCCGTTGTTATACTTCAAGTTGAGGGACGAGAAGCTCAAAAAGTTATGCGTACACTCATAGGAACAACAGATCCAGCAGGAGCAGAACCAGGAACAATTAGAGGTGATCTTGGTATAGAATTTTCAGAAAATCTAATTCATGGATCAGACTCGCCTGAATCTGCTGAACGCGAAATAGGCATTTTCTTCAAATAGATCTTGACTATATAGGCAAAACAGTTCTCGTTTGGACGAATACTCACTATTTAGCCTAATCTTGTAGGTTAAAGGAGTTCTTAAATTGTCTGAATCTATTCTATCTACTATCGTCGGTCGAGACATGGCTGTTGATTTAGGCACGGCAAATACACTTGTTTACGTTCGTGGTCGTGGAGTAGTGCTAAACGAGCCAAGTGTTGTTGCAATAAATACTCGAGATGGCAGACCTTTAGCAGTTGGTTCTGAAGCAAAAAGAATGATTGGTAGAACACCAGGACATATTCAAGCTATACGTCCACTAAAAGATGGTGTGATTGCCGATTTTGATGTTTGTGAAAAGATGCTTCGCTACTTTATTCAGCGAGTTCACCAGCGTCGTTGGGCAAAACCAAGAATGGTAATTTGTGTACCAAGTGGAATTACAGGTGTTGAACAACGTGCTGTTCAAGAAGCTGCAGAATATGCTGGAGCAAGAAAGCCTGCATACATAATTGAAGAGCCGATGGCTGCAGCAATTGGTGCAGGACTTCCTGTTCATGAGCCTACAGGAAATATGATTGTTGATATAGGCGGCGGTACAACTGAAGTTGCTGTTATTTCATTAGGCGGAATTGTTTCTAGCGAATCAGTACGTGTGGGTGGCGATGAATTAGATGAAGCAATTATTACCTATATTAAAAAAGAGTATTCTTTAGCTATTGGTGAACGTACTTCTGAAGAAATAAAAATGCGATTAGCTAGTGCCTATCCACTTGACGAAGAACAGTATGCTGAAATTCGCGGTCGTGATTTAGTAACTGGGCTTCCAAAAACTATTGTTTGCTCGACTGTAGAAATTAGAGAAGCTATAGAGGAACCGGTTAGCGCTATTGTTGATGCATTGAAAGTAACTCTAGACAAGACACCGCCGGAATTAGCAGCAGATATCATGGAAAAAGGCATAGTAATCACTGGCGGTGGTGCATTATTACATGGTTTAGATAGGCGACTAGCCGATGAAACCGGAATGCCCATAATAATTGCTAAAAACCCACTTTTTAGTGTCGTTGTGGGCTCTGGACAATGTCTCGAAGAGTTTGATGTACTCAAGTCTGTATTAATTTCGTCTAACTTACATTAATCGTCCAAGTCGTATCGATCTTATTAATACTGTAAAATTAGTGTTTATATATGAAGGTATACTTATAAATGGCATTGAAAAAAAGGCTCGTATTGCTTTTGTGCATAACTGCACTAACTCTAATCGCTGTAGACGTCACCGGATCTCAGCCTCTTAATTTCGTCCGTTCAACTATGAGAGAAATTTTTTCTCCTTTGCAAAAAGGAGTAGGAGTAATTACTACCCCTATTGGAGATTTTTTTGATGGAATCACCAATGCGTCTGATCTAAAAGACGAGAATAGAAAATTGAAAAAAGATCTTTCAGAAGAAAAAACTAAAAATCAACAATATGTTGCCGCAGTTAGTGAGAATGAAAAATTAACTAAATTATTGAAATTAAATTCAATTGTTCGTGCAGATAAAACAACCGCTCGCGTCGTAACTGGTGCTCCTTCAAATTTCGAATTAACAATACAAATTGATAAAGGAAAAAATGATGGCATAGTAGTTGGTGATGCTGTTATTGAAGGTAACGGGTTAGTCGGACGTATCATTGAAACATCATCTTCTAGATCTACAGTGCTTCTTTTAGGAGATGCTTCTTCAGGTGTGGGTGTTAGAGATTCTCGATCATCTATTGTTGGAATTTTTCAAGGACATGCATCCAATAATGAACTAGATCTTAATTTTGTTGATCCAGATGCTGACATTAAAAAAGGCGATTTGTTAGTTACAAGTGGTTTGCAAGGTGGACGTTTTCCTGTTAATTTGCCTGTAGGTACAGTTAAATCTGTTGGAAAAGATCCTAGTGGTCTTGCTAATAAAATTGTAGTTACTCCGATAGTTGATTTATCTCAAGTAAGCGTTGTCTCCGTTCTTCATACATCAGATTCAAGAAAATGATGATATGTCACGCCTAGATTTAATGACAAATTCCTCAAATGAAAGTCGAATAGGCAGAGCTAGAAAGAATTTTTCTATTGATCCTTTAGCTGCAGATATAAACACCGATCGTTCACCATTTTTTAGATGGCTTTCTATAGGTATTCTCGTGGTATTAGGTTTATTATTAGAAACAACGGTATTTTCTTCTTGGAAGGTTTTCGACTCATCGCCGACATTTGGATATGTTGCTACAGCCGCTGTTGCATATTATTGTGGTGCAAATACTGGGATGGTCTTTGGTTTCTTTGCAGGTTTGGGAAGCGATTTCTTTTATTCGACACCAATTGGAATTAGTGCATTGTCTATGTTGATATGTGCAATTATTGTTGGAGTTGCACAAACCGGAATGATGAGACCAACACCTTTAGCTATCCCATTATTAACATTTATTATCTCTTTTACAGGTAATACTTTGTATGTCTTATTTTCAATAATGGTTGGCTTTGAAGAGTTATTTAGTTTACATAGTGCGTACTTGATTGTTGTAAGCTCACTATTGAATGTTATTGCATCCCCATTTATTTTTGCTATTACAAAAAACTTTATTGGTGCTCCTGCTTGGAAAAATAGGTAGGTTGATTATATAAATGACTGATCAGATTAGAGATAAAAGAATAGGTATTGTAGGTGTTGTAATAATCGCAATATTTTTGACTTTAGTATCGAGGCTTTGGTATTTACAGATAGCCAATGGTGATGAATACAAACAAGTTGCATCAAAAAATCAATATAGAACAGTTCAAAGCGAAGCACCAAGGGGACGGATTCTAGATGTAAATGGTGTTGTTTTAGTTGACAACCGAATCTCACGATCAATAGTTGTCGAGCGTTTAGAACTTAAAGACAAAAAAACTAGAGCAAAAGTAATAGAGAAATTATCAATTGTTTTAAATGTGGATCGTAAAGATATTGAAAAACGCATAGCAGATCAAAGAATTTCTCAATACAAACCAGTTCCAGTTGCATATGACGTTGATATTGACAAAATACAATATATTAAAGAACATCAAGAAGAATTTACTGGTGTTGATGCAGTGCCTCTTCCTATAAGACGCTATCCTCAAGGAAATGTTGCGCCTCATGTGATTGGCTATGTAGGAGAAATAAATGATGTTGAATTAGGTAAAAGAAAAAATGGATACCAGCTGGGTGAAATTATAGGTAAATCTGGAATTGAATTAGCATATGAAAAAGAACTTAGAGGGACACCTGCTAAATCAAAAGTGCAAGTAGATAAAAATGGTTCCGTATTAAAAACGGTTTCTTATACTCCTCCAATTCCTGGTGATGACATAATCTTATCGTTAGATGTCGATATACAAAAAAATGCAGAACAATCTTTGTCAGATCAAATTGATCTGACTAGAAAAGTACAAGATAAAAATACTAAAGATAAATTTGAAACATTTAAAGCACCTAGTGGTTCAGTAACTTTAATAGATCCTAATACTGGAAAAGTTAAAGCTATGGCAAGCTATCCAACATATGATCCATCTGCATTCGTAGGTGGTATTTCTACACAGGCATATCAAGAATTAACCGCACCGGACAGTGGGCTACCACTAAATAATTGGGCAACACAAGGCCAGTATGCACCAGGTTCTACATTTAAACTCATTTCAGCTTTAGCGGGTTTAAAGTCTGGAATTATTACACCAACATCTTCATTTGATGATACAGGGTCATTAAAAGTTTCTGATGTAACATTTTATAATGCTGGAAAAGAATCCAATGGCACAATAAATCTACCTACAGCAATCACCGTTTCATCAGATACATATTTTTATAATATCGGTTCTAAATTATGGTCCATGCAATATAAAAAGGACCCTAAAGGTGATGCCATTCAAGATACTGCTAGAGAATTTGGATTTGGAAAAAAGACAGGTATCACTATTGGTAACGAATCTATTGGACGTATTGCAGATCAAGAGTGGAAAGCTAAAGTTCATAAAGAAAATCCTGCTGCATTCCCTTATGCAGAATGGTTGCCAGGTGAAAATGTTTTTGCAGCCATTGGTCAAGGAGATAATTTAGCTACACCAATTCAACTTGCAACAGCTTACGGCGCTTTTTTAAATGATGGAAAGTTATATCAACCACAACTTGTTCAGGAGATCCGAAAGTTTGATAAGAATGGTAATTATAAATCCACCTTTCTTGCCTCAGTAAAAAATGGAACTATAGATTTAAATCCTACTTATGTAGAATCTATCAAACAAGGATTTTTTGGAGCGGTTAATAATGAAAAGGGTACTGCGCACCAAGCATTTCTGGGTTGGCCAAACACCATATCTGTTGGTGGTAAAACTGGTACAGCTGAAGTCCAAGGTAAACAAGATACCTCATTATTTATAGGTTTTTCGCCAGTGGATAACCCTACGTTCGTTTGCGTTAGCATTGTAGAACAAGCAGGATTTGGTGCGTCAACCGCTGCTCCTATTGTTAGAAGAACATTAGAAGGAGCATACGCATTGCCAATAAGCAATACTGGTTATGTAACTGTTGATGCTGGAGGATCAAGATAATGTCAACAATAGTTGGATCTTTTGCTAAAGCAAAAAAACAAATGATTTCTAAAGAATGGAAATATGTAGATCTATTATTATTAGGATCTGTCGGAGCCTTATCGATTTTGGGTTGCGTGATGGTATATTCAGCTTCGAAAGCTAGAGCACTTAGTCAAGGTCTAGATTCTACATATTATTTAGAACGCCAAGTAGCATTTGTGATTCTTGGATCAATCTTGATGGTTCTTGTTATGTTATTCGACTATCGAAAATTAAGAGACATGTCTCCTTTATTATATATAGCAATTATTGGAGCTTTAGGGTTAGTGTTAGTACCAGGCATAGGTTCATCTTCTAATGGAACTCAAGGCTGGTTCGCTTTACCTGGCGGTTTCCAACTTCAACCCAGCGAGTTCTCTAAATTCTTTCTAATTATTGCATTGGGTAGTTATATTTCTCAACATGAACAATTTCATTTTAGTGCGCTGATAAAAACAATGATTGTAGGTCTTCTTCCTGTGGGCTTAGTTTTAATGCAACCTGACTTAGGTACAGCAATGGTAATGGTAGTCGTGCTTATTGGTATGTTATGTGTCGCTGGTACAAGGGGTAGATTCTTAGTACTGATGGCTTTTATAGGTTTTATTGGTGTTGTCGGTGTATTACAATTAGGCGTTCTTAAACAATACCAAATTAATCGACTTACTGTTTTCTTGGACCAAGGGAGTGGTGCCAATGCATCTCGTGAATCACAAGGGTCAGCCTATAATCTTGATCAGTCTAAAACCGCTATCGGTAATGGTGGATTTTTGGGACAAGGAATATTTCAAGGTGATCAGACAAAATTAAATTATGTCCCAGAACAACATACCGATTTTATTTTTACTGCAATAGGCGAGGAACTAGGTTTCGTCGGATCTGTCAGTGTAATCTCCCTATTTGGGATAGTAGCTTGGCGGATTTGGCGTATCTCACGTGCTGCTCCAGATTCGGCTGGTACTTTTATTTGTATAGGGGTCGTGTCTATGTTTGTTTTTCATATATTTGAAAATATTGGTATGACAATGGGTATTATGCCTATTACTGGTATACCTTTGCCATTTATTAGCTATGGTGGTTCGTCGATTCTGTTAATGTTTTTATCTATTGGCTTGGTTAATAATGTCTATATTCATAGATTTGAGTAGATAGCTATGTGTGGTCGCTTGGTTATGTCGTCTACGCCTGCTGACTTTATTGACTATCTGCAATCAACTGGAGCGTTAGGCGATATATCTATAAAGAATGCTTTTAAAAACAGTTTCATCCCTCGTTATAATGTTGCTCCTGGTGCAAAGATTTTTGCTATAACTAATTCGCGAGATGAAGAAGGTCTAGAGATCAATATGTTTAAATGGGGGTTGGTCCCTCATTGGGCAAAAGATGATTCTTTCGATGCTAAATGTTTTAATGCTCGTGGAGAAACTATGACTACTAAACCTACTTTTCGCGAAGCTTTTAAGAAATCAAGATGTATTGTATTAGCAGATGGATATTATGAGTGGAAACAGTCTGGATATGCAGGGACAACTATGAAAAAATATCCATATTTCATTCATAATTCTAATTCTTCGCCTATGTTTTTAGCTGGACTATATGAGCCACAAACCAACTCAAGTGCTATTATCACTATAGAAGCAGATTCTAAAATGCGTGAAATTCATCATAGGAGACCAGCTTTTATTGATGTTGATTCTGCTCTAAATTGGCTTAAACCAGAAGCAAGCCAAGATGATCTACTCTCAATAATTCAAAGATCAAGTGACAAAAATATTGAAGCATATACAGTGTCAACATTGGTAAATAAGTCATACTTAGAAGGAGCAAGTCTTATTGAGAAAACTGATTCTCTGTTTTAATATATGGAAGATATCTTTGCATTCGTTTAAACTAGATTAATGAGTAGATCGAATAATGTTGATAAAAGAAAATTAGAAGTTGCATCAAAAGCCCAAAGGGCATTTATATTTAAACTTTTTTTAGAGAATTCTAAAGAAAAACGCTCATTTTTTTGGACAGCGGTAGTATTACAAATTTTTGCTATTGCAATGCAACAATTGGCTTATCTTTTTATAATTGCTAAAATTTTAAAAGATATTTCAAAACGTAAAGAAATAGAAACAATTGATCCTTATGTAAAACTAATTATTTTATTGGCTATTCTTGAGCTGATTGCTTTAATTGCAAGAAGAATTGCTACATACCTAGAGGAGAGATTTGATGCCATTTCGCGCAGGGCATTAATTAAGGAAATATATAATCGCCTTTTAGAGCAACCAGCTTATTTCCATCAATCTAAATTTGTTGGTGTTACTATAAATCTGATTTCTAAATGTTCTGACTGTTTTGGTAGGACTAGCGGAATATTCGTTTTTCCTATTTTATCTAATATTGTTGTTTTTATTGGAACAGGTATAATTCTTATCCCTATAATGCCTATTTATTTTTTAGCTATGGTAATTATTGGAGCTATATATTTAACTCTATATTTAAACTTTTTACCTCATCAAATGGCATTGAGCGCCGATGCATCTGATGCCTCGTCGAAACTATATGGTGCAATTGCAGATGGTATAAGTAATATTGCAGCAGTCAAGGCTGAATCAAATGAAGATATTGAACAAAGCAATGTGAGTTCTTTAGGAGACAAATGGGTATTACTTAATAAGAAGTTTGCTAAAAGGGTACTTATTGTTGATGCTCTAATAATCAATTCTATAAATCGATCTTTAAGAATACTAAGCATATTATTTGCTGTGATTTTAGCAATTGGTAATGTTAGTGGTGCGACGAATATATTTTTAGCTACAACTTTGACACTTGCATTCACTGAAGGCCTTTGGAGTATGGGTGATGCCATATATGAGCTAACTGTTGCTTTTGGTGAAGCTGCTCCCATGGTGCCAATATTGCAAGAGAAAATTGCAGTTGCAGATAAATCTAATGCTCATGACATCGGTATTATTAATGGTGAGATAGTTCTAAAAGATATTACTTTTAAATATCCGAATGCTAATAACGATGTTTTTGATGAATTAAATATTGTTATATCAAAAGGTGAGCGTGTTGGATTTGTAGGAAAATCTGGTGCAGGGAAATCTACATTAGTTAAATTAATTATGCGTTTTATCGATCCAATCTCAGGCGATATTCTGATAGATGGTAAAAGTATTTACGGTATTACTCAAGAATCATTAAGAAGAAATATTTCTTACGTTGCTCAAGAACCAATGCTATTTCACAGAACTGTATTCGAAAATATTACCTATAGTTGTGAGCAAGTTAGTAATGATCTGATAAATCAAGTGCTCATACGTTCGCACTGTAAAGAATTCATTGATGATTTACCCTTGGGTTTGAATTCAATTGTTGGTGAGCGAGGTGTAAATTTGTCTGGTGGTCAACGCCAAAGAATTGCTATAGCTCGCGCCATGCTAAAAAATGCTCCTATTTTAATTTTAGATGAAGCTACATCAGCTCTGGATTCAGAATCTGAATATTTTGTGCAAGAAGCATTCGCTAATTTAATGTCGTCAAGAACCACAATTGTAGTTGCACACCGATTGAGTACATTGCTAAATATGAATCGTATAGTTGTTCTTGACGGTGGAAAAATTGCAGAACAAGGCACTCATGTCGAATTAGTAGGCAATAATGGTATATATTCTTCTCTTTGGGAGCATCAACGTGGTGGCTTTATAACAGAATAATAGGAGCACTATTTGTTTAATGGGTATTAAGTGCTTCCCCAGAGTTTTTTGCAGATTTCCAACTTTGTTTTATCCTTAGATGAGAACGCAATGTCTCCAAAACGTATAGTTGTTGATCCAAGTTTGAGTATTTTATCTAAATATTCATCCACTCGATATATCTTGCTCGGTAATTCTAAATTTGTTGTAATTAATAACCCTGAATTATTCAGAAGTTCAATATAATCATCCACTTCATCAGGGTTTGGGCTGAACCCGTCGAAAAAAATGATATCGTATTTCTTGTTATCAATTTTTAAATCTTTTATTATTTTTCCTGAAACACCAAATAGGATCTCTACCTGATCGATAACATTGTTTTCTTTAAAGTTTTTTGTAGCTAGTTCACAATGTGTTTTATCTTTGTCTATTGTTGTTATTTTTACAGTGTCAAAAGCTCGTGCAAAACAATTTGTCGAATATCCAATTGATGTGCCTATCTCTAAAATATTTTCTGATCTTAACTCTTGAACTATATCAGTTAAAAATTGTCCATTTTCGAAAGGATATCCGCCACACTTATGTTGATTGCGGTGTTCAATAGTTAGCTCATAGTATTCGTTGTTTGAAATCATTTCTATTTAAATTTAACCAGTTATTTTTCCATCATAATTATGCCAAGTGTGATTCTCGAAATCATAAAGCTTACATTTAGAAGTTGTAGAGAAATAATCGTTAAATTTAAGTTTTCTCGATTTTATGTCTGGGTATAATTCAACTAAAGCATCACCTGCTTGTGGTAAATGATAACAAGGTATTCTCATATCAACATGGTGAGGTACATGAACAAAAATGTTATGAAAAAATAACCAATTAACCAGTGGCTGACATTTAAATATCGTGGTTCCTTCAACTTGTCCTTTAAAGCTATCCCATTGGTTTCTTGGCCACCATTTAATATCTGGTGCAATATGTTGTACATAAACAGTCCATCCAATAATTGACATAAATCCAAACCACGGAATTGCGATAATTTTAGTTAGCATCCAAATTGCTCCTAATATTGACCCATAGTGGAAAAATCCATATGTTATAAGTGTGAATACGGAAATCGTACCAAAAATTCCAACAAGACGAACATCTTTTTGAATGCGTAATTTATATCTTTCTGGGGGAGTGAACGAAATCATTTTATTCCACCAGACGTTTCTAATATAATAAAAACCTGATCCTAAAAAACTC
>ERZ724508.620-NODE-620-length-24326-cov-5.127518_pt1 | contig 24326 bp, 30 predicted proteins | sample MGYA00376041_ERZ724508 | MGnify/ENA primary metagenome ERZ724508 (study PRJEB28724, sample SAMN07190887) | wastewater metagenome | isolation source: effluent of sewage treatment plant in Hong Hong | place: USA: Christiansburg, Virginia | collected 2016-03-01 ...
CAAGACAGGCTAATGAGCACCAGCAAAGAAGTTGAGGAGTAACCAAACGCATAGTTAGCCGAAGGCGATCAATAAACTTACTTGTTCCCTGACATACTGAAGAAAGCCAGACCCAAACATCGCCGACAATCCTTTGAGGAAGAAATATTCGTCATAGACATAGGTAACAATAAAGATGTGGAACCTAACAAAGGCGATGTAAACATTTGAAATGATCAGGCAGCTGGGAGATGATGATTTGTACTTATGTTGAGTTTATTTATCCAGGAAAATAGATATGAAGAGTCTTCTCCTCTGCCTGTCTTCGTTTCATATGCAGCCCATTCTGTATGAGAAGACCATTACCTTCATCGTACAGATTTATCAATAAGAGGGCCCATAATTAGGACCCAAGCAACAGTGGTTGCAGAATAATAATAGATGTGGTAGGAGAAGGAGCGGCTGCAGCTGCAATTTCCGTTGGCAGTACGCACAGTTCCTTAACCGTCAGGTGGGACCAAACTTCACCATAGCGAGACTGCAGTGGGCTGATTTTCGTGGTCGACCAAGCACCATCATGCCATGGTCGGCACACATCTATTGGGCAATCGAGTACTCATTCAAGAAGAGAAAGAACCGCAAGAAGCCTGATGTGTTGGCGCAGGTTGTAGTTCAGGCGGGCAGTTGGGTTCGACCAGAGATGAAGAGCGATGCACTCTTAGAACATGAAATGGGCCACTATCTGATCGGCTGTCTCTGTGCATTGGAATTCCTGAAGCGTGTTGACAGCAGCCGAGTGCCACTGAGCTACAACTTTGCGGAGTACGTTCGAATGGTCTTTAACAGCACTCTCCGGGAATATGTAAAACTGGAGAAAAAGTACGACGACGAAACAGAACATCGGTATTGTTACGCTCACACAGACTCAACTTCGAAGAGCAGGAAAAGTGGATGCAGTGGATCTATCGGAAGATCCTCGAACATCGGCAAGAAGAATAGGCCAAAAGAGCATTGAAACTGGTTCAACAGCTACGACCGAATATCCGCAAGTCGGTGGGGAAGGGAGGCAACGGCAAGGGCAAGTGACGGTGATGGTGCATCGATGAACCTACTCATTGCCATATCAAAAATTCAAACATAAAAAATGCCTCCGCGCGGGATCGAACCACGGACCTTAAGATCTTCAGTCTTACGCTCTCCCAACTGAGCTACAAAGGCTTTTCATAGGTATGACAAACAACCCGCATATAACACTCTTGAGCGGGCAGGTCTGGCACATACACTTGAGCATTTGTATTTTGAATGCAGATTGAAATCTATCAGAAAGGTAACAGGGATGACCGAGCAGCGACACCAGTCTGCTTCGAGACCTTCTTTGACATATAAAAAGAAAATATCATTTGGCGAGGTATGCCTATGCTTTCTATTTGAGACTCCGCTGCTTTTCGTTCGTGTCGTTGAGTTTTGCGATCTTCTTGCTGATGGACCTTTTGAGTTTGTTCTTGATGGCCTCAAGGATATCGCTGCGTTAATGCTGCTGTACATTAGTTCCAGCTATTTCTCAAGCTTCGTAGCCTAGGCGCTGGCTACTATCTTCTGCAACTCGACGACCTCAATTCGTTCACGGGTTAGGCCGCGTTTATTTGCTTCCTGCTTACGAAGCTTTTTGCGAAGCTTATCGTTCTATTTTCTAAGTCTCGGTGTGATATACTTTAGCTATTCTGCCTGTCTCCGGTACTCGTCGACGCTCGAGTTATATTCTATCTTTTTCAGGGGGCTTGCAGTCTTTGGTGGAGGTTATTTCATTGCTGGTGGCGGCAGCTCCGAAGGTCTTGGGACTGTTTATTTAGGAACTTGAATCTCTGCTTCGGGCTTTGTTGGCTTTTCTTTCTTCAGAAGATCAGATGTTTGGACTGCTAAGTTCTCTGTCCTCTTGCCTCTAAGCTTGGGTGGCTACATTGCTCGGAGTTCCTCTTTCGCAGGAACACTGCTTGGTATTGGCGGCCGGTGTCTGCTCCTCAACAGTTTCTCTTCTAGTTCAGCCTCCAACTTCTTAATCCTATGCTCAATGTAATCCATGCTTTCCTCTTCGTCTGACTCCACTGGCTGCTGCTTCTTGCTTTCCAGAACATCCGAGTCGTACGAATTCTCCTGCTCATCCTTATCCGACCAATTCTCGTCCCTTTCCTGCTCCTCTTAGTTTCCGTCGTAGCTACTGCTTTCCTCTTCCTCCTGCTACTCGTCTATACGGTTGATCTGCCGTTGTTCCTTGCCGAACGTATGAAATTTATTGCGGTCTTCCTTGATAAGGATCCTACGTCCTCCTCGTCCACGATCTTCTTCCTAAGACTCCTCCGACGATGAGGAACTACTCGGTGGTCTCTTCTCCCTCTCAGCTTTACCTTTCTTCAGCATAACCAGTTATTAATGTATAACACAAACGCCCAAACGCACCGCATGGGGGTTGGAACCTACAAGCAGCACCGATGCCACAATTTGAATATGATTTGAAATGCCCAAAGCCGCATATCAACTCAATAAAGTTTATTCCCTATGTGCCGCCAAGCTTTGCTTGTATTGTACCTGCTCACCGCAGTATGGGTGGGTACTGCTTTGCACATCGACCACAAACTGTACCAGCAGTACAATCAAAAGGCTTAGCTGGAGGTGCTGATCCGACAGCAGCAGAACTTCGAAAAGAAAGTCACTCAAATTTCCACTGAGCTTGACGACCTTACCAAGAGCCTTGCGGATAGCAGCAACGATACCCAGAAAGTGTTGCTTCTCGAGAACTCCATCCTCAGCCAGCGCCGTCAGGTCCACAATATGTCTGTAGGATTGCTGCCGCAATTCAGTTTCTCGAAGTGTTCCTGTGAGAATCTTACTGAACAGCAGAAGATTGGACTGCTGAGGGACTTAGATGGAATCCGTAACGAAGTGACCAGACTCTAGGCTATCCTCCGAAGGTTCCCGAAGAGTGAGCGTTCAAACCAGATGCGAGAGGATATAGAGAAGCAGTTGTTCTTTGTGAATAGCATGAAGGAAGTGCTGGAGTCCAAGTGTCTCAGAACCATCATTTTGAGCCCGACTATCTTCCAAACAAACTTGTATGCAGCAAATTGGATACTTGGAAACCAGACGGCTAACCAAGTGGTTGATGACTACTACGAACGGTCACTAAGGTATGACAACGTTACGAACTGCCCAGTTGAACGACCCTTCTTCGATGGCCAAGCATGTATTATTTGTGTCTAGCCTCGACCGGTTTTCGATCTTTTTGCTAGGAGGTGTGTTACATGTGGTGAGGGTTACGCACCCAACACAAACTCAAAGAAATGCTAGCTCGTTCCCATACCGGTGTATGCCAGTAACTACAATGACACCAACTACGGTCTCGACGGAATGACTTACGTACCTGCTCGACCAGCCGACGCGGTTGGTGATTGCTTATTGGCCGAGCCTTTTTTCAACGGGAAGAAATGCATAGCCTGCCATGCCCCGACCTACTGGAGCATTCCCAACAGTAAATGTCAAACATGCCCTCCAGACACCGGCTATGATATCAACACCAAGAACTGTGAGAAACTAGTTAGAAATTGCCTGACCAAACTGGAGAGTACACAGTGGGTAACCCGCATGGACAACTACTGGAACGTCTTTACCCAAAGAAATTAAATTGTAAGGAGGAATATCTCCACAGGTATTTACAAGCTGTGTGACGCCGACCGACCATTCTGTGATGCAGTGGGTTGTATTGCTTGTTCGGAGCCAAGGGGCTACTTCAACGTTGATACATTACGATGCGTTACTCCAGGCAAGGAGGAAGTCTACAACGCTAACATCCATTCCTTCGTTATTGCCCTCAAGAACTATCAGAGTATGGTTGGAGCCAAGTACATCATCTCTTCGATTAACATCACCGACGAGGCAAGCCTTTCGAAATGCAAGGAGGACAAGCCATACTTCGATGGGTTGAGCTGCATTCGTTGTCACCCACCACACAACCTGTTTGACACTGAAGCACGCATCTGCACGAACTGCACCCTCCCCCAACTCTACGATAAGTTCCAGCTGAAGTGTGTCGAATGTACTGAAGAGCAAAGATACAGCACCGTCACTGAAAGCTGTGAGTACATCTCCGGTATGCTCAGCAATTATGACGCCGAGAACTATGTGAACCTCACAGAGCCTTTAGCGGCGCTCCAATAGCATAATAGCCGTAAGCTTGCTGCTAATCCTGCAGTTAAGGTATGCCCTATCGACAAACCATTTTACGACGGCAGGGTGTGCATTGCTTGCTCCAGAATTCGACCTCTCTTCAACCATACCAGCAAACTGTGTACTGGCTGCCTCACCAAATAGGTTTACAATCCAACCTCAAGAATTTGTGAAATCTACTACCCCGTTGTGTCTCTCACTAATATCAATGCAGGAAACATTCTTGGGCTGACTTCCAATTTATAGGCGATTACCAACTAACAACAGATTGTGTTGAGTGCTAACCCCAAGGCTTCGTTATGCCCGTTGGAGACACCCTACGCAGCTGTCGAAGGATGCATCAGCTGCCGCGACCAAACCCCACTATTCGACTACATCAAGAAGATATGCACAAGCTGCAAAGACAACGAAACTTATAACCCCAAACTCTACCGATGTGAATCGAACTTTTACCTAACAAGTTTGACAGCATCCAACCTGGTCAATCTGAACGAGCCAATGGATAACCTAACTAGGAGCCAGCAGACGTTGTTGGAGAAGAGCCCCAGATACAAGTTATGCTCTGACCCCACTCCTTATGCCGGTCATAGTGGATGTTAAGGGTGCACCTATGCTGCAACTCCTCTCTTCGACCTGACTGCCGTCAAATGCATTGCATGCCGCGATACTGAAACATACAACTCAAAGCTCTACCGTTGTGAACGAACCGTGTTCCTCACTAACTTGCAAGCAGCCAATCTGGTAAATTTGACTGACAGCATCGAGAAGTTGGAAAAGTCTCAACAGGAGAAGACATAGGAAAGCCCAAGATATAAAGTATGTCCTGTTGATAGTCCTTACTTCAACACAAAGCAGTGCATAAATTGTACAGAAGCGCTGCCTCTCTTCAACCACACCAGTAAACTCTGTACAAAGTGTCTGCCGACAGAGGTTTATTCGCCGTCGACTAGGCTCTGCGAAATCAACTATCCAGTAGTCTCTTTGACCAACCTCAGTGCGGGTAATCTAATAGGCCTTACCTCCTCGTTTGAGTCTCTTGTCACTCAGAACTAAAGAATTCTCAGTGGGAACCCCAAAGCTTCAGTATGCCCTCCCGATAGCCCATACGCCGGCAAGGACGGATGCACTTCCTGTCGTGACTCCACTCCACTTTTTGATATCACTACCAAGGAGTGTGCAGGCTGCAAGGAAACCTAAACTTACAACCCAAAACTCTATCGCTGCGAGGAGACTGTTTACCTCACTAACCTCAACTCAACGAGTCTTATAAACCTGCAGGAATCCATGGAGAAACTTCAAGAGGATCAAAAAGCATCGCTGGAGAGAAGTTCAAGGTACAAAGTATGCCAGGACCCCACCCCTTTCGCAAACAAGACTGGCTGCATGAGCTGTTCCGAGAACTCAGCTAACCTATTCGATATGACAGAACTGAAGTGTATCGGCTGCCGCGACAACGAAACCTACAACTCGCGCTCGTATAGGTGCGAATCCACTATGCTGCTCAACAACTTCAATGCCGGCAAGTTTATCAACCTTCCAGATTCGTTGGATAACTTGCTGAAAAGCCAGAAGACTCAAACTGATTCAAGCCCACGCTACAAGGTATGCGATGAACAAACACCCTACGTTACCAAGGATGGTTGCACAAGCTGCAAGGATGCAGGCGCACCTTTATTTGATTTTTCAACAAGCAAGTGTGCAGCTTGCACTGAGAAGTCGATCTACAACAGCCGTTCGAGCCGCTGCGAAGTTATCGTGATGCTTACCAACCTGACAGCCAATAAGATTGTCGACCTAACTGATTCTATGGAGAGCCTGGAAAAGGAACAGCAGGCGAAGCTTGACTCCAGCCCAAGGTATAAAGTATGCTCCGACCCAACACCTTACTACAATGGCTCCGAATGCATCGCTTGCACTGACAAGAGCAAACCACTTTTCAGCTTTAAGTATGGGAAGTGCGGAAACTGCAGAAGAAATACTTGGTACGACAAGCAAGCTCGAAAGTGTCTCAAGGAACGGACATTTGAGTTCGTTACCGATCTGCAGTCCAAGAATTTAATCCTAAACGACACCATCCGAAATCTGCAAAGACTGCAGGATGACATTCTCAAGCTCAGGCCAACTGCAAGGGTGTGCCCACCTGAACAACCCTACTCGAATGGTCCATAGTGTATATCCTGCAACGGCACTGAGCCACTGTTCGATTACGCATCCGCAGCGTGTACTCCTTGTGCCGTTGGAACCAGTTACAACCCCGATAAGAAGAGTTGCGATAAGATTGCTCTTCCTCTATTGTCTATGGCCTTTTGGTCGAACAAGTCATCTGGTTTTGATCAAACACGAAAGGGTTACGTAACCAACCTCGAAGCAAGCAACCTCGTAAACCTCCCTAAGAGCATAGAGGACATCAAGAGTGAATATGATAGGACAATGGCAGAGACAAAAAATATTGAACAATGTACCAAAGAAAAGCCTTACTCGACAGGCTATACGTGCAAGGCTTGCTCAACTGACCAACCACTTTTCAACCTTACGTCGCACCGTTGTACAAGCTGCGAAGAAGGAGAGACCTATAATCCCAGTAGCAGAACCTGCACAAGCGAGGACGAGCAGGAAGCTTCGGTTGGTGGTAGCTCTAAACGATCAAAGAAGAGAGTAAAGGCAGTCCCGACCGAATCTTAATCTGATGCTGTGATTGAGAATGTTGCGCCCATTTACCTGAGCAACCTCGACAGCCACGGGTACATCGTTGAGGAGGGTCAGTCACTTTCGGAGTTTAGAAGAAAACAGGACCGATAGTTGCTGTTAAACCCTCGTTTAAAGATCTGTCCACTGGACAACCCTTACTTCAATGGCAAAAAATGCATCAACTGCCAGAGGGTAGGAAAGGATGTGCTATTTGACCTGTAAACAAAGCAGTGCGTGAAATGCCCGCCTGGTAGTACCTACCACGACGATATTCACCATTGTGTAAAGCTCCAACCTGTCAAGGAGAAAGCGCCAAAGGCAGTTACTCCCTCGCAACCTCCAAAAGCGGACTCCACTGGTAGCGATGGTAACTTACTCTCGAATCTCAATTCCAGTAAATGGATATCAACTGCGAATAAACCCTCAGCAATCTATTTAAAGATAAAGGAAAGGCGATCAAAGGATCCCCATACCAAGATTTGCCCAATCAGCAAGCCATTCGTTAGTAGTGGAAAATGTACGACATGCCCGGCTCGTGAATACTTCAATTTCGATACTGAGCTATGTGAGTCCTGCCCACGCGGTACAGTCTTTAATGTTAACACCCACACCTGCTTGGAGAGCATTGGCACTGGAGTTCATCAAACCAACCCCAACAGTGCACCCAACTTGGTTCTAGGAGGCATTTCAATAGCTCAGTATGAATCTACCTACAACAGCAACAAAGCAACTTACTCGGACATCACTGACTGCCCACCAGACCAGCCGTACTTCGACAACACCAACTGCGTGAGCTGCAGCTAGCCTTTCCCGTACTTTAATATGTACAGTCGACTGTGCCAGAGCTGTGGTGCGGGAAGCACCTACAACAGCCAAACCAAAGAATGCGAGGATGGTCAGGGCCGCACGAACGTTGATAACCCAACCATCGAGAAGATGCTATCCAGCATTTTCTGATGGTAGATTGAGTAGATCATAATTCATAGTACGAAGGAGCATCACGATTTACTTTTTTTCAGCAGATCGGTTGGGAGGAATGCTTTGATTGCTTGTGGCGAGTTCTCGTAACGTTTGATTTCTGGAAGGTCTCTCACCCGGTTTTCTACTCGAATGAGCCTCTGGAACTCCTTGATACGGTGCGGAAACACCAAGTCGATGTAGTGCACCAACTCGTAGATAGAGAAGTCGAAGACGCTGAGATACCCTAACATCCAGGTCTTGCCTTCCAAGAAGCATTCCAATGCCTCCATCTTTTACTGAACATTTTCGAACCAGAAGCGGTCCTTTGCCTGCTCGATCTACTCTGCGGTGCCTTGCATCCAGCATAGAGAGACCAGTGAGACACCCATATTGTCAATTGACCAAGTGTACATGTTTAGAATGGCCTCGTCTCGCATGCATTTTCCGAGCATTTCGCTTGAACCGTACTTGTTGGCGATGTAGTTGCAGATAGGAACGGTTTCGGTGAGGCGTAGGCTGCCATCGATTAGGAATGGTAATTCCAATAACGGCCAATCCTTCTCCTCTTTGCTCTTGTAGTTACGCCAATCTTTCACGGTCTAAAAGATCAGGTCCTTGTAGGGTACGTTGAGGTACTCCAGCAACAAACGCGGTACCTGTGCACGGCCCCTCAACCGAAAGTAACCAATGATCGGTAGTGGCTTATTGGGTTTGGCGGCTTCCTTAGTCCGCTCCATATAATCAGAATGATAATGCGGGTCGTTTGGCCGACGACTCTTCACGATAATTAAATATGATGAGTGCGATGGATTACAAGTCAAAGCTGCAGGAGTACAACAGCATCATTAGCGACGATATCACGCTGCTAGTTAACGGCGCCAAGTTGGGACGTCGTAAGGAGTAGAAACCAAAGCTCTTGCAACTGCGCACAGAGCTGCGTGATGTAAGCCAATAGCTGATTGTGTAGGTAGTAGTGAGACTGGCCGCGAACGGCGACTGCTCGCAATACTAATGGTAGCCTCTGCGTAACTTTCTCGTGGATTTGGTGAGGGACACTCTCGAGAAGTTCCAGGGTCGCTTCAAAGATTCGAACACTTTCGAGTAAGAGCAGTAGATAATTCTGCAGTACTTGGTATTCTTCACGAAGTACCAACAGTTCGCTAGCTTAGACCACCGTTCACACTGCAACGCATCGCTGAACTCATCGTCGATACGGAAAAGTACTACAAGTCCAGCCGCAAGCTGCTGTACGCCTTCGAAAAGGTAATGGAGTATGTTATGCAGCTCGTTAACGTCTGCGATCCCGAGGAATGACAACCAGATGCGTTCCCGCCTATGAACATCACTTCCTCAGTTTCTTGTAGTCAGGGTCTCCCCCAATCACTGAGTCGTAGTGGGCTAAGTAGACCACGTCCACCGACTACTCGAATTTCTTAACACATTTGCTCAAGCAAGCATTGTACTTGTCGGCAATGTCGAATGACCTTCGGCAGGTGTCTTTGCAGTTGCGGTCCTGGTCGTCAAGTTCATTAACTGCGCCCAACAGTTTTGCACTGGCAGCTGCGAGCTCCCTCTCAATTGTTTCCATGCACGGGTAGTACTCCTCCGGCGAGACTGGCACGTTGCTCCCGGGTTTGAGGTAGCACTGCTGCTTTTTGAGCAGTTGGTTGCGCATGTAGATGTTGTAATGACGCTGGTAGCGTTCCCTGAGACCGAGCAGTATGCTCTTGTATTGCTTCGCGGTGTCGGTAGGATCGTGAGGCAGCATCCAACAATATATTTTACTGCAGAAGACATCACAAATCAGTAAGGCTTGCGATTTCGACTTACTTCCCTGTTTCGCAGCTGCTGCTGTTGCTGCTGCTTGAGCTCTTCGAAGGTGCTCAGGTCCTGTTGTGGGTTGGTCGTAGAATAGTTCTCGTTGAAGCTTGGGCGGTAACTTGTGAAGGTGTTCTCTAGTTTGGCGGTCGAAGGCTTTTTCTGGTAGCTCTATTCCTTGACGCCCTTTGCCTCGAGGATTTTGAGCTTCAGGTGATTGTACTATTTGTTGATGACTTAATAGTGGACGTTCTTGGAATCTAGCTACCTTTCCTTGTCGCGGAGCCTTCCCTTCATTTAATTGAGCTCCTGCACAAGGTTTTGCACTTGAGTCATGATAACCCCAACAGTAGATTCAGGTCCCTTCATTTTATTCTATGGGAACCTCTTGATGCCCAGCATGGCACATAACTCGCCATACCCCTCATGGAGGTACTTAATCTCCCCAATTTTCTTCTCCAGCTCGATTTTGAGAGCTACTTCCACGTTGTTGGACATGCTTTCAAGGATGTTCAGGGAAGTACGGTTTTGTATATCCTTCGTAAGTTTCTTCTCGTGATGGCCCAACTGGGTCTTCAGTCGAAGTTTCTCCTCGCATTCTTGGTTTAACCTGTCGCTGAGGATCTGCTTCTACCGCTTCAGCAGACTGTTCTCTTCTTTCAGCTTGTTTATATACTGCAGCTTGACCTCCATCCCGTTGTCACTGAATTAATCCGTGTGTTACCTTCCAACGCGTGTGGGCTACCGTCGGTAGCTCTCTAGCTCATCGCGTAGTTCAGCAGCCTCTGAGCTTAAGCTCTGTACTGTCTGCTGCAGCTATTCAAGACGCCGGTCAGCTTTGGTTTGGTAGGCCTTGTAGCTGTTAAGCTCCTCCTGTAGGTTTTCATTCTCTTCTCGGAGGGACTCCAGCCGTTCCTTCTCTCGGATAAGCAGCTGATGCTCGTTCTCAAGCTTCTCGTAGTCGCCTCGGATGGAAGCCACCTTAAGTTCCTGATTGCGGCAAAACTCCTCGGCTTTCTCATGCATCTGCACAAAGTTCTCCTCCTTGGCTTGCATTTCGGCCTTGAGCTTCTTGAATACGCGGTTATTCTCTTCCACAGTTTTTCTGGATAAGCCAAACTGTTACTTGTACTCCAAAAGTTCCATCCGTGAACGCTCCAGCAAGTCGTTAGTCTTCATGATACTCTTGCGATCTTCCAGCAACTTTGGCTGAGCTTGCTCAACCCTCGTCATCTTCGCCAGCAACCGCTTCTGAGATTCATCCTTGTCTTCGAGCTCTGCCTCTAATTGCATCTTCTGTCGCTCCAGATTGTCAATCAATTTCTTCAAGTTGACTGTGCTAGTTCGTTCCTGGCGCAATTACCTTTCCAACTAAATTGCAATGCCAGCTTGTTGATCGAGCTGCTCACACTTCTCGTTCATCGAAGTAAGCTCCGAACGAAGGCCATCACACTCCTGCTCCAATACTGCCACATGCTGCCTGAGATCTTCTCTTTCAGTGTCAGCGGACTGTTGAAGTCTTTCTACCGTCTCGCATGCCTGCTGTGCTTCTTCGCGAAGCCGCATATTTTACTGCTCGAGTTGTTCATGAATACTGTTACTCTTATGGATCTCATTCATGAAGTCTGCCTTCAATCGCTTCATTTCCTCGAACCGCTCATTGTTGAGTCGTATTTCTAGCTGCTCTGATTGCTGCAGCTGTTTTTGAAGCTTTTCCTTGTACTCGTTTACAGTTTCAGCAAAAGTGTCAGCGCGTTCCTTTTCCTTCTGCAGGTTATGCAGTAACGATTGCTTCTCCTTGCAGTCCTCCGAAAGTTGAGTAATTCGGTTATTCAGTTGTCTCCGTTCACTCTCAAGCTCCGAATTCTGCTTGGTAATGTTGATCTATCTGACTTCAAATTTATTGATTTTAGCCTGTAGCTCTGATAGCTGCCCATACAGAGATGTGACTTGCCCACGCAATTCTTCATTATCACTCTTCAACTTTTCGATTCGAAGGTTAAATACTCGCTCCTTTTCGCCGTCACTGCCTTTGCAGGCCTCTTTGAGCTTGATTTCATCTTCAAGAGTACGTTGGGTTGTTTGTAGCTCGAACTACAACTCACGTACCCGATGGCTCAGAGCTGTCTTGTTCTTGGAAAGCTGCAGTTCTTTTTCTTCGAGGGCATCTGTCAGCTACCTCACCTTTACTTCAGACTCATTAAACTGGCTTTGAATAGTCTAGAGCTCCAAGTTCGTGTTTACCAACTTTTCCTACAGTTCTGCAGCTTTGAAAATGTACTATTTGGCGCGTTCACTTTCCAGAGCCGCATGCTCATCCAGCACTGTGAGTTGCTTCTCTAACTCTCCAACCCTCTTCGTAAGACGATGCTCAATTGCTTAGAAGCGAGTCTGCTGGCCTGACATCTCTGTGTTGAGCATACCAATAGCGTGGCTGAGCTAGTTTGATAATTGACCCTTGCTCAATTTTTATCGGTCAATCTCCTGTTGGAGAGCCCCCAGTGCAAGCCCGTGTTGTTGTGAGGCATGCGAGAGTTCTCCCTCCAGCTGCTTATTCCGCTCTTTCGAGTGTTTTAGTTCACCATTCGTGGCGACGATATCCTGCTGCAACTTTGTGATTGTTTGGTTAAGTTGGCTGATAGTAACACTTTTCAGTTCGCCTTCTTTTAATGTTTACTTTTCCCGATTCAGTAGCTGCTACACAAGCCTATCAACACTTTCAAGAGCTCCCTCGGCCTGTAGATTCATGCTCACCGCTATCTTCTGCATTGCTGACTCCAAGCCGTTGACTTGGTCAGTAAGTTCGGTGATGGACTGCGATTTTTGTTGCCCGAACAGGATTTAAGCTTCCAAAGCTAGCTTAGTTTCCTCAAGCTGCCCCGTCATCCTCTTCGTGTCGACCTCACACTTGTCAATGTACTCATTTTTCTTGTCGATAAACTCGTTGTAGCTGTTCTCTCGCTCCTCCATTTTCTGCTCGAAGATGTTCTTCATTCTTTCGATTTCGTCTCGTAACAGCAGAAGCTGGTCGTTGACCTCGATGATGCTGGAGTCTTTCTCGGCTACCATCTCGGCCAACTATTTTGCACGAGCCTCACTATCTCTGAGGCGTAGCTTGTAATCCTCAGTCTTTCGAGATTCTTCCAAAAGCTGACTAGCTTGTAGTCCGTTCTGTGATTTTAAGTCGGCAGCGATCTTGTCCTTATTAGTCATGCACTCTTCGAACACCTTTTTCATGTAGGCTTCGTGGGCCAAACTCTTTTCCTTTTGGCTGTCTAGCTGTTGCCTCAACTAGGCAACCTCCCGTTCGTGGGACTCGCGAACCTTTTCGAGTGTCTTCTACTTTCTTTCGAATTCGTCGGTAAGCTCACGAAGCTGCTCACTGATCTTGGTACCGGCATTGACAGACTCGCGCAATCGATGTTCGCAAGCTTCCACCTAGCTCTTCAGTGACTAGGTGTTTTGCTGGAGTTCCTTTTCGCGTTGTTTCAGTCGATCAACTTCTAGCTGCAACCTTCTTGACTTATCCTGCTCTTCCTTAAGGTAATGCTTCTGGGTTTCGAGGTTGTTGTCGAGCTATTCCCTTGCTTTTTGCGTTGTACGCTCCTTTTGACGCAACAGCTCGAACTCCTCCTTGAGTCGCTGAACATCAGCACCTTTGATTTCGAGTTCCCTTTAAGCTTCAAACAGCTTCTCTTCTGCTGCATACAAGTTCTATCGGAGCTCCTCCATCTTCTGAACTGATTCTTTGAGCTGTTCGGATAACGACATCGACTGCAGGCTCAAAGTGTTGACTTGGGTCTGCAGTTCACTATCAGTGTTGGCTTTCTTCTGCAGCAGCTACTTGATCTCATCCTATCGCTTGCGAAGTTGCACTCGCTCTGTTTCGAGCTGCTGGGCAATTCCCGAATGCTTCTGTTCCCAGGACTGGATGCGCTGTAACCGACTCTCACTTTCGGTCTTCAGTTCGCCCAACTGCTTCAGAGCTTCAGTCTCACGCAGTCTTAATTTATCAGCCTACTCATTTAGTGCCTCAATGCGATGATTATAGCGGGAGGTCAGTAAGTCCCTTTCGCTTTCCAAGTCATCCTTCAGGACTTTCTTGGCTTGTTTCTCGGATTCAGTTTGTGAAATAGCTTGGTCTCGCTCGGCTTTTACTTATTCCAACATTCCACTCAACCGAATTATGGTTTCCTCTCGGGATATTACAGCCTCTCGATCAACTTGCGCTTTCTCCTCAACGTCCTGAACAGTCTTTTCCATCATATCGTTACGTAGCTGCATTTAAGCATTGTCCCTGATGAGCTGCTGGATAGCCTCTTCTTGACGTTTGATCTTCTTATCAGCTTCAGCTAACGAATCAAGGTGTTTTTCTACGGCTTTTCTCAGCTCCAGTTGCTGCAGAGAGTTGTTCGTCATCCGTTGTTGAAAGTCCCGTTAACAGTCTTCTTTCTCCTTCATCACGTCAGCATATCGCTTTCGCTGCCTTTCCTACAAAGAATGCAGTTCTGCTTCAAGTTTTTCCAGCTGAGATGTTTGGTCTTTCAGTTTGTCCTCCAAAGTCATTTATCTATCGACCGACTCCTTCAAGAGCAGTTCGGTTTCGTCGATGGTACCCTTCAAGAAAGCAGCTTCCAAATCCAGTTGCTCCAGTTTATCTTTGTACTACTGCTCCTTGATCTCAAAGTCTCTCTCAATAGCTTTGCGTTTCTTCGGAGACATCTAATCCTCTTTATTCATCGAGTAGTTCTCGATCAAAGAGTTCAGCTCCTGCCTTTCTTTGATCGTTTGGTCCAACTGGCCTTTTAGCTCCTTCAGGAAGTTAAGGTTGCCAGCTAGCTGCGCACTTACAGTGTCGTCTTGTTTTGCAGTAGTATCATCAGGGGCTGCTCCAGTATTCTTGATGAGGCTCTTGATGAAAGGAGTTTCGCTGAGCAGTTCTTTGTAATGTTGCAGCTATCTGGATAATAGTTCCTTCTCGACACTGATATGGCCTACAATCTGTTCTCGCTCAGTTGCATTGAGCTCTTCCAGCTTTTTGTTGAGCTTGCCTTCCAGGAATCTCAATCTCTTGAATTTCTCTTCGTAGAGGTTAATGATCATTCTCAAGTGCGTCTCATTTTTGGAGTATTGTTGCATGGCGTCTTTCAGCCAAGACATCTTTTGATCTCGGCGGGCGAGTTCCAGTTCAAACTTGGTGTCCTTCTCAATAGACTCCTCAATGTACTCCTGCAGAATTTTCTCAAGTCCGAGTTTACTTTGATTCTTCAAAAGTACTTGACTGATTTCGCGCGATTCTGGGGCACCTTCCACTGACGATAACTGCTGGGAGGCTTCTAGTGTAAGTTCTCGGCTGTGACCACTTCTAAGCTGCACAATTTCCTGTTTCAGCCTTCTGATTTCTGACTTGAGGGAATCCAAGTTTCCACTTGCATCCTCGTTGATGGACACCTTGTTCAGCTTGATTAGCTTGACTCTGCGAGCAAATGTGAGCGTGGACAGTGTTTCCTGGCAGCTGATTAAGATGGGACTAATGTTAGCGATCAGGTGAGTCTTTGAGTTTCCACCAAGTGCATCTTTGAGTAAGAATGTTAATTTTGAATCCCGATAGTTCACGTGCCTTGTCTTTCCTTCCGTACTCTCCACAAGGGAGTTAATAACCATGCCCAGCACATGAAGTGATTTGTTTATGCTGCAACCTTCCTTCAAACGCTCACCGTTGGACTGTTTCGTTCTCTCGGAGCCAGCCAAATCGATGAAGTGGAACCTCCTTGTCTTCACATTCACTATTCCGTTCTTCACTGCCTTCGATTCGATGAGCATGCTGAACACTGAATGTGATCGTGAACTGGTTTCGTTGTAGCAGGTTGAACCGACATGCCTCCCCTTTGATCCACGTCGGAGTATCTCCAAGGCTTCTTCGCTTCGGCTGACTGTCTCTTCGGATAGTCCCTCGACATACACTCCCTTCTTCAAATCCTCTCGCAACTGCAAATTCGAGTTAGTTTTGTTGAGCTGTATTAACGAACCCTTACCAAATCGATGATCTGCTCGTTGTATATCTACAGGAAGGTGCACTTGACGAGATACTCCGAACGCATATCCACAACTTCTCGGTCAATGCACTCGAAAAGGTACTCTAGGGTGCGTGGGATGAGTCCCCTCATTTCAAAGTAAGAGCTGTCCTAATGGTTGACACCCATCATCGTGAATGTCTTTCCAGCGCCGGTTTGTCCGTATGCGAAGATGCAGCAGTTGTAGCCTAAATCTAGCTTCTGTGTGTACCCTCCAAACAGCGCTCAGTGCTATTGATTCCCACTCTCATAAAGATGTCCTGCTGCGTATTCTCGCCGTCACAGATTGAGTCGAAAGTGAAAGCTTTTGGGTCAGCGCCTAATGCCGATAGCACGAGGGTGTGTGACTACTTGTCGACGCGTACGCAGGCACGTGGATCCTCGTTGAGCTCCTTCTCACTTGGTGGGCGAACTCGAATGGTCACTTGAATGGACTATTTACTGGGATCACCGTCCTTTAACATTCAAATTCAAATTTAATACCGTATAAGAGGCGTTTGATTGCCAAAATGTTCGACTGGTCGAGTTGATGCGTTGCTGAACTATCGATGAGGTTTATGAACATACCGTCAGCCAAGTTATATTCTATTCTATTCGTAGAAGTATGCAGTCGAGCAATAGGATAACTCTCAATTCTGGGTTCAGAAGTTCTGCGGGTGTATCCCGCTACAAGAAGAAGCAAGTGGTTGATGAACTCAGCCAGCACCAGGCGAGGCTGGAGATGCTTCAAGCAGAAAATGCACAGCTGGGGGAAACAGTGGACAGGTTAGAGGAAGAGCTTTAAGAAAATACACAAGAGTTAGTGAAGCTGCAGGTCTAGAACCGCCAGGAACGAGAGTTACTGGAAAGACAAATACGAGCATTCAGGGCATCAGTTCGCAACAGAAAACTAAATAAGGATTACCTGATGGAACTATAGGCATTAGCCTTAGCATAAGCCGCCTCTAAAACTACCTGAAACAGACAGCGTTTGATTCCCCTCCTTTAATATCGGTTTCGTAAAGCACCTCGGTAAGGCCGAAGTATTTCTTCTGTTCAGTTTCCGAATTGCTCTGTGGTTTCTCCTAGTATTTCCTCCACAGTTGTTTTGCTGTTGAGTGCCAATCCAGAAATATATATCAGGCGTCGCTTTTGCAATAGCGTATAATAATATGATCACAGCTAAAAGCACACCAATAATACCCCCTGAATAGTCGTAACCAGCAAGGAAGGGTGTCCGTCGGAGACGCCTACTTCGGTCTCAGCATAGGTGGATGAAGTAAGTGAGGCCAGAGGTCCCCAATCCATACCGGAAGCATATTAACGGAAGCAGAATTCTGCCGAGTTTTGTGCCTTCAGATGTCGAAGTGAAGGTGTGCCAACTTCCGCACATCTCCTATTCGGTGCTTGAGCACATGGACTTCTCAGGAGCCTGCTTAAATCGATCTGAAGCGTTATAGTGCATGCGAAACGCGGTGGCTCATCAAGAGCGGGCATTCGAAAGACTCGAGCAATTGCTGGAGCTCACCCCAGCCACTCACAACCCTCAATCCAATGATGAGCAGAGTTCACAGTTGGCGAGCCATCTCTTCAACATGCGAGAAATAGATGAGGTTTCCATGGGGATGGAACAGCAGGAGCGTGGTGACACCAGCGATGATTTCATGTTCAAGGAGCCTACGCCGCCCACGAGGTTGGAACATCCGTACTTGCTGGATGCTTCTCTCGCTGAAAACAATATCCTTCACGACTATCGGCACGGTTAGCTGCCCTCATACTTTTTCTAATGAAAATCTAGGCTAGCATTGCCGGCCTCCGCCTGATTGTTATTTAGTTATGTCCCAGCAAGCCAACAAGGCCATCACGGTTCCAAAGGGCAACCTTATCCGTCTCCAACAATACGAGGGCAAGCGCGTATTAGTGAGGTTTGCAGGCGGCCGCCAACTCATGGGGATCATGCGCAGTTTCGATCGCGGGCTCAACTTAATACTCGACCATACGATAGAGCAACTACCCGAGGCATTACTCCCGGAGCAGCAGGGAACGGAGCCGAGGGCGTCTGCTCGAAGGTAGCTGGGCTTCGTAATTGTGCGGGGCAGTCTAGTATAAATAGATAAGCTAAGATAGATTCACAGCATAGGCCCTGAAGAGGGTTACGACGAGATCGAGAATCCTTTCCTATAGGTGCAGGAGGAGTGATGGTTCATGGAGAGAAAGGGTTGAAGTGTGATTGGTTGAATGCAGGCGAGTAATTGGTGTACTCGCGGTAGACCTCCATCACAGGATTTTCGTGGAAATGCAATTCTTCATGAGAATCTACGAGTATCTCCAATCGATGCACACATTGTTCAATGTAGGCGTTCTGCTTGTAGATGTAGGGCTTAATTATTCCTCCGGGTTCGACAATTCGACTGTTTCGGTTGGGGATTCGCTTTTGTTTTCTTCTGCATTGGTCGACTCTGTTCCTTTTGTAAACAAGTTCGGGTAGGTTGGGATAGTAGTGCATCCACTAGCAATCTACAATGCTGTGGTGTGTTGCTGTACAGCCCTCACACAAGCCCAGAATCTCGCATTTACGGCGATATAGAAGATGATGCTTGCGCTCTTGAAAGCTCTCCCAGACCTTCGTGTCCTTTGAGAAGATCATCTTCACGAACTTTTCACGGGAAAGTTCGTACATCACTTCCTGCTTCAGAATTCTCATTCCGAAACGACGCGGCATTGCAGTGAAAAACTACTCCTATCCAAATGTTGTGAGCAACTTGCTTTGTAAGTTAATTCCTTCCCTGTTTGGCTTATAATGGTAGAAGTAGGTTGCTGTCTTATGTGGCACAAGGTATAGACCGGACTCATCAATCTCGCCAGGCTGCTTTACTCAAAGTGTTACCTGATAAATTATCTCTCCGGGTAGCACGACTCTCTCCTTGCACATCTCCAACAGCTCGTCGTACAATACATACGGAAGCTCCATCATCCACTCCATTGATTCAAAGTATTTCCTCAATAGTTGGTAATAGAGCTCGCTACGAACCAGACGCGGCAGCTTACCGATTATTTCAGACAGCTCGCTTTGGTCTTTACTCTTGATTAGACGCAACTAGACCCAGAGATATTCATAGTACCTCAGGATTACCTCTTCTAGCTCCGGATCCACTTATTTGTAAATCATATATCTCCTCATGGCATTCAGCTTTCTTAGATACAGGAACCTCATTTTGAGAAACTAATAGAACAGCATCACTATCTCCTCGATGATGTACGACAGCATCACTGCGGACGCAATGAGAAACACTGTTACAAAGATTGTTTCCAGAGGGTTTTTCGGGGTGTTATCACCGTATGCTATGGTTGTGAATGTCTCGACGGAGTAGTACATGGTATACATGTACTGTAGGTACCACGGCTCAGCAAGAATTGGACTCCATAGATAAATGTACTCGGTCCACATCATGGTGACCTGTCCTGGTCCGTAGTAATTGGTAGCGTGAATGTAGTAATCTATCCAGTAGTACAGGCACCCAGTGTAGTGGCAGAACAGGTAAAAGATGAGCAGCATCTTGAAGAAGGTGTAGAATACATACCACCCCGTCTTGTTATGCACCAGACGAAAGTAACTTTGATCCGTTCGGTAGAGATAATAGAAGCGCCAAAGGATAATTATGCGTAGTGGGTTTAGCCTAAACTGTGGGATCAGCGTGAGACCAATCAGCACGAGTGTCAGCACATCGAGAAAGATCCGTAGCCAATGGTATCTTTGGATAACTTTCTGACGGTCTAATACCAACTTGCCTTTATAGCGATAGCCCCGACGGAACTCCACGAGGAACGCAGCGAACAATGCCACCACGGATACAGCATCTAGCCAATACATTACTTTTGTGATGGTCACATCCGTCTCATCGATAAAGACTGTGAGTCCCATCTCGATCAAGAGGTAGAACGTTATGATTGCCAGGAAGGTATCGAAGAGGAGCAGTCGTTGGGGATTCCAGCCGTAGGCATCTAGTTACGCCTGCTTCATCCCGGCCTTACAATTGGGATTATAGTATGTGGTACTGTCAACTTTATCAACAGTACTGTCACTTCATTGGCTTGGCGAGAGGTAGCACTATCGGTGCTGGAGTGCCCTTCTGAGAACGTTCGAGCGATTTCGTGCGTTTGCTGGCACTGGGACTGACAGAGTATGCCCACCGATCGTTAGAGCGGCACCGTTGCTACGTTGTTGACGGATGGTACGTCGCGCGTGACATCCTTTTTGCAAGCCTGTACAAAATCCTTGATCTATTTATGCCCACGAATCAGAGGGTCGTTCACGATCGTATTGAAGAATAATTCAAGCTGCAAACGACGCTCCTCGATGAGCTTGGGATCCTTGTTCGTCTTCTTCCAGAAGTGTGTCTTGGGAAAGTCGGGCATATCGTACTGCATGACCACCATAATACCTTCTTTTCGTTGAGTCTCCGGTAGTGCTCCTGCAGATCTTTGAAGCGGAAGCTGCGCAGATAAACTCTGTTTTTGATAGTGTCTTCTAGCCGGAAGTTGTATGTAATGTGATCGTCCACCCGCTCGTAGCTGGGTACCGTCAGGATGAACTGTTTATCGACGTCCATAGTTATAATGCATAATGCAGGGACTAAGCACAGCCGACTGTGAGTTCTTCGGGAAAGTATTCAAGCTCTTCAGTGGTGGCGAATAGGCAATGAGCTCTGAACAGATGGGGTTGGTGATGAGCAGTTTGGGCTATCAGTTGGAACCGCTGTAGCTCGCGGACCTTGTCAAGTAGGTAGATCTTAATGGAAATGGCACATTAGACTTCGATGAGTTTTTGATACTCGTGTTTCGTAAGTTGCAAGGCACAGCCCGAGAGGAGCTGCTTCTGACTTACCAACAGTTTGACCGGGACGACAACGGCACAATCAGCGAAAACGAACTACGCGAGACGATGACAAAGATGGGCGTAGCACCTTCCAACGAATAGCTGGCAGCAGTAATGCAAGACGCAGACGACGATGAAAATGGGTTGGTGAGCTTCGAGGACTTCTACACATTCCTTGTGGGCAACTGCGGATGTGACTGACTTGAGTACTTCACGACCTTTGCTTATAAAAATTCATGGCTTGCTCAACCGCCGAGGCTCGACAGGTCGAGACTTGTATCCTCATCGAGGATGTTCGATTTGTCCCGGCGAAGTTCGTCCAACTCCGCCTTCATCTAGTCGCACTCCTTCCTCAACGTGCGGTACTCGCACAGGAACTTCTTGTACTTGTTACGGAGCTTCATGTACTAGTCGCTGGGGGTTGCTTTGGTCTCTGCCTTCTGCATACACTAATGCAGCTTTTTCTGAAGACAATCATTGTTGATGCGCAACGCAGAAATCGTCTTGAGGCTATTAAACAGTTACTACTTGTAGCGGTTGAGCTCTGCCTCGAGAATTCGTTATAGCTCTGATTTGGATTTGCCTAAGCGCTGCCGAAGCTACTGAATTTCCCGCTAAAGATAACGCTAGCGGTTGGATTGAAGATTCCAGGATTCGCTGGAACTACACTTTTACAGCGCAACAATCTTCTTCTCGAGAGTCTATCTCTAGCGGTCCATTTTCTTCTTCTCACCCAGCATTCGGATGTTCTCCTGCTTGAGAGTTTAAATATTTGAGCGTAACTGCTTGCGGTCCACCTCCAGCTGGTTGTTGTTGCGGTTCAGTTACTCATTGGTCTTGCGAAGTCGTTGCCGATCCTCTTCAATCACCTAGATTTACTGGTTACGGAGCTCCAGTTCGGCTTTGAGGTTCTAGACTTTCTTATTGAGGGCGTCGACACGTAGCTCCCCCTCCCTTTCAGTCTTCGACTCCATCTTTGGTAACTACCGAGCGCTCTGACCATTCGAATCCGACAGCTACCGGTTGCGCCAGATCGGCTGATAGGTAATGAAGGCTCTTATGTTAGATTCGTTAAAGGAGAGGCGCGGAACTGGGTCAGTCTTATCCCGCTTGGAATCCGGGGTGCGCGAATTCGTTGGACTTGGTGCCCTTGGCGTAAACTCGTTGACCTTGGGGTTTCGGGTCAGCATCCTCCTGGACTCACTGGACTTCTCTAAGTGCTCAGTCTTGCGGCTGATGAGACGTTTGGTCCGTTGCTTAGGTTAGCTGGGATCGGTGGCGAAGTCAACCTCCGCTTCTTACGTTTTGATGGTTTTGGGCTTATTCATGAAATTAAATATAATGCAACGAATGGCCTCAGAGATCGCTGCAGCTCGACCCCATCTTACTCAATTTACAACCGCCCCACCTCGCTACTTCTAGTTAATTTTATTGCTAATCTTATTTAATGAGGTTTGGTCACAGATTTGCCAATGTGTGGAAGAAGTATTGAACTTACAGGGGACCGTCCTCGGGAAGGTCGGTACAGTGGACTGCGTTGCGTACACGGTCCTGACCAAACCTGGCGCGGATGCTGTTCGGGTACAATTGCTTAGCGACGCTTGGGTCGAACGGGCCGCAGAGCTCACGGAAGGGAGCCACTGGATTTTCATGTCTAACCTCCAAAGCAACGCATGGCCCTGTGATCATGTGATCTATGGTCTTCATGTACTCCGGTAGGAATTCATAGACCTCGAAAAACTCCTTGGAGGTTTGCTTGTCGAGCCAGAACATCTGCAGAGCACTGACTTCGAACCCAGCAGTTAGGATCATATCAATTATCTCTCCCAGATGTTTTTCCTTAATTATGTGCGGCTTAATCACACACAGTGTGCAATTACTGAGCGCTGGTAGGGACTGTATAGGCTGAAACATGTACTTTGAGTTTGGATTCGCGAGAAAACACAAACTTCAGCTCCCTTTCAACTGATTAAGGGGAGTCGCTGCCGTGGCAAGCATTCTTAGTGCCATCAATGCCGAACTGTGCACGGATGGAATTCGGAGCGTCCTTCTTCGCTGTTAGGCTGTTGGTTGGGCCCAGTAAAGTTCGCCACTTCTTGATGGCATCCTCACTGATCAGTTCCATTCCGACAGCAAAATCAGATGTCATGAACTCCACCAAACCGTTGAAGAAGCCCTTACCCTTGTGCTAACCGTAGAAGCCCTCTGCATCGGGGACCTGCATTCTGAACATCTTCAGGTTGGCAATCTGGAACTGCTGTTCGGTAAGCGAGATGATCTTGCCGATGTTGAGATAGGCATTGGGCTTGATCATTCCGTAAGTCCTATATGTTTGACTATGTTGGTACTTGCTTTGTTTGGGTTCGATTTCATTGCGAGTAAAGTCCTCAGCGTACTCAATAACCTTGAGCTGCCGACCAAAGCAAGTGAACACAGACCCCACGTAGAGATCGTCGAGCGTGACTTCGGGATACTTGATGCGTTTAAGGAACGTCTTGCGAGTTTTGAGGTCGAACTACATTGGATAACGGCACCATACCATTTCGATTTCGTGCATGGGCAAGTAGTAGATGAAGTTGAACTTCTTGATGACGGAGGACTGCGTATCGAACCACTCCACGACGAAGACATAGCGCTTTTCGGTGGACATGGTGGTTAGTTATATTTTTTATAACTCGATAGCAGACTCGGAAGGGTTGTCCCATTGATGGAGGATGTGTCTTGGGATATTGAGTAGCGGTCGTCTCGCTATAATATTTGAATTGGGTTGCCATGGTGTTCATCTGTCCGCACACCGAATGCGGTAGGAAGTTTGAAGAGGAAGGGCCGATGATAGAACACGTTAGACGCCGCCATCCGGAGTACATGGACAAGTTAGAGAGTCTTCTTTCCAAGACCATTATGTCCGCAGATAAGCGGAAAGAAGAGGAAATCGCCAAACTGCCGAGGCTAAAGCTACGACCCTCGCAGTCCAAGGACAAACCGAAGGATACGCTACCTATCATCACATCCAAAAAGCTCAACACACCTGCTTAGATCATATCGAACACGCGGCTAGAGGTGAAGGCTATGGAAGCGATAGACACTGCGGGGAAATCAAAGGTGCTGAAGCTGGAGCAGCAGAGAGTCGCGAGCCGAGGCAGCCTCAAAGAGGAGAATACGTCCGCTCAATCCATCGGCACAAGTCAGCTAATGACTCCGAAAAACGACTTCCGCAGAAACGTACTGCGGAGGAAGTCCAGTAAAGACGTGTTGTAGAGAGTGGGAAGCGACGACAAAAAAGAGCAACAGGACAGACTGGGCACAGCTGCGACTGCAAACGATTTCTCCAGTGTACGTCCATCGGAGCTCAAGGATTTCTCCGAGTCGGCTACATCAAGTAAACTTGGTGGCCGTATTGTCCTTAGGAACTCAGAGGTTACAGCAGCCGAGAAGCCTGTGATTCGAATCAGTAAAAGCAAAGAGAAGCCAAAGTTACAGGTGGCTTCTAGCACTACAGGTTTCCATTTCAAACGACCTTCAAGTCGAAGCAAACTGGAGCACTCCACCATTCAGGAGCCCACAGTGCAACCAATTGTTAAAACTCTGTCCAAAGATAAGTCGGAAGTCGAGCCCTGCTTTGACCCAGCAGCACTCGAGCCATCATCCACAGTAATCATCAAAAACCGGATGAGGTCGTTCGTTCCGCCTTTTACGTGCATTGAGTATCTGTCCCTTAATGGCTGTGGACTTTC
>ERZ724508.623-NODE-623-length-24254-cov-7.707674_pt1 | contig 24254 bp, 27 predicted proteins | sample MGYA00376041_ERZ724508 | MGnify/ENA primary metagenome ERZ724508 (study PRJEB28724, sample SAMN07190887) | wastewater metagenome | isolation source: effluent of sewage treatment plant in Hong Hong | place: USA: Christiansburg, Virginia | collected 2016-03-01 ...
CCCAACCCCACCCCAGAGCCAAAACCCCAACACAGTATGTCTTAATACTTATTCTAAGTAAATCCTCAAAGTGGATTAATTGACATTAACTCCATCTGTCGAAATCTGTTGTGCAATAGGGAAGATAAGCAGCAGCCATCAGCGGCAATGTGCACGGGAAGGGTATCGACCTGTTGCACTCGAGCTACTTCGAGTTCGAACCTTTTTGTTCGTTGGCTTGATCGAGGGCTTTACCGAACTCCTCGGAGGTGCTTTGGCTTCGTAGATTGCACTCATATCCACGACCGAACCAAATTGCTGCAGCCGCTTCAGCTGCACTTTGAGCTCCATCTGAGCCTGGTTGTTGCGATGCAACAGATCGTTCCGGAGATGCTAGCAGTCCAACCTGAGACTGTAGATGGCTCGATAAGCTTCCTCCTCGATCTTCTTCGACTTTCTTATCCAAAATTACAAACTGTCGCGAAGTGTTTTTATTCGTGAGTCACTTGCAAACAGTGCCGTCCTCGCATTGGAATCGCCAAGCATCCGCTCCTGGAACTACACCTTCTCTTAGAGCCTGAACTTGTCGTTGAGAAGTTCTGAAATCTTTTCTTCAAGCTGCGTGATTCTCACAGGAACGGGTTGACGTGCTTCAAGGTAGTCCATTCTTCCTGCCTCCAACTTAAGTTGTTATATAAGAAACCTAGCCTCCCTTAGCTAGCCGTTGAGACCAACCATCTCCTGACTTGGATTATGCCGATGGCTAGTTCGACTCTTCGTAGCCGTTGGCTTCGTGGTTTCAGACTGACTGCTCAACTCGACAAACTCCCTACACTTCCTTTCGAACTCCCGATACAGCATCTCTTTTTCAGTATGCATCTTGGTGAGCTATTTCGTGAGCCGTTCACATTCCAGCCGCAACTGCAGCTCCTTATCCTTCGATCGTTCAAGCTCGTTGCGGATTAACCTCATCTACATACTTTGGTTGAGCTATGCTGTTCGAGGTTGGCAACTCTCCATCAATCGCATGGCGGAACATCCGCGAACGCTGTCTTCTGTCTTGCCGATTTCTATGCTGAAGTTCTCAAGCAAACGTGAGTTCTACTTTGCATCGGTTGGTTGACGATTTCGGTGGTGTGGAGCTTCATCGCGGTTGTTCGGAATTTCCAAGTCACCTCTTCGAGACATTCCACGGTACCTCTCCTTCAGCTCCTCAAGCTTGTCAGGGTAAGTATGCAATTCGTGCTGACTCTAGTGCTCCCTGTAGCTGCTGTCGACTTTGCCGAATGTTCCTTCCATTTCAGCATCGGGCCGACTGTGCATAACACTTGAGACATCAGTATGCTGGTAGGGATTGATGTTACTGACCAGTCCCAATGTCGTGCGGACCTTGCTGAGGAGCTGTTAGAATTCCCTGCGATTGGTCGATTCAAAACTTGACATTAACTGTATGTTTGGAGTTATTAATTGTTAAAGTGGCAGTTGGTATTGGTTAGTTGTCGGTGGGTCGTGGGTTGGAAGTTGGAAGGATGATGGAAGGGATATTGCCTCTGTAGGAGACTGTTGAGTTATCTCTTCAGTTTGGATTACACAGCCCAGCCAAAGATGCATGCTCCAGCAACGTAATATACAACTCAAGTAGGTCTTCGCAATGTATACTGACTCTACCAATTGGACGAACGACCGAATGCTGGTTTATATTATTTCCCAGATTGGTGCGCCATCGACGATGGACATTAGAAAGTACGTGAGCCGTTCCTCGCAAACGAGAGATAGTCAACCCAGCATCCACAACTCCCAAACATCGAGTGCACTGATGACAGATAGCAACATGTAAGTTTTATTGCATGCAGCATCCTCCGAAATCGTTACGTGAGGCTTCGGAAAAACGTACAAAAGGTCAACCACTTTACAGTCAATAGGATGGGTATTAAGCCCCAAAGCGAGTCAGGAGTCGTTGAGCCGCCAAACCAAAGCGAAGAGTTCATCAGTAATTTCATTCGCTGCCAAAAGCAACGGATTGCTAGCAAACTCAACCAACCAGTCGAAACCAGTGAGGATCTGCTGCGGTACATCCAGTCCAAAACCAGGCCCGGCCGTTCAGAGGATAGCAGTTACGGAAATGTAGCGACAACAGCTTACACCGCAAACAACACATCCGAAATGAGAATGTCCAGAACAGAAAAGCACCAGATTCTCCCGGTAGAGTCGCCTGAGAAGGGGCAGCAGAAGGCGAATGAAAAAGAAAAGAATTTTAGGAAGACGCTTGAAGGACATACTCGACAGATCAGTCAGCCCAATTCCTCACCACGAAAACCCGATACTTCTTCCGAGCGAGCCAACTACAACACTGGTAACGTACAGCTGCGACTACGGAAGACTGCCATTCCAAAGATGGCTGCCAAAGTTGAGCAACAATCTACCTAAGAAGTGCCAGTGCAGCTCACTGAAGCCTAGAAGAAGGCTCGACCAGTGTTACTGCACGATAGCAAGCAACTCGGCCACATCAAATCCTAATCGTACGCGGTCTTCGAATATCCGTCAGGACAACTGATACTGAGCTATCGCGCGAAGCAATCCCTTGAAATCGCCAGTCTCACTAAGATCATGACATGCTACCTCATTATCAAACTAGCTGAGGAACTCAAAAGAAACATCTTCGACGAAACCTTCGATGTAAAGGAGTATGTGGAGTACAGTACGGGAACAACAGCTGAACTCATCCATGGGGACTGCTACACAATCGAGCAACTTTTGTATGCGTTGATGCTTCCCAGTGGAAACGATGCCGCAATGAGCCTAGCCGATTGGGCGGGAGGTTTACTGAATGCGAATAGCGATCATCGCGAGAATATCAAAGTATTCGTCAAGGAGATGAACACCAGGTGCAAGCAACTTGGGTTGAAGGATACTCGCTTTGGAAACCCGCATGGACTGCCACATAAGGACACTCGATCCACCGCTTACGATATAAGCGTACTCTGCACAAAATGCTTAGACATTCCACTGTTCTGTAGGATCATCTCTACGAAGGAATACCGAACAACTATCAAGACTACGGATAATCTCTAGAGAGAAGTTATTTGGGAAAACACGAATAAATTGCTTCGTCGATAAGGCTTCCTTGGAATCAAAACTGGCATTACTGTCACGGCCGGGCCTTGCCTGGCCAGTGCCTACGTTTTCCGGGATAAGACCTACATAACTGTACTGCTGCGTGCGAATAAAGTATCGAGGAGATTTACCGAAACCCGTAAATTACTGTACTGGGCGTTGCGTACCATCCACCTCACTACCTTGACCCAGACCGAGATAACCACCTTATAAGACCTTCGCCGGAACAAGCGATAGTTGGACAGCGATAACAGCTAAGACGAAGCTGAATTCAAGTACTCGAAGGAGGGTACTGAGGAGTACGCGAAACGCCAAAAGATACTAAAGTACGAGCTCTGATAGATCTATTTCTTTGCTCTTTCACGAATGCATCAATAAGCCTTCCTGCTGCTCGATCGCTTTACATCTTGGCTTTGGAAGTAAGTTCGCTCGATCATCACAAAGTTGTCCTTAAGCTGGCGGTCGAGGGTCTGTAGGTGACCGACATCCTGCTTCACCACCTCGAATTCCTTGCGAACTCCTTTGAGGTACTCCATGGTTCGGAGGAGTTATTCCCTCAAACCGGCATTAGACATCACAATGTTGTGTGTTTCCAACCGAATTTCTTCCATTCTCTTGACGTGAGTGTTCACGACTTCCTTCTCGCGCTCCCGTTGCTCCTTGAGTTCCTTGATCTTTTGGACTTGCTTAACCTTTTATTGATTCTACTGTTCTTCCTTCTGGATTGTCGTAATGCGCTTATCGAACTTCGTCAGCAAGTGGGTCAGTTCCGAGTAGATCTTGTTTACCAGGTTGGAGAAGTATGCGAACGTTTTGTCATAGATGCCTTTGAAGAACATCACCGACGAGAAGTCCTCTTCGAAATCCTGCATTTTGTTCTGTTGCACTTCCTTCTGAAGGATTGCTAGGATGTCTTCGGGCTTGGCATCCTTCACATGTTCGGCGAGATTGATTACTTACTCCTTCAAAACTAAAATCTGGCGTAAGTCTCGGCCTGCGGACAGGATCTTGGCTGCGTAGCCGTTGACTATCTCGGTGCAGATCAGCTCGATCTTGAAGTTCGATCGGCTAGTGATCTCATCGATGAAGTCTCGAATGGCCAGCTTAGCACTCTCTGACAGGATGTTTTGGATGTGCTTGCTGGTGACATAGCTTAGTGCCTTGATGAGTTTAAGTAGCCCTCGTTCCTCCTGTGGCGGTACCCATTTTTTATCTTTGTCCTCCTTCTTGGGTGACCTGAACAGAAAGATCTTTTGGTTGCTGATCAAGAACTTCACGAACTAACGTTCCTCCCTCTCGAAGAGATAGTTACGTTCGCCCTTCATTTCGATCATCTTCTCCAACTACCGAATGTAGTTCGAATAGTTGTGATCGCCGTCAGCACGGTTGACGATGAGCATCACACCATCACGAATCTCGGAGAAGTTACCGAAGGCTTTATGCAGCCCCTTGATTAGCTTTGGGAATTTGTCAGCACGGGTTTCGCTGATGTGACTTTCATCGACGATCAGCACCATCTTCACTTTCTTGTAGATATCCAGCAGGCGTTGGATGAAGAAGGAGTTGGATATCTCAAATTACTCTCCCTTATTGTCCTTGAACCCTGGACAATCGTAGAAGGCCATGCCGTCCAACACAATCTTCGTTGGCACGGAGGTTTCGGAGAACTTCTCATGACCGATTTTGATCATCCCTCCCTCGGTGTTGTCAAGTCGTGGTTTGAGGCCGTCCAGCCTGACTGTGAGTTCAGCACCACTAAGGAATGACAATATGGTGCTCTTGCCGACACCAGTATCACCGATGACTAGCACTGCAGACTCACTAGTACTGTCCACTGGAATGGCCTGCACACCCTTGCGGATCATTTCCTTGAGCCTTGCGAGGTCGATCGGCGAATTTTCCATTATGAAATTTGAATTATAATCTGTTTGGAGTGGTACTGCTAAATAGTATGCTAGTCTACCAGTAGCAATGACAATCGCAATGCCAGTCTCCACAGAGCTAATCTCAACACGAATCCAAAGATTCCAGTAGCCACTGAAAAAGAAGGTCCGATTTCTAACTTTTGCTTTGATATTTTATTTATTGAGCATTATGGGCAACAACCAATCCATTCAACAGCTGCACGTTTACCAACCCTTAGGTGCCCGCTGGGGTCCAGCAGGCTTCGGGGAGGAGTTATTGCAGGACAGGCAAACTGGAGAAATCGCAGAACTTCATACCACGACTCTCGCTGGACCTCTCGAGTATGAACTACAGCGCTACGAGCACCGTTACCTACAGGACCAGAATCTCGTGAGAGTGCTGCATGCGAGACCACGTTAGGAACGAGTATTGTGTGCTGGCCAGGACGTGCTGGTGGTGCTCACCGAATACATTCCGTACAGGCTAGCAGAAGCACATAACCTGCCACTCAATGAGGCGTTGTATGTGCTTCATGAGGCATTGATAGGCTTCATGGCGGTGCACAAGTTCGAAAATTACGTCGAGATCACCGACGAACTCATTGGATTTACACCGAGTGGGCGCACAAAAGTATGGCTGAATGCCAACTTCGCAGCAAACTATGCGATTCGGAAACCTGAACGTATGGCAGCAGACTTTGCAGCGAGGAGGATGATTAGTGAGTTGTTCCAGGTTGTGGAAGGGCATACCGTTGGTAAGAGTTTTCCAAGCTACTTCAAGGCGGGATGGAATCCAACTAACTTTGTAGAGGCCATCAATATCGTCAAGGATTACGCTGCGGAGTCTGGAACGGTGATCGCCAGACGAGTTACCCTTCCAACTCATCAAAGGATCGCAGCGCCAGTGACCACGACCACCACTACAACCACCACTGAGACTCACACCCTACAAGCCGAACCAACTCGAACCATTCAAATGTAACAGCCAACCTTTGTTATCAACCAACCCGAAATAGTTGTGAATCGGCCTATGATCGAAACGCGAGAAATTCTTACAGGAACGATTCCTCTTACAGGAACCAGCTCAGTACCGCATGCCATGCCGAGCCTTTTGGTTACGCCTACACAGATCAACTAATCAGTGAGAATTGAAAGACCTCGAATTTTAGAGGAACAGAAAGTTTCTGTCACACCGATCGAAGCCAAGGTATTCCAGCCAGCTCCACCCCATTTTGTAAGGTCATCCTTTCCATCATGTCCTCCGAACAACGTTCAGCAGCTGAACCGGGTAGCGTTGGCGCAAAGCAACCGTGGATTTAAGGCTCTAACTCCAAAGAATGTCGTCAACAGGGAATTCAACTTCTAAGCTCAAGTAAAACCGGCAACACGGCCTGTGCATGTCTCACCTCCTACTAACGACAAAAGAGTGAGAAGCCCACCTACAAATGTGACAGTCGCTCCAACCTACAAACCCGTGGAAGCCTCCCCCTTCTTCAAGAAGCGAGACTAACGAAGGAGCATCCACGAGGAGCTGGGAGTGTTAGGTACTACTCCACCGAAAGGAGTGCTTCACAAACAAATTCATAAATAGCATGGCCATCATCATCACGAAAAGAAACATGTGGCCCCAACAACACATGCATTACATTCCCTAGCTCATGGAAATCTGGCACACTATCAACCACCTTCGCCAAAGAATGCGACTGTCTCCGAACCGATCATCAAGAAGGAGAACCCACCGCCAGCTAATCCTACGACAACGAAACCATCAATCTTCCACGAGTCCAGTGTCAATTAAGTCAAGGCCAGCGATGATATCAAACGGATCCTCAATCGTTCCGACCAACAAAGTTTCAATAAGCAGTTTTCATTTGGTCGGGAGAATGGGAACACGCAACAGTAGGTACAGCAAGTACAGCAAGTGCAGCAAATACAGCAGGTACAGCAAGTTCAAGCAATTACAACACCTTCTTCGACCACAAACATCCAACAACCACCTCCCATACCTCCTCCGGACCAGAAACCACAAATTCCTGCATCTCAGCAACAGCTACCAGAAGTTCGATCAGTAACTTCATCCTAAAATTACATCAGTCACGGGCTCCGAACATTTAATAACAGGACTTCCTTCCACTCCAATAGTTCGAATACCAACGTGGCTTGGAGTATTCCCAATATCGTCAATACCTCCAACATTTCTGAGGTTCGCACTCCTGTTGCTGTTAAGCCAGTGGCTGTTCAGGAGACTCGCACTACAATTGCATCTCCCAACCCCACCCAAGTTACGATTCCCGTCAACTATGTTCCACAGATCCACTCCATCTTCAAACGAAACTTCGAAGCACAGGCAGTAACGGTCACTCAACAGCAGCCAGGGCAGCAGATCAACCGAGCAGAAAAGCAGCCGTTATTAGAAATTGCAAGACCCGAACCCCAACTGGTCGCACCAACCCTGCACATCGATGATGCAATGGACATGATGTCGATGCCTATCATCCAGATTCTTGAGTACATGCCGGAGAAGGGGGTGCAGGTTCCATAACCAGGTATGTTCGAGAATTTGGATTCCGGTCAATATATGGAATAATACAAGCAGTAGCGCATTGTGGAGTTCCAGTAGTACAACCAACCAGAGTCAACAACCGAGCTCCAACGAAGGATGTACCTTGAGTAGAACCCACCTGAGGATCGTGAGGTAGTGTACATAGAGTCCCAGCAAACGGACTATAACCAGCAGCAGTACCAGCAACAGCAATAGCCACAATACGAGCAGCAGCAAGAGTATGAACACGTATCCAACGTATACTATGAGCGTGACCCGCAGTATCAGCCAAAGGAGGAACCCGTACAGGAAGAAGAAGAACAGCGCTACTACCAACAGTATGAACAGGTGTAGTATGACAACCAACAGCAGCACAATGAGAACCAACAGCAGTAGCAGCAAGACTACGAAGACTACCAGCAAGATCACCAACAAGATCACAAACAGTACGAACAGCAAGAGTACCATGAGGAGCACCACTAGCAACCCAAATCCTACATGCATGTGTTCGTACAGCAGCAGTAACATTGCGAGTAGATCTACAATAATGAGGGACAAGAGGAGCCAATTGACGAATAGATTGGCGATCTTGAACTTATAGAGGAACCCAAGCAGGATGTTCCTACTTATGAGTACAGCGCGCATCCAATCGACTATCACATCCAGCAGCCATCTCAGGGTTCATTTACACGCACTCAAGAAGCAATTAATAGGAGTCATCGCCCGGAGTATGTTGCTCCTGAATCTACCAACTACGTCCCGCAGCGCAATAGTGTGTGGGAAGCTGGGCTCAAGATCATCTACGATCAGGATGGAACCATATCCCAAGTTTAACGTGATCAAACTCAGCATGTCGTATTGAGACAGGCTGTCTCAATCGAAACTGAGGATACTAGACTGCAGTTGGAAAGGCCTGCAAGTCAGCCAAAGAGCGTTGAGAGTGCCAGCAACTTCCCTTCGACAGTGCTCATCAACGGCGAGGTGTACCCATACCCGAAAAAGATAGTGAGCAAGTATGAGACCATCATTGACGAGTCAGTAGCAACCCAACCTGCAAACGACGACTACGCCGTTCGATATCTCCATGAAAGGCACAATACCACAATAGATAAATTTCCCGAAAATACCCTTGGTGAGTATGAAAGGTATACTGAAGCAATCGACAATAAGCCAACCAAGTAGCTGATCTTAGGTGCCGAAGTGTACGAGAAGTAGCGATACTTTAGCGGGGAGACTCTTCACTACATTCCTGCTGCTGACCGGTCGGACATTGACGAAATTCTGCGTCGGTACGAAACAGTGGGCGTCGAGACAACCATCCACAGGGATTACAATAGTCACCACCATCGACGCATCGACAATGAACTGCACAGTACTTCATCCAACTACACTTTTGGCTACAATGAAGAGCAATACTCAAGCTACTCCAATGATTTGGAGAGGTTGTTGAGCAAGTACGAATCCTAAAAGACTCGAGTGTTTGGTGGGAGGGAGGAACTCAAAGGCACAGGTTCCAGCAGCAACTACAACTATACCAACAAGCACAAGACCGTGAAGTTCGAAACAGATGAACCGATAATAATCTTCACGGAGCAGCGTAAGCTAGGTCGGAACAGCCGTGTTTCGAACCGGCCTAGCCCCAAATCCACCAAACAACTCTCCTACGAAGACCTTCGGGCGAGACTGCATCAAAACGATAGGAAGCAGACCAATCAAACGCGCATCTGATAACATCGTGTCGTTCGAACAACTTATGGAATTGGTTTTGGAATAATCATGGGATGATTAATTTTAATGATAAAAGGCAGTTCGGGAAGGCGCAAACCCTCCACCGAGACCCTCAGTCCCTGGGAGAACGATACGTCGGAACTGTTTCCTCAAGACTAGCCAGCAGACCTACGAATTCGATTGCAGAAATAGCTGAGTCGAGTCCCTCTGAGATCCAACCGATAGAATTCTACGACAATTACACCAATGACCTGCCAGCGTCAGTCTGCATGTAACCTTGCCCGTATCCGCTATAATTCGGGGCTAACCTAACGAACATTGCAGCAACATACTCTCGTACTCCGGAAGAAGCAATAGCTGAAGTTCGCATTACAATAGCTTCCTGTGCTAAACTTCGTTATCCAGGGTGGCGAACAGTCTGTTGAGAAGTCAACCAAAAGAGAGAAGTTCCGGAGCAGCTTCATGGTAAAACACCGGCTCAGCCTGATCCGCAAGGATATGGTGGAGAAGGAAGAGTAGAAAAAATACAAGTTCGTGAGGTGACAATTCATACTCTATCACGTTCAGTTGCCTTTGTTGGACCAGCCCGGTGGTGGCATGCCCTTGCCGGTCTTTCGAACCACTGGGCGTTCATCTATGAATTTCATATACTTGCCGTAGCTTGCAGCATCCAACTTCAATGTGTATTCGACAGAGCCCTGTGGAAATTCCTTGGAGGGAGTGTAATCGTACTATTCGTTTAGGGTATTCGGGAGGTTGAGATTCGATTTTAACCAGCGCAACCGATCGTAGTGCTAATCAATGGAATACTTGAACTTGTAGGTGCCCTTGTTAAGTACCTCATCGGAGATGGCTTCCACTCGCTCCATAAGGTTCTTCACTCCTGTGCCTTTGAGCACACTTACATGGAAGACGTTGTTGCCAGTCGCAGACGGTAACAGTTCCTGCTGCTCCTTCGTCAGCAGGTCAACCTTATTCCACACTTCTATCATCCTCCCAGCTGAGAATTTCTATCCAAAGCCAAGTTCGCTCAGAATTTTCAATACTGTTTAGCGCTGCATGGCGTAGTTTGGGTGTGAGATGTCGATAATATGCAGTACTATGTCTGCATTCTCAACTTCTTCCAGTGTCGTTCGGAAGGACTCCACCAATTCGTGCGGTAGGTTGCTGATGAAGCCGATAGTATCTAGCAATCTTGCTCGGGTGCCGTTTGGTAAGATTATCCTATGTTGATGCTTATCAAGTACTATCGGGCGGTTGTGTTCAAGGTCTGGAACAGCATATCCTCGCTCTCGACTTCCTTCTTTCTCAGGAGGTAGTTCATCGTGGCTGACTTCCCAGCGTTTGTGTAGCCCACTAATGCTACTATTGGCATGCCTTTCTATGCTAGTCTTTTACGCTTGTTTGCGGTGTCCCGCATCGTCTTCTGCTAGGCAAGCTATCTTCGGATTTTTGCTTACTTGTCCTTAATCTGCCTTTTTTCCAATTCTAACTGTGACTCTCCACCGCCTGACATGGCAGCATGCGCCCTGCGCTGCTTAGCACTGACGATCTCAAGGTTGAGTTCTTCGGCTTTCATGAGATCTCCACGAAAGAGGTTATGCGAGGAACTGTAAGTCGACCCCTCGGCCCTCATTAACTTGGTCTTGAGGTACTGTAGGAAATTGAGTTCGATTTGAAGCTTAGCGGTGGTGGTCTTGGCTACCTTACTTCTAAAAGTACCTCGTTTAGCGAAGATTTGGAGAATAATCGAAAAACGATCGAAGATCTTGATAGTCTTAAGGTCTCGCTGTTGCACCTTTTGCTTCCCTTCCTGCTGCCCGTCACTTTCGAACTCTGTATCAGACTCGTTGGTTTCGGCATTGAAGCCAATTGGTGGTGCTTCACCATTGAGCTTTGCTTCGAACAGTTTCTTGAGGTTGCGAATCTGTCCGGGTGTGAGTTAGGCGTTGACGAACACGCACTTCACGTTGTTATTACGGATGTGGTCACCGATGAGTTCCGCTTTGCCGCGTGTGAAGAACAACTTTTGAGTGATTCGTCGAACCTTCACCAAACTCTTATTTGCAAGACTACTTCGCAGCAGCTTGTTCTTCCACTAGTCGTAGAGATCGCCGTCCGACTCGCTTTCTGATTCTTGGAAAATTATTCCTCCCTTCTGTGATGAGATGCAAGCTTACGTAGTAAACACCGTGGCCAAAGCTACGGTCGAAGACGTAGTCGCCATCTCGGTAAGCGCGAGGCGGCTACTTCTTTATTTCGAATTCTTCGAGAATTGGCTCGGTGGTTGCTTCGGCGGTGGTTGTCACTTCCTTCGCCCAGAAGGGCCCTTCAATGATCTGTGGTGATGTTGCTGTGTACCTTCCAGCCCAGTGACTTGGCGAGACCGATTGCTTCCTCGGCGAGATACTGTTCGACTATTGGTCCCTTGCTACATGCATTGCACTTGCTACTTGGGGTATGAGACGGGATGCAACACGAGACATCCTACACGAAACCGCAGGCACTGCACCAACCCACGCCCATGGGCACTTAACAGCTTAATCATACACGATTATGCTAAAGTAGAATCAACTACTGTTCTTGAAGTACCACTCGAAGCGGTCAAAGATAGCTTCGTTGTCCTCGATGGAGTAGCTGAGAGATTTGACCTTGCGGGTCAATGGCTCTATTCGTTGCCGGAAGTAAGATTTTGTGTTCCAGCTCATGCTCTCTCGATCCAGCACCATGACGATGATCTTCACGGTAACCAACTGAACCTACTACTAGTCGACTTCCAAGCACGTTGCCAGTACACTTTAGACGAAACTGTAGTTGTACAGAAATTTCTGAACCTCCTCGCTTGATCCCTTCTCGATGATGTTGAGAAAGAAGTGCATAATCTCACGTTGAATCGGTGGAAGCTACCGCAAAACCATCTCCAACATGCGTTCGAGAAGTGGCGAGTATTGCAAGATTCTCGTGGAACGTTCCTCGCTTTCTGCTGGAAAGTTCGACAGAGCCCAACACGCAAACCTCCTGACCTCCTAATCCTCCACTTATAGTTTGTGGTACAATCTCACGATAATCTCATTGTTCTGAGCAAGCTTCCGAAGGTTCTCTTCATTGCTGCTGCAGAACAAACTCGCAAGGATCTTCAAATTGGCGCAGCAGATTTAACGATTGGCATCAAGAACACCCCTGACGATGCAATCCAGTATATTCTCATTACCGTTCTTTAGAAGCTCATCGAGAACAACATCGCACTTATTGGGCTACCGCAGCAAGTCAGCGATACACTTGAAGCACTCCACATTATTTTCAGGGAAGCCATGCAGCACTATGGTAAAGCTCATCTTCTCTTCGAGAATGTGGTTAACAAGAACCCATAGATTGCCTGGGTTGAGCTCACAAATTTTCATGATGTTCTATGACGATCCCAGACATTTATTGCCTGCTACCAGCACCGCCATCTCCACGATCTATGGATACTTGGAGCCTAAGAAGATGCTCAGTTGTGACTCGAAAGCGTTTACTACCTCCGGGTAGTTGGCAAACTTCTCCTATTCGATAAGCGCCAACATGTAAAGCGACTCGTACGTGCTATGAGGGTCTTCAAAGGGGTTGGGTTTGTATCGTGGTCGGCCAGCCCTTCGGTAGTAGGAAATTGTTGTGGTGGTGATTGGAGGTAGAGGGTCAGGGATTGGCCCTGTAAGCGATTGTTCGATTTCTTTTCGTAGCCATTCATCGGCGTCCTTGAAGTATGAAAGCGGCTAGTTGCTGAGATTTCGTCGTTCAGAGAAGCGTTCTTGGCGAAGCCGCCGCCGATAGCTTGCTACGTACTTCTCTCGACTTTTATTGAGCTCGTGGGTAAGTTCTGACTTTAGTTCTAGGTTGCTCATATATTATAGCGGTGCCTGATTAGAAGCGTACTTTAGAGTCTTCCGTGCAAAACTCATGCGGGAATTCTGAAGGCTGTGCAATGTGGGTCAGCTGTCGAAGTCCTGTCGAATTCGGTTGCTAACATTGTTGCGGTACCCATTCCATCCACTTTAGGTGGGTTGCTTGGAGTTATTCGAGGTACCACAACGCTTATCTTTAAAACGGTTAAGTTTGGAAAAAAGTATCAGCTATGAATTCCCATGAGCAACGGCAGCACTAGCAACAAATTCACTGGGCACTGCAGCAAGTAGCCAGTCATCCCGAACAGCTTCAATACATCGAACTCGTGCAGCTTCTTGAGGTGGTGGGCTTGATCGATCGGAAGTACCAGCAACAGCTCGACGAAACCACCATACTCGAAGTGCAAGCGCTATGGAACGAGTCGGGTGGTGCCAGCAACCTCTTCGTGGAATCTTCGAGGGTTGTGCCCGTGGTGCTCAAACGATTGGAAAATAGAGCCCATATGCGAAACAATTCGGCAACCATGCAGCCATTGGAATCAGCAAGAAGCACCAAGACTCTGCTGACGCTGAAGAGCAGTTCAACCGCCTCATTGCTGTCAGTGCTGGATAGCAGCAACAAGTAGAACCAGCAATCAGCGGGCAACACCACGAACAACAGCAGCATGATGAACAGTTACGTGGCCCGACGAGTTCTGAAGATCCGGCAGGACTTCAATAGCAAGCCTGCAAAACGTCCACAGCTCAGTACACGGTTGACTTAACCCAGCGAAAAGATTTCCGGAGCACTGCTGAACTTGCATATGCAGCATTGTTGGTAGCGTTTATCAGAATTGTTGACTGTCTTCCGGTGCATACTCGGTATTGTTGCAGCCCTCCATGCAGGCTTCCAGGCATTGCATGGGGTCGGCCGGTGCTCTATACAGCATCTCTGTGGTCATTGCTATATCCTACTCAGCGGCAGCTTCTGATCGCCCTGCTACTCCTTGATGCACAGCTTGTTGCACGTGTTGTTCTTGCAGTCCTCGCTATGTTGGCAGTTGAGGTACATGTTGGGTTAGTCAGTATCACAACCTTTCTTGCAGAACAGACGACCCGGCTGCATTGCCGTGTACAGTTCGTTGCAGAACTTGTAGCACGCCATATGGTATATAATTAACTTGAGAACACGTATTGGGAGCTTTGCAAGAAACACGGGTTGGTGTGGCATGGCAGCCCACTGTCCTACCTTCTGCTGAAAATCAACTGGAGCGTTCCGCCGGTGCCATTGCTTCGAAATATCTGTTCGAGGCCCTAGTGAACGTTGTAATTATTCTTCGATAATGGAGTTTCTACGGACAGTTCTGCAGAATCACTCGCAAGCACAATACACCCTCGGCAGCTTGGAGAAGAAGCTGTTGATTAAACATTAAAAGAAGCGACCAACCATAGTCGGCAAGCGCAGCAGCTTCTTCAATGCAAGTCTTGCGGGAGGGCATGCCGTTCCGCCAGCATCCATGCCGTTGAGGACGGACAGCAAACAAATCTAGATACGCGAAGGCAGGGATAGATAAAAATTCAATGACGGAAAAAATCAGTGGTTTTGCAGAAACGAGAGTCATGGCGGTCTGCGGACAGTTCCATCGGCAAGCGCAAAGCCAACGATGCATCACTCTTCAAGTAATAAACCATCTGAAATGAACAATGTTAGGTGTGCACCAATCGCAATCCAGGCTGAACTGCCAGAATCAGTCTTGAACTACAAAATATCATCGGGAAAGGAGCAACGTCGTCCTAACGACGATAGTTATGAATTTCTGCAGACCTAGCCTAATGAGGTGTTGCAATCAAAGTATGTGCATCAGGGCAGTCCCCGAAATTTGGTGAGGATGACTACGAGCAACAGTTCAACTGGGTTTCGGGGCCTCAAGAAACGGCAACATGACGATTCCAAGGCTATCCCACCCGAAATTAGACTTTCCACCAAGGCAGTATCGGGGTGGTAAAACAGGCCCAGTCCCGAGCTGCTGTCCATTGTTGGCAAAGAACAGTACTAACTACCAGCACCTGAAAAACAGCAGGTAACCCAACATCAAAGCTGCCAGCCAAATCAAGCACAGAAAAACAATGCAGCAAATATTTCGAAGCAGCAGATAGAGCAGCAACCCACACAACAGAAGCTACCTGCAAGTACCCGTCAGTCTGAGCACAAGAAACAGGAACAGAACACTAGCAATAACAGCAGCAATAGCAACAATGCTGCAGAGTAGCTGTACAATTCAATCAACTACGTTCAGCGGTTCTTGGAGAACATGGATAAGCGGAAGGATCCTGAAGCACAGGAGCTGGCTAGCACAGGCTTCAAAGAGGAATCATCCAAACTCATGATGAAGTTCGCACATCGTGTCTCAATGTGTCACACATTTGTCAATCGGGAAAGTAGGGATCTCGTACTCAGCCTCATTAAGCAGCAGTCGCAATAGACAGTCAATCCTGCTAACGACGAAAAGTAAAAATCGGAAAGTGCACGCTCTAGCCTTTCCAGCCGTCTCTCCACGATACTCTCCCGCTCACCAACATCCTTTGCCAAGAAGCACCAACTGCTCGGTCACTTCGAACATTTGGAATCTCTGGTTAAGCAATCCGATGAGGATTTCGATCGAAGCATGCAAAAAATAAGCTCATCCATCACAAACAATTTCGGAACTCTTTCAAGAAAGTCGAGTTACTTCTCACGTATGAACAAGCGACCGGAGGGCACCCGAACTGACTCAAGAAACCCTCCACGAAACCTATCTCTTGCTCGGCGCAACCGCAAAAAGAAAGTAAGAGCTCGCCATTCTGAGGAAGAGTAACTTCTGAATTAATAACCTCCTCTAGAAAGCTTACTGCAGGTTGAGAGTGGAGCACCTGCACGCCGTAAGCAGCCGATCTGTTTGGAAAAAAATAATTCGGTTGAGTTGGCTGCCTACCACCATAATCACTCTCGACACTTTTATGGATTGGAAGCCTGCTCGAAGGAAAAGGACCGCACTATCTTGGATACCATTCTCAAGGATGTTTCCAGCTCGGCGTACTCACTTGCCTTCACGGAGGGGGTTAAGCTCATTGAAGCTGCACGTTAAAAACTAAATGACGAGAACTCCTCGGACGATGAGCTGTAGATCGATAGGGTAAGAGGTAAGGACCGCCACCGCAAGAAGTGGTGTGAGCAGGCCTTTCGGAATTTTCAGTGTAGTGTGAAGGTGTCCACCATCGAGCGTTCGGGAGGTTACCACAAGCCCATAGTGCGTACCGAATATGTGCACGATAACGAGTTAGAACAATCAGAGTTGCCAAACACCACAAAGCTGCAGGTCTTTGACAAGCACTCCACTCACATCCGTGCTCTCATACCCGAACCGACACCGGAGAGGGCTACCACCGGCAAACTTCGTCGGCTGCTGCACCGAATCCGTGAGGTCGCTCCAAGCCGCTACCAGCAGCTGTACATCCGAACAGATGCCAATGATGCTGCACATAATATATATTGAGCATGCGAAAACAATCTCGTACGGAGCACGCCCAAAGCATCCTCAGTCGCTACGAGATGCAGGCCATCAAGTTCGAAGGCTTTAACAAGAAGGAGTCTTCGCCAAAGAATTTCCGAGTGGTGAGGAGGAAACCAGCACGTTCACAGCAACGTCCCATCAGTAAAGGCTAGACGCGAGCTTCGAGCAACAACGGTCATACGTTCTCGTTGGCCAAAGGCAACAACCACCAACTAGTGAGCAGCGTGCTGGAGGCTCAGGATTGGACGCCGGTGGATAAGTCACGAGCTCCATCATTAATGTGGGTCCAGGACAGTCGCAGGATCGACTTCACAGAACTATCCAAGAGCAAGACGCTGATCAACGCCTTTGAACATCACGAGGAACTAACCAATAAGGAGCTGCTGTACGCCAATCTGCGTAGTTACTGCATAAACAAAGGTCACGAACTATCGTTGATGCCAGTTACCTTTTCCGTGAACTTCAATCGGCCGCTGGTATCGGTACAGTCGGCGCTCAGTGAGTTCCTGCACTACTACATTGCCAACCACCCGAAAGGCGAGAAGCTCAAACTCCGAGGAAGCTTTACCGTGATCCGTGAGGGCCGGGAGCTCAGCATCCGCTACAAGGATATGCCATCTGCACAGCCGTCACTCACGATATCGGATGAGCCTCCATAACGCTATGTGTGGATTCTCAAACCTTCCAATAAGAATCGGGGAACGGGTATCAGTCTGTTCTCGAAACTGAAGTCGCTGGAGGAGTTACTGTCCACTGACGCGTTCAACCTTGGCATGTACGCTTCGTAACCCGAACAGACCAGCTTCATCATCCAAAAATACATCGAAAATCCGTTACTCATCGACGGGAGGAAGTTCGATATGAGGGTATGGGCGCTTGCAGACTCGAAGGGCCATCTGTACTTCTTCAAGGAGGGATATTTGAGACTCAGCAGTAGTCTATTCTCTCTCAAGGCTCTTGATGACATATACGTGCATCTGACCAACAACGCAATTCAAAAGAACGGACACCAATATGGCAAGTACGAGGAGGGAAACCAATGGTCATTTGAAAGATTCCAACAGTACCTAATGGCCTCCAACATTCCCATCGATTTCTAACAAAAGCAATTGGAGATGAGGAAAGCCATTAAGTTCACCTACGAGGCGACAAGTGGGAGTTTGAACCCGAAACACCGAAAGAACTGCTTCCAAGTGTTCGGGTACGACTTTATGCTTGACACAACAGGCAGACTCTGGCTGCTGGAGGTCAACTGCAACCCCTGTTTGGAGGAGTCGAGTGAATTATTGAGGAGACTGATACCCAAACTGCTCACTGAGACTATGCAGATTGTCCAGAACGAGTTTCGAGGTGGGTACTTCGAGCCTCTCTGAAATTGATATTAAATCACACTTCCAAGTTCAGCTAATCAGAGAGTTGGAGGACCAGGAAAGGACTGCTAATGAATGCCACTGTTCTTCGGAAGGTGGGCGTGTATGAGCGGGTTACCGCAGCTTGGCTCGAAAACCTTCGAGATAGTAAAAACAAAAAAGTAGCCTTATGTCAGCAGACAGTGTCGAAGACTCGTGTGACTCCACAAGGCATCTGTAGTGTGTCCTGCACCTCATCTTAACATCACTATGCTTACAGAACAAACCAACGAAGCAACTGAGTCAAACCAGATCGATAGCCATATGGCAAAAGTCAAGATAACCACTATCGAACCTGAAGGGATTCTCAAGGTCACGATGGGTTTACAACATACGAGACCCACTGTCAACTGAATTATTTGGCTGAAAAGGCGCAAACTTTCCTGCTTACCCATCATTTGATTAATCCGATCGGCTCCATCGTTTACGAAAGAATGCTAACCGTATGGGAAGCATCGGGACGCTTCCTTTGTATTCAAGAAACACAGTCAAAGACAAACACTTTGAAGTTTGGAAAATAGCTGATCATAGACAATCGTTCTGCAGGACTGGCCAATAAGGCTACAAAGGAACTGCAAGGAATGACTACCTGAACACCTCTGCGCTATGCAGCTTGGTTCAAATCAACGAAGCACAATTACATGGGGAAAACTGGAGAAAAAGCAGAGACTTGAGTCTTTAAGGATAATGAACAGACCCTCTTCAACGTTAATACTCGTAGAGAGTCAACACCGAAGCGATGAGCCAACAGATATTGCATAAACCACTCGAACCATTTGCCGAATTCCAAATCTACCAAAGGAAATTTATAGTGGGTGCTGCTGAGTGGACATCAATGTTGCATTGGGTGAATGTTTCACCAAACTGTTCCTATCCTCTGGTCATTCTTCGAAGAAGTGAGGAGCTAAAGATCACATCAACCGTTGGTATTTTCCAATACTCGAGACCTCTGGCTATCGGAGGAGGCTCGATTCACGGCGGGTACCATACCAATGACAGTCCGATCGTTACAGTTTAGCAGTTCCCTTCCAGTGATGCCCCTGTCCTCGAGCAAACTCTCGAATACATTTCACCCCAAAATCGGCAACGATTTGAATGAATCTTGTTCTCCTTGTGATACCTCACAACATGAGAGGGTCGCAGGTAATGCTTGCTCTCGAAGGATAACCGTTTGACGTTTGTTTTGTACGAGATAGAGTAACATTTGCAATATACGGCCATGTCAGGCGGCCAAGCAGACGAAACTTCGACCCCTCCTTCTCTGAGTATCTCACACACTCGATTGCCATCAAGCCGACTTGGCAGGCTTGCATGTTGGATGTAGGAATATGAGTGGAAGATTGTTGTCTATTCGGCGATCTTCTGCCTCGTTGGTAAAATGTCCAGTGCTCGTAAAAAGATGTTCTACATCGATCCGAAGCACTAGAGGGTTAAAACAGAACAAGCGAACTTCGATTCACGTCAAACTTAGCAGTCAATGAATAGCAAGTCAAAGGAAGAACCTTCAATCGTTAGGAGGCTTGCTCCAGCAGACCCAGATGCCGATACTCTGCCAAACCCTTTCATTTGTTCTAGAGAGGTTTGAAACCGGCTTATAACCAACAGAAAACAACAATCGTTTAAGCGATCGGGAAGGTGCAGCACCACCCTTTCGGCACCTGTGGGGTGTCCTCCAAGGACCTGAGACAAGGACAGTGAGACAAACCAGCGAGCCTCTCGAGAGTAACTTCTGTCGATACGGTCAGTTTTCTTTTCTCAGTTCGGCAACGCCAGCTGATTTTATTGCGAGAGTAGGCAGCTCTCCTTATTAGGTGAGATGTTGAATACACTAACCCAAACTCATACCCAACCAACTCTATTCAATGAGAGGGAGAAGCCTTGCCTTGGAAAAACAAATAAGCAGTCAACCACAGTCGTGCCCAAGCTTGTACCGTTGTGGTAATTAGTCGATAGTGGGCGCTCCGGCCTAAACAAAATATATTTCTGAGTTTAAATTTCCATCGTGAGAACCAGTCACAGGAATGCTCGTTAATGGGAAACCGTGATGTTGGGCAGCTTGCAGAATCCTGACGCAGAAGCATGCAACTGCCACAGTCGTTAAAAAAACAGGACAATGAGGGCCAACAGAATGTCTATGGTCGCTGTTCCTCCACTATAGAAGAATGAAGGGATCTGCCGTTTGATTTCTCACTGCGGGTGGTCTGGAGTACAAGGAAATTGAAGAAATAAACCAGGTGCGGAAAAGTGTGATTTGAAATGGCGGAGAGTATCCTCGCTCTATAAAATTTATTTACAACAATGAGAAGCCGTCAACTGATCGTCTTCTTTGTACTGTTAGGCGTCACCCTTGCCGCCGATTTCGTTGGCCTCACACCTGGGGATCCCTACACCATGGCCGCAGGTGGTACATTCCCAAGTACAAAGGTAAGCTATGTCAACACCAATGGCCTCCAAACAAAGTTTGTCGCCAGTGCAGAAAAAACATTGAGATTCTATACTGAAAGTGGAACTGGGACTTACGACAGCGCAAATGCATACGACGTTAATTTCACTGAGAATATACCCCAGATGAGATACCAAGACAAGGGAGATTGGTTAGCTGCTCGAGGAGAATCGTCAAATCTTATCTACTTCCTGAAGCCGAACCCAAGCGACAGCAACAAATACTTTAATGACCACAACGTTACTGTTGGTTCCTACCCCAACTCCCTCGGTTGGGCCTCCGACGACAATACCCTCGCAGTCGGCCTCGCCAACGGAGACATCGCGCTGCTGCAGTACGATACCGCAACTAGCAAGTTCTTCCTCAATCAGTCCATCACCACCAACCACACCAACGGAGTCGCCAAAGTATTCGGTCAGAAAGCCCGCATCTACAGCGCTGGTGTTGACGCCTCTGACAACAACATCAACATCTATTGGCTGAACACCACCACCGGCCAGTGGAGCTACAACTGGACGGTCCCTAATGTCGGAACCAACGGTGATACACCTACCGCCATGCACGTCTCAGGCAGTGAGAATCGAGTGGCTGTCGGTCAGAGCAACGGAGACATCTACATCCTTGGTCACCCTGATCAAAACTACGAATGGTACATCTCGAAGACCATCCTAGCAGCATCTGCTCACGGAGTTGTTCCCATCAACTTCGTTCGTGTGACTTCAAGTGGATGGCATATCCTAACAGCTGCGACCAAAAACCCAGGGCAAGCCTTGCTTTGGACAAAGAAAGATAACTGGTCTACATCTAGTTCGACATCTGTTCCAGTAGATGCTCAGTCAGGTGATTGGGATGATTTGTACAAGCAGTTCACGATTGGTCAATACGGTGCCACCGCAGGAGCCTTTCAAACTCAAAAACTACGAGCAATCTGCACTGGTGGTCAGACGGTTGTTGCTACTGACCCATCACGTTGTACTTGTCCAGCTGGCCAAACTTGGATTCAGGGAGGATGCAAAGTTCTTAATTGCCCAACAAACACGACGTTCAAGAATTACAACGGCTTCAATACTGCCGACGGTAACAATTCTTGTCTTTGCGACGCAGGCTACAAGTGGGATGAGTATATGCTGATCTGCATCAAGGACTGTAGTGCGACCCTGAACACCAAAAACAGCACCAACTACGAGTTCCTGTCTTGCTATTGCAACGCCGGTTACCAGTGGGACTATGGCGTCTCAGCTTGCCTCAAATACCAAAATTGTACTGGAGTGCTTAATTCGAACGGTAAAAATGTCAACTCTAACACATGCAACTGTAACACTGGCTACTTCTGGACTGGAAGTGCTTGTAACGCTATTCCTAATTCCATCAACTTAGCTGCCCCCACTTCTTACAGCATGGCCCCAGTTGGCACATTCACCAGTGGAAAGGTCGTCTACGTTAACACCAATGGCGCCCAGACTCGCTTAGTCACCAGCTCCGATAAGACATTGAGATTCTATGCAGAATCTGCTACCGGCACTTACGACAACGCAACAGCATACAACTTGCTTATGCCTGAGGCGATACCCCAGATGAGATTCCAAGACAAGGGAGATTGGTTAGCTGCTCGAGGCGATTCGTCAAATCTTATCTACTTCCTGAAGCCGAACACAAGCAACAGCGACAAATACTATATTGACCACAACGTTAGTGTTGGTTCCTACCCCAACTCCCTCGGCTGGGCCTCCGACCAGAATACCCTCGCAGCCGGTCTCGCCAACGGAGACATCGCGCTGCTGCAGCTCAACACTACCAGCGGCAAGTTCTTCCTCAATCAGTCCATCACCACCAACCACACTGGTGGAGTCGCCAAAGTCTTCGGAAATACCGCCCGCATCTACAGCGCTGGTGTTGACGCCTCTGACAACAACATCAACATCTATTGGCTGAACACCACCACCGGCCAGTGGAGCTACAACTGGACGGTCCCTAATGTCGGAACCAACGGTGATACACCTACCGCCATGCACGTCTCAGGCAGTGAGAAGCGAGTGGTCGTGGGCCAGAGCAGCGGAGACATCTACGTCCTTGGTCACCCTGATCAAAACTACGAATGGTACATCGCGAAGACCATCCTAGCAGCATCTGCTCACGGATCTTACCCCATCAACTTCGTTCGCGTGACTGGGAAAGGATGGAATATACTAACAGCTGCTAGCAACAACAAAGGAGAGGCATTGCTTTGGACTAAGAATGACGACTGGTCTACACCTACTTCGACACCTGCTCCAATAAATGCTCAGTCCGGCGATTGGGATGGGTTGAACAGGCAATTTACGATTGGTCTCTACAACACCACAACAGGAGCCTTTGTCACTTCAAAACTACAGGCAACCTGCACTGCTGCTGGTCAGACGGTTGTTGCTACTGACCCGTCACGTTGTACTTGTCCAGCTGGCCAAACTTGGATTCAGGGAGGATGCAGAGTTCTTAATTGCCCAACAAACACGACGTTCAAGAATTACAACGGCTTCAATACTGCCGACAATAACAATTCTTGTCTTTGCAACGCAGGTTACAGGTGGGATGAGTCTTGGCTGATCTGCGTCAAGAACTGTAATGAATCCGTGACTCCGAATTCTGCAGGTACGAACTACGAGCAAATATCTTGCTCTTGCAAGCCAGGCTTCCAGTGGGACTATAGCATATCCGCCTGTGCCAAGGTATGTAACCCTGGCTATTATTGGACCAATAATTCTTGTGCTGTTGACTGTGTGGCGATCAGTTACAGCACTGGTGTTTCTAACGGTAGTGGTGGTTGTAAATGTGCATCCAACTACCGATGGGAATCTCCTCTCGGTCAGTGTGTTAGTTCCAAAGGTAACAACGCCGCACTTGCCATTGGACTCGGTGTTGGCATTCCTCTGGGTATCCTCGCGCTACTGGGACTTGCTGGACTCCTCTGGTGGTGTTGCCGCCCTGCTCCGATCCCAATGATGCCTATGCCTCCTATGCAGAGCATGGCCCCAATGGTCGCTGCTCCAGTTGTCACCTCACGCGTTGTCAGTCCAGTCACTACTACTCAAGTGGTTCGCCCAGCCGTCAAGACTGTCGTTCCCCAGACCATGACTTCGATGACAAGACTCGTTCCGAACGGAGGATTCCAGCCCGGAGTTGGCGGCGTGACCAGCTACGCTGTCGGAGGAATCAACAGCGGTGTAACAGGCTTTGGCACTCCGATCGGAGGTCCTTCGTACGTCGGACAAGGACTGATTGGCGGAACCAACGGCATCCCAATCAACAGATTCTGATGAAAAGCATTCAGCATGAGATATATTATCGATTCCTTATTATCACTTGTATCAGCAGTCACTGATCAAGCAAGCTCCCATCCAATCCAGCTCGCCTGCTAAATCTCGCATCACAAGTCTCATTCATAAAGAACAGCACCTCGATCCCAATATTGGCGAATGCGTCGTTCATCATCGTCGCAATGAGCCGAAGACATGAAGGGAACGCTGACTGCATTAATTGTGTCTGTCGACAATCGTTGGCAAAGCATTATGTGCATCTTGAGGAATATCGTTCCTGGTCTTATTGCTGCGAAGGTCTCAACATTGGAGTTGCTTCAGAAGAGTACATTGTCCAGAACCCGGTTGACTTCGTAGCAGCCCATCGTGAGAATGCATTCAATAGCTTGGTCTACCTACCTTCAAAAAGCAGACTCAAAGGAAAGCAGTCG
>ERZ724508.625-NODE-625-length-24233-cov-5.519605_pt1 | contig 24233 bp, 38 predicted proteins | sample MGYA00376041_ERZ724508 | MGnify/ENA primary metagenome ERZ724508 (study PRJEB28724, sample SAMN07190887) | wastewater metagenome | isolation source: effluent of sewage treatment plant in Hong Hong | place: USA: Christiansburg, Virginia | collected 2016-03-01 ...
CGAGGAACTCTATCGGTGTCCAAGCGTGCTTTAGAAGTGTGCGTAGAGATTGGAGAAGCTACGGATGCTTTTTAAAGTAGTCTTTGACGAGATCCAAGCTATCCAGAGTAAAGTTACCGCTGACCTTCTCCAACTGTGCCATTAAGCTCAGTAGTTAGGGCGACTGCTTCTCCAACCCAGAAGATTTGTATGCTTCGTCGAACTGATCGGTGGGCACTCCCAGCCATTCGAAGGCCTCGGTGTTGATGGTCTTGACGATTTAGTACAACTCAGTTTCAGAGCACACGATAGCAGGTATCAGCACCAGCCAAAGCAAACCCTTCATGTTTATATCTATGATTGTTCCAAACACTCACAAGGGATATCCTAACTCTCGAAGTACCTCGGTGAACTTGCAGATGGATAAAACTTTAAATGACTCATCAAATTGCAGCCTGTCAACTGTATATGATCGATGGACGAGACCGGGCCATCGTTTCAAGATCTCTCCGCAGACCTTTGGGTGCCTTGTCGGAGTAGTTAGCCTCCATCTCCTCCAGATGTTCTTCCGCTGAGTAGGTAATCATCAGTGCGTCGGCAGCATCGGCATGCAGGCAGATGAAATACGGCACAATCAGCAACGACCCCAGTAGCACACAAAGCAACGCTTTAATCGATACGTCTTTTTCGATAAGCTTGGAATGGCAGATGGCGTAGCTGATGCACAAGGTTATCGTGAGCAACAAGAGATGTGCACTCAACCGGTACAGCTACTATAATGTAATGTGATACTTTGTTGGTGGATTGGGTTCCTGTGAAGAGCCTTGACCTTCTGCAGAGGTACTCGCACTGTCTTGCAGCATTACAGTAGGGGATGCCCGCGAGGTGAATATACCCATAGGCATCGGATCGTACTAACTCAAACAAATTGAAGAAGCAGAAGCAACACCGATGCAGGCACTGGCAAATCTGTATACAGCAACCAGCATTGTTGCACTATGTTAAGTTCTGGCGTACCCTTAGCACTGACAGGATGAGATCAGGAAGGAAGAACAGTGCATTGATAAGCGAACCACCCACAACACTTCCGAAGTTGAACTTGAGGAGTCGACCCCATGGAGTGCAGCACTCCACCTTAGATTGGAGGAAGTACCATCTCACAGTATGTCCCGAGATGATGTAGTTGACTAACTTACAACGATGCTTTACATGTGTCCCTAAGGAACGACAGTCCCCAGATAAATTGGATGAACACCAGAATGATTCCGAAGTTTATTGGCTGAGCGTTCCAGTAGATATCGTCACTTTCGAGGATTGGTTCGGGTCGGGACGAGAAGGCCAGATACTCAAAGATAGTCAGTGCCAACAGCCCGAACGAAAATAGTAGGAACAGCAAAATCCAAGCCAGCATAAAGCAATTCTGCCGTACCATTCTCGTGGAGTACTCCAAGAATATTCCGCTTATCTTGATGCTGTAGATGTTCCAGATTAAGTTGAGGATTAACCCAAAAGCAAGGAGCAACAGCACAATAGCGATAAATGGAATCCACCGGCCCAACACAGTCAGTGAGGGAGATTTATCCCACAGAAGCAGCCCCGCAAGCACAATACATCCAACCGCCGCCAGCAGAATAGTCAACCACGACATAGTCTTGGGTAGGCACTGCGTTAGCAATAGAAACACCAAACCCAGCAGTAGAGCCACTCCCAAACTAATTTTGACGTTATCGTAGCTCTGGATGAAGTTGAGTTTGTCCTTGATGTTGTAGTTGTGGATGCCTCGGCTGTGTAGATACTTATCCACGGGAATGCAGTACCCGCCCAACCGAGTAATTTCCGCTGTACTGTTGTACAACATGATGGAGGAATCGTTGCAGGTTATTGTGCTCGTGGGTGCGCAAGCTAATGATTTGTCGGCTGCGGTGGGACAGCTACTCACGCAGATTCGATTGGCCAGGTTCTTAGTTAGATGGCATCAGCTACCGATGAGGTTGGGTTGGTTAGATACACGTATGAGTGGTCGGGGAGCTCGTCGCCGCATGTACGCCCTTGCGAATCTGTCGGGAAGGTGATCTTGTGTAGATGTGCTCGGTTCAAACAGACGACTGCTGCAATGAGCAATCCCACGGAAAAGAGTATGGCAAAGAATGTGCAGCACATGTCTGTTCGCCTTCTGGAACCATCTGCAATAGTTGACGAGAGTACCATTGATGGGCAGCTACCTGAAGGTTTGGATTGGCTCAGGGAACATAAAGTTAGTTTAAAGAGTTTATACAGTCATGTGGCAGTATGGCAAATAGTTGTTCAATGGACGGAATTGGATTACGGTGGAACCAGCGGTCGTTCACTTTCCATGTTGGGAGGAGGAGTGGGGATTTTTTGAATGTAGGCCGGTGGCTTTTCATGGATATCTCCTGTACTGTTGCTCCTTTCCGGCTCCGACTAACTGTTTTGCTCAGTTGTGGTTGCTGATTTGTTCAGACTTTCGACGACCAGCATGGTATAGAGAAGGTTGTGGTAGTTTGGATTGTCCTCCATCCGATACGAAATCAATGGAGACGTTCCACCCTGCTTCATGGCCTCGTCGAATGGCCGTTCTTCAAGCTCAAAGATAATGGTGCTGTTATCAGAGTTGCGCCTACATAGTGAAGTTACCCCGCGAATGAGCTTGAGTATGCCAAAGTTAAACTCCTTCTTGAATATGAGGTAGAACACTATGAGAACCAGCAATAGCCACTGGACAATTATGGTAAGTTACTCGTCTACCAATCTCGGCATTATTTCCACTACAGATAAAAATTGCATCCCCATCAGGAGATGCACAAGCATCGAAATAGGCAAAATCCGAATGATAGTCTCGTTGAGGCTGTGGTCGATTGTTGTTGGTGCCTACGACCATCTTACAAACACGATTCTGGACTGAATTTCGCTGGCAAACATGGACAGCGCTCCTATGAGGTACAGAAATGGCATCGCTGATGCATACATCCAACTGAAGAACCAGATAGCCAACATCTGAGCTACATAGTAGTTAAAATCGAACTGTGGGTTTCTCAGTGCCATGTTCATCTCCTTCTGAAGTCGCTTTCTTTTTGCTGTCCGATTTCTCCACATTGCCAGTGCTTTGTCAGTCAATGGTAGCAGTATTGGGCACACCAAAAAGGAAACTACATAGGTCATCACAATCTGCACACCGACATCGAGATACCACCGCCGTATGAAGTTGCTGTATGTCTTAATGTGAACCCGTTCTTCCTTGAGTCCGAACAGCTCAACGACGAGATCCTTGACAGAGAAGTTATTTGTTTCCCATTGGACCAACAAAGGCAAGAGTGCCGTGTTGAGCAGCAGTACAACAAACATGTTGAGCATCAGAGTGCGAGAAGACTGCGAGCGAGTACTATAGCGGTTCAATCCACCAAGCGAAATGACAATGAGATTCATAAGGTAGTTGATGAGGACCACGACACACGAATACTGTAAAGTGCTGAAGAGATGTGCACCGTAGCGCTGAACAAACTACTTGCACAGGTGGTAGTACTCGAGGGACAGGCTGCGATAGTTGAGTCTGTAACAGAAATTGTCAGTCACGCTCTGCTCACGTCTCTCCAGCACCTCAGCATAGCTGTAGTGGTGCTTTTGATCAACTTCAAAGTCCAATCCACTGTTGATTTTGATGAGAAATAGTGCCACCAGTCCCACGAACAGCACAAGAGCGAACAGTAGACTCATTATTAGTGATTGTTTCACTCGAACGCTATTTGGAACACTAATGTTCTACCACACCAGATTGTGTGGCTCAGCTAGGCATTTCTTTACCTTCGGTACTTGAGAGCCCCCTGCTATTTGCAAAATGCCCTCTTGGCCGACTCCAAACCCGTGGAGTCCAGCAACATAGTCCCTACTCCTTACTGTGTCAAAGCTCACGAACGCCATGGTGCGAGGTTAGTGTTTGGCTTGAATTACTAGTTTGCGTATAAACCAGTAGTGCACAGTAAGCTTGTCGTACGACTGTTCTGTAAGTTCATGAGACACGCCATAAAGCTTGAGCCGACTCCTGTACTTATCTAACAGACTGCCAAGCTATTCGATGGCTGGCTGAAGGCGTGAGATGTTCATGACCAAACTGACTTGCCTCACCGTTGCAAACTGGTTAAAGTGTTCAGTAACGGATTGCTAAGTGCAGCCGGCTGGAAGGTTCTTAACAAAGATCGTGTAGCTGCTCGGTGGGGTTGAATTGCCAGCGGCAGCCATTTTGGTGTGACAGCTACACTACCAGTACACCACGAAGCCCATACCTACTAATATGCACAGCGCATCCACCAGTACCTGCAGCCTTCGATTGTGCACTGATTATGGATACTGCTTCTCATAGGGTTCCAGCAAGGTCGTGTGTAGATCAGGTTGGTTGGCTAGCGCAAATTTCATGATCCTTGACATCATACTCAGCTCAAGAGTCGGATAACTCTACATTCCATGTCCATTGTAGTTGCTGAACATCACTGGCAGCTGCAGCAGGAACAGCACCAACAGCAACCAGGCAGCCAGTCTCATGAACTTGAAGAAAAACACCACCACAAGTCCATACTTCTCGAATTCTTATGCTGAAGCCATCACAGAGAAATCCTTCCCATTGCGATTGACCTTATGCTTTCTGCGGTCCAACTGTGCTGTCTTCCAGCTCGCCTCTCTATAGTCCGATACGTTTTGCAGGTTGAGGAGGAACTCGTCGACGTCTGGCCGGTGGTTCGGAATCATACGTGTTCAATACGCCAAAATAACAATGCCGCGGAACGGGGAACAGCCACGAAGCTATCACATTTCTTTGCGCATATTACTGAACACTTTCTTGATGAGGTCCATCTTGAGGCGACCCTGGTAGTCGTACAGCCGTACCATGAGTTCCTTCCGGATGCGCAGATTACGGAGAGACCGTCTTGAACTGTAACCCTGCTACTAGCCTAGAAGGTCTTTGAGCATATTCTATAGTCGCTGCACTTCAGTCCGGTCCGAAGTTAGCTACTCATTGTGGATAATTGACTCTTAACGGAAGGAGTGCAGAGAGTTTTGCCTGTCGGAATGGAGAACTGCAAACTAAGCGTTGATCTTGTTTTGCGAGTAGTTTCTGTTGATAAGGTCTTCAGGGTCGTCCTCATAGATGATTCCTGGACCTCGATGCAACAATTCCTAGCGGTTCAGCTCGGCCTCAAGCATCGAGTTCAACTGTTCCTAGAGAAATTGAATTTCACCTTCACGATCAGTCGGCAGTTCCTCAGTGTTCTTCTTCTCAATCTGGCTCACCTGTGGTTGCGAAAACCTACGGCTTCGCGAAGTCAGCTATCTCTAGCTGCTCCGTTTAGTCAGAATCTAGGGCTTTTTAATCTGCTAATTCTCCCTCAGTGCCTTTCTTGTACTGAGTTGGTGATCATCAAGCTGTTCCACCAACATTGGTTCTTCCTTGATGATATTCACGTTCTTCTCGGCATCTTCATACATTCTCCTCACCTCCTCATTGACTGCTTCAGAGTCAAGCTCCGGAAAGGAGTCACGTGCAGCTTGCTGGATGTCCTCCATGTGGTACTCGAAGATCTTATTTCGGAAGCTATCGACATACTTGACCAATCCATTATGCCTTCTCATTTCGTAAAACTTCATCTTGGAAGCATACTTCAGATACTTGTCCTGACGGTCACGGTCCTTCTCCTCCACTTCGAACATCTCGCAGTACGATGGCGGGTTACGATCCAACTGAAAGGCAAGCTTTTAAAGGTTCATGCCTTCTATTATAATCGTTGGCGCAGCAGACCATGAGGGTCAAGTGTGTCCTGCACAGGCAGGTCGTCAAGGATGTCTGGGTTTCTAGTTATTCTGACACCTTGGAGTAGTTCGTGGAAGCAGACAGCCCCGAAACTTCAATCGATCAAATAGTCATGAAGCTCACCCTCAAGTACCCGTCGTTGACACAGTCACCCATCGCTGTTTGGGTGGACGGCAAGGAAATTGGAGGCCATATTCCAATTGAAGCAGTGCTTCCAGCTTCCCGCCAATTGCTTATGTAAATTCGGAGAAAGGAGACATGCTGGTGTGGCTGTCTATATCGATGATGTTGGTCCCTCCTTTTATATTCTTATGACTACTGAAGCCGAAGGCGAACAGGAAGTCATTGAGGGGACAAAACGTGCCCGAGATAACGAGCTGGTCGAGGACACTAAGCCCAAAAGAGCGAGAAGGCAACCCAGACTGTAGCGATAACTACCATCGACCATCGACCGGAGTCAGAACCCTCTGTTCATCATCGATCGTTCGGTATACCTGCTAACTTCCTCCCCGTACTACAAGGACAGCTACAAAGTGCTAGCTGAGATAAGCGAACCCAAATCGCGACCCACTTACATCCACGAGTACGAGATCAACCAGAGCAGCATAATAAAAGCCATAGCGCTGGGCTACACCAAGGATAAGATCATTGGGGTGCTAATGCGATACATGCGAAACGATCACCTCCCGGAGGAAACGTTGCACATCATCAACACCGTCAGCAAGAAATACAACTGTGCCAAGATGTACCTCGAATAGACCGATAGCGGCAATTTCGTATTCCTCGAGATGAATCTGAACACCTACAAAGAGCTGACGGTACAACAACGGCAACTGTTCGATAGCAACCCCGATGTGCTCGTTCGCGAGGAAGAGAATGGCGATATCGCCAAGTATCGGATCCTGCAGTACAAGTAGAATAGGTTCGCGGAGGTGCTGAGTAGCCTAAAGATACCGTTCCACCTGGAGTATGCATTCAACACCAAACGTGCACGGATGGCCAAGAAGTTTCTGAGCCAGCTTCAAGTGAACATCCAGGGAGGCAGCTATCCTCTGAAGGACTTAAAGATTGAGCTCAGAACCTTCACGAAGCTGCGTAACTACCAGGAGGCTGCACTGAAGGCAATCTTTTTTATGAACGATAAGAAGGAGGAACTTGCCAAAAGTGGATTAATTGTGCTACCGTGCGGTGCTGGGAAAACTCTCCTCGGTATCTCTACCTGCTGCAAGATCAAGAAGGACACCCTGATTGTGTGTTCTGGTGACGTGTTGGTGGAACAGTGGCGCAGGGAAATTCTCAAGTGGACTTCTGAGATACACCCTGACCAGATTACTGTTCTCACCAGCCGAACCGATAAGTTCTTTAAGTTCAACCCCAAGGATGACCGTGGAATGATCCTCATCAGCACCTACAGTTACCTTGCCAATAAACTTATGGATAAGCGCGACGGCAGCTTCCGTGAATACGAATGGATTGCCAAGCTGCCTTGGGGACTTGCAGTCTTCGATGAGGTGCAGAGTCTACCCGCATCAGGCTACCAAAACATTATGTATAATATCCAGTGCCATGTTAAAATTGGACTTACGGCAACCCCGCATCGATAGGACAAGAAAATTGAAAACTTGAACTACCTCATTGGGCCACTGCTGTACGAGGGAAACTGGAGAGATTTCGTTGACGCAGGTTATCTCGCTAACCCGTATTGCATCGAAATTCGCGCCAGTATGACCCCATACTTCAGTGAGGAATACTCAAAGAGAGAGCTTGCCAAGGAATCTCGATAGTTTCTGTATAGTGTCAATCCCAACAAAATCAAGGCACTGATCTACCTGATCAAGGTGCATGAAGACCGAGGAGACAGTACCATTGTCTTCTGCGATTCAATTCCCCTGATTAGGTACATCTACCGGACAGTCAAAGTTCCGCACATTTACAGTGAGGCTCCACAAGAAGACAAAAACTTTGTCTTTGAGTACTTCCGAAGAGGAAAATTCAAGACAATTCTTGTGTCACGTGTTGGTGATGAAGCCATTGACCTTCCAAACGCCAATGTGGCAATATAACTCAACATCCACAAAGGCTCGAGAAAGCAAGTTCTCCAACGCCTGGGTCGAATCATGCGGCCAAAGGACAACCCAACCCACGAGTATAACGCCTACTTCTACACTCTCGTGAGTGAGGGAACCTCCGAAAAGATCCACTTTAACAAGAGGCAAAAATGTTTGGTGGATCTTGGCTTCCAATACGATATCATTAATGAGAAGGACTTGGAGTACAACGACCCCACGAGCCCCTACTACAGCATTCTCAAACAGTACGAAATCAAAAATGAAGTTGCCTACCTCCGCGACGAACTCAGAGGTTGATATAGCGCATGTAAATTAATCGGTTACGCTGTATCGAAGTTTCCCATTGCGGCTCAAGATGAGCTCGATCATTGATATGCCATTTCCACTACTCCTTCTTCGATAGCATCGTAAGCATAATAGTGATTATATAGACGTTGGATGGGACAGTTGCAGCCAGCTCCACCGCATAAACCACTCCCTCCTTTACCCTTCAGCCACGAGTTTGAGCACCCAAACATCCAAAAAATGAAGGAGATGCCGTTCCTACGATCAACTGTATACTCACACTAACCGTCAATCTACCATGAGAAACCGGACATTTTCCTCGCAAGTCTAGTAGGGCCTCGCATGGGCACAAAAGGATTGTTCCCGTAGACTGAGGTTCTCAAACTTATGCGTAACCTAGTGGATGCACTTGCCTTCTTAGAATCCCGTTCTATTAGATTCGGCGATGTGCATGACGAGAACATCTACTACGACCGCAACTTCAAACTCTTCCGGTTTCTGAATCCGCACAACATTCAACTGACAGGGTACGAGCTTACCCACCGTGGAATGCGATTTAGCTTTTTATCACCTGAACTGTTGCTTGCGCTCAGTGAGGAGAGGAGTTCCGTGGGTTATGAAGTGCTCAAGAAAGCAGACATCTTTGCATTGGGTGTGCTGCTATTGGAGGTGTGCACACTCAAAAGCTCATCGGAACTGTACGACCCATAAACCTACAATATCTTGGACTCAAGTAAAGTATACCACTAAAGCAGACATCCAATAAAGACTAGCCATCATCGGTGGGCAGTACTACTCATAGAAGGTTGCTCGACCGATCAGGCTCATGATTGAGTACGATATGGATCGTAGACCGTCTCCGTTGGAGCTCAAAGCCTTATTGGATAGTGAGGTTCAACCTGTCGTACAACAGCATCCACCTCAGCACCAGATGCATCCTCAGCTCATTCCAGCACACCTCGCAGCTGCCAATGCACAGCAGCAACAACAGCAACCAATGCAAGGGACTCCACAGCATGAACTTATTAGCCCGAGCAAACAAAAGATTAACCCATTCCAACAGATATTCGATTAGCAGGTAACCAGAAGACCGGGCTACTGATAATACTATGGGTTCACTCATTCGTTGTCATCGTTGTCAGTTCTTCTCAAATAGTTCTTGAGTCAGTTTGAAGGCAGAATCCCTCACTCCAGCGTTGAAGTAGCGTGAATCTTGGTTACAAAAGGCGTGGTTTGCATTTGGCCAGATCTTCACATCCACTGGGGCTTTCACTTTCTCTGCTTCTTCTTTTAAGCCTTTTGCTGACTTTGAGCATGAAAAGCCTTGTAGCACATCTTCCTCTCCGAAATGGGCCAGAGTCGGGCATTTGATGTTCGCTAAATTGAAAGCCTTGAGATCGGGAATGCCATAGAAGGGTGAAGCAGCCTTCCATCCGGGGATCGAGCAGATCGAGGCTATCGTCAGTGCTCCTCCCATGCAGAAACCCATAACATACACACCCTTCCCAAGCTTTTCGAAGTGTTCCTTAACGTGCTTAATATCCTCGAGAGCACCTTTCCAGTCGAGCCCACTCATTTTGTGACCAGCATTTTCAGCATCCTTCGCGGGCTGACTTCGATACAGATCCGGAACGAACACACCGAATTTCTTATTGCTGAAGATTGTTGCCGTTTGACAGATGCTACTGTTGAGCCCCCACCATTCATGAATCATAATGACGGCTGAGTTAACCCCTTTTTCGTACCTTTCTTGCTGGTTGGATTTGTAAGGAAACCAGGGATAGGCTTGAACCCGCTTCCCTATACCTTGTAGTTCCTCTCCCCATCAGTTGTAATCTTTCCTGAGAGGTTGCTGAAATCCAATCCAAACCTATAAACACTGCGGTAAAGCCTCATGTATTATAAGTCATGTTCGAAGAAGCGCAACCGTTGAAGCCGGGTATGACCCTCCCCGTTGCTGCACATGTTGATCGACTAAACGTACTGCTCATGTTACTTAGGAACTACTAAACGAAGTGGCACAGGAACTATAAGACTCTGAAAGGGAACTACACATGTTGCGAGGTTCCATCACCTAGCTATCCTACATCAGCAAGGAAGCCGATCAATAGCTCAACCGTTTTCTCGTGGATAACATTGCATCACTAAAGCGTGACCTCCTTGCTGTGGATCGCAGCCATAAAGCAGAAATTCGTGAGCAGCGAGATAGAGTAGCCACATTGGAGATTCAACAGGAAGACATTGATAGCCAGTTGGGTGACTACACCGAACTCACACATAACCTTGAGAACAGGGTAGGACTGGCAGTACCGCACTGATTTCCTCCTAGAAATCCTCAAAATTTCCGTAGTTTATAAATGGAGAGTGCTGTAGACCTAAAGGTTCAGCAAGTGGAGGCCAGCCTACTTCAACGAGGCGATTTTGTCTTCCAAGCAGGCAAGATATGGAAGTGCGTCAATCGCACGATCCAACAATTTCAGGAGATCGAGGGCAAAGCAATTGAAACCATAGCAACACCGCATTACCAACGACTGGAGACGCTACAGTTAGCACCGAGGAAGTGGGCAGTCTCCGAAGGTGTTGTCAAGTTCGAAGGGCAGGAATTAGGGCTTGGACCCACTCACAACTTGCAGCTTACCGCTCTTCGGTAGTTCGAGTAGCTTAATATCATCAACCGATAGGCAGCGAAGAACAGGAAGGTCGATTACACCGTTACGGTGGCTCGCCTGAACGGTCCAAGTTGGTACGTGCTGTAAATCGAGCTCAAGTGAAACTTCATAGCAGTATGGAAGTGGTCAGTGGTGAAGGCTGCGGCTCAAGCGTCCCTGTGGTGCATTCTGTTCGAACAGGTGACAAAAAAGTCTGCGGGGTGGTTATCGTTCTCGTGATGTTAAAGGTGCATCGGTCGGCTGCACTACCCTGCTCTCCGCAATATTGAGCTTTTTCTGTAGAAGGAGTCCACTTCGATTGGGAGTGTTAGAGTTCTGGTTGGCGAGAGCATTAGTTGGAACACTATCTATTGAATGAATCTCTTCAACGAGCTGCGCGATGTCTCGTTTCGAGAACTCGCTATACTTACTGATTTCATCGCGCCAGCCCTCTAACCCACGAGCTTTCCTTGCAGCAAACACCACATAAGCTGCTAACCGTTCTGGCTGGAATTGTAGGTATTTCCCACTGCGGACGTACCCGGAACATCTGGTAAGGACGCCCTGCTAAAAGGCCGATAACTGGTGACAGTCGAATTGCCCTTCGTCGCTGTAGAGCACTCCCCTCCACAAATAGACGTTTACAAAGCTAACGAACGTATCGAGTTCAAGGTTGAAATCCAACAGCTGCAGAATGGTCTTTTCGGCTCGAGTGTACTCCTCTTTGGGTATGTAGCTACAGGCCGCCTTCTTGAGAGCTGTGAGATTGACAATGGCACTGTCCTTTTCAACCACTTTGGACGCGAGGTAGAGGCTAACGCTAGCGTATAGCAGCTGGTTGGACGAATAACCAAGCTTGCGCAGCACCACAGAGTAGTAAATGTAGAGTCCCAGTGCGTAGGTCTCGATACTGAGCTTGAGTCTCGCGACGATGCCAGAAACAAATTCATTGAGGGTTTGGTTAATGAGATGCCCGTCGACTGGCACGAATCGCTGACATCGCTTGCGTAGGGAACGCAGTACCCTCCGCCAGGAAGGGCACTCACCAAACCCATACCCTTCACTCTTGAGCGGCGTCACCACAGGTTTAAGCTGGTGCTGACTGTTGCTACGATTGAACCCACGGGTCGGCGGTTAGCCAGGCGGAGCAATTTCTTCGTGCATTAAGATTTTACGATTAAAAACTAATCAGCTACACTCAAGATATTCCCGCCGTACAGCGAAAGTCGATCCATCAAGACTTTGTCTTTCAAAGTTCTCTGCCAATTTCGCTAAATAATTAAAGGGTTGATGGACGATAAGAAGTCGCTGACCTTTCGAGATGATAGCTGGCGGGAACGCAGGCGCGATCCTAAGACTACCTTTACTCGACAGAAGACGATCAAGCAGATCTGTGCGGCTGAAGCTGCTTCTGGCTACGCCTACAACTATCAGTCTATTGAGGCGCCACCATCGGTGCGTCCCGCCATCAAATATTGCGACATTACTGGCTATCCGGTACCAACCAAGACTATCTTAGAGCAAGTACCGTGATCCTGCCAGTGAGCTGGTCTTCTACGATCGTGCAGTGTGCTCCTACATTAAACTGCTGAACAAGCCCACCATCGAGAACTTCCTGTCCATCCGCCGACCAATAAACCCCGATAACAAGCCAATCTGACTGTCATAGCAACTCCACCATGCAGCATCAGCCCATTTTCTTGCCGAGCAGCACGTATTCCTCTTTCTTATTGCGGTCCAGCTTGGTGTTAGTCTTCTTGAACATTGTTTCATTGGGATGTCCATAGAAGTTCAATCGCATCTCCACGCCGACCTGATGAATGGGCTGGATTGGCGGCAGAAGTGACTGATCATCATCAATCATTGCTTTTGATATCTGCTTTTTAATGACTTTGGAGTTCTTGGTTGGCTTCTTTGAACTTCTATCTTTCTCCGGTGTTTGTTAGTGGTGATGCATAGTGTCAGTTTCAGTCATTCTCATCTCCATGTTCGATCGGAAGTCGCTCATAGCAAGCGAGTCGTACAGCTAGGCGAAGTATTCGTGTTTGAGGGCTTCATCAGCGGTTATTCGGTCAGCTGGGTCGTACGCCAGCAGCTTGTATAGCAGATCAATCACTTCCTTTGAAGTTCCAGGCATTAACCTCTCAAGTCCGCTTCCTCGCTTCTGAGGAAAGTCGAATTACATGTGTGAAGCCTTTGCTTTGAATTTCTAGAGAACGTAGGTGGGTGGTGTTCCCAGCACACTGTGAATCTTGTGAACTTGATCCAGTTCATTCTTGCCCGGAAAGAGAGCACATTTGGTGATCATTTCGAAGAGGATGCAGCCGTACCCCCAGAGGTCCATCTTGAAATCATAGTAGCCATCAGTCATGAGGCATTCGGGTGCTCTGTACCAACGGGTGCTTATGTACTCGGTGTAGGGCTGTTCGGCGTAGGTACCTACCATCAACTGCAAGGGGTACACTCACATGAGCCAAAATCGGCCAGCTTGACAAGGTCACCTGACACCAGCACGTTTTCTGGCTTAATGTCGCGATGGAAGATGCCCTTCTTGTGTATGTACTGGATGGCTCTGAGCAGCTGGTACATATAGCTCTTGATCTTCTTCGGTGTGAGCGGCGACTTCTTATTCTTGAGGCACTCGTACAGGTTTTGCTACATTAGCTCGAACACGAAGGCGAGTTTTCCTATGCTTAGCATCGTGGGTACCTGTTGGCTCGTCGTACAGCACCTCGATTGGTTTAATTATATGCTCATGGGGAGACAGATGCCACAGTGCACGGAGTTCCTTCAGTTTACGCACTTTGCCGATCGACTCAAACTGCTTCTTCATGCACTTGATGGCCACATGCTTGCCAGTTTTGATGGACTGAGCTTGAAAGACCTCGCTAAAGGCGCCATCACCCTTTTTACTCTCCAGCTTGTACTGGTCCATAAGGAACGTTCAAATAATATGTTATTTGTGGGTGAGCGGTGATGTTCCCATCCAAAATCATATGATGCTCACAGCCAGTAACAACGTCGGTTATCATCGGAAGTCACTAGCACCAGCAGTTACATTATTGGAGGTTGTTTTCGGGAAATTTTGCTGGCGAGTACGTACGTGGCCAGGATTACGAAAACGGTTGGCTACCCTGTCAACAGCAGATGTAAAAGCACTTGATTATTCGGCCCAGTTCAACTTATTTAGTTAGTTGATGGCCGTCGACGCGAGTATCTCTGGCTTAACAGGTCTTCCCACTGACCAAGTGAGGCTCGTCTTGGGCAACCTCCTGCTTATTGGGCTGTGCTTCTACCTGCCTAAGATCGGGAGTGTAGGATCACGCAAGCTATTCTCCACCGTCTTGGGTAGTCTCATCCAGACCTACATCTATTCAGACTAACCAGTCAAACTGCTGGTGGTATTTGGAATGCACGTGGCTGTCTATATGGCCTGCAAGATCTTTGACCGCAAGGACTGTGGACGGAACGTAACTATGTTTTCGATGGCTGTGCTATCCATATACCATGTCTACCGCATGGTCACTGACTACTACGGTTCATGGAGGATTGATGTCGCGACGGTCTTCATGATGTTTGTTTGTAAGTACTCGTCGTTCGCCTTCGCCTACCAAGATGGAGCTACCCCAATCGAGCAATTATCAAAGGAGCAGAGACTTAACAGAGTTGTTGAACTACCATCCTTCTATGAGTACATGGCCTTCATCCAGTTCCTACCAACCGCAGCACTGGGCCCAAGTTTGGAGTATCGGGAATACGAAAGGTACATCCTTTTACAAGATCAATATGCTAACCTCCCAAACAGAGTTGGTCGGGTCATCCAAACTTTCTTAGAAGCTATCGCCTGGGTGGCCATCTATATGCTGGTCTATCCTCATTTCCATATGGACTACATGCGAACTGAGGCTTTTAGGGAACTTGCCTGGTGGAAAATTGTGTTATATGACTTCGCTAGTTTAACACTGCTTCGAAGCAAGTACTACTTTGCCTGGAAGCTCAGTAGTTGCAGTATTGATGCCTGCGGACTTTCCTACAATGGAAAGGTCAAGGCAGAAAATGGGCTTATGGTCGATGACTTCAGCTTGATTCCCAATATTGATCCATGGAACTTTGAAATGTCACCACACTTTCGTGTGAAGGTTCGAAGCTGGAACATGAGTGTACAGGCCTGGCTGACCAAGTGCGTCTACTACCGCTACCGAACTGCTGAATAATATGAGAAGAATAAAGGGGATCAAGCTAAGGGGCAGATGCTCGTATACCTCACAAGTGCATTCTGGCATGGGTTCTATGCTGGTTACTACCTTTCATTCTTCTTCTGGTATTTTGTTTCTTCCATCATGAACACACTCTTCCGTCTTCACCAAAGAAGGCCAGAGGTCAAGGAAGCCTTCGAAAGTCTAGGGTTCGTCGGAAGGGTCTTGGCTTGGTTCATATCTTCTGTCGCCATGACATACTTCGGCAGCTACTTCCAACTTCTCTCCTGGAAGGATAGTATTAGCTTCATGAGCGCACTCTCCTTCTTCCCGAACATTCTTGTGGTGGTACTAGCCTTGGCACTGCAACAGATTCCACTTGGTCCCTCAAAACCTCGACATCACAAGGAGGCCAACCCTAGTGGCATATCTCACGAATCCAAGAGCGAAGGACAACTGAAATCTCAGTGACTGGCCGCTGTATCAACCAATAGTTATTATACAAAAGAATTAATCCGACATATGGAGCCCGACCGATACTACTTCGACCCCACCATCAATCGCAATGTATGCATCAAGTTCGAGACAACAGGTTACTGTGCTGACCTGATGACATGCCCGTACCTTCACCGCAGAAAGGAAGAGAGTATGCCACTACCATACCCACCTCCACCTCCACCAGCAGTGATCGGACTACCACCACCACCACCCCCAAAAATTCCTCATTTATCGATCCCCAGACCGTTGAGCGTGTCCGAGTCACCAATGTTTATTCCCTCGAGAAGAAAGGTATTATTTGATGACGAGGAGCAGTACAAACCAAAGGCAAAGGTCGACTTAATGCCATCACTTCGCAAAAGACTGCCGCAATCAAATAAGAAACCTCAAAACTGCAACCAATGTAAACGTCTTCAGCCTTAAGACAACTTATTCTGCAATAGTTTTTGCGGACACTTATTTTGCTTCGACTGTACAACCCACGGCAAAGCATGCAACGAATGTACCATAGAACTGGATACGGGCACTGCCGAACAGTTCTTCCGATGGTATTGCCGAAGGTGCGAGTCACAGAATCTTGCAAAGGGCGGTGACCACCTCTGCAAGGACTGCAAACTCGAATAGTAGCTGCACCAAGCAAAACTGAAGAAGGAACAGGAGAAGCTCGACCAGACCAACGATTCCACACTAATCTGTATAATCTGCATGCACAGAAAAAAGGAATATGCGGTGTTTCCCTGTGCTCACATGCTTTACTGTTAGGAGTGTGTGAAGCATGTAGATAACTGCAAGATCTGCTTCTTCTGCAACCGAGCGGTCACCAATAGCTGTCGCATCTACTACTGAGCGGCTCAGGGAGAGTGATTCTGCTAAAATATGCATCTCACGGTCAACATCAGGGAATTTGTCGGTCGCCACGGATGCGCTTGGCGAGCTGGAGATCCTTGGTCATGATGGTCACTCGCTTGGCGTGGATGGCGCACAGGTTGGTGTCTTCGAACAGGCTCACCAAGTAGGCTTCGGCCGCTTCTTGAAGGGCAAGCACTGCTGAGGCCTGGAACCTTACCTCTTGCTTGAATTCGTGAGCCACTTCGCGAACCAAGCGCTGGAACGGAAGCTTGCGGATCAGCAGTTCCGTTGATTTCTGGTACTTGCGAATTTCACGGAGAGCCACGGTTCCTGGGCGGAAGCGATGGGGCTTCTTGACACCGATATTGGCCGGAGCCGACTTCCTGGCGATTTTCTGAGCGACAAGTTGCTTGCGGGGCACCTTCTGGGCTGTCGACTTGCGGGCGGTCTGCTTGGTACGGGCCATTTTCGAGTTTTGAAGATTATAGATTGGGAGGCTTCGCCACCTCTTTATAGTAAACTCTCCGACCAATCGAAATTAAGATTGCTATAATCAGCCGCCGTTCAGCTCGTAATTAATTAAATTCGGTTGCGCGCACAGAACAACCGCTATCGGGGAGATTCACTCCCTAAACCAAGCCTGCAAAGAGGAGGGTGATCCATCCACAACATCCACCGCCGACTCAGATTGTATTGTAAATAATGATATCAGTGCTCTGCAGAAACGTAATTCGGCTGTGCCAGCAACCCCTGCAACTGATTAGCCGTAGCAAGATCGTAGCGAGACGTAAAAAGATCCAGCTGAAGAAGCTACCGGTCTCCCCGAAAAAGTTTCAGTAGTTGAAACGAGTTAAGAGTCGGCAGCAGCTGCAGAAGGAATTGGAGGTGAGATAGCGTATCGACCACCGCCCAAACATCAATCGAAATATCAATGAGCTCATTGAATAGCTGTACTTCCCTGACCTGCGTAAGCAAGATCCAGAAGCTGCTGAAAGTTCATTCCGAGTGGAACATCTCGAAGCCGAAGCAGAGATGGAGAAGCTCGTGGCCAGTAGTAACCTCAACAGACAACTGAACAGTGATATGAACTCATAGTTGCTGCAGTGCTACGTCAACCACAAACATGAGTTGGAGGTGGGACAACTTGTGAGATTGGTGAGGAATATCGGCAGGAATACCCTGAATATCGAACAGGTCAAGAAGAGAAGGCTGCAACAATGGGAGAAGCATGTTTAAAAACTCAAAGCGAAGAACATCCCAGTTGGGGAGGTGCTTCGGTTTATGGAGGCTAGGGATGTTGAACGGCACGCTACCTGGAAGGAACTGCTGACTGACATCACCGAACAGGTGACCAAAGCATCGAACTAGCAGCTTCAGCAGTATGGCTAGCTAGCACTAACAATGATAACCGTGTTTGGGGGAGTTCCACAGGACTATTTTACTGCAATTTTCAACCGGGCTTCCCAATAACCACTTGCTAACTTTGACTTGCACACCAAAACGACGTTACTGAAGCTCCTCTGTCGTGACTCTAAGGTAAAGTTGACTAGTAGTGTAAGTGTAGCAGCACTGACGTAGCAACGATAACAGCTCAAGAAATTTGGTAGCCTACTCGTAAGGAATATACTCAAAGACTCCAGCTTAATTGACGTGAGGTGCCTCATTGCCTTGGTCGATTCGGTTAGGCTCTACCGCCAACCGTTCCTCAATCGAAAGTAGTTGGTCGGACTCGCGTCAACTGTCCTGCGTAACCTCGCCCTCCTGGAATTCGAAAAGGTTGTGGACGTGCTGTGCCTATATCACCGCCTCGATGCCTGCAGTGGCGAATTCGCAGAGCTTCTCAAATTTGATGTAATGAGAAAGTTGAAGGCGTATCGGAAATTCAAGGCAGTTATGGAAGTACTTCGACTCATCCAAAGGGGTAAAATCAAGTTTGGTTAATTCGAACTGGCTGCAGGAGACTTGCTCCCAGAACTCTCTGAAACAATAGTCGCTGAGCTGCGTCAGCATAAGCTCGATGGCAAGATGCTGCTGGATGTTTTGGACGGGATGCTGTTCAATGGGTGGCGGGAACTTGGCATCTACGATATGCTTGCCGTTTAACTGATCAGGAGAGAGAAGGAAATTTCTCTGAACGATCTTTTCCACGCGATCTTCAAATTGACTATTGCAGGAGTGGAGTCACCACAGTTGAGGGATATCGGTTTCAGCCGTGCATCAAAACAATACTCACGGGAGTTGAAGCGACTCGAGGATGAGCGGGTGAAGTATCTACCGAACAGCACCTCATCATTCTCCGAGTATGCACCATCGAAGGAGTCAAAGGAAGAGGTTGGGCTTCAATAGTCCCTAATACTCTTCCTGTGGGCATACCTTAAGCAGGCAAAGACGGACAGCGAACTTGATCTGGACAGACTGCTACTTCTGTTGCCGAAGGAAGTACTGAGCGAGCATTTGCTCATCTATGAATTGACGAGGTACATTCAAAGGCGTTTGGAGCGATTCCGTATGTTCCCCAAACTGCACTTGAAGCCCTACGAAAGCAAGGCAAGCCCTGCCCTGAACCTTTATTATGCAGTGCGAAATTACCCTCAGAAAGAGTAGGACCATTTGTTGTAAATCGAAGCGAAACTTTCTGGCATGTTCTACAAGAACTTCTCGAAAGAGTTAAATCTCTTCTTGAAAATGCCTTGGTCTGATGAGACGGCTGTCGACGGCCACAAGTACCTACTTTGGCTGAAGACTGCAACAGAAACTCAATTGCTGTTTGGACAGCCAGCCAAGGAGGATAAAGAGCTGCTCGAGACTCTCTTAAACCGGAGGAAAAGGCTCATATCCCAGCAACCTCAATCTCCTCCATCACCAACCACCAAAAAAGCTGACCAGTACGAACTCAGCGACGAATAAAACTGATGACCTGTCTACATTAAAACACCACTGTAGGTCGTCGTCTCATTTAACGAGTTAGCAGTTGTTGGCAGTACCGATACTATTTATAATTATGAGCACGCCAACTCTGAAAAGGCAGCAGCTAGCCAGCGAAGTCGATATGTGTTTGGACTTGGTTAGCAGTCTCACCTCCAGGCTCAGTGAAAACCGTAAAAGACTCACCGAAATTCGTTCGATAAAGGTTGAACATGAACCCCAGCCAATACGCACAGCAGAGTCCCAGCAGTCACTGATGCGAATTAACAGTCGACTAAACAACATCTACCGGATGAACTTTCCAATTAGCCCGGCTGATGCCGACTTCCTCAGTAAACGATTTGGTGATGCAGTGAAGTAACTCTGTGTGCGACTTGTGGCGAAGAAAATGCAGCTGGGTGTCGTCATTGATCTACGTGGGCAACTTTTTGAGAGCCAGCTTGTGGAGCTGATGAGTCGGAAGTAGATATTGTAAGAGGTAGACTGCTATATGATAGTGCGTACCGATTGCGCAAGACTGTGCGATACTTCTTTCAAATTACCCCGTTTGAGCACGAGCGCACCCGCGATCGTATAGAGCTCATTGATACTGTCGAGGAGCAACTTATGGGCTATGAATCTCTGATGGGGCTGGTTGGGGAGGAACGAAACGTTGAGGTACACCGTCCAAGAAATACAGTTTACTGCCGAAAGAAAAACCCATTTCCTCAACTTACTAATGAAAAGCAAGATCAAGTATGAAAGCTACCCAATCAAGGCCTATATGCCGCTTCTGGAGGAACTGTTAGATGAGCGATAGCACTACCTGGTGATGCTAAAGTGCATCGAGGATAAACGCACCCTGACAACTATGAACCTATACGACGCGCTGGGGATCCCCTCGACAATGCTAAACAGCTACTAGAAGAAGGAATCCGCCAAGACCGCGCACACTGAAAGCTACGGCGTAGATGAATACCTGCTTGAAGACTGCGAGATTGAATGTGTGCCTTACGAGTCAGTTTTCTGCAGTGAAAAATGACATTTTGTCTGCTTGAATATCTTCAATAAATAATTGTAACTGGACGAATGAATTTTCCGAAAGACGAAAGTCCAATCAATGAATTTGAAAAGTTGTCAGCCGACCAGTTTGGATGAGGCACCCCATATGGTCCCCATTTCATTTTCGATTTACTGTTTTCTTGGCCTCGAAAGGGAGATCAGTCGTAAGAATGAGGATATTTCAATGTTCAAAGATTATCATTCGGACTTCTTCGCAATTTTCTTCCTGATAACTTTCTTGCGGGTGCTCTTGTCCTCATCATCATCATCATCTTTGGACTTCTTTGATGGTTTCTTTGACTTGGTTCTACTGTCGTCTTCGTCTGCTTTGCTTACTGAGCCTTGTTTGCTTTGCAGCCATACTTCGAATGCTGCCTTATGGGGAGGTTTGCTGCATTTCTTGGTATCGAACCATTCGCGGCTGTAAGGGTGCTTTTGAATGGGGCGATAGCAGTTCAGGTGCACGTAGTACTTCAGTATTGATATGCACCCGTGCTCCGTTTCGACGTAGCCTCTATACGCACCTTCATGTCCTGTACCGGACTTCCTGATCTATTAATTGAAGGCCCTGGCATCGACGATGTATGCTCTGAGGCTTCCCTCTTAGATAGCCTTACGACAGTGTTTACATACCCCTCTTCCAGTCTTGGCTGGCTCCACAAGGATTTTTCTCATTGCTTTTTTATTATGTCGTATCGGATTCTGTGCAAATTATATCGGGCAAACTTGGCGGCAATATTACAGAATTCAACCACAGTAACTCACAGAGTGTTCCCGCAATACTGCGTTGTTTTATAATAGTTTGGATATGCGAATCAAACTGCGAGTTAGGTCAGCATTCGAAGCACTCGACGGCAAGAAGTATCTGATCTACGTGGATACCAACCAGAAGCGGATCGTCGCGGAAGTTGAGGATCACATCAAGAAGGTGCTGGAGGTTGACCGCGTTCAACTTTTGGATGAAGACTGTATTATTCCCTCGAAGGAATCTTCAGGCATCTTCGTCGATGACCACGTCTACACGTAGCTGTTCGTCTCTATGCAGATGTCGGGTGCTTAATACGGAACCGCTAAAGCGACCGAGGGAAAAGACGAAACAACAATAGTCAAAGCAACCCCGAAAATGTAATGTCGAGCCTCGCAAGATTGTTGAATCAAAGAAGCGTCGGGTAGCAAGTTCATCTTCATCATCAAGTTCATCATCAGGCTCTCTTTTAGGGGACGTAAACTTGTTGCCTTCCTCGAGCTCCGAAAGTGACGGTGAGCGAAAGGTGAATCTAAAGAAGAGGAAGAAGTCACCACAAACTCGACCAGCTGCCAGAATGGAAGTGGAAGTTCCTAAGGCCACCCAAAGTGCCTCACTGAGAAAACCAACTAAAGTTTAACAACCAAAACAGCAAAAGAAAAAGGTATCGGAAAGCGGCAGTGATACTCCGCCGAGCAAGGTTGTCCCTTAGAAGCGAGCTCAAGTCGAGGAGCCACGGAAAGTACCTGTCTTTGTCAGAGCGAAGGAGCTGGCTTCAACGAGTAACTCGGAGAAGCCTCGGAACCCAATCGCCAAGAAGGTGTTGGAAGTTGACTCAGATTCGGACTCTTCTAAGGAAGCGCCGAAACCTGCCGTCGTTATGCACCCAGTGCAGGCTCAACCCATTCCCAAAGCAAACATTCCCATTTCAGTTCGCAAGCAACAGTTCAAGGCGCAACATCAAACCTTCGAACCCTTAAAGTCTCGATCGCTCGAGCCAACATAAGTCTAACCAAGAATAGAAGCAATTTCACAGCAGCAGCCAAAGAAACCAATAGTGTATGTCACAAAATCACTGTTCCCTGAGTCAAACGAATGGAGGGAAATATCTGTCAAGATTTTGGAGAAGTCTCGGAAGGACCACAAAAAATCATTCCTATTGGTAGACCAAAAGATAATGTTCCAGACCACTGAGCTGGACCAGTAAAAGTTTGTTCCAAAGATGTCAGATTGGAAGACTGCAGAGGTGGAGTTAGTGGCTGAAGCGACTGAAGATATTGTGCTGGTAACTCAACCTCGGAGAGAGAAACTCAGGATGTGTGAATATAACATCCTTGGGCTCAAGATAAAAGAGGAAGGGCTCAGCGACTTCCAAAAACGAATGGTGAGGGAGATCACACTCTTCGGTGATGAGTCGGCGATCCGAAAATAATCCGAAGATACTCTTCAAAATGGAGAGGCAGCCAAACCAGAGTAGACACCAAGGCCTGATTAGACTAAGCCTACCGAAACAGCGCCACCCCCGAAGCCTCCAGTAAGACAGCAGACGCCATTGAAAGATCTCGTTCTGAGCCAAGTGGATTTCTACTTTAGCGATAGATCCTACAACCGTGACAACTACCTAATAAGCCACGCGGCACTGCACCCTGAACTATGTACCTAATCCCTTACCATAGACGTTTCCATCGACGTTGTGCAAAACTTTCCAAAGATAAAGCGGATGAATCTTGCAAGAGAGCAATTCATAAGCTATCTGCGTGAAGAACCCTCGCCAAGTGCTAGCTATGAAATCCATCCCACCGAGGACCTCCTCCGCAAGAAGGGTTTAAGAATAGACCCACCGAAGGTATTGGAATCACCCAATCCCAGCTGACTGTTCATTAGGTTCGAGTGTATTTAAACAGCATGGATAATAAGAAGAAAGACAGGCTCAAAGCAGCTACCAACCTCATGACGGTGCTACCTCCATCACAGGTGCGTACCAATGTGATAGGTGTAATGTCTCTGGCACCGACTCTGCAGTAAAGCATACTCGAGAAGATTGACATGCCTCATGGTAGCATATCAACTTAGTACAGTACTCCAGACAGACCCCGACGCCAACCAAAAGTATATTCGAACGGAGATGAACAAGATGGGAGATTCCTACCGATCGCCGTTCAGCAATCAGTACTACCCGCCAGTGCAATCGAATAGGGAACCATACTACCCCTCAACAACGCTCCGAGACTTTGAGGATAAGGCAAACAGACTGTTCGAGTAGTATACAAGACTGTACTACGAAGGTGGAATTGGCAGCTTTTACGTACGTGAGAATTAAGACGGGTTGGCATGCGGCTACTTCGCCAAAAAAGGTAAAAGCATTTGCGACTTAGAGTTTGTTGGTGATAGCGGTTTAGTTGCCTGTTGGGATACATTCAACCTTATTGATGTCAAGATCGACTTCAGCAGCAACACCAAGGCATAGAACACGAAGAAAGCAATTTACAAGTTATCAACCACAGTGCTGCTCGAACTATCTGCAGTGGATCCGGAGTACGGTGAAGTACGTCTCTCGGGCCAACTTCGCAAGAACAAAGAATAGACACACAGGCTGGTCGAAGAGAAGTTCATCGATGAATTCCACCTGGCGAACATCGGAAGGATGGTGGAGGACATGGAAACCAACCTTCGCCAGCAAGTGGAGTCCGTACAGTTGGGAAAACTGCGCTCGATTGTGCAGGCCTGCCGCTATGAGAACACCCGTGCAATTGAATCTTGTCGTATCAACCTCGCGAACGAGATCAACAAGCATCGCGCCAGCTTCCAACAGCTCGAATAAAAGGACTGTGTGGTACCTAAGTGATTGAGTGTTAGCCGTATTTAAAAGCATTTCGAATAGTGGTCGGTTGTAGCTACCAAATGACACTGAACATACGGATCAAGTCGGCGAACCTTGCCCACGACACGGAACTTATCGGACAGATGGTAGCACATGCAATAACGTAGGACGTATACGTGGTGGCGCTCACCAAGGATGGCAGGGAGATCAAACGAACTGGTATCCAGAAAGGTAAACTACCTGAATGGCCACATTAGATCTTCATGTGCTCGGAGGAGTTGGGAGGTCTACAGTTTCGGCTTTACGATAAGGAACGCATGAAACTCGATGATTTCATTGGAAGGGCCAAATGGAGTTTT
>ERZ724508.626-NODE-626-length-24223-cov-5.519820_pt1 | contig 24223 bp, 27 predicted proteins | sample MGYA00376041_ERZ724508 | MGnify/ENA primary metagenome ERZ724508 (study PRJEB28724, sample SAMN07190887) | wastewater metagenome | isolation source: effluent of sewage treatment plant in Hong Hong | place: USA: Christiansburg, Virginia | collected 2016-03-01 ...
CCTGCATAATGATGGTCTTCCTGCCATAGAAGCTGTTGATGGCATAGACACTCTCAAAACCTTGAGATTCGCTTGCAGGGCTGACAGCAGTTGCCATGAGAAGTACCAGAATCAGCAGCTAGTTCTTCAAGAGCATTCTCCAAGTATAGTCCGATTATATGGCAGGCTGAGAAATCCACATGCTTTATAAACTGGTTTCGTGTAGTTCCCTTACGGTGAACTGCCTATGGAATTATTGCGAAGATTAACGGTTCGGCGACGAGTTATAGAAATTGACGTCGAACTCCGGCTTAGCAAGTTGACTGACCTCGAGGGCAAGCTGACGGTGAGTTACATGATGAAGCCAAGTGGGACTTCTATGAAAAGATTGTAGATTTACAGCCAAAGGACGCATGCTTCGAATAACTGAAATGAAAGGCATCGCTAGCTGGCTGTCCCCTCGTCATATTTAAGGATCGTTGATCTGAACTGGCTCGGCTTGCTTCTGCAAGCGAACATTTAGTGTATTGGCTGGTCACGGGCTATCACGTTCGATGGCATGACAGCTGAACCTTTTTAAATTACTGTTCCATACCATTCCATCGAAAAAGGCGAGGAAGCGACGATCTGCTCGGGCACCTGGCAACCATGAGACTACCTTACATAGGAAGAATGTTGGGCAGTGAATATTCCTACAACATAGAAATTCAGATGGACTGTTAATGAGTTGTAATATCCTCGGTCGAAAGACCCTATGAGACATCGTATTGAGCACTAACCAGCACATCTGCGATTGATTGCCAGAGGATGCAAGCATATTCGCCGACCTTCCATACGCTTCGACAACTAAGTATGTGAGAGCTGCTTATAACTGAGGATAGCCAATAACGACTCTCAAAGTTCTTTGAATAAATAAGTAAATTGTCAAATAATGCAACTACCTCGAAGAGATGGTGGAGGTGTCGTGGTAGGCAGGCGATTTACTGATCAACTGCAGTCATCAGACGAACTAATTTAAACCCGTCATGTTGCTGGCAACTATGTGTTAATAATTATTTTCCTTATGCAGCAATTTGCGTATTGCTCTGGACCGCCTCCCCAAGTGCCCTATGTATGGCTTCCTCATCCCATCACCGATCTGGCTTACATGCCTTATCACCAATACCACCCGACCGCCTACAGCCAACCATACTTCGGGGACATGACCAATGGAATTACACCGAGCTTCGAGCAACCTTAAAAAACGCCTGAAGTTAAGTGTCCTCCGCAAAGCTCAGAGGCCATTCGTTCGGTTCGAAAGACAATCCAAACTGTACAATTGAAGTGAATTAGAAAAGGACAGTCAAGCGAGACATCGAATATCGGCTTAAGGGCCAGAATATCAAGCGAAACGTGTTCTCGAACATCGTACGCCACATGGTCTGTTTCCTTCGCCGGAAGAAAGCCTCATTGTCCCTGGTGGAGAGGATAATTGATCAACACGAGCTGGATGTCACCCCCGATGATTTCTACACTTACGTAAACGGGATCCACCTCCCCAACTACATCAAAATGGACATCGTCACGGGGATGTGGTTCGATGATCAGGGGGTGTAGGCGCCTATCAGAAAGGATCTTGAATTGAAGAAGATCATGAGAATCGCAAGCTACTCCTTCCTGGGCAACGATGCTCACCGTTGTATCCTCCTCGCAAAGAAAATCAGAGCAGAAATAAAGACTGATCACTACGTGAGGATCCGTTTGGCCATGTCAATGCTCCGGGCTTAACGAAGGAATTGATTTGTATTCACCATATATTTAAATAAGAGTTGAGAAGTGGGATTGTTTAGAGATTGCTTCCGATAGCCTTGGAGGGCCCTCTAGCCCACCACTCTTGCTGGTGAAGTGGTTTCCATCATGAATCAAATTTTGGTAAACTATGTCGAAGAACAACTAAGTCTCCACCAACCGAAACCACTGTGAAGAGACCAGTCTTCTCCTTCTGCACTTTACAAAAATTAACTAGAATTAAATCAATTGAGTTGAATTGTTTTCAGAGCCTCCATCATCCATGGGTAACGCACATCGCTCCAGTTGGGTGCCAGTATTCCAAAGCTTTAGTCTTTGCTCGGTGTGCCTTGATATCCGTTCAGGGCCCAATACGCCCAGTCAATATTGTTTTCCTTCAGGTAACGGATTAAATATTTCCAATAAACGCTGTCCTCGTTTGTACCGAACTCACCCATCCAAAAGGGAATTCCTTTCTCTCTCACAAATGTCTGGACTTCGTGTAACGTCGCGTAAAACTCCTCGTAGCTGGTCTTAGACCAGTTGACTGGCCACGTCCAGCTGTAAAGATGTCCCGAATAGATTAGTTTGTTGGCAGTTTTTAGGTTGACTGGGATACGCCCAAGCAGGGTGAGATTTGTCGCAAAGTCTAAGCCTTCAACGATAATGAGCAGGTTCGGATTGATGGAGTGAATGTAGTTTCCAGCGATTGTAGCTGCACGATGCCAGTCAGTCAAATTGTTTCCGTCACCCCAGGTGGGAAGATGAGAGGGGGTCTTTCGAATTTCATTTCTAAGGTCAAACCCTACCACACTTGGGTTTGGCTGGAATTCCTTCACGAACACGTTGAAATGGTCAAGCCACTTCGCTTCTGGGTAGGCAGCAGTCCACCATAACCCTTCACCATCAGTCGTTGAGCAGCACCAGCCTGCTTTGCTGATATGGTTGTTTAGGATGGTCATAATTCCTGTGCTCGTCAGTACGTCGACCGTCTTTTTGAATATATCCAAGGCCTTCAACCCAAACAAACTGGGATTCGCCGAGATTGCAGTTCTGCTGACCACTGGGTTCAGGTAAATTAGATCAAGTGAGTAGACCAACCTCACACAGTTGAACCCCAAGCTACGGATTCTTCCTGCTATGAACTCCAGACTCTGAACATCGAGCCCATCCACAACGTACCTTTCCATGTGTGCTCCGTACCAATTTACGCAGGCAAGTTTGACATGCGTACCCTCTGCGTCCACAATCGTTGCATTTTTGGTCGAGAGGGGATACCTGTAGGCAGCTGTGCATCCCATCACAACTAGGACAGTTAAAAGAAAGTATCTCCCCTGCATCTGCTCTTTGGTCAATTTACGATAAATAGATTATTACTGTTGCAAGCAACTTTCCCAGAACCGTCCTCGAGGCTTTGGTCTAAAGAGCCGTCATCAATCTATGGTTCTGTTGGTGAGCGAAGGCTCTTGCTAATGCCACCGCCGTATCAGGAACCACGTGATATAATTTATCTTTAAATATTATATTATACATGGGAAACTGTGCTGCGCAAAAGCAAAAAAGCCGGCACCGCTCCGCTGCAAGGGAGCCTTCGACTATCCCCACAGATTCATCACAGAGCAACCAGCCTACGGAGAGCAAGGAATCTGACAGCTATGATTGCTACTTTGTGAGGAAAGAGCAGTTCCATGGTATTCAAGGCAACCAAGGCACGCAGTAGCCGTTCACTGACGTCTACGAAGCTCTGTATCACAGCATAAAGCTCGAGCCACCACAACGCACTAACAATTGAGCATCACGAATGAGATAGTGCATCCCAGTCTTTCGTATCGGCCCATTGTTGTTGGGAAGTTCTACCATCGAACACCAATAACAACAGAGGACCTTTGCATTAATTATTGATTGCTGATGCACAGCAACAACAAGCCGGCCGATGTCATCACCACCTTACCCAACTTCATGACGCTCTACGAGAAGCTGCGACTTGAACTCATCGATATTGAGCAAGATCTGAGGCTGAGTCAACATGTCCCGCATTTTAAGAAGGTACCCATCTCCCCTACGAAGAGTGTCATGAGATGCACAGAAATACTGTACGATTCTGAAGAGCTGTTCGATGGCCAATCTGAGACCTTCGCTATCACAAAGCGAGTGTTCGGTTGTCTCAGCGTCGCCTTCACGAAGATTTTCTAAACCGTAGAAAAGATCACTTCTGAGAACAATCAGCTGCAAGCACTCAAAAGGCAGAAGGCAATTGCGAGTGTAGATGAGAGCAAACTGCCGAAGGAGGCAGAGCAAGGTGATGACCGTAAACGCCTTGGAGGAGTATGCATTGGAAGCACTCGCAGAGGACTCGATCCAATGCTAAGCCAACCCGTCGAGGAAAGCAACTATACTGAGATAATGCGTCTCCGTGAGCTCTGTAGACGTCCCGTAATGGATGTTGAAGATCAAGAGCCATAGCTGCAGTTGAAGTTAGATCCGAACGAGATGGAGCACTTCAAGACATCAGAATCAACGATAACTACAACCAGCTTCCTCAACCGCATTGGTGCTCACTTGAACAGTATAAAACAGAAGACTGACGAACGTCGCCAACTATCATTTCAGGAACACTTGAAGAGTGTGTTGGTTGAATTCTAAAGTTGTCAGAAAGAAACAACTGCATTTATCAATAAACAGGCAATTGAAATGCCGGTGAGTAATTCAGCTGCTGAGACAGATCTCAAGACAATAGTAGACGAGACTCAGCAGGAACGGAGTCGCTGGAAACTGGAAGCCGCCAAACGAGTTGCCAATCTTATCGACAAGTCCAAGTCGAGGATCGTTGGAGTCATGGGAGATCTGCAAAAACACATCGAAAAATTAGAGAAGCAGACCAAGGTAGTGCCTTCACCAGCGGAGCGTTCACCAGCAAAACCGAAGATTTACTACAATAAATAGATTCAGACAATAGAAGCCCAGACTAACCAATGGATATTATAGGACTACAACAACAAGACTGTGCTGCTGGATGAGCAGAATAAGCGTGTTGCCCAGCTGGAGGCGCTTCTCTATCACTCTCGGTATCAGTTAGATAACACCAAGTTCTAGAGCACTCGATTGAAGGAGTACTCGACACTGTACAAGCAGCAAGTGGAGACTCTTAAGGCAAAATTCAACGAGTTGGAGCAGCAGATCGTGCAGCTGAACAACTAGAATAAAGAGTTCAAGCAACAGCGAAGCGACCTTGCCGAGTCCAATCTTGAAAACGTTGTCGACGAATACGCTGATGACTACTCGATGGAGATGAAGTTAGTCATTAAGAGTGCTATTGGAAAGATATTAGGCAAAATGGGGATGACACAACCGGAGTAAAAGCCTACGAAGCAAGCCGAATCAGCACAGAGCCCTGCACAGAGAATCTCTCGAGCTAGCCGCATTTCGGTCAAGGCGATGGACGGATATGGTCTGATTCGTAAGTCGCTAATCGAGTAACTTGCAGAAGTAAGAAGGCTGCATGATTCAGTGGTGAGTTCAGTTGAGGAACACATAACTGTTCTATAGAGTGAAATCCAAGCAGCTGAAGAGGCAGAGTGCAAGAGCAGTTCAAACATAAACCGTATGAGTAAGACCGATTCAATAGAAAATATCATTCACGAGGAAGATGAAGATGAGGTTGAGGAGTAGTGTGATTCTGAATTGGCCAGCCTTGATTTAGACTCTGCATTTGGGCAACAGTAGCAGAATTAGGCAGCATGCTTGCCGCCTGAGCGATAGCTAAAACGAAAAAGTGGAAACAGCACAAAAAACAAGTAAAACTCTTCCAATAAGGCTAAGACTAGCAAGCAAACCTCACTAATCGACAAGTACATGAAGAGGGGTTCGATGACTTTTGCCAACCACAAGGCAACTGGTATTTCTCCTCTTCGGAAATCCGCAAAGGAATCGTTATTCAGACCAAAGTCTTAAGATAGCGATCGAACTATCGGCAGCAACGAGCAACCGCATTATAGCAGGGCAGTTCAGACAGCTGTTCAATGCAGATCGGTAGAGACAAACACAATAGACACAAAGTCTATGACATTAGAGCAGGCCGTGCAGACCGAACCCAGCAAATAGCTGATACGTGAGGTATTAGAAGTAAATGACTACCGACCTGCCAATTCACAACACGCGAGGCAATCCAACGATAGAATCCACACTCAAAGCAAGGATGAAGCGAATCGACTTTTGGAACGTAACTCAACTGGGCAGCGGATATTGTCTCCGCGAGCACTTATACGCACTTCCACTTCCGGAATTCAAAGGCGCAGTGTGAAGAAGGGGCAAGAGAACGATCCAACTCAAGCTCGTGCTTCGCTTAAAAATACCCCGAATACGACCATCCTCGAGGAAAGAAAGAATTAGAACCTGGGTAGCACAGTAACTACTGATATCCTCTCGACCCAAAAGGAGTTGAGAGAAACAGTGAAATTGTCGACGGGGGACAGCAGACTTCGTACACGAAGAATCGATAAGAAAAAGCCTATTGCAATCATTGATCCCGAAGGCTAACTTATCTCTCGAAGAGAATCCCAGGAACGTTTGGATCAAGCAAGGTTGCACAGAACAAAATCCACAAACAAAAAGAACTAAATCGATACTGCCACCGAACGAATACTGGAAGCTGGAATTTTAGAGGAGAAGGAGTCTGATGAGCTCTGCAAGGAATTGAAAATGCTGGCTGACATCGACATACGGTCCATCCCAGTGCCGCAGTAACTCAACCAAAAAACACTGACAGAGTTAATGAGGAGCGTCCGACGTGCCCACCATGACAGTTGCGGCAAGGAGATGTGCAAGCATCTAATCCGGTTCGTCAATCGCATCAGGGAGCTGGTGGAAAGAAGTACTAACATCAAGAGAAAAACACTAGGCGTGAAGCTACATAACATCCGAGAGATCCAAACAGCTGCTCGCAACGACGAGCATGGGGATGAATGGTCCCGCTAGCAAGAGCTTCTGCTCCGTTGACATTGCTATTTGGTTCCATTATTTTTCCTGTCGTTTGAACATAACCAGCATGATCACTTGTTGTTCGTTTCTTCCTCCCCGACATCGTTCATGATTTCGCCAATGCTCTTTTAGATGTCGTCGATACGCTTGCCTATGCTTAGTTAATGCATACCCATTTCGTCTATGCGTCCGATGATATTTCCAGACATCGTCTCAAAGCGCTACTGCATCTGCTTCAATAGGTTCTGCACAAAGTCGTTGAGCTCCTTGGTGCTCGGATCTTAACTAGTGCGCGTGACTCCTCTTTCAGCCATGATATAATATAGCAATGCCGCTGTTTGTTAGAGCGATGGAATCAGAACTGGAGGTCGATGTTACTGTGCTGCTGGTAGGGACTTTGTACGTGGAGATCCATAGCTGGCATTTGGTACATGAAGGGCTGCTGGTGCACATGCTGATGGTAGGGGTTGTAGACGTGGTGGCCTGGGATTTGTTGTTGGTAGTGGCCGTACACGTGCATCGGTTGCTGTTGATAAGTATACAGGCTATGCATCGGTTGATTGTGGTGCTGGAGGATGTGTGGATGTGGATGCTGATGCTGCCCAGCTGTGGGGTGACTAGATTGACTATAGTGGTGGCCTGCGATGGCATCGAAGCTCAGTACTTGTGCCTTTTGAGGCGGAGGGACATGCTGGTTTGGTGTATGATGATCATCGAAGTTGATCAGATCGAAGTTGCTATTATCGGCAACTGGCGGTTGAGCGGACTCCGGAGCTCCTTGGAAAGGCGAGAACTGATGGTCATCCTCCTCCTGGAATGTAAGAAGTGGATTGACTGCTGCTTTAATTTCCTGAACTGGCGCCGCTACTTCCTTTTTAACTTCCTTGAATGGTTGTTGAGGCTTTATCACTGGCGCTTCATCGACAGTCCTAATTCAGAATGATTGTTACACGTCCTCTCCACGAGCGATCCTGCCCTTGAGCACAACCACAGGGTTAGGAAGACCAGCAGATGCATACCGTTTCTTAACGTACTTGTCCTGAACGAACCTTTTTATCTAGTCGAGGCTTGAGCTCGGGGTTGGCTTCCTGTATAACACTAAGCCTGTACTTGGCACCGACCAGCTGTTCCTCCCAATACTTATTGCACTGCTGATTGCCCAATACGAGCAAATCGGACCACCCTGACTGCCAGCTATCCAACTTCGTTGAGCGTACCCTCGTGATGCTGGGACCTAATGCTCGATGTGCCCCAGAACAATTGAGGCACACAAATACGCCAAAGTCTATGGACGCCCCTTCGATTAACTATAAACTGTACATGTGGGTGACTTGCTCCCGCAGTCTGCACAGCAGGTGTTTTCAGGTCGACCAAGCAACTGTCCGAAGAGTTTTTCCTGGTTCCCCACGGTGAGCATTTTCTGGGCAGGCAATAAGAATTATACTTCAGCAAAGTTCGAGAGGATTTAAAAGCCGGTGGGTTTCTTCGCAGGAGAGCCACACATCCTGGCTGGAAACGACTTCAAGATCGCACTTCGTAACATAAAACAAGAGCAGCAACAGGCGTTAGCCTTCCAGCAATCCTTCGAACAATCCTTCCAAAAGATTGATAACTGGCTGTGATGCAGTCATTAATTAAACAGGCTCGCAAAACATTGTTCATTAGACTCCCATATCCAAAATTCAACTGGTAATAATAATGTCAGAGAATATCGGCAGAATGGAGACGGCAAAGGGCTCTTCTACGAACTTTACGATCGGGTCACCAACCACTGAGCTTTGTAATATTTAAATGCGAGCTACCAAACGCTCCATTGCTCGAAAGTTTCCGCACAACCTCATCATCGAAATTCCAACTTCAACTCCCCATCGGATGACCACCACTACTCCCGCAAAAGTCATATTCAAGAAGCATGTGCAAGCTGATGAACTGCTGCAGGAGATTCCTATCAAGCACAAAAAGAAGCTGCGTGCTCTCATTGAGGCCTACGAGAACGAAAGGGTGTAGTTGCTTAGTAAGGGACTTCCCCGTACCCCCTCCAACCAAAGACTGGTCAAGAACTTTAAGGAACTCCTCAGAATAGACAACCATTGCCGAGCCAACCCGCAAACCTCTCGGGAAAGATTGAAGGTATCGCCGAAGCAAGGTGATCGAATGATGTCTCCGCAGCACTTTCGATTCAAGCCAACCCCACAACAGATGTCTCCAACGATCGAAGGACCCCACAATGGTGACAACGGGGTCGAATTATATTTTAAAAGATAGATACTCGGATCCTCGTCAAATGCCGACCAAGCAACAATATAACAACTCAAGAGAGAGCTTCAGTTAGCTCGATAGCAGGTAACCAGTACTCTCCTAGAACTTGAATCAGTTCGAAAGAGCTACGATACTCTGAATGATAATTACTAACGATTAATCAAGGAAAGCACGAAACCGAGCAGCAGGCCTGCCAAACTTACAGTACATTTGCTGCCACCCGCACCTCGACTTGAGAAAAGTGCTAGTAGCATTGGTGATTTAAATGACCCTTTTGATCTGGACTCTCCGATGAGCCCGATAGCAACTCTCCGGGAAGAGTAAGCGCAGCGAAGAAGCACTATCGATCTCGTTGAACGAATTCAACAAAAGGTGAAAACAATAATAAAGGAGTCCGTCAAAAGAAATGACGAGTCGTTGGATGACCTGGATTACGGAAAGGAAAAGGTTATTGAGAAACGGAAGGTGAGGAAACTCTTTCGGCTGCTTCAAGAACACCAAACATCATCAGACCTCTCCTCCTAACTTTAGCAGCTGTTCGGTGACCTTGGCCTCACCCCATTTCTTCGCAAGAAGTGACACTGCTGTAACTTATTGGAAAATACTTATGGCTATGGTCATTTATGCAGAAAACATCGATTGCCAATACTCATCCTCCATCATACCTCGAACAGCAATGTCGGAACACCTTACCCATTGAAATTTGAGTATCTTCTGGGACGTACATCCCGTTCGCCCTTCCTTTGGTATTATAATCCCTATGAATCGCCACCACAATCTAATCTTGCTGTGGGCGTTGCTGCTCGCAGTGGCTCTGAGCGGCCAAATATCATCGTGGGACACTACCATTACCTATGGTTATGCTGGCAGCCCAATGAGTTACAATCTATTCTTCAAGCTGGACTCCGGCATGGGTGCAACTGACTACCTACATCTGCTCTGGCCCGAGGCGCTACACACTACAACAGACAAGACCAAAGTCCTGGTGACGCTGATCAGCAACGAAAACAACTACCAAATTACTCAAGTCCCATGTGCTGCATCGCCAGCGGACACCAACGGCGAATACTTCGTGAGCTTTGGTTCAGCGCTGACTGCTGGCAAGTGGTACCAAATTCAGGTCTACCCTAATAAAGCCAACACTCTCACTCAAGGACTCATCCAAATGTAAACCGTGAGCGACTATGGGACTGGCTATATTAGCTATGATCAGAACTTTGCTTTCGGATACTACAAGATCAATTCGGTAAACGATGAGACTAATTTAGGGCGCTACCCCAAGCACGCTCACAGTGGCTGTGAGTTCCACCAGCACGAATAAGAATAAAGCCAGTCAAATATACACCATCAATATTGACCTCACGCCGCAGGTAACCTCCAGTACAGGCGGTAACTTTACAGTCTTCCTTTACTATGACGGAATGCAGGTATCCCACCAAACCAGTGGCACAAGTTTGCTGGACTTTTCATTTGCCGGAATATGCCAATCAGCAATTCCAGCAAGCTGCCCTACCTGTGCAGCTGCTATTCTCAACTCCTGCTCGATTTCCTCTGACTTATCTACCATCAGCTTCTCAACGGGAACTGTCACAGCCGGAACTATCATCACCATCACTGCACAAATACAGAATCCAGTATATATCTCCACGAGGGGAGTACGTGCATATTGGGTGGATTTCATCAGCGGAATAGTCATGGAAAATGGGCAGGTGATATCGGCTTTGACTGTCAATGCAATTACGATTAGCAGCCCCGGAACGAGTCGCGTACAGTTATTATGGGGTGTGCAAAAGGACTACACCGATGCGACGGTATCAGGAGTTGTCTTCGGTATCTACAAAGCAAGCAGCATTGGCTACGTCGGACCACTAAACAGCTTCAATAATGGATTTATGCTGTCTGATACACCTCCTATAAGTGCAACATTTTCTGTAAAAATGACTCTCGGTGCTCAAGGAGTTCTGGAGGGGTCCATAGTCCACAATCTACCAGCAGCAACAGGCAAGACAGTATTCTGTTCATACTCTGGCATCTACCTTACCTGCCAAAATGTTGGCGCTTTCATCAATACCAACTACCGCTATTTCATCTCGGGGAAGGCCTACTTTAGTAGTGCCACTAGTAACCCTCTGAGCGCATTCGGCGATGTCAGTATCATCTCTGTTGTGCAGGACAGCAATGGCAATAGCTTGAGTGTAAAGCTATTCACTGATATGGTCACCAACGAAAACATTGTGGTAACATCAAGCACAGAATACCTCGATAGCTCTGGCTGGCACTCCACTTCTTTGAAGGTGGGTTATACCCGTGTGGTTTCTTACGCTGACGATCTGACGCTATCCTCCACCGCCAACGCTGTTGCCGGTTTTTTCACAGGAAGTAATGCCACGGTCGGAGTTGTTCCTGATTTGTCCGGGTCGCAACAACTGTTATTCTTCATGAACGTGCCCCAAGCCAGCATGGATGTGGGATCCAGCAGCAATCTCTACACAATGAAAATCTTGTACAACCCAAACGTCATTGGTTTCGAGACCGGTGCAGATGGTCTGGGTCTGGATTTTGTCGGTTATAGTTCCGCCTTGGGAGCTTGGTCGATCAGCTACACCAGCTGCTACACAGATGCCGCTATTATGTGCCAAAAATACAACAATAATGGCAACCAAACGATGAACTCGCAGACAACCGTGAATGATTCCAGCGGAAACCCACTGTACGGCATTTTCGTATTCAACTGTGGTGGAAGTGTCAACACTACGACCTACTGTCCTGGAAGCGTATGTAAGAGTACGTGTCAAATATTCAAGGGTTACTCAACTAGTGATACCTACGGGGGCGTAGTCTCCATGCGTAGGGTCACCTTTCCAAGCGGCTACCATTCACCCTTGTATGCTGACAGCAAGCTTCTGGACTTTGTCGTGGCTTTCTTCCAAAACAGTGTGCTAGTGAGTTCCACACTCATCAATGCCTATACTATCAAGGCTGCCAAACTCACAAACGTCAAGTACAGCTACGTGAACTTTTACGATAATGGTGGCAGTATTTGGAATAAAGGTGTGCGTATTCCAATGCTGGCAAGGATCGGAGGTGGTGTACTCCCCACCGAATCACTTGGAGCAACAGTGGTTGCACTCTTCTTCGATGAAAATATGGACGCGACAACATTCTTCACCAGCAGCACCTCTAACTACTCCATCGGCTGTTCCACCGGGCAATGCAACTACTACCCTAATATCAATGTCCCGGTCCCAAGGGATAACTGGCCTTGTTCCGACAGAGTGGAATTCTATAACCTTCCTAGTATTCAAGATGAGTTCAATTTGCTCGTACCCATAACTCAAAAGGTTAATAATCCACCCAAAAGTCTGACTGTTGCTTTCTTGGCCCAAAACTATACAGTCAATAATGTGACTGGACTGTTGAGAGTGCTGTCGGTCTACCGACTATTTGGACCAACGATTACAGGAAGCGTTCAGGGAGGATCTATCGGTACCCTCAACGGTCTGGGCACCGGGTATTGCTGTCTTGGCAGCATGGACATGACTGCAACGAGTTGGGTGTACGGCGGGAACAGCTTCTCCTACGGTCTTAACACCAGCAACATTCAGGATAACCCACCCAATAACACGTTTCTCATGGGTTCGAATACCGTATTTAACTCCTATGCCCCCAACGGCAGCTATTGGGGAAGCGCAATCACCATCACGAGTTTTAATTACAATATATTTGCTTCTGCCACCGTCAAGTTCAATTCCCCACCCTCCAACACAGCCACGACATGCTCGATATTCAGTTACGTCTACAACGAATTAGTGGCTGGTAATACCGATAGAACTGGCAAATATGTCTATGTTGCTTATTGCCCTATCGATTCCTACATGAATCTCGGCACTACTGCTGCCAATATTGTCTTCAACAATCCGCAGTACCCCAACTACTTTGTCAGTGGCTTTCCTATCCAGACGGTACTTGCCTATTCCTACTCCGATAACTACGGTATCCTACGAGCTTACAACCTCTAAACCAATTCCATTACGTACACCCGTACTTGTTCCACCACCAAACTACAACAGTACTACCCCAACTCTCCAGCACAAAGGGCAAGCTTCAGTGTCACATTCCCGCAGATCCTTGTCGCTCCCATTCCAAACGGATATCCAAGCATGAGATTCCAACTGACCCTCCCATCCACCACAGTTCCTTCAGCTGCCTCACTGACAATTCGCACTCCCAGCTGTGATGTGAGTTCCAGCTACCTCACCTGCTCGGTCTCAATGACTAGTACAACCATCTACGTAGTAACTCTCACCCTCTCCACCACAAGCTCTTACTCCCTAACCACTGTTACATTCAGTTTGTATGCCGATAGCACAGCAAGCTTCGGCAATGCCGATAACTACACTGTGCTAATGTTGCTTCCCCAATCTACTGCTAGCACTTATCTCGTCTATGGCAGCGACTATACCTACCAATCATCGATTTGCACTGGCAACAGTCTGTTTACCGTGGCTATTACCCAGTACGGCACCGCCATGAATTTTAACAACCTAACTTACGATTCGGCAGGAAAGAGCCTCAGAGGTAAATTTGGTCTGAACTTCGGTGCCAATAGCTACCGTGAGATATTCTATACAACCAGCTACTTCGAAATTAATTTGGGTTATTTGAGTGTTCCGAATACTGCCTGGAGGACAGCCAACAACTTCCGATGTGTTGTCTATCCCAACGGTAGTTCCACTCCCAGCAGCCTTTGGAAAAAGCTCGATCTTACTAGCTTAACCAGTGCCAAGCTATACTCAAAATCTGAAATCAGCAATCCTGCATCAATGTTGTTTAACCTCGTCTGTTACGGTGGAGGAATGTCCGATAACTCTCTGCCCAGCAACATGGCTCTCAAGTGGTGGGATGCCGCAAACACCTTGCAAACTGCTACGCAATTGACTCCAGTGACCTTCTCCACCACTGCCAGCTTCACAACTGCGCCAACACTCAGCAACAAACGATTTAACACAGCCGGCTCAATGGCTTTCTACGAATTCTCGATAACCCCGACAGCCGCACTCGACCAAAATGCTCGCATCTACTTCGAGTTTCCTTTTAAAATTCCTGCGGGACTGAACAGGTAGGCAGCAATGGAATGTTACACTCGTATTACTAATGTACCTGCAACGAATGACGCAAATGCAGCATATACTTACTGTCAACTCATCGGCGAGAGAAGGGTGGTTGTATGGAATAACCGCATCATCAGTGCTGGTAGCACCTTTTACGTGGACATTCTTGGCGTTGCTCAACCCAATGTGGGCGATGTGACTGGTGCCTCAGTCATCTCCGTCTCAGTCGACATCGATACTGATTACTCAAACGGTGTTGCCCAGTCTGGTTCTGTGTTTGATCAAGTTATTAACGCTGCTGCGACCAACAACATCATCATCACAAGCAGCACGATGTCGTCGAATTACATCAGAGCAACACAGAACATTGATGTTAGCTTTACGTTCGCAGCTGCTGGTAAGCTTACTGGCGGCAGGAACCTCTATTTCGTATTCCCTGCCAGTTATGCTATCTGGATCAAAAGAAGTGATAGCCTCACCACCACCAACTGTATCCTCAAGGTGAGCGGGGGTTCAACTAATCTTGCCACGGCTTGTGTTTACATCTCCCAGCGAGTACTCAAGATAACTGCCAGCACGGATGCAGGAACCAGCTACACACTAACCCTCAATAGCATAAAGTCAAGTCCATTCATGCCCAGTGGCCTCCAAAACAGCATTAGATTCTTCATCTTCCTTACGACCGCCTCAACAGAACTTTCCATCTCTGATTACAGCTACCAGGATAAAAGTGCAGCTCTATCACTGATCCAAAACACAGCTCTTATCGATCTTTCGTGGATCAGCTATACTGTGGTGCAGAGTGGAGCAGCCCTGGGACTCACCCAAACAGCCACCGCGACTGTCAATGTTTACATCGGATATTTCACGTGCATCACTGAGATCCGTCAGTCACAGTACCCAAGTAACTTCAAATCCAGTCTAACCTTCGCGATTAGCAATCAACCGGCAGGCGGGTAGTTCATTATCCTCCCGACCAACATTATCAACCTTGGTTATTCCACCCAATACATCAGACTCGCAGCCAGCAGCACAGTCGCAACAGGTCTCTACAACCTCCAATTTACCAAGACAGGCGATACCAGCAACTACTATACCGACTTCCCACCCCTCACTGTCATTGTGCAGAACACCAAATGCATGCTCACCACGAAAGAGCCATCGTATACGATTCCAGTCGGTGGGTATAGCTTGCCTATCATCATCGAAGCCTTCAATTGCATTCCGATGAGTGGTATCAACTTTACCGTCACGACCAACTCTACCGAAGTCACGCTGCAGACTGATCTAAGCAATACCTACCTAGACTCCTCCAGCAAAGATGGTAGGGTATTCATGGTACTTCGGCACAATGGAGTTCTTGCGGCAGGTGCTAGTGTTACTCTGACCATCAACATTACTGGAACCAACATGGCCAGCTATGGACTCATCCCAATAGTATCGTTGACATTGATCTCCACCAGCGTTGTCACCATCCCATCAGCACTGGCACTGTCCAACCCCACACTCACTCTAAACACGGCTGCGTTCAACCTCCAGTGTTCGGTGGCTTCGACAGTCTACTGGGGATTGGGTATCTACCCAAGTATCCTGAATACTGGCGCACTGGGATTCCAAGCCCGTATTGTATCGCAAGGCACAGGTCTCCTCAGCAACTTCACCGAAACTCAAGACTACTACTGGTAGGTCTATGGAGTGTAGTACATGTCAATTGCCAATCAGATGATCAGTAAGACCGTTTACGGACTGAAATCGAACACAAACTATCTGTTCAAGTACTTCTGTGTGAACCAGCGCAACCAAATATCCGACGGTCAGATCATCCAGTTCAACTCCACTGATAACGGAGCCTACCTGATGAAGGTGTTGATGACATTCACCGGGCGCATCACTTATGGACAGTTTAATGATTTGGCTTGCAGTTTGGCCCAAAACTTTGTGATTCCTTACAGCCGAGTCTATACCGAAGCCATTTCATACTGCGGCAGCACCAACGACATCTTCTACAACAGCACTTCCACACTGATGCTGGATGCTGCCAACAGCAACAACCAGTATATCTACAACTTCTACATCATTCCTGACTACAATCTGCAGCAGGACAGCACTAACCTGAACATTCGCCAACTGCTCAGCCAGCAATCCTTCAGCACACAGATCATCACCTCCACAAATAACTTTGTCGGGCTGCCCACCCTTGTGCAAATGCAGACGTAAGCAGTTACTCATGTAGGTCTGATGTCGAAAATCTCGGGGCACCAACTTACGGCGTTGGTGGAGTACTGTCTGGACTTACCGGCATCACTCTCAACGTCACCATCACCAACATGAACGGGTTCGTTGTCTTTGCTGTCATGGATGGGACTTTTACGAGCAACATGTCACTGCCAACCACCTCCAACCTTAAGCAAGGGTACCGTCATATCACTAACGTAGGCTGTTCCAGGCTAATACTCCACTGCTTCAGGTGCAGATTCAATACGCCCCACAAAACTATAACGTGAGCTTCACCTTTTCACCATTGAAGCAAAATCAGACTTACTCGATGTTCCACTTCGCAACGGTGGACGACCCCACCCTCACGGCCTTATCGACATCCGTGACGGCTATCAGTGTGACTACACTAGCAGCCACCACCATCGACATCAACTACCAGTACAGGCTATCCGTTCTGGCGATCCTTGCTGTGTTAGCATTGGTGTTGTGAGAAGTGATAACAAAATCAGATTGCAAGTCCTTGTACAGGCAGATATCAGAGTGAATTCTTGTTATTGCTAGTATGCCCAAACCGGAGATAACTAACCGCGAATAAAACGGCTATACCCAATCCAATAACAATGGGTCGGAAGAGGGGCGACTTTGGTTCGGGGTTTCGCTGTTTTTCTAGGTCATCAATCGGTTCAGGCTTCTTAATTGTCTTCGGTCTCGGGGCAAGTCTTTTTCTCAAATCGTCTTCGACTATCTTATCGACTAGATAGTCTTCTAGTTCCTTGATGCCAGTGTTCGTAAGTGCGCTGGTTTCGAGATAAGCAGTGTTAAGGCGGCTTGCCAATGCTCTTCCTTGCCGAGAGGTTATCTAAATTGATCACTGGGTTGTTACTCGATCTTCTGAGGGATCAAGGTCAGTCTTGTTGGCGACTAGTATCCTTCCAATGAGCGTATCGGATGCAATATCGGTAACATCCTTCAACCATGCTTCTGCATTCTTGAATGATTCGGAATCATCTACGGAGTACATCGCTAAGCAAAGGATGGTCTTTTTGTAGTAGTTCCGGTTCAAAGACCTGAAGAGCTCCTGTCCGGCTGTGTCCCAGATTTGTAGTTTCACGTGTTGATCACCTCGAACGACTATCTTTGATGCAAATTCAACTCCAGTGGTCGGGTCGAACTCGAACTTGAACCCTTTGCTAAATATCCTGTTCCAGACGCTGCTCTTCCCGCTTCTGGAATCTCCCACCAAAACAACTTTCGCTTCGATAGGTGCTATTTCCATCGTAGTTCTTAAACTAATAACTCTTACGATATGAGAATGAATAATCAGGGGAGAAGGATCTCGGCGTAGGCCTAGTAGAAACCAGGTGCCTGTAAGACTCTCCTCACGAACTTGTTGAGGAAGAGCTGCTCAACAATCGAAGAACACTTTGTCATCTCTTAGTACTCAAGCTGCAGGCTTTCGATATAATGTAACCGACCATTGGAGGGTTGAAGTTGAATGTACTTGAACCAGCTCATCTTGTCTCGATTGAAGACGCTATGCAGCAGATGGGAGATCAATTCCGAAAAACGATCGTAGAAAGGGAGTGGGGTGTTGATCCGATTGCACATCTCCTTCAAGGCCTGCAAGCAAGCCAGGAATATAACATTCTGCTCTGGCGTGAACTTGATGGTGGGGCTACCCAGTTCATCATCAGAACTACCCTCGAGCAATTCATGGAGCTCCTTGGTACCGTACTTGTCCAATGTGTCCCTTGCTGTTGAAATTAGCTTAGGTTGCTGGTAGGACAGTTCATCTGCCACTTCCTTTTCTTCGGATTAATTCTTCTGATTGCTTCGGAAGCTTTCCAGAAATATCGTGAGAAGGTCGTATGCTGCAATTACATTTTTCCGGCGTTTGCTATCGTAGTTCATGCAGGCTTTAATCTTCTCAAATTCGGATTCACTTTGCTCACTGTTGTGGCAGAAGCTGCTGAGGATTGCCAGTACATACTCCTCCTCCACTGGCAGTTGGTTTAGGTCAGTCTTCAGCCGATCCCTCTCCACGATCTTGGTTTATTTGATGTCTTCCAACATTTTCCGCAGAAAGTAGAAGAAGACCAGTTCCTGCAGCCGATATGACTCGCTGAGAAACTCAGTAAAGACCTTGACACCAGCAACCTTGTTCTTGAAGAAGTTGATTGATTCGACCAGACTGACAAGGAGCTGCTGCATCTTTATCGGTTGTTTCTATCTTCGGCAGAGCTCTTCGAACACAAACTCTGGAAAGCTTTCTTTTTCCAGCAAACTTTCTTCGCTCCGGATCATCTCTTCGAAGCGATGCTTTCGGAAGTACAGGTGTAAAAGGTTTTCAGTCAGGTCGATTAACGTACGCTGCGGCATTCGCTTCGGACAGACATACACCTCGACGTACTTGCACAAACTGAGCAAGCGAGGGTAGGCTGCCATATTTACCACATCGTTCAACGGTTTTTTCCCAGCGTAAGGGTTATCGTGGAGAGGGGCTGGTGGCTTCACCGGTGTTGTCTCCCTTTGCGTCTTCTTTCCTGTCGTAATTGTATTTTGTTGGGTGTTGGGGTGCTGAATGACAATCGTTGCTTGAAACTCGCCATTGTCAACCTTGTTAAACTTCACGTTCTTCTCCGAGAGCATACGAACGCAGTTTTCCTTTTACCTCGGAGAAAGACTCCCCATATTTATCAGTACTTGCCGGCGTTTGCTCATGCGATCGTTAAGGATAGTTATATCGCCCGGGTTGTATAGTATTATCTTAATGGAGGAGCACAGGAAAGGAGGACCTTCGTAGATAGACGAGGGCTAGTTTGAGGATTTGTCTGGGCGCTCGGCTATCTTCGTGGAGGAGATCGACGAAGAAGAGGAGCCTTACGTGCCTGTGGAGATACCATCAGGTTAAGTGGTGATCAATGCTGCCAACCACGCCATTCAGGAAGTCCTGAGAATCAAAGACCAGCTTCAAGGTGGGAAGGAGGCTGGGAAACAATAAAATCCAAGCCAACCAATAGCCAAGGAGTAGCATGTACCTCCTATTGAGGAGGTGAAAATTGAGCCTCAGATTAAGGCTATCCAAGAAGAATAAAAACCTGAACCAGTACCAGTCGTACAAGAGCCTTTTCAATTGGAACCACAGAAAAAGGAGGGACCACTGCAATAAATTTAGGAGGCCGTAGCTGACGCTCCAGCTCAGATCGAAGTTGCTGTAGATATCCCTCAGCATGAAGAAGTGAAGCAAGAGCCAGTACTAGTTGAACCAACCAAAGAGTTGATTCCAATCGCAAATCTACCCATGGATTAATCCTTACCGGTCGCAAACGAGAAGATACTGGCGATTACTGAAGCTCAGCAAGTGGAGATAGCTCCTTCAGTTGAAGCCTAAACCAAAGCGACCGACACGGATGTTCCAATCATTCAAGTAAAGCTGCCTCCAAATCAACAATAAGATATCCAACACAAAGAGCCAGTGGTCGAGGTTCAAACTCTCAATGCTCCTGAAACTAGAGAAGTGGCACCCTAAAACCCTCAGAAATTGGCTGAGGAGCAAGAGGGAAAAGTGAATGTGTAACCAACTCCAACTCGACCAATAAATCTTAAACTATTCCCAAAGAAGTTGGAGGTCCCCCAATCCGTTATACCCATTCCCTCTTCACCTGAGCCGACGCAATAGCCAATTACATAACCAACCCCATCACCTCCAATGCAAGTTGCCTACATGAAGGAGGATATTCCTCCGACTCCACCTCCACTCATTAGTCCAAAGTTGGAAGAACCCTTTGGGCAAGAGTCATCATTATTTCAGTCTTCAGTCATCAACTTTGTTGCTCCTCCTTCTGTGAGTAAACCTTAACCCGTCCTGGTTCCTCCACAACGTTAGGAAGTCGTCGATAATAGAAAAGATGAGGAGGAAGAATTGAAACAATAAAGAATCAGACAAGAGGATGCTGAGAGACGTCGGAGGGAGCTTCAAGATAGGCTGAGGAAACTATAGCAAATTCGCTCAGCCTCTGAGATCATCCTTAAGATAAAGGTCGCAACAGGCAAAAAAGAGTATAAAAGGGCATTAGATCTGATCAACAATGACCTGCCTGCGGCATACCAACAGCAATTCAGTATTGCGCACATCAAAGCAAAGCTTCTCCACCAACTAAACCGAAACACTTAGTCTTTGGAGCTGTACAATATGCTCAGCAAGACGCAGTCTCCCGATTCGGAGATTAATTTTGAAAAGGCCTGTGTCGAATTGACCCTTAACGACCGGAATTCTGCTGAAAGGTCAATGGCAGGTGTAAAGCTAACAACTGCTAAGCGCATAATTCTGCTAGGAGATATCGAGTATAAAAGATCCTCTGTCTCAGACATCGCTTAGAAGCACTATAGCAAGGCACACAATATCGAACCTTCAGCAATCACAGCCAACCGCTTCGCGACGGTATTACTCAATCGAAACGAACCCAAGGCAGCTTATCCATTCCTGGAGTTTGCTTGCCAGAAAAATACTTTTTGTGGGCAGTACCTCAACGATAAAGCGTGTGCCGAAATATTGATGGGAAAGTTTAGTGACGCTTAACGTTCGATGATTTCAGCCACAAGCTGCCAGGATGCGACTTGGAAGTTTGCTAACAACCAAGCAATCTGCAGGTATCTTAATGGAAAGGGCAACGATGCCAAGTCTGTCCTGGAGCAGGCAGTAAGAGACAGCAACGGCAGTAACGAGTCTGTGGTGCTGAACCTAGCAAGGGTAGTTGAGGATGTGGGGGGTTAAATGAAGGCAATTGAGATTTATCAGAAGTACCTCTAAAATTTTCGGGGTAGCCTGAAGTATTGGTTGGGGTACTGCGCCACCGTCCTTCGAACAAAAGATAGTAAGCTCATGGCAAAGGTCTACCATGAGTACTTTCAGATATTCAATCTTAACCTTCAGAATCAAGCAGCCCAGCTGATGTTCTGCAAGTTTCACGCAGCAACCGAAAGCGAAAGTGTTCCGAATACCGAGTATTGCCGAAAATTACTCAAAAAGCTATTAGATGCTACCAACGATTCGAAGATGAAGGCAGATATCTACAACATCTCAGCCTACATGTATAGGAACATCAAAGACTACACTGAGGCATCGGCCCAATTAAGGGTTGGGTCTGGACAGTGGCCCAATAACCTCACTATTCGATGGAATTTGGCTTACTGCTTGTACAAGGACAAGAAGTTCCTCAACTCTATGACTTCGCTTGAGATGCTTCACAAGTAACCCCTTTCTGAGAAAATGCTAAAAATGGTAGCCTATCTGACAATACTTGTCCATTTCCAACTTGGACAGAAGACAGAGGCAGCGCGTTACATCAAGACTCTAATGAACACACAGTATATTCAAGACCTCCAGTACTTCCAAGCTTTGGAAGCCAAGGTCAACGGAACAATCAGAAAATGATGCATTCGTGTTACAGTGGCAGAAATACAAAGGAGGTTATAAGCTGGTGTCCTCTTCCGCTGTAACATTACGACTTGATTTAAATACAATCGATTCAATGCTGGGCAAGAACGATTATGCCCGACTCAAGGAAATGGGCTTCTCCAGAGACGAAATCGACAAGGCAGCTAAAATTGCAGCTGAAAGGAAGGTCGACCTCCTCGATGTCCTCACCAAATTCAACGGGGCGAGTAACACTAGCCAGAACCAACAGCAGAACCAACCTCAGAAGTACCTCATCAGATGCCACGAAGTTCTAAACCGCAGCGACTGGTCAACCCATTCGTGTACCGTCCACTCATCAAACCACGCAGCCAAGTGGTTATGGACGAGTACGAGTGCATCTTCCGCGAAAATGACTACACATCGGCAGGCGATATCGATGACCGAAGGGAATAAGGCATCCCGATAACCCTCAAGAACGTCTCGAACTGTTGCTATTTGAACTCGCTGCTGCAGATGTTTTTTCTGATGCCCAAGTTCGTCGATATCGTGCTCTCGGCACGGCCAATCTCGAAGGAGCAGCTTGACATCATTGTCCCGAATGGCATTCGCAACAAACGGATATTCAACTCGTTCGGGCTGCTTCGGAGCCTGCAGAGCCTATACAGCAACATGATCTTGAGCACCAAGAAGCTGCTGGACCCCTCTGACATCCTTCGCAACCTGGTTGACTCCCTAGGCAACAAGATTAGTTATGGCTAGGAGAAGGATCTGAGCTAAATCAGTCTCCAATTCATTTCAAGACTTCAGGAATGCGTGATCTACACTGAGGACAGCACGCAAATTTTGCCTTCATACTGGTAAAGTCCAGAGAAAGATCAGTTTAATAGTGTTGTCGGAGCAAATAGCAAAGCAGTAACCTCGCCAATCAAGGAACTACTGTTCGGCGATAAGGTGGAGATCTGCAACGACAGTGATGAGACCCGAATTGAATCCAAGTTCTTCGGTATTCTGCTAAACCCCGTCCACGACAGCCTGTACAAGGCTCTAGACGAATAATTCCACTTCAAAGTGGAACACGAAGGCAAGCTGATAAGCAAGGACGTGTGGATCACCAAGCAACCAGACTACCTGTTCTTCTTCATCCAACGCACAAACTACGATAAGCAGCTCGGCGTCGTCAAAATGAAGAATCGGATAAAGTTCGATTTCGAAATCTACATCGACCGGTACCTGTTCAAGAACAAGCATAAAGAGGAACAACAAAACCCCATACTGTTGGAAAGCGTGGCGAAGCGGGATGAAATTAACAAACAAATCAACCATCTGCAGTCGATGATGAAGGCGTTGTAGGAGTGTCATGTGCATGCTGCAGCCATTAAGGAACTTCCCGTTGAGCTGCCTAAGCTGGAACCTCTTGCTCAGTTGCTTGGCGGGCTCAAGAAAAACCTCACGGAAACTGAGCAGACTATCGCTAAACTCGAAAGTCGCTAGGAAAAGTACAAGCTGAGATTCATCATCGTCCATCGAGGAGAGGCTGACAGTGGTCATTACTGGGGATACGGCTTCACTGGTGGGTGTTGGTGGCGCTACGATATTCACAACTCTAAAATGGAGAAATAGCAAATGGTCAAGGAAATTGAGCATGGCGATGTGGTTGTCTATGCTCTGATCTACGGTCGATACGAATAGGAATATTCACCAAGCTACTCCCTTTTCCTCAGCGACAGCGACCTGCTGGGCACATAACACAACTACAACCGTTTCGTTAGCTAGCAGCTTCGGTCTAAGATACTGGCTGAGAACATACATCGAGAGAAGCTCAATGAAGATCGTAAATCAGCCGAGTCCATATCGGTAGTGACTCTGGACTACGAGTAGAGGTTCCGAGTGGTCAATGAGGCTGTTCGGAGATACAATGATAAACACTCGAAAGTGCCGTATCTCGGCAACTTCTCTGGGTACTTGCGATGGTTTAGTGGCTAGCACCCTAATTTTTACTTCAAAGCTCATCTTCTTGATGTTGCAATCCGCAGTTCTACGAAGGTACGACATTCTGGGATCCGTAGTATAATATCAGGGAGGTGCCTAGCGAGGAATACCGAAATCAACTCGCCTCAAGTCTCAAACAAAATCTGAGCAAGTATTCTTGCCCTTAGAAATACTCGCTGACGAAGATGGAGCAGGATAAGCTCAATGATCGCTTTTCGGAGTACAAGAACAACGTGGCAGCCATCGCTGTGCTCCAGAAAATGTTCGAGAGCATAGGGCTTGACTTGCTCGGTGATGCACTGAAATGTGCGCACTATGTCATCCAACTTGTACCCATTCAGCTTATCTGCAGCACCTGAAGAACTATTTTTAAAATATGGCTAAGGAGTTTTTTGCAGTGCTATGCCTAGCTATGACTGACGCAGGTGAGGGAATCCCCTCAAGCTACCTCACAACCATTTCTAAAATCGATTCAAAGCTAGCAGAACAGCTGACAGCTGTGGTT
>ERZ724508.627-NODE-627-length-24153-cov-5.669599_pt1 | contig 24153 bp, 33 predicted proteins | sample MGYA00376041_ERZ724508 | MGnify/ENA primary metagenome ERZ724508 (study PRJEB28724, sample SAMN07190887) | wastewater metagenome | isolation source: effluent of sewage treatment plant in Hong Hong | place: USA: Christiansburg, Virginia | collected 2016-03-01 ...
TTCTTATTTTAAATTATCGAATTCCAGCATTATGCTGCAGAGTACACAGCTTGCCGCCGACCACTTGGAACTTCACAAAATTTCTATCAACCTGAAGTTTCCCTGTAAGGTGTTCCTCGTCATTGGTGTCAGCTCCCAGGGGAAGGAACTCAAGAAAATACAAACTCGCTCTGTCGATCTCACTACCACCGAGGCAGTATTCGAGGAAATCTTTAGTCTGGAGTCTCCATAGGCCTCACAGAAGAAGCGGCGTTGCCTCTAACTACAATACAGTCTGTTCATCGAGACCAAGAATGGCGTGAAGCAGGCCGGAAAGATCACTGACTCATTTAATCCTGATCAAGCGAGATCAGAGCGGGTGCTAACCTTCTAAAAGTGCCCCGACCGTGAGGCAACGATGCGCGTAACCTACCACAGCCCTAGCTAGTAGAACCAGCTGGATCGCAGCAAGGTAACCACTACAATAGCAGCGTTGGACTACGTGCATGAGAATAAGCTGCGTGCACTGCTAAACGAGAAGTCTCGGCTTGAAAGCCAACTGTCGCTGGTGGAGCTATAGAACTACGAGAAGGACATTGTCATTAAGAATTTGAACCTGTAACTGCGGCTCAAGAGCGAATAGAATAAGTATCTGTTCACTGCCGAAAAGATCAAGGAGATATCGGTGAGCTACCAGCATGATCTCAAAGAGCTGCGCAAGAAGCTGGTGGATCTAGATCTGGAGAATAAACAGCTGAAGAAGGACATGGAGCAGGCACGCAAGGATTCGGAAGCAGCCACCAAACTGAGCAGTGAAAATCGTGCGAATAGCATAAATACGTTCTCCAAGATGCTCACAAGGCTGGAGAAGTCACTCTAGACCTACGTCGGAGAGGTCGGAGAGGTGCTGGAAACTGAGCACCGCTAGAACGAATAGGCCGATGTTCTCCAACAGACCGTAACGAGACAGTTGGGAGGCTTTGAAAGATCAATTGTAAACCTCCGAACAAAGTGCATTGAAGCCAGCAATAGGTGCGCTGAATTCGAAAGGCAGCTCAAACAGAATCAGGAACTATTGAAGGACATGGGGGAACAGTTGGACAAGAAGCGTAGATAAAAGAAAGAGTCCGATAAGCTTATTGAATAGCTGCGCGACGACATCAAGTGCAAGTCCAAAACTATTGAGGACTCCAACCGTACAGAAACGCAATAGCTTCGTAAACTTCGCCAGTAAAACTCATAGTTAAGTTCAACAATCAAAGAGCTTCGGACCCTCACTGCCGATCTGCAATCATCGAATGAAAGGGGCGTTGAAGCCCAGGCTCGATTGAAAGAGCTAATTCAGTAGCAGGAAGCAGCTTACCAGGATAAGATCAACAATTTCGTGAAGGAGCTCGAAAAGTGGAAGGGTGTTGAGCTGTAGAGCATAAATTCTCACATATAGCGCGAGCAGCAGCTGGAGAGGTAGGTCCAGCAGCTCAAATAGTCAATTGGGTGTCTCGAGCTGGAAAAGCTGTCTTTGGAGGAATAGCGTAAACAGCACTCGACGGAGATCAGGCAGTATCAGTAGGAGTTGGAGGACCTTCAGAATAAGCTTCGGGAGGAACAGCAGGCCTTCTCAGCAGCTGCAGCCAAATCCAAATACTTCCTCAAGGAAGTCAGTGGAACCAATATGAACATTGCGGAGAGCTACAATAAGCTCAAACTGGAATCTGAGTATAGGCTCAACGAATAGCGAGCAGAGAAGGCCCTTCTGAGAATATAGTTGGAAGATATCCGCACAAAGAGCGAAGCCGAGCTGCATGAACTACGCAGAAGGCTGGCCTAACTCACCGAGGTGGAGCAGTAAACCCATCATATCGCTGCCAAGTTAGGCTACAACGAGGAGGAACACCAGTTCGAGCAGTTAGTGCAAAATTTTGAGTTGGAAAGTGAAACGAAGATTCACCACAAGCTGGACGAGATCAGTAGGGACCATAGGCAGGCAGCCGGCTAAACCAATCGACTCAAAAAGGGCTACGACAAAATTCATTCGAGTTTGTCCGAACTTCAAGGTCTCGTTGGTAACTCCCGGCAATGAGTATGCAGTGCAAAGCTCATTGGAAGGCCTGCCTATATTGGAAGTCCACTACAAGACTGATCTAATAGTGACTTCTTCTCAACACTCCAATGCATTTACGACTGCCGACTGCCGTTGACGGTTGGACTATGTTATATTTTCTGTTTCTCATAGTCTCAGCCGTAGTCCAAACGATCGGTGCACCCCACAGCACACTTTGGATCGGTGTGCACTTCTTTATTCATTGCCGTTCCGACCCAGCCCCTATAATAATTCTTAAAGTTACGAAACAATTCCCCATGAACATGTTCAACCCAAAGCAGCTGCCAGTAGCAGTTGAGTGCCAACAGGACTGCGGCTTTACCTGCGAACTCGACGAATCAACTAAGAACTTCATCAAGGATTCCATCAAGGAAGCAATCCGCGGCAAGCCTGACTACAATTAGCTGCACCTAGAGCTGTTTTTGTTGGATGAGGAGGAGTGTAGGCCACCCTACCTTCGACAATACATCAAATTCCACTCGAGAATTGAACTCTATCAGAAGAGCGTCTATCGAAGACATCAGAAGAGCGACCAGGATTGCGAAAGGACTGATTGCCATCCTTGGGTTGACGATGAGCAGGCAGATGAGTGCTTCTTCTGTGGCTATAAGCCCCATCCGTCCAGAAATGGTGAATTTGAATAAGAGGCCATTTTATCTGCCAACGTCCCAAACTAGTCGAGCAATTGCTTGCTTTCTCGGCCCCCCAACCATTGCGCAAAGCTAACGGTGGAACCCCCCACTGATGACGACGACAATGACGCCATGTCAGATGACGTAGATACCAATTCGGAGCGAAACACTCGTAAGCTGAGTAGCTCGACTTGCGATGATGTAGTGTGCATGAAGGTTGGCTACTGCGCCTGCCTAAACTGACTTCCATTGCTTTTCGTTTTTTTATTGGTTTATTCAAAGATATCGATGCATTACCAGGATAGCAAAGAGGGCGAGGATAGCCAACAAAGTCAGCTTGTTATGCCAACTGTTGTTGAGATGCTTGGGATTTGTTATGGTTGATCGTAGTGCTTCCTCGGTATCGGAGGAGACCGTGCTATGCGAAAGCCGTGAAATTCCAGGGTGGTTCACGACGTGAGGGCTATTGACTGGTAGAATCTAAGATGCTCTGTAGAGTTGTTAACTGAGTTGAGTTCGCTACTGTTTTAGCTTTTCAATTTAATCTCTAGCTGCCTTATTGCCCGGACTATCGTTTAGCTATGATTGGATCGACAGGGAATTTTGTTGTTCCTCCAGAGCAATTTTGGTGAGAAGCTAGCGCTTTCTCTCAACTGCCTCTCTGAGCGTTTGCTGAAGCTTTTTGATTGTTGCTGTCTTCAAATCAATTCGTTCTGATTAGGCGACCGGCTCAAAATTGCTTTAGATATTGCGTTGGTTAAGTTGTGGCAGCCGAGGTTGTTCAGCAATCGCCTGCAACTTTTTCATCTGCAATCCTTCCAACTTTCCTTTTATTTCTTGTTTCTACTTCCGAAGCTAAGCAAGCCTTACTTTGGAGAGTATGTAACGGAGCTCAAGATTTTTCTCATCGTGCTTTTTGTCAATTTCTCTTGGTGGCCCAACCAAACGTGGAGGTTTGTTCCTTCGGAGGGCTTGAAAAGCTTCAGTAAATACATCCCAGCTCTTTGGCTTCCATTTTACGCTAGGTTCCACTGTTACCTCCCTTTTTGAATACTACTTCGGCTGCTATTCTTCTAACACGGACCAATCTAAGACTGGCTCGCGATGAGTAGGACTTTGCTGAATATGGTTTGAATTCTTTGAAGATTTCAAAAGCATTGCAGAGATGTTCGACTAAACGCCAAATCGAAGCTAGCTATTTGGTCGGATCCACTAACTGGATTGACTATACGGCTCAGACCCGCCACTTCTGGCTACTGGTGATCGCTATGGGCTAAGTTTAGATCCCGCCTCATTCTCAGTCCTCCTAGATTAGGTGATCCTTATGTGTTGAGGTTGTTGCTACTCGGAGGTTGCTACCCTCTCCTACCTTTGGGCTGCTTTTCGTGCCCGACTATCTCTGCTCATCGCAACTTTTACTAACAATATAGCAGGCGCAGAGCACCAATCATTCCGATGCAAACCTCCCGTACTAGGGAACACACTATCAGCGATGGGCAATGTTACCGTGCTTGAGCTTGATGTGTTGGTTCAGCGAACCCTCCGAACCGTAGGACTTCTGGCACTTCTCGTACGAGCAAACGTAGTGGCGGGCGATCTCACCAGCAGTCCTTCTCATACGCTTCTTCTTCTCTTCGGTGCTCTCACGGTCTTCAGGGTTAGAGTGGTGCTGCGCCGACATGTTGTTGGTATGTGGTTTCAGGCTGCTTATAACCCGCAACTCGAGCTGTCGGTTGCCTTCCTGGGCTGTTCGAACCTGCGTGCTGGAAGATGATACCTGGGCTAGCAGCTGCACGTTGCTGAGGTATAGCCGACAGTACTCTCGATAGAAGTTGATGTTGGGGTCTGGTCCAAGCGAAAGCACCCTGTCGAACTGCTCCTCCACGAAATTTCTGGAGTGCTCGCTGCTGAAGCTATCGTGATCGACCGAGTCGTAGTTTTCAGAGGGGTCCTGGTCGTTCATCGATTTTAAACGTATCGTGTGGGCAATATTTTATTATTAAAAGCTGCTTGATCGCCACCATGGCTTCGTCTCCACACCCCATCATCATTGTTTCTTCTTGTACTCGGTTGGGCCCACCATCTCACTGGCCTGCACCCATTCGTCGAACTGCTTCTCAGTGAGGTAGCCCAGTTCCAGCGCAGATTGCTTCAGTGTTAGACCCTTCTTATGGGCGTTCTTAGCTATCGAAGCTGCCTTGTCGTAACCAATGTGAGGGTTCAGTGCCGTTACCAACATCAGAGAATTATTCATAAGCTCGGTGATGCGCTTTACGTTCGGCTGGATGCCATTTAGGCAGTTCTTGACGAACGACTGGCAGGAATCTCCGATGAGTCGAATCGAATGGAGCACATTTCGAGCAATCAATGGCTTGAACACATTAAGCTCGAAATGACCCTGCATGCCTCCTACAGTAACTGCAACATGGTTTCCCATAACCTGCGCGCAAGCCATAGTAATTGCCTCGCATTGTGTTGGATTAACCTTTCCTGGCATGATGCTTGATCCTGGTTCGTTTTCGGGGAGGATGAGCTCACCAAGTCCACTTCGTGGACCACTTCCGAGGAAACGTATATCGTTAGCAATTTTCATCAAGCTTACTGCAATGGTGTTTAGTGCTCCATGGAAGTCTACCAGTGCATCATGAGTAGCCAATGCCTCGAATTTGTTGGGGGCGGTCGTGAATTTATAACCAGTTTCTTTTGTCACTTCCTCGGCGATTTTCTCTGGGAAGCCAAAATAGCTGTTGAGACCGGTTCCAACTGCCGTTCCACCTTGAGCGAGTTCACTGATTTCCTTGAGCCTCGATTCAACCCTTTCGATGCTCATTTTCAGCTGGTGAGCATATCCGGAGAACTACTGACCGAGGGTCATTGGAGTGGCATCTTGGGTGTGCGTCCTGCCAATCTTAATGATTTTAGCGAACTATTTGCTCTGAGTTACGATACTGACTCACCTTCTTCTACAAAGCTTCGTGCATAGCCTTCAGCCCTGGCAGCAACACTTCGTGAGTTTGTACGACAGCAGCAATGTGCATGACTGTAGGGAAGCTATCGTTGCTGGACTGGCTCATGTTTACGTGATCGTTTGGATGCACCTCCTTACCACCAACCTTTCCACCCAGTATTTCGATAGCTCTGTTGGCGATAACTTCGTTGGCGTTCATATTGGATTGTGTGCCTGAACCAGTCTGCCACACCACCAACGGGAAGTGGTCATTAAGCTTACCGCTAATGACCTCATCACAGGCCTTAACGATAGCGTCGGCTGAGCTATCTACCGTAATTACCTATTTTTGGAGGTAGGGCATAGTTGAGGTTGACCTTCGCAGCGCTCTTCTTCAACACTCCAAAAGCCTTGATGATGGGTAGAGGCATCCTGTCGGTATCCCTAGCGATATCAAAGTTCTCGATGGAACGCTGGGTCTGGGCTGCCCAGTACTTATCTGCTGGGACCTTAATTGGACCGAAGGTATCCTTCTCCTCGCGGAACCCAGCAGCAAACGAATAGATTGGCACGCGCTTGAGCTGCAGCGACAGGTTGTAGAGCCTTCGATAGGCAGATATGTTATTCATTGGATATTGTTATTAAGTTGGGTGTAGGAGCGCACCACCCTTCTGTAATAATTAAATGGCGGAGCTCTACGAACAGCTCAAGCCGAAGTCCAAGTACTACGATCGCTCGAGCTATGCTTCTCAGGAGGAGTACGACAAGAAGCTGCTGGACACATGTACTGTGTATGTTGGTAACCTGTCCTTCTACACCTCCCAGGACTCCATCTACGAGTTGTTTTCCAGGTGCGGGGAAGTCAAGGACATCAAAATGGGCATCAACGATGACGGCCATCCCGCTGGCTTTTGCTTCGTTATGTACCTAATCGAGCTAGCATTAGATTCAGCACCCACTAACAAGCAAGACTTGCCGTCGAATACATCTCGCATACAAAATTGTGGGAGCGGACTATCAGGGTCGATTGGGATCCAGGATTCAAAGAGGGACGTGAAAAAGGTCGTGGCAGCGGAGGCCAGCAGAAACGAGATGAGTTCCGAACAAAGGAAGATGCCGATCGACCGGTTCGCCCAGGCGGACCAACGAAGAAATTCCACCGAGACCAGAACTCTCCACGAGATAACCGAAACAACGAACGCGGAGGCTACAATAATAACTATCGCGGCGGTGGCGGGTACCGCGATTACAACAATTCAAGGGACTACAACAATTCGAGAGACTATAACAACCGAGACAGGGACTACCGGAACCGAGACCGCGAATACCCACGCGAGCGCTAGCCAGTCATAACCAACGACAAGGAGAAGCAGTAAGAACAAGAGTACTGAGAGATGATGAACGCAGCAAGCTGTTTATAATTAACTTATTCGTTAGATGACTGCCCCAGTAGTGAACTTTAGCGAACTTACCACAGACAAGAAGCAGGAGTTCTTACACTTCCTGGTCGAGAACAACATCAAGTTTCAGGAAGGGGCTGGAGATTATATCGCGAAGGTCACACTCAAGGACACCAGAAGAGATAAGGAAAATAGACAACCGTTGTCGCCAGTAAAGAAAGGACCGGCTGCTGGCAAGCAACAGCAACAATATACACCTGTCAGCGGCAAGAAGAGTTTGACATCAACTACCAACCACCAGCGACAACAGCAACCCAAAGCTCTACAGACAATTGCTACATTTGCTCATAACAATTATGGCAGCGATGTCAAGCCTTCAGAGAAGCCAACATCCCCAAGCAAGAGTAAAGGCAAGCCACATAGCGGTCATACTCGTCAGTTGACAGTAACCGCCTATCAAAATCCACCCTCCCAAAGAGCTTCACTGCCGCCACCTGAACATGAAACCCGCAACGTTGTTCGTTAGCAAACTAGAAATCGTTCGAAATCAGCAAGTAGCAGACCAAGATAGATAGTACAAGTTATGGAACCTACCAAACAAGTTCCTCGCGACCAATCATCAAAATCTAAGGTGAAGATCAATACAAGTCTGCAGACGATAAAAGCACCGCTACCTTACCAACAAGAAACCAACAGCCAGATAGCTACTCGTCAGGTATCGGCAAGCCACAGCATTCAAAGCCACCAACCACAACTCCAGCATTCGACAACTACAAAACCGGTACAACTCTACCCTCCCGAACATCTGAACGAACTCCTATCGATATTGAAAGTACCAGTGATAGCTGGCAGACCCACACGACTCCCTCGTGTCCAAGTGCTTAAACTCATCGAATAGCTTTACAGCAGCAACTTTGCGAAGAACAACCAACTACTTAAACACAAAAAGTTCAAGGAAGCCTACTACAGAGGAAATTGTGTCTTTAGCAGCTATGTCATCGAGCATTTCGAGGAGAGATACAAAACGCAGAGGCTATGCCACGGCAACTTGCTCAATCTTGCCCATAGTATTTTGTGTTACCTAAACGAACCTGATCCACCAAGCAGCCTGAAGATGTTCTATCACTTCCTCCTGGAAGACTATGAGTACCAGGAGTTGGTGTTCTTCCTGTTCATTCGCAGTGTGTTCGAAAAGGAGTTCGGAGAGACGATGGAGAAGATAGTGAGCCATCCCAGCCGTCTGTACCATGAGCATACCCTAAACCGAAGGGAAGTTACTCGTTTCATCCGGGCTATCTTTGGCAGGGATTCCCAATAAATCGTAGCTGAATACCAATAGCTGGTATTTATGCAGATGGGCGACACTATTCCACTCTACTAAGTATTCACTTTAATGTTGGTGGACTACCAATGCAAGCGGCGAATTAAACAACAAAATACCCAGCTGAGTCACGTCGAAACTAACACAACGGTGTCCCCAACCAACCACCATTTTGAGGAGGACGAGCTACCCAAGACCAGAACACATCTTCGAATCCAAGAAGTGCCTACTGAGCAACCCTCGCCGAACCGCCAGCAACCGGCCAACCAAGCTAAAAGTAGTAAGTGCAGTCTGTTCCATGAGGGAAACTCCTCGAATTTTGAGGAACTTACTTTCGGGGAGTACAGCGCAAGCAACCGTATCGAAGAGGAAGATGAGACAGAGTTTTGGAATGATTTCGAATCGCTGAAGGCACCCGATGACGATCCTATGTTCAAGGAACTGGAACATAAGCTCAAGAAAAAGGTAGCTGAGTTAGTGCAGATTATGCTCGGAGATTAATAGTCACTGTGGACGGGACCCGCCAAACAACTTGGAAGGCTAATCCTCAACAAATCTTTGAGAATGCTTGAGGCGATCTTTGCGATGGATAAAATTAAGTGGTTTAGGCTACTCAGAGTTCACCGCCCACAGCCCCAGCATCTTGAGGTCGTTGAGACTTTACAGCTGCTGCTGCGTAACATGCGACGACTGCAAAAGTCCAGCGATCAGGACCCCGATGAACTGCGCCAGCTGGAAAGCGAGTTCTGTAAGAGCTTATTAACCGTCGACCAACTAAAACGAGCGATCGAACGCATCGTTATTGGCTGATCTTCCTCCTGTTTAAGTTCCTTCGCGCAACGGCGATAATATAACAACGGTCATGCTTTAAAAGACGATAGGGTTGGTCGCCTACTCCCCAGACCGAGGCTTCGAACTCACTGGACAAGCTGAACAATTCCTTTTGTCGCTTGGAGGCGAGAAGTTTGCGGTAATGGGAGTAGTGGGCAAAGCACGAACAGGAAAAAGTTACATCATCAACCAACTGATAGGAGAGCAAGTATTTCCAGTACACGGGAGGGTTGCAGCCTGCACAAAAGGCATTCTAATGAGCCCCGTACTTCGGCAGGAGCCGAAGACAGGCATGAAGTACCTCGCAATCGACACGGAGGGACTAGGTAATGGCGAGTCAACGGAAGAGCGAGACTCCAAACTGTTTCTACTGAACATGCTGACATGCTCACTGTTGATCTATAACAGTGTGGGAATTATCGATGAACATGCACTGAATGCTCTTTCGTTGGTGGTGGGATTAGGTAAATGCCTAAACCAGGACATTGAGGAAGAGGATAAGTTGTCGCCAGCGGACAGCAGCTTTCCAAGCTTCTTTTGGCTCATCAGGGACTTTGTGCTGAAGATGTAAACTTAGTAAGGACGGCAACTCACTTCCAAATAGTACTTGTAGAAGGCGTTAGAATAGCAGAAAGGAGTGTCAACTTCCATCGCTCAGAAGAATCGTATTCGAAGGGTCATCAAGGGCTTCTTTCGGGAGCGTGATTGCGAGACACTCGTACGTCCCACCGACGAATAATAACCGTTGTACAATCTTTAGTCTGTTCCGAAAGAAAAGCTTCGACCATAATTCTCAGCATCGGTGGCGAAGTTGCGTACGAGGATCTTTCGGCATTTGAAACTGAAGAAGATAAAGGGGTGTGCAGTCACGGGAAGGATCTTAGTGAACCACTTAAAGTTATACATTGACAGCATCAACAAGGACTCGTTCCCACGTATAAGCCACATCTGGAAAACCGTGAAGAAAGTGGAGACTGAGTAGATATAGAGAGATCTCACCGACAGCATTGAAGGATTACTGACTCGATTGAATTCCTTCCAGGACTTCTCCCGTACAGAACGCTTAATTGACGAGAAACTTAGCAACATCAACAATGATGAAATGGAGTGGCTCGGAGGTGAGTAGCACCTGAAAAGCATAAAACAACAATTCACAAAGAAGATAGTCCAGAAGCGTGAGGAGTTGATGCGTGCCTAACAGTAACGAAAGGAAGGATGGCTGAGAAATGCTCAAGCTGAGCTTGCCAAGCCAAATATCATGCCGCAGCTGGAGGAGTGCTTTGATGGGCTTCTCAAGAAGTTAAGATAGGAGTATCCTGAGGAGGAAATTAAAGGAAGCAATCCTGGAAACCTGAAACTACAGCTTGAGAACAGCTATCTGCAAACGAAGTTGATCAAACTATCAAAGACTGAAGCTGACAAAGCTCGCCAAGACGTGTAATTGGGCTTTGCCAAGAAGTAAGTGAGGTTCCTCGCTTAAAAGAATCTAACCCTTGAAAAGGAACGATCAACACTGATAAAGACTATCGAATCTCAGTAAAAGTGTATCGAGGAGCTCAGGTAGTCCATAAAGGCAAGCCGCAGCTAGCAGCTGTCTATGGGTGTCATGTCCAGCCAGAAGAAGATGCCACCTGAGGAATGCAGTATCAGTGCTATCGACGAGTTCCACCAAAGTAGTACCACCAACCCCAACAGTCATAGCATCAACATCGTCGAAAGGGTACTGGAGATGTATCGTAAGCTCGAGGAAAAACACCAACACCTCCAATCAGTACTTGAAAACTGTACGGTAGTGGTGTGTAACCATTGCAACGATCGGATGGACTTCAAGGAGTTTGAGTTGCATTATGAAGGGTGTAAGCAGGCAAGGTTCAGCCAACAGTCAGTCGTGTTGAACTAGAAAGATCAGGAGGGAATTCCCAACCAGTCGTGCAATAGTCAACGTAAGAATGTGAGTTTCTCACCGAAAGGTGCTCCCACCAAGACACTTGCTAACTTGTCCAACCCGTCGTTCTTCACTCCCTACCTGATGATACCAAATGGTGTTCTATTTGTGGAGGTGTCCAAGACCCTGATAAAGGAGGATAGCCAGCAACGCAACTACATCGAGTATACCCTCGAGGTGAGATTACATCAATCACAGTGGAGCCTAAACCGAAAGTACAAGGATTTCTGCGAGTTACACGACTTGCTGCTGATAATGTTCCCTCGGATGGGTTTCCCAGAGAGCAGCATGATAATGAAGAACAGTCTTCTCACTACAGCCATCGGTGGTAGCAGCTCGAGCCGTAAAGCTATCATCGAGTAGAGAAGAAAGATGCTCGAAGAATACATCCGGGACATGCTAGCAGTTTCGGAAATCCGCAACACCCGAATCCTCCAGAAGTTTCTGAAGATAAACAAGTAGTACCAACAGTTGGATTACTTGGATCGAAGCGAGGACATCACCGTAACTGATAATGTGAGTCCACTGAAGTAGCTGCCACAGTCCAAGGGTAAACTAGTCCGCAACAGCTACAGTAGTGGAGTTCCAACGAAGCTGAGCGAACTACGACTCAAACTATCGATGAATCGCTGCTGATGATATATCATGATATTAGTTGGCAATATGGCTGTGTGATTCCACGGTACTATCAATTTCATGCTGAGAAGAACACCGACACGAGCTGGTACAGGCCGCTGAGGGTATTGCCGTGACCACCCCGCATGCTCACACGCAGGTATCCCTTATCGCTGGGGTATGCTTGCACCTCTACCAGCACTGGGTAGTTGGTGTTGCTGCCAGTCTCTGCATTCTTCAGAGTTATCATGGCTGAACCATAGATCAGCTAGAGGTTGTTGATGCTCGGGTACGGCGCACATTTCATCCCGCATATGCTCGTGAGGAACGAACCGATCTTCTTCATAACATCTACGGTCGATGCCTCCGCTGGGGTCTTAAGGAATGCGTCTAACTTGTAGTAGTTCTTGTTTCGCAGCGAATACTCCGAGTAGAAGTCATTAAACTTATCGCGAGGTAACTCGACACCGTTGAGGAACTTGCTCACAAAGATTGGTAGTTGGATTTCTCGCTTGACAATTTGCCCATTTTCCTTCCAGGCGATACCGACGGTAGGCGGCTCAATACGTTAGCCATTGGGGGTCATTACTAACATGACTTGTGGGAACTCGCCGTACTTTACTGGAGAGTTAGTGATTTCCAATCCTGTCGATCTACGATTAATAAGCACTGTACTTGAACACCTTGAACTGGAGTTCTGCTGTCTTGACCTGAATGGTGATGATGCACTTCCCCACTCCTCCCTCATACATTTCTTTAAGCTCCACACCTTCGAATGGTGTCTTCTTGACTAGTGCCTACTTAATATACGGGCGAAGCTCAAGCTTGGGTGGTGTCGGTAGCAGGTTCTCAATCTCTGATGACAAACGGTCCTTGGCCTCTGCGAACAGTGGGTGGTTGCTCAACGGATGCGATGAAAGAATGTTGCTTTTAACATTGACGGTCTCGAATTCGGAATTTTCCTTTTTGCCTCCAGGAGTTTCCTTGGGCTTGCTGGTTGACCCCTTTGCGAAACGCTTGAGCAGAGGGTTGGAGATCTGCTGTTCTTCACTGTAAGGAGGGTTTCTCGACAGAATCTTTTTACGGATGTTCTCGTCCTCGGCGAGGAGTGCATTAAACTCCACTCCACGCTGTTGTACATCGGGGTCGTAGTGTTAGCTGCTCATGAGGCAGATCATCTGTACTTGATCAGCCAAAGGAGCATACTTGACACCCAGCTTGGTAAAAGCGTTGAGTAACATAGCACGTGATTTAGGAGTGCTCTGTGCAAAATGCTTCTGCAGAATATCGAAGATTTTCTGTGGGTCACGGCCAGCATCCACCAAGTACTCACAATACTCCGACAGTACGTAAGCGCCAATGCATTTCATGGTCTCGCTGATATGCGGAAGTTGCATAGTCACAAAAAGCTTTTGGGCGGCATAGCTCTGCAGCTATGGGCTTGCCTGTCCAAAACCTGTAATCATCTGCAGAATACGGTACCAAATTTCATTCTCGACCTCGGCTGTCTGCACCAACCTCACGACCACGTCAACGTACCAGATTAGGTTCTACGCAAACTTTTCAGCAAGGATAGCGATCTTGAGGACAAGTTCATCCTTGATGAGGGGATCAGCACGTGTCTCCAGGTAGCCCAGCAGTTCCTTGACAATCTGATTGGCATTGTTGGGTGTCGATATAAGGTACAAGAGATCCAGCGCCCTCCTACGGATACTGATATCCTGATCCACCAGTGCAGGCAGAATATACGTAAGATTCTCTGAAAGATTCTGCTTGACAGACAGTCTGCACATAGCCTCCAGACCAAGATACTTGATGTTGGCTTGGTTGCTCTGCACAAACACTACAAGAATCTTCGCAACGTCGGTCATGAGTTTTGGGTTGAGTCGTTTATCGTAGTGAATGACCACGTTAACGGCTTCGAAGAGAATACCGTAGTCGGTGTTGTTCTTATTCACCGATTTCGTAGCATCAGTCCTCTTGAGGATCTTCGAGAGGATCTCCTCGATCATAGCCAACACGGATTTATCGTCAACAGGAGACCATCCCTCGAGAATTTTGAACAACTTGATTTGCAGCCAAGGATTGGGAGTTTGGTAGTAGAGGTAGTCCAAACTGCATTCCTTGTTGATCACCAACTTGTGCAGTAACCGGACAATCTTCGGGGCGATATCCCTAAAATGTTCGGGATTGGAAATCGCCTGGATGCCAAGCAGCAGTGAGGCAGCACTACTGAGGAAGCTCAGCACGATGTACTTACTTTCGAACATGTCGGTGAGCTGCGCCAGCCACTTCTTCGGATCGAACTTGTCAGGGTACTTTCGAAGCATGCGTAAGAGGCACAGAATGGCCTTCTTGCGGATGTTTATACTGTGTTTCTGGCTGAGCGCTGCATCCACAATATGCTCCGACAGACAGTTCACAAGCACCTCTGGCGCGGAAGTTCCAATCATCGAGAAGGCCAGCGACTGAGCATTCTCGTTGCGCGAACGGATGTCAGTCTCGATGGAGTTTGCCAACCCCTTCCAAATTTCATCGTTCTTTTCATCGACGAGAAGACTGCTGCTGATGTAGCCCGTGTACTTCTCCTCGTAGTTGGGCGAGTTGATGAGGTTGGCAGCTTCGAAGTGCCCAAAGTCAATTTCGTAGCCTAGAATGTGAATGTACAGCAGCTTCCACACGTACTTCTTACGCTGGTAGCTGTTCAGGCCCTTCTCGTTGGTGAAGCGTTCACGGATCTTCGCAATTTCCTGCTCAATTCGCTTGGTCTCGCTGTCACGGTCCTTGCACGCGCGGATGTCCGAGATGAACTCGTTCAAACCACGCATCTTAGTCGTCGCCATTAGCTTTCCGAATTATAGATTTAAATGCAGGTCACCCGAATATACGTGTTAAGGAGGACAGTCGTCCCTTGTAACCGACCATGCTGGGCACGTCTTCCAGGTATGGCTCACTCGCACGAGTCTCAACTAACTCTAGACTACGCAACCCCTCTAAATCATTCTTGAGAGAACGCTTCTTCACGTTTTTAAGGAGGTCAACTCGCGAAAGCTGTTCGAGTTGTCTTTGATACTCCATCTTCATAAGCGGATCATCCACAATCGAGCAATAGTACTGGTAGAGCTGCTGCTTCTGCATCAAAGCGAGATGAGCTGTCTAAGGATCTTAACTATTAGCATCGGTGTGGGCGGTGATCTGAGTTTGCTGCTCAGTTTTGGTATTCGCGTTGGAAACTCGTATCATTCTGCCGGCAAGGATCATGCCAGTAGTCTCTGCTATGGCTTTCTGAGCTTCATTAGCGTTGCTGAACTCAACGAACCCATAGCTCTTCGAATATTTTGTGACGGGGTCATAGATGATTCGTGCGAAGTAGACAGACGGATACTTCTCGCTGAAGAATTCCAGCAGCTGCTTATCAGTTACACTCTGGTCGAGGTCACCGACGAACACGGAAACCTTCTGCACATTTTTCCAGTTGCTCAATGTCTGGGGCTTCCCACCAGCGCCGTAGGCACCCCATTTGAACACAAAATTCTTCTTTGTTCCAGGGATTGGAGTGCCGTTGTACGTATCGAGTACGCTTTGAGCAGTCTCGTGGCTAGTGAACTCAATGAATCCATATCCACTGGAACTATTGGTACCTTTGTCCTTGATGATCTTGATGCTCTTCACGGATGATCGTAGCCCCACCGTGGTGAAGATGTTGTTGAGATAGCTTTCATCCATGAAGCCTTCGAGATCTCCCATCCATAAAGTTTGGCTGCTGGCAACGATGTTCGGTGGTGGTGCCTTCATCATCTATTAATTAATATCGACACCAGTTTCTGACAGAGCTGAGTGTATTTAAGTGCGCAAACATTGGACCCAATCATGCAATAATAATCAATGGAGAAGAAATCCGATGAAGTCTAACAGGTGAAGCGGGACGAGTTGGAGAAGAATGCTGAGGAGGAGCTGGGTGTAGAGGATGCCGGCTAGAATCGTGGTGAGTTTCACAATCTCGTGGACATCCTTTTTGTTATTGATGCCACAGGCTCAATGAGTTGGTGCATGAGCCAGATGAAGCGAACCATCAAGAAGATTATTGGTAAGTTCGCTCAAAAACAGTACAACATCAAGTTTGCCATCGAGCTGTACAGGGATCATCCTCCTCAGGAGTATTCGTTTGTAGAGAAGCACTTCGACCTGCGCAATGAAGATGAAATATTGAAGGTGGTAGATAAGGAGTGCGACGTTGCGGGAGGAGGGGATACACCGGAAGCAGTGATGGATGGGCTTGCCCAGGGGTTGATGAAGACTAGCTGGAGGGTTAGTTCGGACGGTAAGACTCAGTCCAAACGATTTTTATTTCATGGCTGCGATGCACCACCCCACGGTGACGAATATGGTTCAAGGTCAAGTGATGCTGAGTGGAGGAAGAATGGGTGTCCCTGTAAAACAACTCGGCATGATATCAAGACTCTGCTTGTCGCCAAACAAGTGGACTACACCTTAATTAAGTGTGGTCGTTAAGCTGATCTGATGGAATCACTTTTCAAGGAGTGCTTCGAAGGCAGGTTTAAGCGAGTCGTAGAAATTAAGCAAGAAGGAGCTCGAGGTTCCAAACGCAAAACCTCAGAAATCGCAAGCAGCGGCAGTGAATGTGAGTAGGATGAAGAAGAAGTCAGACACGAAATGGTGGGTTCTGTTGAGGGAGATATTCCTTTCCCTGTGGATGAACTTGATATGGAAGTAAAAGCAATGAGATGTGAGGCACCGGCTCCTCCACCAAAAGAAAAAGGTTTCTTCGGTACCCTCAAAGAGAAGCTGTTCGGGAGCAAGAAGAGAGCGGCATAAGCTTAGCATGCTGATATGTGCGAGGCACCTATGCCAGCTCGCCCGAGGGTAAAGAAGGACAAGAAGAAGAAGAAGAAAGAGGAGAAGAAGAAGAAGGAAGAAGAGGATAACAGTGATGGTTCTGGCGAGCTAAACCGTTCGATGGCAAGCCTCGTTCTTTCAGAGGTAGAGGACGGCGTGGGCGAGTTCTTCGGAGAAGACCTGAAGAAAGATAAGAAACGAAAGCGTCGCGGTTCTTTGGACAAGAAATAGTAAGTACCACCACCAGTCGGCGAAGTTCTCTCGGAACTGAAAGAACCCTTGCCAGAGGTCGAAAAACCTATTTCCAAATAAGTGTGATGTTCAGCTGAATTTGCTGTATGCGACTATGCACTATCACACCTGCACTTTCTTAATGTAGTTGATGAGTTCGTTGAGGTCGTTGAGATTGACGTCCGTCAGTTCGTTGACCTGGTTGAAATGCTCATTCAAGCGATTGTTGGACTCGTCCAATCCTTGCTGATCCACGAAGTGCAGAGAGTCGGTTACGAGGCTGGATTTTATCAGGAGTTCTCCATTTCCTATTTGTTCCAGCTTCTTGGTTTGTTGCAGTTCGGCAACCCTCTCGAATACTGCAACCTTATTAGCTGCTTCGCTGGCACCTACCAATTCTGATAGCTTGGTGGTAGTTACCTGCTTAAATTTCTTTATGGTTTCCTCGGTGCCCTTTATTTGCTCTCCTAGCTTCTTGCTGATATCTGCGCAAGTCTCCGAATTGGCCTTTTCGGAGTTCACCGGTCGCAACTTGTTAGCCCCATACTAATGTAGCTCCCTAGCAAGGTTGTCGGTGAATACCGGTACAGTCACAAGGTTGGTTGCTAGCCTGCTGGGCTCATTACCAACAGCCTTGAGCTCACATTTAATGCACGTCAGCGCTGCATGGCTTACATTAACTACATGGGTGCACTTCCTCGCCAAACGTGAGTTCTTCGACCGAATAGTTGTTACAGTGCGGACAAACCTTCATTAGGCTCTTCTTAATCTGCACCTTTAGGTTCTCCTGGTTGGGCTCTTTCGGTGCTGACTGTTGGTTGCAGCTACCTGTGAGAAATGATAACATTGCTTGCGAAATTACTATAAACCACTGCTATCGCACAAGTACTGATTAATTGGCAATTATTTATTGATGCAGGCCAGTGGCTACAGTGGTCGGAGAGCACCGAAGGAGAAGATTGAGGAACTCGGTAACCGCATGTACTAGCAGGTAACATTTGGTGGAGAGTTTTAGGCGAAGAGGCTCCAGCAGAAGAAGGCAAAGTTGGAAGCAGAGAGGAAATAAGAGAAGAGTCGTATGGAGAGTATGAAATACAGCCACAAGCCCGATCTTGCAAAGAAGAAGTTTGTAAAGTTTCCATAACCTGTGAAGCTGCACCCGCCATGCCGAGATGTGTTCCTGGAAGACAAGCGAAGGAAGGGTCCATCAGCCATCTAACTTTTAGATGAGAGAAACCGGCAGTTCAAAGCTAAGCAACGCACAGGCAACAACGTATCAGCTGTCAACCTTAACCGAAGCCTGGAACGTGCAACATCAAAAGTGACAACTCTGTACAACTGGAACTCAACAAAGCAGCAAAAGTTGCAGTCCCGTTTCATGGAGCAATAGTTGAATCGATCATTTGAGAGTCTTGTACGCAGTACCAGCAAGGAGAGCCAACCACGTCGCCTCCCTGTAAGTCGAGTATTATCGGGGAGCCTCTAAAATCTGCATATACCTGGTACCGATGAATTTTTAATTCGTCAACGCAAAGCTGAAATTATGCGGAGGTAACACGACTACCTCCTCAAATTTCCAAATAGCTATATCTTCACATATCGCGACAAGTTCGAAAGCAGCATGGACAGTACCCCAACCCATTATCTGGACTTCGGTTCACTGAATAGCAGTCGGCTACGAAAATGACCAAGTTTTATCAACACGGCAAACATGCAAATTTGTTTAGCATTTAACTTTTAACGTCGTAGATGAACGGTGCGTCGCCGGCTCCATCAGCCGACAACTTTCAGATCTATCTGCGGCTCAAGCCTAGAGTGAATGGCCCCAGCGACTAGTAGGAAACCATCCGCAAGATTAGTGATACTCGTGTGCAGATCACTAGCCCATACTACGTTGATGGAGAGAACAAGAATTTTGACTACTCACACGTGTTTAATGGGGAGGTGGACAACGAGGAGCTATTTACGAGGACTATGGTGGCGCCTATTGGCAATGTTCTCAACGGGTTTAATTCATCTGTGCTGATCTATGGAATGACTGGGGCTGGTAAGACCCACACGATGTTCGGTCAGGGAGAAAAGAGAGCGAATGGAATTATCTTCCTGACTTTATAGCGACTGTTCGAACTAGCCAGCACCGACAAATAATTCGCAACGAAGGTGCGACTGTGCTTCTACGAAATCTACAACGAAAGCATTCGTGATCTGTTACGAGCCAATTCAAACAACCTCAGCATAGTGGAGGACCAGCAGAAGGGCGTTACAATCAGCGATATTTCTGAATACACCGTTGAAGGGCCGGAAGCAGCTCGTACGCTTATCCTGGAAGGAGTCTAACGGCGAGCGATGAATTCCACCAAGACCAACGATGTTTCCTCACGATCTCATGCCATCATCCAACTAACCGTAAGCCGGTATTCTCCCGGAACTGATGATAAGCTGAACATGCTGGAAAGTAAATTTTTCCTGGTGGATCTTGCTGGAAACGAAAAGACAGTTAGCAACTACACCAACCTCAATAAACGGTTTGTGGAGGGTATTAATATCAACAAATCATTGCTTACACTTGGCAAGTGCATCAACATCCTCAGTGAGCAGAAGAAGGGGCAATACGTGCCGTTTCGGGATAGTAAGCTGACGAGGCTACTGAAGGAATCTCTGGGCGGGAATGCGAAGACCGTGATGATAGCCTGCGTATCGCCAGAGAAGAAGTACTATGAGGAAACGCTCAATACTCTCAAGTATAGCTCACTTGCAGGAAACATAAAAAATAAGTCCAAACGGAACCTCAAAGAAATCAAAGAGAGCGAGTTGAGAGCATTGGATCCTCACCAACATTCGGTAGAGAGTAAACCCAAGAATTCTGGATTGATGGATACTGTTAGCGAGTTTGCCATTGCACTGGAAGACAAGGTGCGGATTGACATTCTCTTAGAGAACTTGCTTGCAGCAAAAGCGCAGAACAACCGAGGGTCCACATCCGAAGACGAATTGGACTTGCTGATTGGCGAAATGGAGTCTGAAAAGAACAAGCAAATTCTAATTGTTGAAAAGCAGTCGAAGGGATTAGTCGACTTATTGAAGATACCAGACGGAAAACCCACCGAGAAGGATCGAAAGCTAGCCGAGTATGAAAAGATAATCCGCTAGCAGAGGGAGCTCATAGAATCTCTGAAGCACCAGCTCTAGCAACGAAGGGAACCTGAGCACCATCGGCTTCATTTACGAACGAATGAAACTTCAGAGCAACCTTCGTTTCAGATTGCCAGCGTGAACACAACTATCATGAACGATGGGCACACCAACAGTAAATCACTGGTCCGGAAGGCACTACAGACAAGCCTAAACAACCCCAATAACCGAAGTACAGCGACCAGAGCAATTACCAATGCCTCTAAGAACAGCAGCTTCAACCAATGGCCACGGCTAAACGAATCGGAGGACCGTTAGAACTTGGATCCACTCAGTAGCATGAAGACTTCAACGAAGCTTGTAATTCAACCTAAAAAGCCGAAGGAACTCTCGATTGATCTCACTTCTGAGAAGAAGCCGTCAAAGGACGAGTTCATCCTCCGATTGAAGTGGGTCGATAAGAATACTCAGGCGAAATCGCAGCATGAATTTGATGAGCTGCTGGCATTGCACAATACCAACCACTACGATTTGGAGCCCAGCGAGCTGCAGCTGCTAAGAAGACTGCGCGAACGTCAGGAATCAGCAACCAATCCAAAAAAGCCGGTTTATGTGCTGCGCATGAACAGCAGTTAAAAAATGTTGGTGAGTTCTGCCAAAAGCGAGTTTCGTCGGAGCAGCTCTCGAAACAATCTATCCCGTGCCTTCAAGTGACAATATGATATGCTCGTGCCGCCATCAAGTCCACATCTTCAAGTTTGAGTTGTATTTGAGATGCTATTGGTCCAGCAGGTTGTAGGTTGGGGCGTTCAGTGCGACGGCAGGGCACTGATGCTAAGGTTAGGAATGTTGTACGTTCTGTGACGGACCTGTGGGGATATAGTGATCTGAGTAGGTGGAAACACCGTTGAAGGAACCCTGGGCCAATGGGGTCTCTTTCGGTCGATAAGCTTGGGTGCGTGGTACTTTGCTAGCCAAGTAGCTAGAAATGTAAGTGGAATCGCCTTGGAATGATCCAACGGGAATCACTGGAGCACCTGACTGTGGAATCAGCAACCCTCTCCTTTCTGGTTTGATTCCGCGATAGTTATCCGAGTAGTTGCTATTTCCCTCGAACTGATGCCCACCAACACTCAATTATCCTTTGGGTATAAACTTCTGGTTGCGATCACCTGGTGAGCCAACATAACTTGCCGTGTAGGATGTCATATCTGTGAAGTTGTTATCGTTTTTTATCAGATCTTTCCGACTTTTAGGCCTTTCAGCAAGGTCTGGTCGAGAGTTTGGCTTTTGGGTATAGTTGCCTTGGTAGGTACTCACCCCATCGAAGCTACCCTTTGCAAGTTCAAGTGAGTTCTTCATCACCACCTTCTCCGGTTTCTGACTCGCCGCACCCATATAATTAGCGTTATAGGTGCTTTATCCTTGGAAGGGATTCTTCTCAATAGTGTTCATATTTCTGAGAACTTGCGCCCGCAGGTCTTGGTACTTCCCATCAAAGCCTTTGTAGGAGTTGTTGTAGCTGGACTACCCTTGAAACCCACTTTCAGGCAGAACAAAGTTCTTGGGGTGTTGTGGATTGGATTGCCTTGCAACGGCACCCTTGGCTATATACTGCCCTTGGTAGTTGGAGACGAGATCCTTGGGGTCATAGTGCTTGGCCTCATACACCTCCGATTTTTTCTAAGGTTAGGTTGATTGGGTACTGGAGTATGGTGTTCTACGTTACTATGCTTGGGGTAGTCCTTCTCGTAGGAAGTCGTGAAGTCGCCCTTGCCGTGCGGCTTGGGACATTTATGCTTGCCGCACTTGCACACCTCACAGATGCACTTCTCGTGGAAGTTTTATTCAGGGTTCATCAAATATAATATGCGTGGGTGATTGCTTGCAATAAACCCCAACAGTAGATTTAAGGGCATGATGGGATAATTTGAAGGCAATGTTTCTGGTGGATAGTTGTGCTGTCACGGAACTATTTTGGTGGTCGCCTTGGAACATTCCGAATGAATTTTAAATTGTATAGCCACATGTACAGGCTGGCTGTGCTGACGATGCTGGTGATCGGGCTCACAGCAGAACTGAGGGTGTCGGACTTTAACCCTGGCATCTTTAAGACTTCCCAACCGAAGGGTACCTTCGACCATAATCAAGGTTTCTGGCCGGTGTTCACCGGCACATACGATAGCACTGGACAGCTTCTGCTGGCGTACAGCGATATCAACGGCGACAAATAGTATAGTGAAGGGTTAATGCAGCATTGACATGATCACCGTAGATGATGTGGGACGCACTGCTACTATCTACCTCTGGAATCCCTCAGCGTGTAAGCTTTGGTGCTAGCCTAGCTATCTACATCCCCACGGTGCTAAACAGCAGCAATACAAGCATCGTTGCAGTCCTGCCCAGTAGCCCAATCCTTAAAATACAGGCGACTACGATCTCGACGGTGGAATTGATTTGCTCTTCACGGTATAGGTTAGCGACACCTACGAACTGCGGCTACAGCTGTTCGATTTATGCAGTGACTACCACTGCACCTACAAGGACCGCCAATTGGATAACACGAACTTTGGAGGGCTGGACAAAGTGGAACCTTTCTTGTTGGACAGCAAGGGGACAGGCAATCCAACCATCGTAGTAGTGAAGCAAGGACTACGTTTATTGCTCAATACCAACGAAGGAACAGCCTAGTAACAATCGCCAGTTATTCAGTTCGAAATCCACTTTTGACTCCATTTTGGACAATGTTTTGGAAAGTAGTCTGCCACCTCTGCGAAACCACCAAGCAGCTATTGTGGACTTTAGCGGGGACTGTCAAGCAGATCTCGTGATGCTCTCAGAAGGTGCAACTGGCCAGCAATATCTATAATTCTACCAGCTTCAAGCAAATGGACGGTATTCCATGCCAAGGAACGTTAGCGTAGTCGATCCCGTCTCGAAGTTTACCTTCACCGACTTGAGTAACCTTTTTAGGAGCTTAGATTTCGACGGTACAACCGATCTGTTGATGATTGTCAACACAACGGACGGATTTATGCTGGAAGTGCACTACAACAAACACGTCAATGTCGGTGAAGCATTGTGTCAGAGTTTTCCGTCTTTCCCTTACGACTTCAGAATGGGAACTGGTAGCTACATACAAAGAATAACTTTGCCTGGAAAGCTTTTGAACAGCAGCAGTATGAGCATCGGAGATGCTAACAGCGACGGTTACCCCGATTTACTGACCCTGCTGATGGACAGCTCGAACGACACGAGGGCCTACCTACTCATCAACGAATTGTGCGCAGTTGACGATCTGAATTGCTCAAGCTACAACGAGGAGTTTGCAAAAAATTATACAGGTAAGCTGAGAACCCTTAAGTATGATGCAGCTATCGGTGATCCAATCACCACGATTGCAACTGCAGTGGTATCGGCTTCCTTCACCGATATTGCTTTTGATGGGAGGCTTGATATCATAGTCAATGCCCGAGCTACTAACGGGAGCAACTCCTTACTCGGAATCATCAACAACCTCAAAGAAGATACCTTCTTCATCAAGGCACTTCCCCTGACATCCTTTTCTAGCGAAGATGACGGTCGGCTCGTCAACTCCTTCGGCATTACTTTCCAGTGGAAAATCACCTCTCTGGAAGGTCAGTACCTCAACAGCGTCGCTTCTCAACTTACCCAGCAAACGGGCAGAGCGCTCCAGCTACCCTTCGTCTGTACTGGCCTCGGTCGCACAAATAATTACCTGTAAGACTTCGTTGTTGTCTACCCCGGCGACAAGAATAATCAAACATGGACGCCAATTATCCCAAACAGCCAGTTGTTGGTGGTGCCACCTTACACCGGTAACGACTGGACCCTCGCCGTGTACATTTCAAGCGTCGAGAAGATCAAGCAAGTGGTTGCCATCACTGCTGTCATCCTCATCATCATCGGCATTATCGTGCTATGGCTGATGCGCAAGGAAAGCTAATAGGACCGGCGCAACCAGTTCATGTTCTTCCAGCTTATCCGTTGAACTGAGCCAGTGTATATTCTTATAAAATCAAACCTAACGATGATGTTCGGCAAGAGCAGACTCAGTGAGGGCAACACTTCACACTCAACGGCTGTGTTACGTAGCTTGGATGGTGCAAGCCAATCAACAGTCAGGCATAGCCAGCCTCCG
>ERZ724508.629-NODE-629-length-24057-cov-4.999083_pt1 | contig 24057 bp, 18 predicted proteins | sample MGYA00376041_ERZ724508 | MGnify/ENA primary metagenome ERZ724508 (study PRJEB28724, sample SAMN07190887) | wastewater metagenome | isolation source: effluent of sewage treatment plant in Hong Hong | place: USA: Christiansburg, Virginia | collected 2016-03-01 ...
AATTTTAATGAGTCACTTGGGCAGATCCAAAGAAGGTCCAGAAGATAAATATTCTTTGAAACATATTGTAGCACATTTAAGTGAACTGCTGCAAGGTAAAAAAGTATTGTTTGCAACAGATTGTATTGGGGATGACGCAAAGCAATTTTCTGCTAATTTACAACCTGGCGAAGTATTGTTATTAGAAAATTTGCGTTTCTATAAAGAAGAAGAAAAAGGCGATGAAGCTTTTGCAGAAAAATTGTCAAAGCTAGGAACTGTATGGGTAAACGATGCTTTTGGAACAGCCCATAGAGCTCATGCAAGTACTGCTGTAATTGCAAAATTTTTTAATGCAGAAAAAAGATTTTTTGGATTGTTAATGGCAGCCGAAGTTGAGAGTGCTGAGAAAGTATTGCATAAAGCTGAAAAGCCTTTTACTGCAATTATTGGTGGAGCAAAAGTGTCTGATAAAATTTTAATTATTGAGAATTTATTAGAAAAAGCAACTGACATTATAATTGGTGGAGGTATGGCATATACTTTTATGAAGGCAAGAGGAGGTAAAATTGGTAACTCATTGTGTGAGGAAGATAGATTGTCTACAGCATTAGAAATTTTAGAAAAAGCTAAAGCAAAAAATGTAAGCATTCATTTGCCTGAAGATTCTGTAATTGCTGATAAATTTGCTGCAGATGCTACAACAAGAGTTTGCCCAAGTGATGCAATCCCTGATGGTTGGATGGGTTTAGATATTGGACCCAAAGCAGCAGGCATTTTTAGCGAAGTTGTTAAGAAATCTAAAACTATTTTATGGAATGGACCAATGGGTGTTTTTGAAATGGAAAAATTTCAAGCAGGTACAAAAGCTGTAGCTGTTGCCATTGCTGAAAGTACAGAACATGGAGCATTTAGTTTAGTAGGAGGTGGCGATAGTGTAAGTGCAGTAAATAAGTTTGGTTTCAACAACAAAGTAAGTTATGTGAGCACAGGTGGTGGTGCAATGTTAGAATATTTTGAAGGCAATGAATTGCCAGGCATTGCAGCTGTTAAGTAATTTCACTCTTTAAATTTAAAAAAAGCTACAACCAATGTTGTAGCTTTTTGTTTTAATTATGTGTTTATTAAAGTAGGCATAAAATTTGTTTTATGTAAATTAAATTACTTGTATGAATGCTGAGCAAAAAGCACTAGAAATATTTAAAGCTGCTGTAAATGCTGTTCAGCCAATGCAAGTAATGCCACAATTTATTCAATGGATAGATGAGCAGTTGTATATTGATGGTGAAAAAATTCACTTGAATTCTACAACAAAAATTTATATAATTGGTGCTGGGAAAGCAAGTGCAGCAATGGCTTTGGTGATTGAGGAAATATTGGGAGATAATATTGAAGCAGGAATTGTTACAACAAAATATCATCATCAACTTCCCCTTAAGAAAATTAATTGTATTCAAGCTGCTCATCCTGTGCCAGATGAACAAAGTGTTTTAGCAGTTCAGCAAACAATTGAGTTGCTAAACAAAGTGCAACCCAATGATATTGTACTTTGTTTATTAAGTGGTGGAGCATCTACATTGTGGACTGATTTGCCAGATGGTATTTCATTAAATGAATTGCAAAATTTGTTTCAGTTGTTGTTGAATTGTGGAGCAAATATTGATGAAATGAATTGTGTTAGAAAACATTTGTCTTACATAAAAGGAGGACAATTATTACGTTATGCACCAAAAGCAAAATGGTTTAGTTTTATTATTTCAGATGTTCCTTTTGATGATATAACTGTTATTGCAAGTGGCCCTACTGTATTAGATACAACAACGTTTAGTGAAGCTTTAAATGTACTGAAGAAGTATCATTTAATTGAGCAATGCCCTTCATCTATTGTTCAGTATGTAGAAAAAGGAGTAAATGGGTTAATAACAGAAACCATTCAATTGTCTCAAAAAATTGAACTTAATATTTGTAAAAATATTGTTGTAGCCAACAATCAAATGGCAGTAAATGCTGCTAAAGAAAAGGCTAATAGTTTTGGGTACACAATTGTTGCTTTAAATGAATCAATGATAGGTGACGCAAGTGCAATGGCTAAAAAAATAATACACTTGGCCAATCAATATACTGGAAATATTCCAGCAGCAATTGTAATTGGTGGAGAAACCACAGTTGTAGTTAAATGCAATGGAAAGGGTGGAAGAAATCAACATTTAGCCCTATCTGCTTTAATTGAATTATTTGAACTTGGAAACCATACAAAGCATACAATTACTTTACTTTCTGCAGGAACAGACGGCACTGATGGTCCAACAGATGCTGCAGGTGCAATAATTGGTAAAGCCACTTATAAATTGATGAATGATGTAGAATTGTTGCCGAATGAATATTTAAGCAACAACGATTCATATAACTTTTTCAATCAAATTAATGGTTTACTAAGAACAGGGGCAACTCAAACAAATGTTATGGATATATTAATTGTACTAATAGAATAGCAACGTATGTTATATTTTTCATTCATAACTTAGTTGTATCACTTTAAAAATTAATTATGTCTTTACGTCACTTTATAGCTTCAAGAAAATTATTTAAACCACTCAATCTACTTAAAGAAACAGCCATATTGGGTTGGAATGAAGTTGCCAATTTATTCGACTTAAATAAGGATGTTTTTTATAATCCAAAGCATAAAAAAATTGAACGTCCTGTAACAGCAATTTTAATAGGAGCAGGGCATAGAGGCAGTATTTATGCTAGTTACGGAAACTTATATCCCAACGAATTAAAGATTGTTGCAGTTGCAGATATAAGCATTGAAAGAAGAAATAAAATTAGCAAGCTTCATAACATTGTTGAAGAAAATATTTTTGAAGATTGGCAAGAAGTTTTTGCAAAATCAAAATTTGCCGATGCTATAATTATTGCAACTCCCGATCAATTGCATACAGCTCCATGTTTAGCAGCTTTAGAAGCAGGTTACGATGTGTTGCTAGAAAAACCTATTGCAATTAGTGAAGCTGATTGTAGATTGATTTTACAAAAAGCACAAGCTACCAATAGAATTGTTGGTGTGTGTCATGTATTGCGTTACTCTCCTTATTTTAAAGAATTAAAAGCTGTAATTGATGCAGGTTTAATTGGTGATATTATTAGTGTGCAACACATGGAACCAATAGAACATATTCACATGAGCCATTCTTATGTTAGAGGAAAATGGCACAATAGCAAAGCCACTGCTCCAATTATTTTGGCCAAGTCATCACATGATACAGACATCATTCGTTGGTTGGTAAATAGCCCTGTGCATGATGTGCATTGCTTTGGAAATTTAAGTTGGTTTACCACAAAAAATGCTCCCGAAGGAAGCACAGAACGTTGTACAGATGGTTGTAAAGTTGAAAGTAGTTGTCCATATTCTGCCTTGCAAATTTATCATCGAGATAGAAAAAGATTGTATGTATTTGATTTGCCTGAAGATAAATCTAAGTGGGATGAAATTATTTTAGCAAAATTAAAAACAACAGATTATGGTAGATGTGTTTATAAAATGGAAAACGATCAGCCAGATCATTTAACTGTAAATATGTTGTTTGAAAATGGCGTTACTGCTGCGTTTTCTATGGAAGCTCATGTGTCTTATGAAGGAAGAAGAACCAGAATAATGGGATCGAAAGGAGATATTATTGGCGATATGGAAACATTTGTTTTAACCGATTTTAAAACCAATCAAAAAACTACCTGGAGTTTAAAGACGGATGCACATGGTGGTGGCGATCATAGATTAATGAGTGATTGGGTACAAGCAGTTTACCAACAAGATAAATCGTTGTTGAGTTCTTCAATTGAAGTCTCTGTTGAAAGCCATTTAATGGCATTTGGTGCAGAACGAAGTAGAATTAATAGAACAATTGAAGATATTGGACTTTAATTTTTTTGCTATTTTTTATTTTTTAAGAAGGATTTATTTTAAAAGTAAAACCTTCATTCTTTAATGGAAGTTTTCTAACACGTATTCCGCAAGCAGCAGCAATTGCATTGCATAAAGCAGGCTTAACACTTGGTACACTTGTTTCTCCAGCACCTCCAGGTGGTTCTGTACTTTTAATTATTTTAATAGTTAAAGGGGGTAATTCGCCCATACGCATTACTTCAAAATCTCTAAAATGATTTTGTTGTACCATTCCATTTTGTAATGTAATTTCACTTTTTAACACTTCACTCATTCCCCAAACAAAACCTCCTTGAATTTGATTTTCTAACCCATCAGGATCAATCACTGTTCCAATATCAGATACACAAACTGCTTTGTGAATGGTAACCACTTTATTTTTTACAGTTACTTCAAATGCATGTGCAGTATATGCCATTGCATGGTTGTAAAAGCAACATGCAATGCCAACAGCAGTTCCATTACTTCTTTTTTTATTCCATTCAATTAAATTGGCAGCTTCTTGTAAAACTGTTGCTAATCGTTGAGGGTTGTATTTTGCACCACTAATCATTGTAGATTCTTTACTTGCCAATAAGCTCAATCTAAATGCCAATGAATCTTTATTTTGAGCTTTTGCTATTTCATCTATAAAACTTTCAATTACAAAATTGTTGTAGGTAAAATTCACAGCCCTCCACCAACCTTCAGCCAATGGAGATTCAGTTCTATGCACTGCACCTCTTAATATTGGAATATTATAGTACATGTCGTTATCGGCTCCTCCACCCAATTCTCCTTGTAAGTTATTAGGGTTTCCTTTTTTACCTTGAGAATCCATAACTGGTGCAATGGCAATTCTGTGTTCCCAATTGGTAGGCATTCCACTGGTATTTATTTCACTGTGTAAACTATGTACTGACGCAGGTCTGAATACTCCAAATTTCATATCCTCTGCACGACTAAATAATAATTGCACAGGTTTGCCATTTGCATGAGAAGCCAATTGCATGGCTTCTCCACCATAATCAGCAGATAGTTTTCTACCAAATCCACCACCCATGGGTTGTAAATTGATAAATACATCTGTATTTTTTACACCAAAAAATTTACTACAAACACTACTTAAACTTCCAGGGCTTTGAAAGCCACCCCAAATTTCAAATTTGTCATTTTTAAATTGTGCAATACAATTTACAGGCTCCATTGTTGCATGTGCTAAAAATGGTAACTCATATTCGGCGGAAATTAATTTTGTAGTTGAAGTTGATGGTATTAATTCGGCAGGTTTTCCACTTGCGTCAACTACTAAATTGGCTTTAGTTTTTAAAGCTTTTTTTAAAGATGTTGAATACTGTTTGCTAGTTGTTGTTGCATGTTTGCCTAAATCCCAGTTTACTTTTAATTGCTGTGCTGCTTTCATTGCACTCCAACGATTCGTGGCTATTATACCAACACCATTTCTGTTATTCACACCCATTTCTTTCATCTCAACCAACTTAACAATACCTTCTATTTTTTTAATGCTAGGTTCATCCCAATCTTTTACTTTACCCTCTAATACTGGACATCTTACTACAGCCCCATAAAGCATTTCTGGTAACTTAATGTCAATACCATAAGTGTATTTACCAGTTACAATATTTTTTATATTGGTCTTCTTTTGACCAGGTTTTCCAATAATTTTAAAGTCTTTATAATTTTTTAATGCAGGGTTTTTTGGCACATCTAATTTGGCAGCCTTTGTATATAACTGTGCATAAGAAAGTTCTTTGCCACTTACGGTATCGGTTACTTTACTTCTTTCAGCTTTGCATTGGCTTGACGGAACTCCCCATTCATTTGAAGCAGCTGTAATCAACATTTCTCTAGCAGTAGCACCAGCTTTTCTTAAAGCATCGTATTGCGTCATTACACTTGTACTTCCACCTGTTCCATATCGACCACCTTTGGTTGCATCAAAAGGCAATGGTTCAACAATTATATCGTTAATATTGGCTTCCAATTCTTCTGCTACAATCATTGGAAAACTAGTTTGTACACCTTGTCCACTTTCTTGCTTTAATACATAAATGTAAATTTTACCATCGTCGCATATTTTTATTAATGGTGATGGTTGAAAACATAAATGTTCAGTTGTATTTGCTATGCCTTTTATGGGTAACATTTGTGCCAATAACCAACCCCCAGACATTAGAGAAGATATTTTTAAAAAATTTCTACGTTGCATATAAATTGTTTAACGAGGATGATTGTTTAAACTGATTTTGCAGCAAGCTGTACAGCTTTTTTTATTCTATAATAAGTACCACATCTGCAAACAACTTGACTCATAGCGTCATCAATTTCTTCTTCAGTTGGGTTAGGCGATTGTTTTAATAAATCAGCTGCAGTCATAATTTGGCCACATTGGCAATAACCACATTGTGGTACATTTAATTCAATCCAAGCTTTTTGTACAGGGTGATTTCCATCTTCACTTAAACCTTCTATTGTTGTAATTTTTTTTCCTACACAAGCAGCTATAGGCAGCATACAACTTTTTTGAGCAGTATCATCTATATGAACTGTACATGCTCCACAAGTGCCAACACCACAACCATATTTGGTTCCAGTTAAATTCAATTCATCTCTTAAAACCCACAACAATGGGATGTCGTTTGACACATTCACTTTAATTGTTTTGTTGTTAACACTTAATTTAAATTCAGGCATACATGAAAATTTGTAAGTATAAATTAATGATACAAATGCTTATTTATTCTCCCTAGGTTTGGCAGGAATTCCTACTAATAAAACATCGTTGGTTTCACAGTCGTTTAACACACATGCTAGTGCACCAATGGTTATGTTGTTAGCTAATTTTATTGGGCCAAGAATAACCGCATTTGCACCCAATGAGCAGTTGTTGCCAATAATTAGATCTCCATAATTACATCCTGCTTTTGTACCAATCACATTTCCACCTGTGAGTGTTAAACCATCTCCAATTAAAGATTTTCCAGAAATTACAATACCCATTGAAGGATGTAACACAATTAACCCTTTTCCAATAACAGCTTTATAATTAATATCTATATTAGAATAGGCATTCCACAAATTAAAAAAAGGAATCAAAATAATTCGAATGTATTTGTACGATTTGCCCAATAATAAAAAAAGACCTCTATCCAACCTATAAGAAAAAATTCCCCAAAAAACTCTGCTTAACCAAATGTATAGAATTCTACTTTTTTGTTTACCAAGCATTCTTCTTAAGTCTACTAAAAAAAAGCTCATTTGTTGTCTCATGCTTGTATACTTAAATGTTGGTTTTTTGTTTGCTACATTCTCAAACTGAAAAGTACTTAAATGCAATAGCATTATCAAATAAAACAAAATACATACTGAACCATTGTAGTTGGTGTGCACTTATTTAACAGCTTCTCTTTTATAAAAAACAAAACCATTTTTTTCGTACAATTTCTTTAAACCAGTTATTGTATCTAAGTTTTTTTTGTCTTGAATTTTAGAAGAGATGTATGCTGGTTTATCTATTGGCCCTCTAATCATCCATTCAGCAGTTTTTGTGCTATCATTTTTAAATGGAGGCTTGTTGGTATAAAAATAATGAGCATAACTTTTGTAGCCCCAAGTTTCTACATAGCAATCTTCACCTTGTCTAGCTTTAAAAAACTCAATATTGGCACGTTGAGAAATGGCTTCAATTTTTGGTGTAAGTAGTACTGTAGTTAAAAAGCAACAAATAGTTAAGCTACCAAATAATACATTAATTTTTTGAACATTGTTTTTACCAACAAAATAAAATATTACACCAGTTAATAAAACTAATCCACCAATACTATCTATAAAACTCCAATTAACGTTGGCTTCTAAATTGCCTTTTGCAAATACATCATCAACTTTATTGATCCATTTATCTTTTAACATTAATACAAATGGAATTGCCGTTAACAGTATACCTAAAATTATGCCTACAAAACCCAATAGAATATTTAACCCAATGTGCAATTTTAATATTCTTCTTTCACCAATTTCGTTCACACAAATTGCAGCTAAGAATGTAAGTGGGAACCAACATAAAGAAGAATAATGTACAATTTTAGTTTTTACAATAGAGAACAACAATAAGGTTACCCAAAACAAAACAACCATCCAAAGTTTAAATATTTTTTGTTGTGCATTGCCAGTTTGTACAAACATACCTTTCATAAAGAATATTGACGCAGGAAAACATCCCAACAACAATACCCACCAATGATAAAAAAATGGTTCGCCATGGTCGGCATCACTTGTACTAAAAATTGCAATTTGCCTTTGTGTAAATTCTATCAAAAATGTTGGACCGTTTTTAATAAAATCTACACCAAACCACATGAAACAAACTAAGAAAGCAACAACAACAATTGCAATAAATTCTTTGATTGAAATAAAAAATTTAAATCGATTAATTACAACAAAAGCTACATAAGATAGTAATGATAACAATATTGCCACAGGGCCTTTTGTTAAAACAGCCAATCCTAAAAATAGTCCAACCAATGCTGCATATTTTAACCTTGCAACATTTTGTTGAATGGTTAAATAATAAAAATTATAAATGGCTAGAAAAATAAATAAATTAAACCATGGATCTATAATGCCACTTTTAAAATATAAGAAGGTAACTAAAGTGCCTAAGTAAATCATCACCCAAATTTTTGCCAGTTGCTCGTTGTATATTTTTTTACCAATTCTAAACAACAATACCAAAGTAACAATCCCACAAATAGCATTTGGAAAACGAGCAGCAAACTCATTAATTCCAAAAGTTTTCATGCTTAGCACTTGCATCCAAAAAAACAAAGGCGGCTTTTCTGTAAACCTTGCGTAATTTATTTGCACATTAAAATAATTGCCTGTGGCAATCATTTCTCTAGCACTTTCTGCAAAATTTATTTCATCCCAATCAAATAAATGAACATTCCCTAAAAACGGAATGAATAAAATTGCAGCAAGAATGGTTATGCTTAACTCGTTCTTTAAAATAATTTTAAACATGTAACAAAAATACGAGTAGATACATAAATACCTAATTGGATATTCTTCATAAATAAATCTCTTTGAAAGCTGTTCCTTACATTTGTTACAAACATTTAATGTAATGCATTCGTTTAAAGATTTAGTAATAAAATTTGCTAGCACATTCAATACAGCTCATTTTCCTACAACTCCAAAAAGTTTGTACGAGCCATGTGATTATTTTTTAACCTTAGGTGGTAAAAGAATAAGGCCTGTAATGTGTTTAATGGGCAATGAACTATTTGGAGAAATTAGTAGTGATGCTTATGAAGCAGCTAAAGCAATAGAACTTTTTCACAACTTTACTTTGATACATGATGATATTATGGATGCTGCTTCTTTGCGTAGAGGCATGGAAACTGTTCATAAAAAATATGGCAGCAGTACTGCTATTTTAAGTGGCGACGTAATGGTGATTCGTTGTTACGATTATTTGAATAAGGTTGATTCGCAACACATTCATAAAGTACTGCACATTTTTAATAGATCGGCACGAGAAGTTTGTGAAGGTCAGCAAATGGATATGGATTTTGAGCAACAATTGCAAGTTAATTTGAATGATTATATTCAAATGATAGCTTTAAAAACATCTGTACTAATTGCTGCAAGTTTAGAAATTGGAGCAGTATTGGGTGGTGCAAGTGAAGGCAATTGTAAACACATATATGAGTTTGGAAAAAATTTAGGCATTGCTTTTCAAATACAAGATGATTATTTAGATGCCTTTGGCGATCCAGAAAAATTTGGAAAAGATGTTGGTGGAGATATTCGCCAAAACAAAAAAACATTTTTGTTCTTGCATGTCTTGGAAGTAGCAACACCTGAACAGAAAAGTGAAATAGAACGATTGATGCAAGAAAACCCAACTGATAAAGTAGAAAAAATGTTGGCAATTTTTAAAGCTTGTAATGTAGATGGATGGGCAAAAGAATTAAAGGAAAAATATTTGCAAATTGCTTATCAGCATTTAGACGATATTGCAGTAACAGCATCTAGAAAAAAACCACTAATGGAATTGGCTGAATATTTAATTCAGAGAGACGTTTAAAATCATCATTCAATTTTTACAATACTATTTTTATAATCATGAAAAAAATACTCCTTCTCTTATTTGTAGTATTAGCAATAGTTTCAACAGTTGTTGCACAAGAAAAAATAACAGTAAAAGGGAACCTAAAAAAAGTAGTTCCTATTCTTTTTAATAATATGGAAAATGGATTTGCTAAGTTGGTAAAGCCAATAAATAATTCTGTTGAAAACCTAGCAATAGTATTGGAGAATGAACCCAACATTGCAAAGATAGAAGTGAAGTGGGTTGAACGATTTGGTAAGAAAAATAGAGTAATCGTAATTACATGGAAGAAAAGTAATTCACCTGCCTTTGTAATTCAAGAGCAAAAAGAAATCGTGAATTTAGTTATTGAAAATTTTAAAGATTTTGATGTGGATTTAACCGAAAATAGATTGGTGAGTTATGTAAAAGAGGAGGAATCTATTGTAGCTTATAGTGCGATATTTACAAGCAATACAAATGAAAAATGTTATGTTCAATCAATTGTAAATTCAGATTATTCAAATAGAGCAAAGCCAATTTTCAACAATCAATTATTTTTTTACAGTTGTAATTAATTTTTTATAAAAGCCACTTTTTATCAATGGCTTCTTTGCTGGCTAGCAGCTCATAAGTTTAATATTAGCAATAGAACTACTTATATTAGCAAACCATTTCTCTAAACAAAACTAAAACTAACTGTACATGTCGTTATTCCGAAAAAAATCTATTGATAAAATAGTTGCAGAAGCAGCCGCAGGAAATACAGATGGTCATGGTCAGCAATTAAATAAAATTTTAACCGTAAAAGATTTAACTTTTATGGGCATTGCTGCCGTAATTGGTGCAGGTATTTTTTCAACTATTGGCAAAGCAAGTTTTGATGGCGGTCCTGGTGTTGTTTTCTTATTTATTATTACAGCAGTTACTTGTGGTTTTAGTGCATTGTGTTATGCAGAATTTGCAAGTAGAGTACCCATTTCAGGAAGTGCCTATACATATGCTTATGTAAGTTTTGGAGAATTGGTTGCATGGATTATTGGTTGGGCATTAATATTAGAATATGCAATAGGTAACATTGTTGTAGCTATAAGTTGGAGTGGTTATTTTGATAATTTATTAAGAGGTTTGGGTCTTCATTTACCGTCGTGGTTGTTAATCGATCCATTTACTGCTTCATCTGCTTATGGCGATGCAGTTGCAGCTCAAACTGCAGGCAAACCATTAACAAGTGCCATGCAAATGGCAATAGATGCTTTTGCCAGTGCACCAACTATTGCTGGTAAACATATTTTTATAAATCTTCCAGCAGCATTAATTGTATTACTAATTACATGCTTGGCATATGTTGGTATAAAAGAAAGTAAAAAGATGACCAACTTCATGGTTCTTTTTAAAATTGCCGTAATCATTTTTATCATAGTGATGGGCTTTTTTTATGTTGATACAAACAATTGGAATCCTTTTTTACCCAATGGTTTTGGTGGCGTTTTAGCTGGCGTTTCTGCTGTGTTTTATGCCTACATTGGTTTTGATGCAATTAGCACAACTGCCGAAGAATGTAAAAATCCTCAAAGAGATTTACCAAGAGGCATGATTTATTCATTAATCATTTGTACCGTATTGTACATTTTAATTGCATTGGTGTTAACGGGAATGGTGAATTATTCTGAATTGAACGTAAGTGATCCCTTGGCGTTTGTTTTTGAAAAGTTGGGAATGACAAAAACGGGCTACATTATTTCTATTAGTGCAGTTGTTGCAACCACCAGTGTATTGTTGGTTTTTCAATTAGGGCAACCAAGAATTTGGATGAGTATGAGTAGAGATGGTTTATTGCCAAAGCGTTTTGGCAAAGTGCATCCTAAATTTCAAACACCTTCTTTTGCAACAATTGTAACTGGTTGTTTAGTGGGAATTCCGTCCTTGTTTTTACCTGCAAGTATTGTAACGGATTTAACAAGTATTGGAACTTTGTTTGCGTTTGTATTGGTTTGTTTGGGCGTTTTGGTATTGCCAAGATTAACAGGCAAATCGGTTGGTGGCAGTTTTAAATTGCCTTACATCAATGGTAAATTTATCATTCCAATTTTAGTAGCATTGTTCATTTGGTTATTCAACCAACGTTTAAAAGATGCGTTTGTAAATATTGCTAGTGAAGGATATCAAGAGCTATTGTTCATCATATTTATAGCCATTGCTTTAGTTATTGCTGTACTTAGTTTTTTACGCAATTATTCTTTAATACCTATTTTGGGTGCCATGTGTTGTATGTATTTAATGATTGAAATTCCACCAATTAGTTGGCTTTGGTTTTTTGTTTGGATGGGCTTTGGTTTAGCCATTTATTTTTTATATGGACGTAAAAAAAGTAAGTTGGCTAACCAATAAATTATTTTCTTGTTCATTTTTTTTAATAGATACTTACTTTTACAATAAACAATTGCTTTATGAATATCAATAGAAACATTTTAACGTTAGACGAGTTTACGATTCAACAAATGAGAGATTTTCCTAGTGCAACTGGAGAGTTAAGTTCATTGTTAAGAGATATTGGGCTTGCTGCAAAAAGGGTTAATGTAGAAGTGAATAAAGCTGGCTTGGTTGATATTTTGGGCGATTACGGAACAACCAATATACAAGGTGAAGAAGTAAAGAAGCTAGATATTTATGCCAACGATCAATTTGTAGGAGTACTAAAACATGGAATTAGTTGTGCAGGAATTGCTAGCGAAGAATTGGATGATATTGTTGTTTTTGATGATCCTGTTAGCAACAACAGCAAATACATTTGTATGTTCGATCCATTAGATGGTAGTGGAAACATAGACGTAAATATTTCTATAGGTACAATTTTTAGTATTTATAGAAGAGTTAGTCCATTGGGTTTGCCTTGTACTAAAGAAGATTTTTTGCAACCTGGTAATAAGCAAGTAGCAGCAGGTTATGTAATTTATGGTAGTAGTACAATGTTGGTTTATGCAACCAAACGTGGCGTTAATGGTTTTACACTCGATCAACAAATTGGAGAATTTAGTTTAAGTCATCCAGATATTCAATGCCCAGATGATGGTAAATTATATTCTGTAAATCATGGTAATTTCTTTCAGTATGATGAAGGTGTAAAACAATACATTACTGCTTGTCAGAAAAAAACAAAACTAGACGGAGGTCCGTATACTCAACGTTACATTGGTAGTATGGTTGCCGATGTGCATAGAAATTTATTGAAAGGTGGAATTTTTACTTATCCTGGTACAACCGATAAACCAAAAGGTAAACTTCGTTTGTTGTACGAGTGTAATCCATTTGCATTTATTGTTGAAAAAGCAGGAGGTAGAGCAACGGATGGTAAAATTAGAATTTTAGATATTCCACCAACAGAATTGCATGAACGTACACCTTTCTTTATAGGTAGTAAAAACATGATGGATGAATTAGATACTTATTTAGTAAAAGACAATGCTTCAAAAAAAGCATAAACTGTTTTTGCATTTCAAGCTATAATTTATACAAGCACTCAATATTTATTGGGTGCTTTTTTGTTTCAAAAAAATGAACAATCTTCTTGAATATAAGCAATTGTACTTGTTGGTAAAATGCCTAAAACAAATAACTGTAATTTATCTTAACACAACTATTTTTACAATAGGTTAAATAAATATTCATGAAACAAACAATGCTTGTTATTCTTTTATTTACAATGCTACAATGCTTTGCACAAAGTTCTATTACAGAAAAATTGTACTATCATAGTCCTAAAGGATTAACATTTATTCCACCACTAACTAGGCCAGGTTTGGTGTACAATGGTAAATTGTATATTGGTAAAAATAAGCTGGGCATTTTGTTCAATCAGTTAAACGATGATCAGTTAAATATGTATTTTAAAAAGTACAAAGCCAATAAAACAAGTGCAGATATTTTTACTTTTGTAGGTGGATTTGCATTGCCTTTGGCGAATGTTTTTTTATCATCTCAACAAGGTAAAGTAAATTGGTATTTAATTGGTGCTAGTGCTTTACTAAATGCAACAGGTGGGGTATTAAATGTACATGCACAAAAAAATTTGCTATTGGCTGCTGCCTATTACGATCAAAAAAAAGGCTATAGTACAGGCTTTGTTCCACAACAACAAAATATTGGGTTTACTTTTTCACTTAGTAAATAATATAAACATGTTTAGAATAACAATTGTAATTTGCTTTGCAACCATTGTATTGTTTAGTTGCGATAGAGTTAAAAATAGTACTAAAAATGCCATTGATAAAACAGCAGAATCTGCAGGAAAAGTTGGTAGCGATATTGTAACAAATATTGGTACTGGTGTTGAAAAATCTATTCAAAGTACTGCACAATTAAGCGATGCATTGCAACAAGCTGGTGTTAAAACAGGTAAATTGTATTACAATCAAAACAAAGTAGGCAATGAAAATATTTTAAGTATGTACTTAATATTTGAAAAAGATTTTGTAAAAATTGTAAAAGTGAAAGCCATTGATGAAGCTGGAATTGAATATGGTAGAACAGCATTAATGATTAGAGCAAAAAAAGACAGTGCTTCTTATTTTGATTTTAAATTTAATGAACGTGTTAACTTAGAACATAAAAGTAAATTCATTTTTGAATAACAACAATATGAACAAAGAAATAATTGTAGTAAAAGATTTACATAAAAAGTATGGCGAATTTCATGCGGTAAAAGGCATAAGTTTTGAAGTATTTGAAGGCGAAATTTTTGGATTATTGGGCCCCAATGGTGCTGGTAAATCAACTACATTAGAAATTATTGAAACCTTACGTCCTAAAACAAGTGGACAAGTATTTGTTGATGGAATTAATTTAGATGAACAACCCAACGAAATTAAAAAACGCATAGGTGTTCAATTACAAGCAAGTGGTTATTATCCAGGTTTAAATTTAGTAGAACTCATTCATTTGTTTGGTGGCTTGTACAATGAAGAGGTTGACGCAATGGCATTGCTGGAAAAAGTAAATTTAAAAGACAAAGCCAAAGCAAAATATAAAGAATTGAGTGGTGGGCAAAAGCAACGCTTTTCAATTGCAACAACGCTCATCAATCATCCAAAAATTATTTTTTTAGATGAACCAACAACAGGTTTAGATCCTCAGGCAAGAAGAAATTTATGGGATTTAATTCTAACCATTAGAAGTACTGGTACAACAGTAATTATTACTACACACTATATGGATGAAGCAGAAATTTTGTGTGATAGAGTGGCAATTGTAGACAATGGAAAAATCATTGCATTGGCTTCTCCAGATAAGTTAATAGATAATTTGGTGGCTACTGGTTTTGAAAAACCTAAAGAAGTAAAACAAGCCAATTTAGAAGATGTATTTATAAACCTTACTGGTCATTCTATAAGAGAAGCTTAACAATTATTTATACAACTCAACTTGCAACAAAGGTTGTTTTTGAAATTACATTCAACTATAAAATTCTATATGAACAATCGTTACCCAATTGGTGAATATGAGCCACAACCTTTTTCTGAAATGCAGAAAGAAAAATGGTTATTGGATCTTCAATTCTTGCCACAAGATGTAGAACATGCTTTGCTAAACTTAGATGAAGCACATTTGAATGAACCTTACAGAACAGGCGGTTGGAGCATTCAACAATTGGTGCATCATATTGCCGATAGCCATTTAAATGCTTACCTAAGATTTAAACTTGGGCTAACAGAAGACAACCCAACTATAAAACCATATTTGCAAGATGAATGGGTGAAGCTAAATGATATTCATACCGTTCCAATTAATGTATCTACAACAATTCTTCATGGCATTCATTTGCGTTTACATGCAACTATAAAAAGTTTAAGTGAAGAACAGTGGCAAAGAACAATCGTACATCCAGATAAAGAAAAGCCAATTACACTTTGGCATTTATTGGGTATGTATGTTTGGCATGGCAAACACCATGTTGCACAAATAAATACTTGGAAAGAAAAATTTTTTCAACAATAAAATTTTTTGCAATAATCAATTGCAAAAATCATTCATCCATAAAATACCAGCATGAGAGATTTAAGTTGGAAAGTTCTAAAATCTGAATACGTTTTTAAAGATCGCTGGTTTATAGCTCGTGCCGATAGTTGTAAATTACCAGATGGTAGAATTATAGAACCTTATTATGTATTAGAATTTCCGAATTGGTGCAATGTTGTTTTAGTAACTGAAGATGAAAAAATTGTTTTTGTTAGACAATATAGACATGCAATTCAACAAACTACTTTAGAGCTACCAGGAGGCGTAATTGATAGTAATGAAAACCCTGAAACCGCTGCTATACGTGAAGTACAAGAAGAAACTGGTTATCAAATAACCGACATACAACTATTGTATAAAACTGCTCCAAATCCTGCAACAAACACAAACTTTGCTTATTTCTATTTGGCAAAAGCAAGCAGTAAAATTACGACTCAACAATTTGATGAATTTGAAGATATTGAAGTGGTTTGTTTTACAAAAGCTGAAGTATTAAACATGATTCACAACAGCCAATTAAGTCATGGTGTACAAATAGGAGCAATATATGCAGCATTTGAACAATTAGGATGGTTTAAAATGATTTGATGTTTTAATACAACTGCTTGTTAATGATGCATTCTTCATGTATTAAAAAGGAATATGTGTAACATTTTTTTGGTAAACGTTATCGGGAACGTTTGCGTTAAAAAACAGTTTAATTACTCTTTTAAAGGGGAAAAATGGGTGTAACATTACGCCACGAAACAGTAGAAATTGTTGTCTATTAAACAATATTTCTACTTTCCTTAACATCTACTTTTTGCAATATGAAAAAATGTATCTACCTCTTGGTTGCATTATTCTGTACAATTACTGTACTTCATGCTCAGTCAACCAAACAATTCAAAGGAAAAATTATCGACGACAGTTCTAAATCTGGTTTATCCGATGCTACAATTGCAGTTTCGGCTACTGGATTTAAGAAAACCATTAAAGCCAATGAAAGTGGTAACTTTTCTGTGTTAATTCCCAGCGAAGCAAAAACAGTTCAATTATCTGTTAGTTACTCAGGTTACTCAACTGCAAGTTTTACGTTTGACGCTGGCGAATTTGCAAACGTTAAATTAAAACGTGATGTACAAGATATGGAAGATGTTGTGGTAATTGGTTACCAAACAGTACGTAGAAAAGATGTACTATCTTCTGTAGCAAGTATTGGTGGGAAAGACATCAAAGACATGCCAATTAATTCGGTAGCCGAAGCCTTAAATGGTCGTTTGGCGGGTGTTACTGCTACTGCTTCTGAAGGTTCTCCAGATGCTGAAATTAGAGTTCGTGTACGTGGTGGTATGAGTATAACAGGAGATAACAATCCATTGTATATTGTTGATGGTGTTCAAGTTGAAAATGGCTTAAATAGTGTTGTATTACAAGATATTCAAAGTATTGATGTATTAAAAGATGCTGCTGCAACTGCAATTTATGGTGCAAGAGGTGCTAATGGAGTTGTAATTATTACTACTAAAAGTGGTAAAACTGGTAAGCCAAGAGTTACTTACAATATGTTTATTGGTGTAAGAACATTGGCAAAAAAATTAAATGTATTAAACCCTTACGAGTTTGTTTTATACAACTATGAGCGTAGTAGAAACAGTTCTACAGATAGTTCTTCTTTTGCCAATTTCTTTGGTACAACTTGGGATACTTTGAATGTATATAAAAATGTAGATGCTATTGATTGGCAAAAAGAAATTTTTGGTCAAACTGGTATTGCTCAAACCCACAATATTGGTGTATCGGGCGGTAGCAAAAAAACTACCTATAATTTTAGTTATACCTATACCAACGATAAAGCAATTGTTGTTAATTCAAACTTTAAAAGACATCAACTAAACTTAAAAGCAGATCATAAATTTAGTAGCAAATTGAAAATGGGCGTTTCGGCTCGTTACACCAACCAAAATGTATACGGTGCAGGTGTATCAGATGATAGAGGTTCTTCTTATAGCCGTTTAAGAAATGCGGTAAAATATCGTCCGTTTTTAGCAGAGGGGCAAGATATAGATGATGATGATCCTGCTGCAATTGAAAATCCAGGAAATGGGTTGTCTCTAATTAATCCATTTCAATTGGTAAATGCAGAGTTTAGAAGAAAAAGTACCGATCAGTTGAATCTTACCGCCAACATTTCGTACCAAATTTCTAAAAGATGGTCGTTTAAATCAACATTTGGTTTTGATTCAAGAAAAGTAATCGATCGCCAGTTTAGCGATTCAGTTTCTTCTTATTCAATTAATTTTGGTAGTCGTAAACCAATTGTAAACTTAGATTCTACTAAAACTCAAACCATTACAAACTCAAATGTTTTATCTTATGCTTTAAAAAATTATAAGAAAAAGCATGATTTTGATTTTTTAATTGGACAAGAAACTTATGAGTTAACCACTTCATTAAATCAAAGTTATTATAACTTATTACCAAATGGCATTGATAAAGATGATGCTTTTGGTAATGCTTCATTAGGTACATATATTTTAAGCTACCCACGTTTTATCAAAACAAAATATACCAGTTTAAGTTTCTTTAGTCGTTTAAGCTATACTTATAATAAGAAGTACTTTTTTACTTTTAATGTTCGTGCCGATGGTTCTTCAAAATTTGCACCAGATGAAAGATGGGGTTATTTCCCATCAGCCTCTTTTGCTTGGAGAATGAAGAACGAAAAATTCTTAAAAGAAGTTAATTGGTTAAACGATATTAAATTTAGAGTTGGTTATGGATCTGTAGGTAACAATCGTATTGATGATTATTTATACCTAACTACTTTTAGAAATGACTTGTTGTATTATGGAATCAATGGTCAATCAGTTTCAGGTTATACATCTACAAGTTTAGTTAACGAAGCTTTACGTTGGGAGTCTTTGGTAAATACCAATTTAGGTTTCGATTTAACCATGTTCCGTAATAAAGTAAATTTGAGTATTGATTATTACATTAATAACAGTAAAGATTTATTGTTAAATGTACCAGTAGCATCAACTTATGGTTATGCAACCCAACTTCAAAATATTGGTAAAACTCAAAATAGAGGTATCGAGTTTCAATTGAATGTAGATGTGATGAGAAAGAAAAATACATTTAGTTGGACAACTAGCTTAAACATGAGTTTCAATAAAAACGAAGTGCAAGCTTTAGGTTCCAATCAAAACTTTTTCTACCCAACACCAAGTTGGGGAGTATCTGGACAGCCAACAGATTATATAGTTAGAATTGGCGATCCTGTAGGTTCAATGTGGGGTTTAGTAAATGATGGTTTTTATACAGTAAACGATTTTAATTACAATACAACAACTGGCCAATACACTTTAAAAGCAGGTATAGTAAGTGACACTTCAATTATTGGTGTAGTTCAACCTGGGTCTATTAAGTTTAAAGATTTAAATAACGATGGTTCAATTGATGTAAACAACGATAGAACTATTATTGGTAACCCAACACCTAAATTTACTGGTGGCTTTACCAATACCATTAATTATAAGAATTGGGATATGAATGTTTTCTTCAACTTTTCTTTTGGTAACGATATTTACAATGCCAATAAAATTGAGTTTACCAATGGGTATACCAACCGTTCAAATATGTTAGATATTATGACAGAACGTTGGAAAACAGTTGATGCAAATGGTACAAGAATGCAGTGGGTAAACAATAATTTAGTATATGGTATTGCACCCGATCAATTATCAGCAGCAAATGCCAATGCAAAAATTTGGCAACCAATTACTGGTGCAGGTGCATTTTACCCAAGTTCATGGGCAATTGAAGATGGATCATTTATTCGTTTAAACAACTTAACACTTGGTTATAGTTTTCCTATAAAAAGCTTGGTTAAATTGGGCATTAGCAAACTACGCATTTATGGTACAGCCAATAACTTAGCAGTAATTACAAGTTACTCTGGTTACGATCCTGAAGTAAGTGTGAGAAGAAGCCCACTTACACCTGGGTTAGATTATTCAGCTTATCCTCGTAGTCGTTCATTTGTATTTGGTGCAAACGTATCATTCTAAAAAAAATAAATTTCTTGCAATATGAAAATTCAATTTAAAAATATAACATCAATAATGTTGGCTACAGTTACTGTAGCAAGCATGAGTGGCTGTAAAAAATATTTAGATCAACAACCCATTACATCGGTAGGTCCAGAGTTTGTGTTTAAAGATGTAAATACTACTTATCAAGCAATTGCTGGTGCATACAGTCGCTTAGTTGGCGATAATGGCTATGGCATTCGTTTAAGTTTATATTATCCATTGGACACAGATGAAATGCAAGGTCCGTCAGGTGCAGCAGACAATGATAGAAGAGACATTGCACGTTATTCAGCAACGCCAAGTAATGCTCAGCTAGAACGTCCATTTAATCAATTGTTTACAGGTATTGAATATTCAAATATTTGTATAGACAATATTCCAAAAATGGCTTTATACAGTAGTGGAACAGATCAAGAGAAAAAACAGTTGCAAAGAATGTATGGAGAAGCCTTAACCTTAAGAGCTCAATATTATTTAGAAGCAATTAGAAATTGGGGCGATTTACCTGCACAATTTAAACCTGCTTATGCCGAAGCTGTAGCCAACCCTTTTCCAAAAAGAATAAGTGCAGATACTTTGTATGATAGATTGTTAAGCGATTTAGAATTGGCAACAACATTGGTACCTTGGCGAAATGACTTGGCTGCAATTGGAGACAATATGGATGAAAGAATTACCAAAGGAACTGTAAAAGCATTGAGAGCAAGAATTGCTTTATTTCGTGGTGGTTATAAATTAAGTCAAACAGGTGTAATGCAACGCCCATCAAACTATTTAGATTTTTATGCCATCGCAAAAAAAGAATGTGAAGAAATTATCGCTTCAAATCAACATGCTTTAAACCCAAGTTTTAAAGATTTATGGAAGAATAAAGTTGGAGGTAGATTTTCGGCTGATCCTCATGGTGAATTGATGTTTCAAGCATCTGCAATAGGACGTAATGCCACTGCCGACACTAAATTGGGTTATTACAATGGACCAAGAGTAAATAACCTAGGTAACTCTAGCGTAAACCCATTACCAACTTATTTTTATGCGTTCGATTCAACCGATTTAAGAAGAGATGTAACCATTGCTCCATATAATGTTGCTGCAGATGGTGCTACTAAAATTGGCTTAGGAATTACAGCAATGAATGATGGAAAATTTAGAAGAGATTGGGTTTCTAATCCTCCAATTTCACCTACCGATGCTGTACAATATTTGAGTAATAAATGGCAAATTATTCGTTATAGCGATGTGTTGTTAATGTTAGCAGAAGCTGAAAATGAAATTAATGGGCCAACTGCTTTAGCATATAGTTTAGTAAACCAAGTTCGTCGTCGTGGGTATGGAAAATCTTTAACAGCAGTTGACGCAACTGTTGATTTGCCAGCTAGCTTAAGCAAAATTCAATTTTTTGATCGTTTAGTTAAAGAGCGTTCTTTAGAGTTGGGTGGCGAAGGTGTTAGAAAATACGATTTAATACGTTGGAATTTATTAGGTACAAAACTTGCTGAAACAAAACTTGCTTTAGCAAATATGTTTAATCGTGTGGCACCTTACGATACTTATCCAACCTATATGTATTATAAGCAAAACAATACAAACGATGACGCAACCGTTTGGTTTAACTCTTTTTATACTTCAGCACCTACAAGTACCCCTGCTGGTACTACAAGGGTAAACTGGTTTTTAAATACAGGTTCTTCAACCATTAATAGTATTATTATTGCACGTCTTGCAACTGGTTATACTGCTGGAAAATCAGAACTGTTGCCAATACCACAACCTGCAAAAGATGCTAATTTTAATTTAACTCAGAATTTCGGATATTAATACTTCACAATCTATAAATAAGAAACGACCACAATTTGTGGTCGTTTCTTATTTTGTGTACGAAGCATTATTTCTAAAGTAGATGGCATCGTTTGCGTAAAAAGAGTAAAAAAACTTAATTATAAAAAACTATTTTTACAGCAATTAAATGCTTGAATTATGAAAAAAAATTTCTACAAATTAACTTTAGTATCATTGCTTAGCTTGTTTTGTGTAGCGGGTTTAAACGCTCAAAATCAAGAGTATTGGCGTGAAGGATTTAACCCAGAAGATGGTTGTGACTTAGGCACAGTTGCACCTACTGTTACTGGAGGGACGTATTTTATTGGGGGAATAGGAACTTGGTATGCTTTTAATGTTTATAGAACAACAGGTACTGGTTGTCCGGCAGGTAATAATCATGTAAGGTATAAAAACATATCTGGTGTAACTGATTCTGGTTATTTAGTAACTCCAATAGTTAACTTTGGAATTAATGAACTTCATTTTTTAAGAGCTAGGGCAAGTAGATCTTATACAATTTGGATGACATCTGATACTTCTGCTTTAACATCTAACTGGACAGTAGTTGATTTGGCTAGAAGTTCTGCTGCAACTGTAACTTGTGTAGATACTACAATTATGGTAAATTCTGCAACTGCAAAAAGATTAAAAATTGTTGGTCGTCCAGGAACCGATACAGACGTTGATAGTATTTGGATAACTAGTTTTAGTGCAATTGTACCGGTTAAATTTGGAGCTGTTAATGCTTCATTAACCAATGGGTTAGCTAAAATTTCATGGGATGTATTATTAGAAATTAACACAGAAAAATATTACATAGAACGTTCTGCAAATGGAACTGAATTTGCAACTGTAGGAAGCTTTTCTGCAAACAATGCAAAAGCATATAGTTTTATAGATGCTGCTCCTTTAAATGTTACAGGCTTTTACAGAATTAAGGCAGTAGATAAAGATGGTAAATTGAGCTACAGCAATATAGTAAGATTGAACTCTAAAAAATCTGATCCAGAGGTAATGGTAACACCAAATCCAATTACAAATGGTACGGTTAATTTACAACTAAACAATTTTACAAAATCTACTTATACAATTTCATTGTTCGATGCTTCTGGTAGAATTGCGTTTACCAATAAATTAAATGTAGAAGCAGGTTCGTCTGCACAAACTTTACAATTGTCAAATACAATTGCTAAAGGCATGTATCAATTACAAATTACCAATGGCTCTACCAAAATAAATAAGGCTGTTGTAGTTCAATAAAAATTTCGTGTTTATAGTTTTTGCAAGCAATAAAAAAAGGGGGTTCCTGTCTAGGAGCCCCCTATATTTTTGAAAATATTTTATTTATATTTATACAGCATGAAAAAAATTAATTGCATTCAACTTTTAATTGGTTTACTTTTTTTTCAGCAAGCCAATGCACAAAAAATTGTTACTGTATCAAAGCTCAAACCTGCAAACTTTACAACAATACAAGCTGCATTTGATGCTGTATCTGCAAATAATACCCAACCAATTACCATTAAAGTTGGCAATGGAATTTATTATGAAAAGCTTGTTTTAGATACAAGAAAAAATTTTGTTACACTCATTGGCGAAAATAAAGACAGCACCATTATTACTTATAACAATCATGCAAGACAAGTGTTAGCAAATGGCGATACCATTAATACTTGGAATTCTGCTTCGTTTTTTATTTATGCCGATGATTTTACAGCAAAAAACATTACCATAGAAAACAATGCAGGTTTTAATGCAGGGCAAGCAGTTGCAGTATTTGCTTATGGCAATAGAATAGCATTTAAAAACTGTAACATTAAAGGATTTCAAGATATTTTATTTTGTAGTGGATCAGGCAGTAAGCAGTATTATGAGAATTGTTATTTAGAAGGCACTACCGATTTTATTTTTGGGCCATCTACAGCAGTATTTAGTAAGTGCATTATTCACAGCAAGAAGAATTCTCATGTTACAGCAGCATCTACACCACGAGAAATTCCATTTGGCTTTGTGTTTTTCAATTGCACACTCACTGCCGACTCCAACATCAACAAAGTATCATTAGGTCGCCCATGGCAACCTAATGCAGCTGTAGCTTATATAAATTGCAATTTAGGCAGCCATATTAT
>ERZ724508.630-NODE-630-length-24018-cov-5.640654_pt1 | contig 24018 bp, 32 predicted proteins | sample MGYA00376041_ERZ724508 | MGnify/ENA primary metagenome ERZ724508 (study PRJEB28724, sample SAMN07190887) | wastewater metagenome | isolation source: effluent of sewage treatment plant in Hong Hong | place: USA: Christiansburg, Virginia | collected 2016-03-01 ...
TCGTCTGAAGTGACTTTACCAACTCTTTGTTAATCGCCAGCTCTTTCTGCATGCACTCTATCCTCTTCTGGTCCGATTCGTGGGTCTGCATTGTCAGCTCTCGGCAACTCTCGCTTTTCTATAGTAACTATCCCAGCTCCGAGGTCTCAAGCATCAAATGCTATATCTCCTTCTTCGAAGACACTTCGAGATTCTTGTAGCTATGCTCCAAGGATGCTAGGGTGCCCTCGATCTGGGAGCTATGTTCTTCCAATTTGGCGTATTTCTCAGTCATTTCCTTGAGATTTACCGTCAGCCGCTCGTTATCCTGCTTCAGTTGCAACACTTTGGCAGTCATTGCCTGTAGTTGTGAATCAAGGGCCAACGCCTTAGCTATTTATTGCTTAAGCAACAGGTCGTATTCCCCTTTTAACCGTATCGTTGTATGTGTGGACTAAGTTTCTTGCTGCTTTGTGAAAGTGTCTTTACTATCTATCAGCAGCTGTAACTTCTTCGTGAGCTGCTCAATCTGATCCTGATAGTTTCTATCCTTTGCAACCCATTCGCCTCTTTCCTTTTCGATTTCTGTCAGTACTTTCTCAGTTGGAACATGTTGTACCTTCAGATGAGCTTCGCTCTGACGGATCCTTACTAAATCATTCTGATTCTTTTCGAGGAGGCTCTTGTGTTCAACCTGCAGGCTTTTATATGCTTGATCAATGTCCTCAGCAGTCGGGTGTTTTGTTTTCATGTCGAGGTATAATATTTTAAATGAGCGACAAGGAGGAGCAGCTACCGGAGGGACCCGCCAAATGTACGTGCTGCTTTGATTGTAGCCATCGAAGGGTGGATCATAATAATCACTGGACTGCACTAAGAAGCTCAGGAGGATGACCTCTACGACACCTTCAGCAAATTCGGACAGATCAAGAATCTCCATTTGAACCTGGACCGTCGAACCGGCTACGTCAAGGGATATGCTTTGATCGAGTTCGAGAAGTACGAAATTGCAGAAGCAGCGATCAAGTGTACAGCTAGTTTAAAGTAGAAATGAACGGGGAGGAGATCTACGAGAAGAAGATTAAGGTCGATTGGGCCTTCAAGAACCCACCACCTCGCAAGGAGAAGTTCAGGGAAAAGAAGCGCAACTGACTGTTGTTAATGGCTCTGCTGCTGTTTATAATTTGGCATTTCATAATGGAGTAGGCTCATCCCGAGCTCGAGCTTCTCTATGAGAAGTACATCAGGCATGTCACTTATGAGGAAGTCGAACATATCCCCACTGAGTTCAAAGAATTTGAAGGGAGCATGACAGTGCAGGAAGGCTGCTTGTTGATCGGGTACGATGCATTCGACCGGCACTACAAAGAATGCATTGGAATCCTCAAACAGGAACAGTCAAGCAAGAAGTAGAAGAGCATGGCTGCTGACGTCTTACTCTGCATGAACGGCTAGAATGAAAAAGCCTGGAATTTTAAGCGTTCTCTGGACTGGAAGGAACTTGATCTTGGAAGGGAATTGCGCTTCAACGCCGCAATCTGCATGAAGTTCAAGAAAAGTAGTGCATGCTACGACTATCGTCTTGAGCTAGTCAAGTCGGAGGGGTAGCTGGCAAATCCCGAGCAACGTATGGTGTCAGAGCACGAGTTTATCGTTCGAGTACTCAAGAGATTCCACCGGAACGTGTACTGTGGCATCTATAGATTGAAGCTCTACAAGTATCTACTTGGAATTTGCAAGGATAAGCAGAATTTCGAGCAATCTGAGTTACTGTTCTTCAAAAGACTCTGTGAATCGAATATTCACGACTACAGTGCCTTCTGGTACCGGTTCAACCTCGTCAAAGAAAGCATTCACGGGTTGAAGGAAAGCGAATTACAGTGGGTTGACCAACTCATTTATACCTATGAAACTATGTACTCATAATCAGAGGAGTCATCAAAGTTGTACACCTTGAGGACTTACAGACAATGGCTTCTGAAATACCTAAAGGACTCCAAAACAAAGTGATACTCCATATCAGTATTAATGACTGAAATTGCCCCGACTGTCATAGTTGAGGAGGTCTTCGAGGGAAGAATCACTATCGTTCGAATTAATCGCGCTGAAGTAAGAAACTGTGTCAATACACCCACAGCTATCGGCTTACTGGAAGCCTTTAAGAAGTTTGATGAGTCGAAGATCAGCGAGATAGCCATCCTTTGCGGAGACAAAACATTTTGTTCAGGCTTTGATCTTGCAGAAGCCATGGAGGCAAGTAGCAAATCTACTGAGGGGTGGAACACTTCACAGTATGGAAGCGGACCAATGGGCCCTTCAAGAATGACATTATCAAAGCCAGTCATTGCAGCAGTCGAAGGACACGCAGTAGCCGGTGGACTTGAACTAGCGTGCTGGTGTGATATGATTGTGTCACATCCTGAAGCAGTCTTTGGCGTGTTCTGCAGAAGATTTGGAGTTCCACTGATCGACGGTGGAACAGTCAGATTGGTCAAAAGCATAGGGCTTAATCGAGCAAGGGACATGATCCTGACCGGCAGAGCAGTTTCAGGTAAGTAAGCATATGACTGGGGACTTGTAAATCGGCTTACTTCAAGAGAAAAGGTCCTCGAATAGGCCATTACATTGGCCAAGTCAATTATCGTGCATCCAAAGTTGTCGATGCTGGCAGATAGGAGGAGTCTTATTGAATCAACCTTCCCAACACTCGAACGAGACCTATTTAATTAATTTCGACTGGGAATGCAAGCAATTATCCAAGGAGAAACAGCTGAAGGTGCAACCCGCTTTAAGAAAGGAAAATAGGGAAGAGGAGGGCAGTTCCCCAAGCTTTGAGGCTTAATTTCTAACCAAACATTATTTAAGTTATGAGAGAACGGTTTCCGGCAGAAGAGCCACACAGTAACTTATACCAGCCTAACGGAGGCAGAGCCGGTCAAGCTTACTCAGCTGGTTCATACCGACTTACCTTTTCGGAGCTCGACCCATTCAGTTCAGGTGAACTGAGCAGAACGAATTAATCAAAACGTATCAGCCCTATTCCCTTGCAACGTGGAGCATCAACAGTCGTTGCGGAAGGAGAGCTGCTATCATAATGCGACAGATTCGCATGTTGCCTATTCGAGGCAAAATCCTTTTACGATGTACAGACATTGAATGAACCAGATCAATTCTGAGCTATCAAGTCCAACAGTGGTGCTCATGCGCAGTGAAAATCGGCCATTACTGGAGAAGATCATCCAGGAACACGCTCAGCAGTAAAAGGAGAAGTCAATTAAACTTCAGGAAAGAGCCACCAAGCTTGTGGAAGTTATCGATCGTGTCGGAGACATTTATTTCAATTTCCAGCATAGCAGAACCGATGATGTATGTATAGCTCAAGAGCCCTTGTCACAAACAGCGAGCATGAGATCAGTCAAAGTGGATGGATACTCGACTAAACAATTGAGTCCATGGGCTAATACTCCAGCACAAGATGAACAGATCAAGTCCCGAACTCCGATTGAGAAGCATTTCGAGGAAAGTCACAAACACTCGACAAATACCAAAGTCACTAACACCCGAAAAGAGGTTCAGATTACGGAAGGTATGGACTAATAGCTGCCTCATTTTCATGCTGACACTGATACTGAACCCAAAGTCATCGAAGCATCATTACAATAGCACCGGTCCGCGACTTTAGGCATAGAAAGTCGAACCAGCAAATCAAGTAAGATGAGTCTATCGAGAGTTTTGGACATCCATGAAGTGTTAAAAGCGCAACATGGCTCAAAGAAAAGTGAATCAGAAAGCAACGAGCTTTCCATGGATAAGATTGAGAAATAGTTGTAAGACATCAATCAATAACTCAAACAACTTAAGTCGAAGCAGCATCGAACAGATGAGAAGATCTCTACATTGAAGCTGAAGGCTTGTGAGACCGAGCCAAACAAGTCCAAAGGAAGTTCTGCTCTACAGGAGGAGTATATCCACGGGTCAGTTCCTAAGCAAGACGTCAAGGTCATCCACATCGAAATTAAAAAACCTTCGAAGCCGATGATTCTACGAACTTCCAGAAATGCTGTGATCCTTGAGCTCGAGAAAGATAGGTCAGAGGATCGGCAACATGCCAAACATGATTGCTCCAACAGCATTGATCGGCGTTCTAAGAACAGCAGTTTCTCTTCAATAAAGAGTTCCAGAATCATAAAGATCTCGAATGGCAGCTGCAAGGACAAACAATAGGCTCAACCGAGGCCGCGGTTTTAAATCGCCAAGAAAAAGCCTTTACTCTCGGCGCGAATTGCTTAGGCGACTCGCCCTCCATGACTTTCTTTTTCGAGTTATAAGTATCAAACTGAGACACACTTTCATGCTCACAGGACGATGTCTTCCTTGGGCTTCTTCTCCTTCGGCTCCGACGAATCGCCTTGGGAGTCTGCTTCTTCTCTGTACTTCTCTCCCCCCTCCACGCTGAAGATGTGAGACTTGTAAAAATCATTGTGCTTAAGCTTGAGATGCTGTGAGAGAGAGCCTTCAGAGCCATAAGCCTTCTGGCAAGGTTCCACCGGACATCGGTAAGTCCGTTCAATTTCATTGGCTGTACGTCGATGACGCTTTTTCTTTTCCTCTATGAGAGCGCTTTCGCCTTTTTCTTTCTGATTTAAATCTCCAGGCTACCTCCAGCTTTGCTAACCTCATCGCTAGCTGGTTCTTCTCCTCCATGACAGCTTTAAGCTGAATACCATAGGCGTGTACTTGATTGTTCAGAACCAGGTTAGCGAAATAGAGCTTGTTGGCCTCCTTGTAGTAGTAGTTTGCTGCCTCTTACATGCTGCCGTTGAAGTTCATGCTAATGCTGAGTGGATCGGCTCCGGGATTACCAGGAGCAAACTCGGCGAACATGTTGCTGGAGGCGTGTGGGATTGGTTTGACTGAGTGGAACGGGAGGTACCTGCGGGGCTGCGTGATTGTTCCTTCATGTTAAATTTTAAATGGCTCTTAAGTTTTATTACCAATTCCCCACCTGATAAAATTTAAAGGGCTTCCGGCTTAATATTTAATATTTAATTTTAATTTTTTGGGTTAAATTTAAGTCCCTCCCATCACAGCTCCCATCCTCCTTCTCCACCTCTCCAAACACCCTCAAAAAATTGCGCGGCCATCTGCATCCGGTTTTTGGCCACCTCTGAGCACACACGACTACAGGAGGAATTCTCAATGACCAAAAAGTGGAATCCGAAGGGAAGCATTTGAAAAGTTCAGTTGGTAGGCAGCATCAGGTCACTTGGGAACTAACTGCGATACCGATCTCTGTTGTTCTATCTTCTTCATATAGATCTGCGACTTGCTATTTAATGTTGGTCGGAAACTGCACTCCTCCAGCTCATGTTCCTCTTGTTTTGCTTTCTCGGTAAGCAGTTTGGCTTCTAATCGCTGCATTATCATCAGTTACTACCTGCTTTTTCTTCACTCCCTCCTCATAGAGGCAGAACCGAGTATGTCCTTTCTCCAACAGGATCTTTCGAGACTTAGTGTTGAGTTCAGGAGCAAACGAATATGAACTTGGCTCCGGTTTTGGCCATTTTTCAGACAAAAACCTTCCTTTAGTGTGAGCATCAGTGTTGTCAAGCAGTTTAACCACTGCTTTTTTAAACATCCCTTCGTCAAGAGTTGCCTCAATATCTTCCAGCTCCTGGAACAAAGGCTGCAGAAAATGTAGGGTGCCTGCAGTTAGACTCTCAATATCAATCTTTTCCGGCGATATGAGCCCATCCTGGTCATCATCCAAAAGATTGAACACTTCCGTGATGCGATCATTTATCATGTTGGAGTAGATATTATCTGACTTCTTATTTCGCATGGTTACGGTTGATGTCTCACTCGTTCTGCTGACACTGTGGGTGCTTTCCCGAAGTTGCTTTGAAGAAGTGTGGGACAGCAGATAGTCTCCTATGGGCAGGTTTTACTTATTCCGGTCGACCTTTGGAGGTCTGCCAATCTTCGGTGCAAAAGAGCATTCGACGTCATTTTTGCGGTCGGGTTTCATTTAAGCTGTCTTTTTCTTAGCTATTGTTTGCTCCAGCCTTTCAAGAAATCCTGTTGTTATTTGTGCATTCTGCTTTTTGTTGAGAGCAGGTTGGTAACTAAACTCTTGTCTTTATTGGGCTTCTCTTCTCCTTTCGGCCTGTCTTACTGAATCGTAGTAGAGCTCGTTGATGCGGTCTTCTTCCTTTTCGATATTCTTGCTTTTTACGATTCGTTGGCTCCTAAATCAGCATCTTACGTACACTTTGTTGATCTCAGGTTTGAATGTACACGGGGATAGTTCATCAGCTATCTTGCTCACAGGTGATCTGTTGCGATCGCGATTGTATGCTCCAACTTCCCGTCGCATTTCTACAATCTTTTAGCTCACCGGGTTAATCTTCGGTTTGAATGTTGCTTCTTGTCCGATCTCTTGCTACTGTTAGATTCTTCTCTTCAGACGTAACTACTCCACCTTCTGCAGTGTCTTCAGTCCTTTTTCGTATAATCTCTTGCCCTTCTCTTCTCCAGACGTAGGCTGGGTTTGCTTCATGCTGTTATGCGTTGCAATTGGCTTCACCTTCGGCTTTCTTTCAAGTGAATCTTCGTTTTTCTACCGTATTTCGTAATCTCTTCTCTGGTTGGGGATCTTTCTTTGACTCTTCAGCGTATCTTCGATCTTACGCTCTATTATATCGACTGCTTTCTGGTTGAGTCCATGCTTGTTGCAGAAATTGACTGCCAATAAATACGGATCTTCAAACTCTCTTGTTAGCCGAAGATAAATACCTGACGTGAAGTGGCTTGGCAGCACCGTCACCCACATCGATCTCGATAGTGACGAGCAGCTTTCGATCGGACTGATCGTCTCCAGTGTCAGTTAGACCTGCCTGGCTGAATAAGTTATTCGAATCGATATGCTCCATGATTATAATTCAACGCTTCATCAGTTGGGCAGTGATAACGCAGTTCGTGATTGACAGTGGGCTATTACAATAGTTCTTGAGCAAGAGCTTACATGTTTCGGATTAGCTATCGACAGTATAGATATCCCGATAGCTGATAGGAGAAGGCGGTCCATGATAACCGGTATTTGGATCTGCGGGCAGACAACCATAGTGGCTCATCATCCTGCCAAACAGAATGTTATACTCTTGCATGGGGGCTTGCATGAACATGGAGATAGTAACAAGGTACATGCCTTCAGGGAGTGTTATAGAAGCAACTTCTTTGTCTACAATACTACTCTCGACTTCGTCGTAGTAGTCTTCCTACTCGTAGTTAATTTGCTGGAGCCTGCTGGGGTCAATGCCACATTGAGGAACATAGCTCGAAAAGAAAGTTCCACTTGCAAAAGTCGACGAGATCTTTTTGTATGCACTCAATTGAACTCCAAGTTTGCTGCTTAAATACTTGAGTCGATCGTGGAGGACGACATTACCTTGCTTCGTAAGGGTAACACACTCAGACATCTTTCCGACGAGAGGGTCACTGAACAGCAGCGAAACGACCATCTTGGTTTCTTCAGGATAGGTTATTTCTACATTCAGCTTGCTGTTAGCTTTGCTAAGCGCTGCTACGAAGGTCTTGTAATTGAATCTCTCGAGTTTTTGTTCGCCAAGGTACTGAGCCTCTCTATCAGGTGCTATTGCCTCGAGCCTTACCTTCGATCCGCCTTCAGAGGAGCACAGGTTAATGAGATATCCTTCGTACTCAAAAGATTGCTGAGCCTCCATACGAATAATATATTCTGACCAATCCAATAACTCACGGAGCATCACCCGCCATCTCCAATCATCTTCGGAAATGTCTGAAGAGGAAGGTACCAGCCACGCACAGAGCAGCGACAGCAGCCCCAGCAGCAACGATTCCCCATCCTGATCCTTCTCTTGCTGGTTCTTCTTGTTCGATTTCTGCAGGAACTAGTGACTCTGACAACTCACTTCGAGCAGCTTCTTCCTTCCCCCCGAACATTGACTTGTAAAGTTTTTTTTTAGCTTCTTTTTCCTATTTGTAGGCCGTATGAATCTTTCGATAAGCCTCGTTCACTTAGCCCACGCTGCTGTCGATAGAGTAGGCATCTTTTATGCATTGATAGGCTTCCTCAAGACGGTTGAGTTCGAACAGGCACAGCGCCCTTCGGTATAGAGCCTTAAAATGTTTGGGGTTGATCATCAGAACTTGTGTTGCCACCTTTTCCGCAGTCTCGAACTGACCAATCGCAAAATAAGAGGCAGCAAGATTTTGCAACAAAGCGACGTTGAGCTCTGCCATCTTATACATCAGCTCCTGTGAAGAATTATTGAAGAGGTCGGGATGAGCGATACTCAGACTCTCAGTATAGGCTTTGATTGCTTCTTCATAGTTCTTGGTTTTGTAAAGTTCGTTTCCTCTTGTCTTCAGAATATTTGCATCACGAAGCCTGTCATCAAGGGTATAAGGCCTTGGTTAGTCAGCAGGAGCAGGAGGGTTCACTGCTGGCTCAATTGCGATTCCGTCAATTGATTCCATGTGGTTGATCTTTGCTGCAGGAAAATCAGGGATTTCTGGTTCCACCTCAATTGGTTTCACAACAGGTGAAGCAGCAACTTCTTCTATCGGAATTTGTTCGATAGCCTCCCTTGGTTATGGGATGGGATCAGGGACAGCTGATATTGGTGCGGAAGGTGCCAAAGGTGCTTCGAATGGGGCATCCTGAGCCTCCTCATTGTTATTAGGAGCAACTGGATGCTGTTCCTCAGCAACTTGGTGCACTATTTCGTTCTTAGGCTACCCTTCTGGCTGCTATTGGGGGTTGTTGGCAATTTCTCCTTCAGACATAATCTAAAATATATTTGTGGCGAATCAATCAGAAGGTTATCAAGCAGTATCATTCAACGATCAGAGAGCAGGTTCCTCCAAGTCAAAGTAGGTGCTCAACATCTTGGACACTACTTTAAAGATTCTCACGGAGTTGTGTGTCTGCATGCTCTCCAGTTTTTCGATTCCGTAGAAGCTGTTTAGCTCTGTTATCATTGGGTTGTTTCTCATGCTGTTGTTGCATTATCCTACGCCTAAAGCGAGCAGTCTATCGATGGTCTCCAGAGAGCATTCTACAATTCCATCGTCAAGAGAGTCAAGCATCCGCACCAAATGCCTCATTAAACTCCTCTACTTAACCATTTACATGAAGTCTTCTGCGTTGCACTGGTCGCTAGCGTGATTGAAGATCCAGACAATTTCCTTTTGAATTGAGGAAGGATCGAATTCGAGCATCTCCATCAGTTTCTGAACTATCTGATCGTTGAATACGATCTTCTCTGCTATTGTCTGATCAGAACCGGCTAGATTTGACAGTATCCAACACACTTCCCTTTTCAAGGCTGCACTATCCGAAGACATCAGCATTTAGAGATACGTGAAGATACCTGCTTCGAGTACCACTGAAGTCTGCCGCACGTTTCCAGTGACGATGTTACCAAGAATCTTGAGACTCAACAACACCAGACTGTCTTAGTTTTCTCCCAAGAAGTCAACCAACCTTGGGACAATTCCTTCTTCCAAGAAAAACTGTATTCGGTCGAATTTGTTGTTGCAATGCAGGTGAATGGCTGATGCGATGTGAACGTGCACTTCATCTTCGCTCTCAAAATCGTTTTCCCGAAGAGTTTTGCAGAGCGCACGTATTCCTTCTTTGATGTGAGCGAATTTGGGTGCAGGTTTTCCTCGACAAAGGTTAGCTATGGCCCATAGGCACTTCTTCTGGATCCAATCGTGATGGGACCGTTCCACGATCAGCACCAACTGCTGCAGTATTCCATAGCTTAGTAGCTCGTCTCGATTGTTGCTATTATCCCCACCAATATTTGCCACCGCCCATATTGCTTGCTAGATGACGGTATTGTACTTCGAAGTGAACAGGCTCACCACAATCGGTATGACTCCCTTATCTACCAGACTCTGGCATTGCTCCGTTGTTCCTGAGGCTATGTTGGTAATGCACCAAGCAGCTTCCACTTGAAAGCAAGGGTTTTGACAGTCCCTCGCAAGTGCTATGATTTGGCGAGAGGCTCCGAGATCAATCACTAACTGTATGTTCGCTACTGCCCCTTCGGCAAGAAGTTTACGGATCCCGACAAGGCCGTAGAGAATTTTGATTTAATCTCCGCTTACGAGGCACTCCGAGAGGTAGCCAAGTGTGTTGATAGCGAAGTCTTCCCGGTTGAATTGAATATACTCCGCGCTGTACTGACATCCATCGAGTTCTCGATACTTGTCGTTGAGTCGAGGACCTGACAGTGGCTGGACAAACCTTCTTTTGCTGAAGATCTATCCTCGATGACGCTTTCTGATTTCTAAGTTGAACTGTTCGCGCTCAACCTCGAGTTCAAGAGATCCTCCAGTATTCTTGGTTTCTGAAATCATAATCAAATCTAAATAATCCGGTCGATTCCTAGGCTTCGATAAGGCGCCGAATGGATTTTGGTTAGTGAAAACCCAAGCCATCCACGACAAATATTATTATCGTTAATTTTATAAATGTACGATACCAACCAGGAGATCGAGAGATACCAACGGATCACCAAAATCGGTGAAGGCACCTATGGTGTGGTCTACAAGGCAAGGGACAAGATCACAAACGAAACTGTGGCCTTGAAAAAGATCAGGCTTGAACACGACGATGAGGGGATACCCTCAACGGCAGTGCGCGAAATTTCCCTGCTGAAGGAACTGCAGCACCCCAACATTATCTGCCTCAAGGACGTTATTTCCGGCTAGAACAAACTTAACCTTATCTTTGAGTTTGTGGATCACGACTTGAAAAAGCATCTTGAAAATGGTCCGCTGCCGGAGAAGAGTGTGAAGTCAGTGATATACCAGTTGCTGCTGGCAGTTGATTTCTGCCACAGCAATCGCATTATTCATCGGGATCTCAAACCTCAAAACATTCTGATCGACAAGGAGAAAGAAACTGTAAAGCTGGCCGATTTTGGGTTGGCTCGCACCTTCTACATACCCATCAAGGAGTACACTCACGAAGTGATCACGCTGTGGTATAGGGCACCTGAGATTTTGCTTGGCAAAGACAAATACTCCACTTCTGTGGATATTTGGTCGCTTGGATGCATCTTCTATGAGATTGCGCATAAGAAAATCCTATTCTGTGGCGACAGTGAAATTGATCAGATCTTCAAGATCTTCAAACTGTTGGGAACCCCTCGATAAGAGACGTGGCCTGGAGTTACAAAGCTCAAGGACTTCAAATCGACTTTCCCTAAGTGGAATAAGGAGGATCTTTCATCGATCAACACCAACCTTTCTCCCGAAGGGGTTGACCTTCTTGAGAAGACCCTACGATTGGATCCTGCCAAGCGTATCACATGCTTGGAAGCCCTCAGCCACCCCTACTTCGATGACCTCGACAAGGAAGGATTCGCCAAACCAGACGTCTGATATAGTAGTTAGGATGTGTGAGTATAACAAGGGTGAACGATTAGAATGTGGCTAGCTGTCAATGCATTTGGATGTTATTCTTTTCGACGTCTTTCATGTCGAGCTTCTTTGCATTTGGGTTGAGTTCATAAACGGTATGAACAACCTGTCTCTTCAGCCCTGTATTCTATCCCTTGAGCTGAATGTAGGACACTTCAATTTGCTCTTCATTGGGGTTTCTCAGGAAGATGATCAGTTCGGTCACAGCAGAGAACTTAGACTGCTTAACCGCATTGTGAATCTTCCCGTCAAGGTTAGGCGGTAGTGGAAACTCCTGCATTGCCGGACTATCCGTTAGCGAGAAGTTCACATTCTTTTCGTTGATGTACAGTGACATTTTAGTCGGAGCTTTGGTTTCGCTTTTGGCAATGACACAGATCGACTTGAGTTTGACTTGAGAAGTGAAAGGAATTATGAAAAGAAGCTATGGATCGTCGTTCCTCGAAGTCACGCATTTATTTTTTTGGAATCGCTCGTTGTATGGCCGAAACACATTCTTGCCAGTTCCCGTACCACCGTTGAGACATTCCACGGCTTCGAGATGAATAGCTCCGAGAAGGTCGTCGGAGTCCTCCGCTCCAAGATATTCCTTGCAGCCGCAACTCGCACTATGTACGTGATCCATGCCTCAAAACAAAATTGAATATAAGATGCCCAACTGAGCGAGATCATCAAAAGAATATCTCTCTAGTCCATACAAGAGAAAAAACTCGTCACTTGGGTTTAATCAGGAGCGTCGTTCTTACCTTTTTTCCGGTACTTGCATGCTGTCTGCTTTGATCTTTATCTGGTTCTTACTCCTTATTCTGATTCGATAATAACTCAGTTTGTGGGGGCACCTTTCCGAACTCTTTGAACTCTCTGAGCACCATCTCGTAGAACTCCAGACTATGCTGGCCGGTGAGTGCTTCTTCCAACAATCTCTTTCTCATCCTTTCGGACTTCAAGAGTGACGACCCCTGAAATTATTCAAGCCGGCTGCTATGAGTTTCTGCTTTGGCTAAGTGCTCTGACCCCAAAGGATTGTTGGACCATTGCAGGACTGTCTCATGATTCAACCCGTTAGTGATGCTGGTCGTTGAGCCTGTGTGTCCATTGGAATCGTTTAGGCTATTGGTACCCTCTGGAAGCTGCATGATTAATCGATATTATAGATTTGAATTCCTTCTATAGCTAGATTCTTCTGAAACATTGAAGGAGATATTGAGCACGGGATCAGACTGTTCAGTACCAACCACCGTTGTTGCTTGCTGGTTCGTATTCGATTGTTTCGTAACCCGGCTGGCCGTTCGATTAGTATATCACCTATTCTTCGACTATCTGTTGGGCTGGACTGCAAAAGTCGTTATTTGTGTCAGCAAACCCATACTATGCAGTACCGGGAACAACTGGGTAGTCGACGATTGATGAGCTCACGTATCCGGTGCCGTAATACGGTTGAACATAGTCACCCTCGTAGGAGATTATGTTCACCTACTATATGAGCCTCGCTTTCTGATTTCGGGTTGGTAAATTTGAATAAACGGCGATTCGATTTATCGGATTTGCGACGAATTGGTTTCGCACTGCTCCGATGCTTTGGGGAGGCTCGTCTTTCCTTGATAGGAAATACTGATCGAGCTCCATTTGAAGGTGACGTTGGTGAGGCAGCAGTTCCAAAACTCCTTGCTTATTGTGAACCAGGTCCTTTACCGGATCAAAATTATACTTCTAGAGCAGGCTCCATCGATTAACGTACCCACGATTCTCTCTTTCGCCATGATACTCATGAGCTATTCTTCCACTGACGTAGCCACATCCTCGCTTGGGAATTGCTTTAGATGCCCAATGCTTATAATCAGAGATGAATCCTGAGCTGAGTTTGCAATTTTATTGGATTCCATCCTGCGTCTTTCCTAGGGCTGTATAGGCCATAAACTTGTCTCCACTTCCAATTATGTTCGCCTGATAAAATCCACCTAACTGGCTGAGATAGTCTCGAGTTGCAGCCCACGCATACCCTGGATGGGGGTAGGTCTCCTGTCGCTTGCTCAGCTCCTTCAGATTGTTTGGGTTAACGCAAGCGTAGTACATCAAACTTTTCGTTCGGTATTGTACTCGCCAATCTTTGCCAATGAAGTCTGCTTCTTCGAACAGTTGAATGAGATCCAATTGCTTCAGCTTGGCGATAGCTTCAGAAGCCCATCGAGGGTTGAAGAAGTGGATATCAGCGTCAATCCAAGCAATGTACTTCGCGTCCTTTGGTAACTTCAAGAGAAGTATGTTCATCAAATTCTCCTTGATCCATAACCGACTCTGACAACTCACCTGCACATGAGAAGGATTGAGTGGGTTGGTTACTTTAAAAGGTTGGTCATTGAGTGCGCATTCAATCGTCCAAAGTTTAACATTTGGAAATGAAGACATGTGCTTGGCGAACCTCTCGTACAGTTGAACGCGAATTCGGGAATAAACAGGCAGAAAGACCGTTGTGAGTACATGAAGACACTCCTAGTTTGAAGCACCAGGAGATACCTAGTATTCGTATTGATGGTCGAAGGTTGGACTGTTGCAGGTATTACCCATTAAACATATCAAAAGGCATCCCTGTTGCTTAGCTAGACTTGTTCAATCGGCGATAATCTCAGACAATGGTATCAAGCTGAAAGATTAAAAAATCATTTTTGAAGAGTAAGAAAAATCAGACCTACTATAGCTTGACCTGCCCAACTTCCTTGGAGTGAAGATCCTGTGGTTGCGGTTGCTAACTATGGTCGTCATTCTCATCGCCGAACTCGCTCGTGGTTTGGCTGCTGCATTCCTGCTTTAACCCTTTCTCCTCGGTTCTCTCGTCTCTCTGGGAGATGGTTGAGGCAAACTCGTTATCAGAAGAGCGAACTTCACACTTTGGTTCGACATGAGATCTTTGCGCTAAATCTCGGAGTGTTCGGTTGATGATATTAGGGAGTGTCCGGTACGTTCTCAACTTCTTTTGATGATGGCTACGGCACTGTTCGGATGTCCGTGTTCCAATGATCTTTGACATCTTGACGTAGGGCTTGTTGTAACGCGCAGATTTGTTCCTTTTGGAGAATAAAAAAAGGTTGGTTTGGAGGAAATCGACGTACATCAAATCCTCCTCCTCAGTCCAGAAGCCTTCATTACACGGCTAGGTCTCTTTCACATGTGTTGGGAATGGGAGTAGACAAAAGGAATTAAGTGCGATCCATTCCCTTTGCTGCTGAAGTAAATGTTCTTGGTAAGCTTGGTACGTAAGCTGATTGTGGATAAGCCACTCGCTTTTGAGAGTACAGTCACAAATCATTGTTAATGAGAGACCGCCCAGACGCAGGTCTTTAAGGAATCGCGGTCTCTGTTTCAATCGTCTCTCTTTTGATGGAGGAATTCTAGGTTAATTCGAATAAAAAGAGACGAACACGAGCTATCCAACGAGCATGAGAGATAAAGTGGAGAGTGTGATACAGGGGAGTAAGTTGAATCAGCCGCGGAGGCGGAGCACCATGTGCACAGTGGAGTTGGATTGGATGTTGTAGTCCGAGATGCTTCGGTTGTCCTCGAGTCCCTTTCCTGCGAAGATGAGACGTTGCTCTCCGTGAGGGATAGCTTCCTTTTGTTCGATTTTGTCCTTGAGTTGACGAACAGTGTCGGTTGGTTCGAGATCGACGGTGATGGTTCTACCGATGAGGTTCTTGACGAAGACTTGCATGAGAGTTTGGGAGATGAAAACTAATTATACAGGATGGGGCTTGGGGTTGACGTTTAAAGAGCGCACTTTTGGATTCCGATAACTTTAAGTTACCCGTCGGAAACCAACAGTCAGGTCTCAGTGTGGCGGAAAAGGAAGCTGCATACTCTGGCACCTTCAGTCATGCTTACCATAGCGAACTGTACGCCTAGGTACACTGGCAAAAGCCTGGAAATTTACCCAGAGAATATTCGACATTGCAGAGGATGGTAAGCCCCTCCATAACAAAAACAAACTGTACAGCAAAGTCGTTACCTCGACAAAGTGATTAAGAAGCACACACCTATCGAAACAATGTCAATTCTCCGAAGATTTTACGGGGAACTTTGACTAATGCAAATCTTTGCACTTAACAAGGGATGACAATGACTCTATTGAGGTGCCTGTATGAAGATCCAGAAAGCATGAGATATAGGCAACGAGCAATGTGAAGTGAGATTTTCAGGATTGAGAGCAATGATGATTTAATAGTGGATTCGAGATTTTCGGCGCATGTTGGCGCTGATTTGATGAATTCCTTTCGCAGTCAGGAAGCCGGAACAAGTCACGATCTTATTTGTAGGAAACTGAGCATTCACATTCACTTTCTGAATAAATCCTCATCTATCCATAAGCAAAATAAGTGCGATTGAGGCAAAGAGAAAACAGTATTTAAATGGCCTATCCAACGAGCATGAGAGATAAAGTGGAGAGTGTGATACAGGGGAGTAAGTTGAATCAGCCGCGGAGGCGGAGCACCATGTGCACAGTGGAGTTGGATTGGATGTTGTAGTCCGAGATGCTTCGGTTGTCCTCGAGTCCCTTTCCTGCGAAGATGAGACGTTGCTCTCCGTGAGGGATAGCTTCCTTTTGTTCGATTTTGTCCTTGAGTTGACGAACAGTGTCGGTTGGTTCGAGATCGACGGTGATGGTTCTACCGATGAGGTTCTTGACGAAGACTTGCATGAGAGTTTGGGAGATGAAAACTAATTATACAGGATGGGGCTTGGGGTTGACGTTTAAAGAGCGCACTTTTGGATTCCGATAACTTTAAGTTACCCGTCGGAAACCAACAGTCAGGTCTCAGTGTGGCGGAAAAGGAAGCTGCATACTCTGGCACCTTCAGTCATGCTTGGCACAACTACCAATTCTTTCCTTAAGAGGAAATTCCGCTCTTCGGCTTCCCCTTTCAGAGCAGTTTTAAACTCCTGTTGTCAATTCAAAAAATATTCCTTCTCTAGAATTTCCATGTTAATAAGCCTTCCATCTCAAACGTATCGAACAAAAGCCCCCTCTTGCCCAATACTTCCAATTTGCCTAATCACCGCTGAACCAATCATGGTATCTTGTTGAATCGTGCCTTGAAATTGATTATTAATAACATGGACTTGATCAAGACCAAGACCTTTAAGGAATTCAAGATCATTGAGTACGAAATTGGTCATGGTACTACTGGACGTGTTCTGCTTGGACAATGGCTGGTGGAGCCAAAACAGTATGTCGCAGTCAAGGAAATCAACATCAAACTCATCGAAAATGATGAAATGAAGATGAAGCAGATTGCCAACGAAATCAACAGTCTCCGAAGTGTCGAATCGCCCTACATTGTCAAGCTCTATGGTTCGGTACAAACAGACAACAACCTCTATATGTTCCTGGAATATTGTGAGGATGGCGATCTCAAAGCTTACATTTCAAAGCGGCAAGGTCCGTTAACTGAACCAGAGGCGGTACTAATGGTACTAACTCAGCTTGCTTTCTTTAGGCATATAGTCGAGGGGTTCAAGGAGCTGCAGAAGAACAACATCATCCATCGAGACATCAAACCAGCCAATATTCTCCTCAAACAAAATACAGCCAAGATCTCGGACTTTGGGTTCAGCAGAGTCCTTGCCAATGCCGACCAGTCAGCTATCATGACGCTTCTAGGCACGCCTCTTTATACCGCACCAGAGATTCTCAACGGTACGACTGTAGTTACGCAGGACAGAAGTTTGATGCGAAATGCGATGTCTGGTCACTGGGTGTTGTACTGTACGAAATGCTCTACGGAAAGACTCCTTGGACGGGAACCAAGCTGGAAGATCTCAGAAAGAATATATAAGTCACCGAACTTCTATTTGGCGTACCGCAGCGTAGTGAACCCGTCAAAGATCTTTTGAGAAGGATGCTTCAGAAGGATCCAAAAAATCGTCTTTCCTGGAAGGAGGTCTTTGCCCACCCAATTGTTAGGTAAGAGATTACGATCAGGCCACCTCCAAAAGCCACATATGAATAGCTTGTTTCCATCTTCTTGGGCTACCTCAAGCAGACCGTGGTTGCAGGCTATCTGAACATCAACGTACACGCAGTGCAGGCTGTTGAAGAATCCTGCAACATGAGAGCATACGGACCTGACATGGAGTTCACTCAACTAGCAGCCTACCGGTAGAAGATGCTCAAGATCTTTATAAAGATTATGCACGAGCGGAACATCGCTTTCTTCCTCAACTATGTGCTTGGACTGGTGTACCGCTTCAAAGACTCACTGCCTAAGAAGTTCAATGCTAATGCGGAATTCGAGTTCGTCATTGCAAAGATGGCACTCATTTCTATCGAGAAGATAGAACGAAAGTTTATAACCCACTTCAAAATCTAGAACCTTCCTGAAATCTAAATCGGAGACTGGCAGATGTTCAAGATGACTTCCGAATTCAAGACTATCACCGAAATGATCAAGAACGACAGGAACATTCTCTATTAGTACGCCATACAGTTAACATAGGCTCTTAGAAGTCATTAAGGTCAAGGTCAAGAACATCTATATCGACAATAAGGGAGGTGAGAGGATAGGTCGATATCTCGACAAGATGGAGGGGGAGTATTGGTCGCAAATCATCCAAGCTGTCCTTTCCGATAACTTGGGAGTACTCACCAAGGAGAAGAATCCGAATAAGATATCGATCCTACTCAAGTAGTACATAGTCATCGCAGCAAACTCTCAGACCTATTTCAATTCAGTTGCATTTGACTTCCATCGGTTCTACGAAAAGAACGAGGAAACTTACGGTCTCATGTGACAATCCTCATTTTGGTTACCATCATTTACTTTAATTACCAATGCAAAGCTGTCCGCTGGTGCTGCTGTGTCTGTTGCTCTGCACCTGTGAGGCGCTGGAGATCTATATTATCAGGCATGGGGCTCGCTCACCGACTAAGGATGATTTTCAGGAGATCTTCGGAGTTTTAAAGGGAGAGCTCACTGCAGAAGGAAGATCACAGGCATACTACTATGGGAAGGAACTACGTATTCGACATCGAAAGGTACAGAGTCATGAGCTCATGGTGTATGCCTCAAAGTCTAACCGAACTGTTGAGTCGGCTAACTACTTTCTTCATGGATGGAATGGACTCAAAAGTAGAGAGGGCGGTACATAATTCGAAGCCAACCCAAAATATCTTCCTCCGTGTTCCTTATCATATCGACCCAGGTCAGATAGGGCGTTATTGAAAGTGCGTGCCTATCCTAACCAGCTGACTGTTGTAAAGGATGAGCTGGTTCGAGGCTCAAGATGCTTCCCGAAAGAAGGATACTCATCAAAGAGCCTTTATGAGAACTATCTCTGGAGAAGAATGAGTAGCAGCCAAGCCTGCACTAAATTCAATGTCTGGAAGAAGGGAATCTGCTCGGGAAGTAAGGACTACAAAAAGTTAACAAAAGACTTCCTGACAATGCAGGATACTCATAGGTGCCTCGCCTACATCGGTATTCATGTGCCGATGATTAATAATGAAGAAGTTGAGTTGATGCGACTGGTCAAAAACAACTACGATCTACGAAAGGTCTAAGACGAACCGAAACTGATAGCTTCTGTCACTAGTACCCTCGCTTTCTTTTAGGATCTCGCTGCCAACTCAAGCTTTTAAGTTGTTGTACTCTTTACTCACGACACCCATCAAATTCCGCTGATGAAAGTCCTATTGGGAGATCAATAGTTTATCGAAGAATTTGAAAAGGAAACGAGAGTACCATTCCTAAACGCCATTCGTTTAAGTATCCAAGAAGACGAAGTGAGACTGTTCATGAATGACAAGGAGATGGCCATGAAGGAGTGCAAACATAACAGTAATACCTGCACGTACTCCAACCTGCTGGAAAGGCTAAAAAAATACCGCCAGCCACTAAGTGAAGTATGCAAAGCCGGAAAGCCTCATGAATGACCAATTAGTTGGTGATTATTACAAGCAGTTCCTGCTTCTTAATAGTTCTTTGGGTATATAAAGAATTCATTTTGGAACGATTGAGAAATTTAGCATTCACCATGAAAGCCTTCCTTGTCGTTACAATGATACTCGCCAACTGCATCAACTCGCTTCCGGCACTATATGCTACGCCTCAAGCAACCGGCAGTTCGGTCATTGTAGTGTGGGGCATCGATCCCATTTCTGAGAAGTACGAACCGCTGCTATCAGCAAGCATAGTCAACTAGGAGGCAATCTCGACAGCAACTATCAAAGGTGATTTGGTGGTGGTAGGCACCAACGGCGGAACACTCTCAGTTTGGAAAATCGATAGGCAGCAAAGATCACTGATGCAGTTGGCAAACATCAAGGTTGGACAGAGGCGTATAACTGCAGTCCGCGTCGATGGAATCACTAACAACATTTACTCCCATGTGACGGGAGGTGATATCCTTCAGCACGAGCTTCTCGGAGATCAATCTCTACGTTTAGTGGCTTCCACAAACCTGAGAAGCCCTGTGAATTGCTCGACGGCTTCTGATGGCTTGTACCCATCAAAGCTAACAAACAATCGATGCCGGATAGACTGTTCCCAGTTACAAGAAAGTATCGCAGACGGGATCGAAGATTTCGAATGTGTATGCAAGTTCGGATATCGCTGGACGGGACAACAATGCTAGCAAGTATTCTAAAGCAACTGTGAGCTATTTGAACACGCCACAACCGGTGTTTCCTCCTGTTCTTGCAGTGCTGGCTACCAGTGGAATGGAGTCCAGTGCGAAGGCCAGCTACCTAAAGTGGGCGAGATTTGCGTCGGAGGCAACTGCCCAATCAACTGTGCTCAAGTGGACAACTCTAACCACACCAACTTTAATAGCTCCGTTTGCAACTGCAATTCTAATTTTAACTGGAACAGCACAGCTTTGAAGTGCTACATAAACTGCTCCAACATCACAGCTGCAGTAGCTAACACCGGGGCAGCTACTTGCTCGTGTAGCGATGGGTTTATCTTTACGAATCTTGCCTGCTCGAGGAATTGTTCGAATGTGGCAAACGCACAAAGCGTCAACCCCGATAGAGTTAATTAATGCATTTGCAATGCACATTTCTCTTGGTCTACCAATGCATGTGTTCTCAACTGCTCTCAAGTTGACGGAGCAGGCAGCACAACTTCCAACGGCAACGCTTGCAATTGCAATGCAGGCCGAAATTGGGATGCTGCCACATACCAATGTCTCTCAGTATCAACTTCCAATTCCAAACTTCCTCTTGCTCTTGGGCTTGGATTGGGAATACCAGCAGCCCTGATTTTAATCGGAGGCATTGCTGGGCTCATTTACTTCCTAACCACAAGGAATCCGCCGCCTCCACCTCAGAACTACCAGCTCAACAAGATAAGCAACCTTCCCTATACTACGAAGAGTTTTGCTGGAACAACAGGAACAACACTGCCTCCCCTCCCGTCGTCGCAGCTACCATTCTCATCCCAGCTTCCACACATGAGCCACATCCCAATATCCTCCAATAATCTGGTTGTGCCACCTAACATACAGTCAAGGCTTGCAATTACGTCCGAAGCCAATATCAGAGCCATTTGATTGTTGTCTTTGCCTTTGGAACTACATATGAAGTAGATTCAGACAGAAAGAGGCTATGCAACTTGTCCAATCTCACCAAGAATTGAACATTCATACTGAACAGGCATCAAGTCATGCTTTTCGTGGATATGTATTGCTGTTTGTCTGCTTTACTGCCCCCACCCGATCTCGGGGGATGAGTTTTAGGTCACTTCCGTACTTGAGGTAGACGTTGCCGGCTGGCTGTTCTGGGGTGATTCCAACATCATCCATCGTCAGTATTGCGCTGGTGTTCGGATCAACTTTGAACTCCACGCAGGCATACTTAATAACAGCCGTGAACGGTGCTTACTCAGGGACTGTCAGTGTCTTGAAGGGGAGATCGACTTCGGAGGATAGCACAATCTTGAAGGTTACTTTGGCTCCTTTCATTTTATATAAATAACGTGGCTCAAGCTTGCGTCCAAGTACTGTTTGTCGAATAGGTTTATTATATGGCGAGTATGAGGGTATGCTTACAAACCAGGCTCGGCAGCTTCGACGTCGAGCTTGATCATGACTACGGAAAGGAAAAACTGTGCCAAAGGTATAGACGAGTGCTTGATGACCTTCAAAGTGGATACGAATCATTAGAGCAGCCAAGCAAGAGCGTATTGTTCAGTACGAATAAATTTTCGCCTAACCCCTTCCGACTAAGAAACACAAGCAGCAAGTTTTTCCGTAGACCATCGGCCCATCCTCTATCGGCCAAGTCAAAACACCCAGAAGTTCAGGAACCAATGCACATAAGAAGGACGTCAGTGGTGTCATTCTTTCCTACATCGGCGAAGGATGCCGAGACAACTGCGAGGTCCCCAACGAAATCATAGATACTGAGCAAGTCCAGGTCATCATGCAGAAGTAGCATTAAGCCCACAACAGCCATAACACCAAACAAAAAAAACAAACATTTTTTGGAGCATCTTCCTCAGAGAAAAACTCAACTCTCGTACAGTAGAATGCTCAGCCAAGGCTATGTCTATCGCTCGTCAGCCATCTGATATCATTCTTATTCTGTTTCTGAAATAATTATGATTCGATCGAATAGAAAATTGTCCGAACCCAGCCTGCCTCCCCCTCAGTACGACTATCATATAGCTGTGAAATATGAGTCCATCCAAGAACGCTTAGAGCGACTTCGCAGTGATCCTTCCAAGCTGCACCAGAAGACGGTTGAGAGCAAAAAGAACTTTCACGAAGCACGAAGTCCATAAGTCAATTCGCATACACTGGCTCGTTCATCCAGTGTTAAACCACTCGCGTATTCCTCCTCTTACAGCAACAGTAACCCGATTGAAAGGAGAAGTCCTGTGTCGAGAACAATTCAGAACTATGGGAAGGCTGCTCCACTCATAAACTATCAGCTGAGCATTAGAAAACACAATTCTGGCCATCGAGATTCGCAGTACAAGCCCTTTCGTCCAAAAGAGTCGCCGCTCCTGCAATGCACAATGACATCGTCAAGATATTCAGGAAATCCAGAGGAAAAGACGAGCCATACCGAATAATTAATGAACGGCAAAGAGAGAGACTGTCAAGAACAACCGACAGATTCGAATGGGGAGCATAGGGGGAAAGCAGCAGGCCCGCATAGCCTCGTATTCAGTCGAAATTGGTTCAACTCCGATGCAAAGTCTTAATTGGAGGGTGTAGCTTCGATATACACCGATCCGATCAGGCAAATTAACCGAATTAAAAGACTCCCGATTCATAAGCTTAATCAGAACTGATAATATTTAAGCATAGCGAATGGGATGTACGAGTCTTAATATATCACCTTCAACAATGAACGCCGAAGGAGGAAAGGGATACGAATACCGAGAGGGTTTCCCCTCACTTGATTCTTCTGATACATATTCACAGCTAAAGGCTGTCCTTTCCCATGGGCTCTTCGACATCTGCCCCAAAGCCAAGAGCGTAACCCAGGAAAGTCTGGGTTTCATCTACACTCCTGGAGTCGGAGAGGTGTGTACTCAGATCAGCAAGCATCCAGAGCTGGTCGATACCCATACCTCACGAAAGCGGAACATCATTATCCTGACTGACGGTAGTTTGTTCGGGGTGGAGAGCAAGAAAGTGCTGCCGGTCCTTGATTGGTACGTAATGCAAATCAAGCACTATTCAGGATTGGATGCTTACCCAATCGCTGTCCCTGTTCATGAGAATACTGAAAAGACTCTCGAGGACCTCTCTAATGTGTATGGTTGTGTGCTACTGCTTGAGAATATCCAACCAGTGAATATCCCCAAAGATCTAATTGTGGTCAGTCACCAAAGGATATCTGAACTCCTGAAGACGGATATCTTCGATGCCGAGAAGACTGCCAATGTGCTTACCTACCTAGTAAACAACAACAGATACGGGTGGGCTACTGACCAGGATATTACAGCAGGTTCGACCTTCGAGCCATTAACTCTGAGCATTCACCCCTACTATAATAATCGTATTCACGACAAAGACTACAAGACCAATGCTATGAACCTTCATGCATTTTATCGTGGAAAAATCGCTATTGAGAACAACTTCAGCGATATTAGTCGGATGAAGCGCCTTTTCACTCCCTAAAACCTCAAGAGGATCCTCACTGAAGATAACGCCCCGTCGAAGACTCGTCGTCTTTGTATTATCGTCACTGATGGTACGGCCATATTAGGCCTCGGAAACATTGGTTCTCGAGCTGGATTGCCAGTTATGGAGGGAAAGTGCGTCCTGTTCAAGTTGCTTGGAAACGTCGATGTCATGCCAATATGCATCAATAAAAGATAGGATGTTGATGAAGAAATCAGGGCAATCAAGCACTACGGTACGAACTACGCAGCTATCAATATGGAGGACGTATCTGCCCCAAGCTGTTTTAAGATAGAAACAGACTTAAGAGTACTCCTACAAAAGGCTGTTTTCCACGATGATCAACACGGAACAGCCATTATCATCCTGGCTGGGCTCATGAACGCCACCCAAGTTGTCAAAAAAGATCTCCGGAAGTGTCGAATTGTTGTC
>ERZ724508.631-NODE-631-length-24012-cov-5.950244_pt1 | contig 24012 bp, 36 predicted proteins | sample MGYA00376041_ERZ724508 | MGnify/ENA primary metagenome ERZ724508 (study PRJEB28724, sample SAMN07190887) | wastewater metagenome | isolation source: effluent of sewage treatment plant in Hong Hong | place: USA: Christiansburg, Virginia | collected 2016-03-01 ...
TTGAAGCCGTTGCCAAAGGCGAGGGTAACTTTTCTTTGCTATTCAGTTGGACTGTGTTTGATGAGCGGTGGTCAGGGCACCCGTCTTGGTTTCGACCATCCCAAGGGAATGTTCAAGATTGGTCTCCAGTCTGGAATCACCCTCTTCGAGTTCTTCAGTAAGAGGCTGCAGGCACTCGCTAATCTGGCACATGCCCGGTTCCCCGATCACGCTTTCAAAGCTATTCCCTGGTACATCATGACTTCGGAGATGAACCACAAAGAGATTGAGCAATTCTTCGAATCCAACAGCTTCTTTGGTTACGATAAGACCTCAGTGGTATTCTTCCCGCAGGGTGGTCTTCCAGCCTTAGACTACGAGGGGAGAATTATCATTGAAGCAGAAGGAAAAATTAGCTTGGCTCCAGGAGGAAACGGTGCTATCTATTATGAGATGAAGAGGCATGGAGTCATTGATGACCTCAAAAAGAGGCAGGTGAAGTACTTGCACATTGGTGGCATCGATAACATTCTCCTCAAGGTCGCCGATCCCACGTGCCTGGGGTACCTCATTAAAGGAGGCTATGAGATTGTCTCGAAGTTTGTCAATAAACGCTCACCATAAGAGAAAGTGGGACTTCACGTCCTTAACAACGGTAAGGTTGAGGTATGTGAGTACTCTGAAATGCCCGAACAGTACAAGTCGGAGAGAACTGAGCAGGGTGAGCTCCGGTTCCGCCACTCGTTCATGGCTACTTACTTCGTGACCACTGAATTCCTGGATCGAATTACCTCCGACCAGCAAGCACTTGCCGCTTTCAACAGCAAGTACCATCTGGCTGAGAAGAAAATTGCCATCTATGACCGTCAACAAAAGAAGACAGTTCCAGCCACAAAGAACACAGGAATCAAGTTCGAATTATTCTGCTTTGACTGTTTCGATCAGGCCAAGACCTTTGGCTTGTTCCAGATCGACAGGGAGGAGGAATTCGCTCCTGTAAAAAATGCCACAGGTGAGGATTCTCCTTAATCTGCAAGGCTATTGATCAGCCGACTTCACTACAAGTGGTTGTCGAAGCATCTTAAGATTGCCGGTACAGTGTTTATCTTATACAGGGGAACCCAATAGTTCAGACAAGCTGTGCGAACTGGCGAGTCACCTCAGCTACGACGGCGAGGACCTTGAGAAAGTGTTGGAAGCTTACCGCGATAAGGAGTTGGAGCTGCCCCTGTTGATCAAGTGATTCCATTAAGAATTATATGGAACAACAACAGCCAGTCACAGTGCTCACCGAACGGTCGATCGGTAGCATGAGGTCGAGCACACTGCTTTTGAAAGGAAAGTACCGTATGGAAAGGTCACATAAACTTGGTCAGGGAAGCTATGGTACCGTCTACCGTGGCATTTACGAATCGGAGCATGAGCATGTTGATCTAGCTATCAAATAAATACCATTGCAGCAATGTGAGACCGAACAAGAGTTTGAGACCTTCCGGAGGATTCTCGAAAGCGAGTTACGGGCACACCAACAATTGCGCTACCGCAAGCATATCGTTCAGCTCTACGACTGTGTCAAGTAAGGCAACAGCATATACCTTGTGATGGAGTACTGCGAGCAGAATTTCCAGGAGTTTTGGTCGACTTTCCGATCAAAGGATTACCAACACTCGCTTTTCTACTTTTCACAGATGCTAAAGGGCTATGATTTTCTGAGACGTGCTGGGTTGCTGCATCACGACATCAAACCACAAAACTTTCTGGTTAGCAACTAAGCAGTTGTTAAGCTATGTGATTTTGGGCTTGTTGAATGTGCTGGTCAGCAGTAGTACTACCTAAGAAGTGAAAATCGCAACTACCAAACAGTTGCTCCCGAAGTACGATTCAAGCTGGCAGTCAACGCTGAACAGTCTGATGTGTGGTCTTTAGGTGCTACCTTGCATTGGATGCTGACGGGAACCTTCCCGTATACAAGTGAATCGACTATGCAGGATTATACGATTCTGCCTGGTGAGACAATTGAATCAATACCCTACTAAAATCTCAAACAAACTGTAAGAGACTGCCTGCAGTTTGATCCTGCCAAACGTATTGATTTCCAATAGCTCTTTGCCCTGCCGATGTTCCAACAACACTACCTTGAGGAACTTGGATTTGAGTTTCCACAGGAATATGAGCAATACTGCTAATTGTCCCGATAGCACTTGTTCCAGTAGATCAAGATATACGAAGTTATGCCACAATCCCACTCTTAAACTATGATGCTCAAGGAGGTCTATCTCACCAAAGTTGTGAGTACTCCCTACGATTAGGTAGAACTCGATGAAGTAAGGGGACAGCTGAAGTGGTAACTTCATGTTCATACCACTAAAAAGGAGTTTCTCACGTCTGTGGTCAACCAGATTCGCAAGTATAGTGTGCTAGCGAACAAGCACAAATACCTTCAGCAGGCTCGCAACGTAAACTTCTACAAGAAGCTCCTTTTAGTCGCAACCAAAACCTACCTGCTTGCAGACTACCGCAGGATCGTAACTCTGGAGTTCTTGAATCATGGTCAAAGAGGTAAAGTGCTTAATCAAGCCAGTTGCCAACCATTGTTATAACAACTTTCCGAATTCTATCTCCGAAAAGCATGGCTGTATAGTCACGATAACAGCGGAGAAGCTGATATTGGAGAGCATTATTCCACTCAGCTGGAAAACTACAGAAGACTACTACCAACTGTATTCATACAGACCCCCATACACTTACATGAGTTTAGTGACAATTTCAGGCAGTTCATAGCTGATTTCTTACAGCTTATTTCTAACTTTCGTGGCAATCTCGACAAGGAATAGCTCCGATTGAGCCATCATTTACTCCTCCTGCTCTCTTGTTCCGAGTTATTCGCAGCTTTGGTAAACGACGAGAGTTGCCTTGAACTTAAAAGGTTTGCCGGGAAGATAGAAAGGGACCGTTATGAAATCCCCAATACATCCGTCAACACCATTCTGAGCTCCTTTGCTAATAGCAACAACTGAAGCTGATTTTACTCATCAAATCGATAATTGATATCTAAGATCCCCGCATGGCTAAGACCTTCAAGTAGTACGACGAGGAGTTCAAAATCGTCATCGTGGGGAGTTCCAGTGTCGGAAAGAGCGCACTTATCGTCAGGTTCGTTGACGACCGCTTCAAGGATGACTTGCTGGCTACCATCGGAGTGGACTTCCGTTTTCGCACACTGACTGTTGACGGTCGAAAAGTCAAGTTGCAGATTTGGGATACCGCCGGACAGGAAAGCTTCCGTACTATCATCTCGGCATACTACAAGAGTGCAGATGCTATCATTTTGGTATACGATCTGACGGAACCAACTACGTTCCGAGACATCAACGAATTTTGGTTGGGAGAGATCGAGGAGAACAAGTAGGAAGGCTGTCAGACCATGCTCATTGGTAACAAAGGCGATCTAGAGGCATCACTGAAGCGTCCAGAAGCGGAATTTCTTGAGCAAGTCAAGAAGAAGCTCGGAACCACATTGTACTTCGAAACTAGTGCCAAGACAGCCGATTCTGTGGAGAACGCCTTTGTTCAACTCACACAGTTGTTGATCCAGAAACGTAGTAAAAGCCGGAAGGCTGTACAGCACGGAGTGACCTTACGATAAAGCGGGTCGGAGGAGGGGAGTGGTCAACGAGTACAACAGAAGAAGTGCTGCGGATGATAATGCGACTGTAGTTATATCATGACTTGTAAAGAAGAGGACGTCGCATTGCCGATCGTCAAGCAACAACAGCCTCAAACACAGCAGCCTATTAACGTGTACGACGAAGCCAATCTTTTGGTGGATCCTGATCGCTTCAACCACGTGACTTACAATGAGCAGTACGTGCTGCGAAAGGAGACGATTGGTTTTGGAATGGATCTGGCCATGAAGAAGCTGTACCGCGAAAGTGCACAGATCAAGCAGTAATACAAGAAACGAGCAGCATAACAGAAAGACGGGAAGGTGGAGGTCGATTATGATCAGTACCAGGTCAAGAAAGAGTTTCAAAAACTCAGGGATTTGTATTGCCGCGAGAGTAAGTCCAACATTGTGATGAAGAAAAATCTCGAGAAGCTCAAGGCTCGCGTTGATAAGGTGACCCGGGACATCAAGATTAAGGAGTACCTCAACCTCAAGGATGGGGATATAGCAAGAATCATTAAACCTGTTCAAAAGCCTCCGCAGCAACCATCCCAACCCTCGAGACATGCCGGCTGAGACTGATGTATACTAACGATCACAGGTAGTAGCAGATTCCTTCATGGCCTGTTTGTGGTGGGCTGCCAGGAAAAGGCCTATCTTAGGGACTCGCAGCTCAGCTGTTTATTCGTGGTCGAACCAGAAATTCTGCTTGCTATTCGAACGAGGTCACGATTTCTATATTCGCCACCCACGTGCAGGTTGAGTTGAGTGAGAATGTCAGCAAGACTGACAGATTCTGCTCGCTCCACGTTGACCTCCTTCAACCATTCTCTGACAGTCCCCGGTGGAAATTTCTTCTGAAGTTTTTCATGGTAATTTCGCTCCGCAAGTTGGTAGGCCTCAACAAGCTTATCTGCATGCTGTTCGGTCGTGAGCTGTTCAGACTGCTTTGACTGCTCGAGTGGATTAGATTCTGTTCGACATACTTTCAGAGCATCTAAGGTGAGCTCTGGACATTTCTCTGCTGTCAACTTAGCAATTGCCTCCAGTCCACCCTTCGGAATCAACTATCGGAGCTTCCGAAATTCGATGTCCAGTAGCATCTGCTACTCAATAGCCTTGACGAGTGGGCCCATGTCCACAAACAATGATTTGGTCTGATGGGGTTCTAGATCTTTCAATTCGGGTGATTTGTTTGCTGCGAGCTTGCGCTGACGCTTCCGTTCCTCCTTTTGCTCTATTCTTTCAAATAAGTGTTTCATCTTATCGTCGATGCTGCCATCAATCTGCGAGATTCGAGCCAAAGTAGCTTGACTTTCCAAATTGGAGGAGGCCTTGGGAGTTGAGAGGTGGTTAAGGGTTGAGTGCTGATGTTTCAGCCTATACATGTACTGCCGAAGTTCCTCATTGCGATATTGGAGCGGCTAATCATCATCCTCTTCAGTTGGAAAGTTGCGTTCAATGGGCGATCTCTGTTTACTCCGTGGTTCCAGCATCGAAACATTATTGAGGTTCTGTTTGCGAGTGAGAAGCGCCGATTGAAATGGAATCTCTCGCAACATTCCATGTGTCTTATCTTGATGGCTTTCTTCTGTGAACAATCTATCGAACTTAGCTTCCTACTCTTCGAAGTTGTTCGAAGGTGACTTCCAGGATAGCTTCTCAACGGATGAATGCCCAACAATTCGTATCTGTGGCGCAAGGCTAGATGCCTGCAAATACTTTCCCTTGAGCTGCTCAATCCTTTCGTAGTTCAGCCCAAAGAAGGTTGGCTTCACGTCGTAATTGAACTTTGACTCGATCGGCTCACGCCTAGCGCAGCCAAATACGCGCTGCTCGAACCGTTTTTCCTTTGGCTGGACATTCTATTGATCAAGAATGTTCATGGGTGAAACCGTCTTCGCCTCCGGTTGCCGGTGTATCCTTACTGTGGATTGCACCCGCTGGCGTTCTTCGTGGTTATGACGGATCATTCCGGAAAGCCTTGCTTCCCGCATCTTTAACGGCTACTTTGATTATAGAACTGCCGCATGCGTGCCAAACACCAATCAAAAGTATCGTTTGTTGTTCAGGCGCTCCTGGCTCTTTTTCTTTGACTACGGAGGCGGTGGTCGGATGGCGAGTAGTTCGCTTTACAGCTTGGCAGCCAGTGTGTTTCGGTTCGTGCAGGTGTTCGGCAGAGACGCTTTTGGGCTGCAGTTTGCGCTTCCGCCTTCGTATTGAGCCAGCCGAAGCTGCTGCCGAAGGTTCTATTTCTGGGTTTGAGCCAATATCTTTTCGGTTTGGCGCTTCTATGGTTTGTTGGCGTCTGGGCGCTCTGAAGATCTCTTAACTAGATTCTCTAGTAGTTCATAACAATGCTTGGGAGTCGATTCCGAAACTTTCTTGTTAAGCTAACGTTTAAGTGCAGCCGATTCACTTCGGTTCTTGGTTGTTTGACCAGTAATCCAGTCGTGTTACAGTACTTGTGCTGCGGTGATGCGCCGATCTATATCCACAGTAAGCATTTGGGAGATCAAGGTGACTGCTTGGTGGGATGCACCCTCCATAACAGGATAGTCACTTGTAACGATCTTCTTATAGAGCTCTTTGTCAGTTTGTCCCTTGAATGGGAATATTCCAGTCAGGACAACGTATAATAGCACACCGAGTGCCCACACGTCTGCTGGCTCACCGCGATACTACGTTTTAAGAACAATCTCTGGTGCCATATAACTAGGAGTGCCACAGAACAGCTTTACTCGATCTACTGTGCATGTCGCAAACCCGAAGTCAATGAGTTTAGGATTGAGTCTTCCATCCAGCAGCACGTTCTCGAGCTTAATGTCACGATGGCTAACAGATTGGCTGTGCAGATAAGCGATCCCATCTATAAGAGGCTTAAAGATTTTCCTGGCCTCCTTCTCGTTGACACGTCCGTTAGGCTGACCCTTGAGAAAGCTGGCAAGCGACACTCCGGAGACGTATTCCATCACCAAGTTCACATGGTTATTAGTCTCGACCACATCCATAATACGCACAACGTTAGGGTGCTCCAATCGTTGGAGAATCTTTACTTCTCTTCGCACGGATTTCTTGCGAGGTGGTTCACGAATCTTTCTCTTTTCGTAGATCTTGATGGCCACCTTTTGGCTGCTAGGTCGAAAGACCGCTGAATAACTGAGAGTCAGTACCAACGCGCACTGAAGCGTAAGCTCCCTCTCCTATCTGCTTGCCTACTAGGAAGTCAGCTTTAAACTTGCTGGTCTTGTCGATGCTTGGATCATCCTCAATCTTTGCGAGGTCTAAAGGCGTAAGACCGTTGAGTAACCGATCGGGTTCTTCCTCGAGCTGCAGAAACCTTACTGATTCGGCAAAATCTTTGTTTGCACGTTCAGCCATGGTTGGTTTCATCACTTCCACCTCGTCATCAGCAATAAGTTTGCCAAGGTCGCCAGCTTTCATGGTCTGCTGCTTTACCACTTCGAGTTCCACATCGGCTTCTGTATTCATCTCCTTCTTCTTCGCTCTTCCAATTGAGGCCTTGCTGGTCAACAATTCCTTCTTCAGCTCAGGCCGAAAGTTAAGTCCACTATCGTTCTCCTTATCGCTCTTACGGTTTTTGTTCTGACTTCCCGAAAACAATCTGTCAACATCCTCCTCAGTGAACTCCCGACGATCGATAGTGCGACGGTTCATCGTTGCTTCCGCGTTGAGATTGATAGCTCGCAAAACATTGCTCACGTCAGCAGTGAGGAAGTAGTTGCCAGCGGTTGGTCGTTTCGCTGATTTATCGACCTTCACAGCAGAATTAGAATCGTCAGCTGGAGCCCTCCTGCTCAGCATAGACTCGACCTGGGTGCGGAGTTTCTTGCAGTCGTCAAGCTGAACATGTGATTCGTTCTTGTTGCTCACAGACTTCTTGCGAATGCCTGAAGAGGTTTTGTCAGGACGAGTATGCTCACCGGACCTATCTTTGCGAGCGCGGAGGATCGCTGCAAGCTCCTCTAGGTTCGGTCGGCTGGAGATTGGGTGCTGATGGCTGGCGGGAACCCTAATGCTCATTACCCCTTAAATTAACGAATATAATGACCATATGCGTCAGCCCTTGGATATTTCCGGAGCAAACGCAAAAGCTTCGCATACTTTTTCTGCAGATGGTTGAATTGGCTGATCACACCTACAGCATTGGATGCACTGGGAACATTGCGGAAGACAAATAATATAAAGGTATCACTACATCATTGCTTACCTCCCTTCCTTGTCTTCTGAGGAGGCTTTTTGCGAGTGGATGCAGGCTCTACGGACTCCTCGGGCACATCTTTGAAGTGATGTTCTTGGTTGCTCTCTTCAACTGAATTGTCCCCGGCCTTTTTCCTTTCCTATTGGTAGGCTGGGGCAATATCGATGATCTTGTCAACCATATCACTGTAGCTAATTTAAAGGGGTTTGTCCATCTCCTTTGACCACACGTTGATCGACTTTAGTGAGATATTTGCTCCGTAAAGTCTGCTCCAACTTTCGTGAAACTCTCTAAAGTTCGCTAAGGGAAATCTATTTACGACTTCTTGGGTGATGAGCTACAAGTACGCTGACTCACGGCTCTCCTTCTTAACTGAATAGCACAGCAACACCAACAGCAAACTCAAAGTATGGAATTAGGAGATGTCCAGTGGGCTGTCCTTTCCAACATCTACCCTCTCTCCGATCCTCCTGCAATGCTCAAGCAGGAATTTGCTGACACGTTCCCAGCTGACCTCGTTCAGATGGCATTGTAGTACTACCAGCTCAAGCACATCCATCATGAACATCCGACTGAAAAACTCGAGCATTTTGCGCATCGGGAGCTTTAGCAATAGCGGAAGGTTCTTCCTTTACGAGGCCAGCCAGAGTATCTTGGAGATTGCGTGGCTTCTGCGCTCCTTTTCGGATAAGTCGTACTGCAGAAGGAGATTTTCATAGCGGGTTCTCCTGTGTATTGGAAGCCTGCTCGGTGTCTCTTCAGTCTCGTTGCGTTATTGAGTGCTTCCAACGTCTTCCGACGGAAAGTCATTTCCCCTGCTGCTGTTTCTAGCCATCTACTAAACAATTATAGCTGTCCGAGGAGCTGGGCTTTAATGGTTTGAACAAGTCCCATTATATTCTGAGAGGCCAACTGAGCTACCATACGTACCATCAAGCCCATTGTTTGAGGTTGACTCATGCTCAAGACAGTTGCAAACGTGAATTCCGCGTCCACTTTGACTGGCATTCTCTTTTTGCATTAATTCTTTGGAACGCGCGGTGCATAACTGAATGAAAGGGAACTCGTGGATATAGCTGTTGCCCATGTGCGATTTGAAGTTGGGGTGTTGTTGCTCAATAGCAGCGTGGCCTGTCGTAAAGGTTATGACTCTAATTGTGCATAGTATATCTAAATGGTGATGTTAATAAGCATGCTTGACTGTCATACATGCACAACTTCCTGGCTGTTTATGTAGCCGCGTGTTTCGTCCATCGCGAGGAACAGGGCCATCTCTGGGCTTCGTTTGTCATCGGAGAAGGTTCTGCCGTATACTACGAGGAACTCCTCGAGCATCTTCTTCTTGCTGGCTGCTTTGATGGGCGGGAAGCAGTATACTCCAAAGTTCAGAGATAGCGCGCTACAAACCCTCGGATTGTCACTGAGTTATTGAAAAGTGCTTACGTAAACACACAGATATGTGCTTTGGGGCGCAACGCCGACAGCCGTTGCACTATCTGGTAATTATTTTTGATTTCCAGGAAGATCAAGCTGCAGCGTGTGCTGAAAGAAAGACCAACAGCTCCAATGGCGTAGTAATCCTTCACCAGCTTCTTTCGTTCCTCGAAGATAGATTGGTAATTGGTGGTATATTCACTTTCCTGACAGATCTACAGTAGCAAACCAGTGTACCTTTCGCATCATGGTTACAGCTTCAAGTGGGAACTTTCCGTTTGCAGACTACCCTGAAAGCATCGTCGAATCAACCAAGTCGTAGACGGAATTGGTGATGTCCGATACCTCGGCTCTTGTGGGTCGGATTCGTGCCTCCATGGAATCCAGCATTTGAGTGGCATTCACCACAAATTTTCCTGCTCGAATGGTTTTGTCGATGATGTATTTTTGGCACAGTATGTTCTTCTCCAGCGATACCTCCATACCGAGATCACCTCTCGCGACCATAATACCGTCGGCTTGTTGGATGATGTCGTCTAGGTTTTCAATACCTTGATGGTTCTCAATCTTTGCGATGAGCTGAATATTACGTCCGTGGATTGGATCGGCGTTGACAAGCATTTGTCGCAGGTCAATCAGATCCTTCCCACGACGAGTGAATGAGACAGCAATCTGGTCGCATTTGTACTTGATGGCAAAGTCCATGACATCAACCATATCTATTTCGGTGATGGTGGGTAGAGTGATTGGAGAGCCTGGCAAACACATGTTCTTCTTCTGGCCGACCTTGCCATCAGCAAGGACCTCCACCGTCACGAGTCCCTTTTAGATGGACTTGACGATGCCCTGCACAGTACCATCAGCGATGAGAATCTTCCTTCCGACTTCAGTCGCATTCGGCAGGTTGTAGTAAGAACAAGCAATACGTTTGTTATTGCCAAGGAAGCTGTAGTCAGTAGCTGAGATAATCCTAGCTAGTTACTGATCTCTAGAAGCTGACCCTTTTGAAGGAAGACAGGCTTACCGCCTTCAGTGTTACCCGTACGAACCTCTGGTCCCTTTGTGTCTAACAAGAAGCCACAGTAAGCTCCAGGCCTTGTTTTTAGTGCTTCTTGCACAGCGACCATTTGCCCAAGATGCTCGGCGTGGTCACCATGGGAGAAGTTCATACGACAGACGCTCATTCCTTAATCGAGGAGCTGTCCCGCCGTCACTGGATTGTCACTCGATGGGCTTTGTCATTGCATTGAGTTACCCGATGGTGCAGATCAGCTTAGTCCGCTTCAACGGCCTCCTCTTCTCGTGGATAATTTGATCGGCAGTGATGTTGGTGAGGTGGTGGCTGACGATTCCTCGATAGCCGTGCAACTGGCGGCGCAGCTGTGTTTGCAGTTGGCTCACCCCTCCCCGAAAAATTGAAAACATCCGATTTAAAAAGCAGTGGCTTTGTAGGATATTCCTTCCAGACCGATGGTCCGATTGCCCATCGATATATAACATGTAAGCTGCCAAACCTGACCCATCAAAGGCTCCAGCGATCTCACAAGTTTACACTGTTGGAGAGGACCCACTCATCTATGAGTTCCTGATCTTCAATAGCCAGAATCGGCTGCTCTACTATCGCAAACTCACGGATGATCCCCGCACAACCTACAATTACGAGTAGCTCAACAAGGAGAACCGCATTCGCAACACAATAGGCACTGCGGTAGAGATGTCTAGACTTTGCAGAGCTTTCTCTCCAATCCGCGATACAACTACCTTCCGGTATTTCCGTACCAACCAGTACAAGTTCAACATGTTCGAGACCGCGAATGGTCTACGCTTCATCCTGTTCAGCAGTCTCAGGGATTAATCTGTGGACTTCCAGGTCGTCTTCGGACAGCTCTTCCAGCATTACATTGACTACGTCAAGAGAAATTTTCTGTATGAGCACGACGATTACATCGAGGTGCCAAAGTTCAAGGACTGCACCAATGGTCTGTTCGCGGATATCATGGCTAAACGCAAGAAGTGATTGTAAGTGGGATGGTGACGCAGCAAACAGTCCATTGTAGATGCTTTAGTATTCGATAATAGCAATGCATATCGTCAAGTCAGAGAGCTACAAGCGGGCTCCACAGGCTGCCCAGATGGCTTGCTTGAAACTCCTGGAATGGGCACACCGCAACAAGCTACGCAGGTATCATACGAAGTCATATGCAGTGTGGACATGGTGATTGCTGATGAGACCTATTACGACAAATCGCTGGAGGAGAGGAGAGTCATTCTGAAAGCACCCAGCACTTAGTATCTCTGCAAGACTATCATCCTGGAGAACACTGCTTATGACTAAAAATTCGCAGGTCCGCACTACCCGCGATACATCTGCGTGGTGTTCCAATACATCACCAAGTTCCACAGCTAGAAACTTGCCAGGCTGGTGAAGCACTACCAGAATAGGCACTGCTAGCTGAAAGCATCTAACAAGAGCTTTCATTACAGGCTGGTCGATGAAAAGCTCTCGGTGGACCTCAGCGGCTATGAGCATAACGGCGTGGTTCCGATCCAAACCAAGGTGAAGTACAACCATCTGCTAAATAAGAATGCCGACTATCATCAGCCATAGAATAGAACAACTACATCCGCAGTTCTTTTGGTTGGGCGGCGGCCACCCCATCACCAAGCTACGTAACCTTTGATTGATATTTAGGCATTTCCCTGGAATAGTTCACCCGCGCTGCCGATGCTCCAGTACTGGTGGGTGACATCACTGAATGATATCCGTTTGTATCGACAGTTTATGGACTACGACCCCAACGAAATTCGCATAGTCGAGAAGAACCTGCACAAAAAGCTATCGGAACGACTGCGGCTTGCATAGAAAGAGGAAGATGTACTGCTGGACTTCATGGTGCTCGTCGAACAGAAGCTTCCGCTACTGCATTTCCTCAGTAATGTTGTCCTCATGATCTGGCTCAGTCAAACAGTACTCAGCAGCAACCTCCGGGAAATCCCTCGAAGCATCTACCTGATAGCACCCCTGTTCGATCGACAGCCCCTACAAAATATCGAAACCTCATTCGATGGGCGATGTCCCACAAATTTTGAAGTGTTGCGTCTCGGTAGCGCCCCTGAAGTGCTGATACCCAAGCTGAAGCATCAAAATTTCACGCATTGGAAAGACAGTTCTGCAGTGTTCTGTGGAGAACGGTTAAGGCATGTCGCACAAAATGCCACCTGCAGCAAGGATCATAAGAAGTGCAGCGGGTACTGTATACCCTCAAACCAACAGTGTCCGGTTACAGGGATCCGTATGATTGACAACCTGGAAGATAAGCGCTTCTACGAAACTGTGTTCTACGAAAGCAGTAGTCACCCCAAGGAATACTTAGTGTTATCACGGCTGGAGGGTCAACCCATCCTGGAGCTCATGGCATTCGTAAATGAGACCTGCGCCAATCAGTTTTACTACGGAGATGAATTTGAAAGATTAAAGAACTTCACGAGCAAGATAAGGTGGGGTTGCGGCAGCGAGGGGAACCTTGACGAGATCACCCAGAAAGTGGATAGCCAACCTTACCGACAGCTCTTACGCAAGAACGGTTACATTTATTCAGAGGACGCCGAAGAGGAAATTGGAGAGTTATCCAGCAAGCTTCATTACATACACAAGCTCAAGCTCGATCAGGACAACCCCTACTGCAAGGCCATTATGAAGAGGGCTTTCACGCTTGAAAGTATGCTCCCATCGAATCCCCACCTCCCGTAGTTTACGAATCTGCTGCTTATAACCAGTTTGATCTACATGGTGCTGTCGTTGGTGTGGTGGGTGGCCAGTGCTTGCGGACTCAGGAGATTTGGTAAATAAGCAGCAGTGTTCATTTCGGCGGTAGAACTGCTTCATTTCATCATCATCAAGAGTCGCTATTCGCAGCACCTGGCAATAAGTGGTCTCACTGAAATCCAAAACTGTGTCAAAAATAGCATCGAGGCTCTCAAGCACTGGGAATTCGGAATCGGCAACCCGTACATCTTCAAAGTAGTAGTGTTTGAGAACACCGTATTCCTGGCCTTCGAAGTACTCGTAGGAGTGCTGCTGCGTGTACTCTATCACGAGATCTGAACTAAGCCAGTATCTAAATGCCTCTAACTCGCCGGCGCATCATCATCACCCATTCTACGGAATTGGTCGGAAGGCTTGATAAGTGTGTGCCTCTATCCCCTTTAATAACCATTAAATGATCGAGTAAGAAGTACAGCAGTGCACCTTGTGCCTTGAAGATCTCGAGTCCGATCTGTTCTTCTTCGGCTGCCACATATTTCACCAAGATTGCATACGCAAGCATGTCAAGGGTTGCATCGACCAGCAAATTTTCCCAATCAAGTGTCCACAGTAACACTGCCCCAACTCGCTGGACTATATGAGCATCAGCGAACTAAATCAACCCGAACTACTGGAGAAATTCACTGAGTTTGCACTGAAGGATTACCTGACCCGAAACAACAAGAACACTATCCACTGCCCGACCCCTAATTGCCAGTTTGTGTTCCAGTACTAATTCACGTGCGAAATCCCAGACCGGAATAGACCTGTACATGGAAAGAAGTGCAAAGAATGCGATAAGTACTTCTGCCGATGCTGCAAAGAAATTGTATGTGAGGTTTGCAGCAAACCCATATGCGTCTTCTGCAGGGAAATACATCCAGGTTTGTCTTGCTACCAGCACAATTTCAACAAAGGGCTCAATAGCGGATACAACCTGTTCGTAAAGTTCATCAAAGAAGCCAAGTTCAAGAAGTGTCCGGAATGCCAGTTCTGGGTTGAGAAATCCATGGGCTGCAACCACATGGTATGCCGCTGTGGCCACCAATTCTGCTACGAATGTAGTGGGAAGTACATGAACTGCTACTGCCGGTACCAGCTTATTGTTATGTAGACACGGCAAATAGAAGGTTAAGGCAGTTCTCGATCAAATATACCCAAAGGAAGCCAGAGCGTTTAAACCCATCGCTCCCCCAAAACCGAAGAAGGTTCCGAAGCCTCAATAAAATCGTGAGGTTCTCAAGGGTAAGGTGTTCGACTTTCCCAACTTCGGTCGGCTGAACGTATGATATATTGATGCTCTCTGCGTTTGCTATCATGTTTCATCGGAATATAATGTTTAAATGAGAGGGCGTTCCGAATCTCGTACAGGAGCATCACACCCTGTGAGGAATTAGTGCGGAATATGTCTCGAGGAGGTGAAGGAGGCAGAAGCCGAGCTTGCCTGTCACTTGTTCCACAGCAACTGCCTCAAACAGTTCATTCGCAGGTAGCAACCAAAGAATAACCCAGTCAACTCACTTCACGGATCTTCCCCATCCGATGTCCGCAAGAGGACTGCGATCGATAGTTGCCGATTGGGCTGGTTACACCAATCGAGCCAGCAATTCTTTAAAAGAACCTAGAGGCATCGCTGCGGGAGTACATTGCTGCAAATCGCTCGCGCATAGTATTCTGCCCAGGTCTGGACTGTCGCTACCTGTTTGAGTATGTCGACAGTTGCCCGCTAGACCACATAATAAGACTGAAAGTCTGTTTAGGCTGCTTAAAACCGTTCTGTAAATGTAAGAAGACTATGGTGTGCCCATGCTGCAGGACCACGATATGCCTCCTCTGCCGCCAGTCACACTTAGGTCTTAGCTGCGAACAGCATCGCTGGAACCAAAGAATAGATCTGGACTTCAACAAGTTTGTGGAGTGCATTCGCAAGCACGAGCTAAAAAAGTGCCCAAAGTGCCAAAGTTGGGTTGAAAAGTCGGAAGGCTGTAATCACATGGTGTGTCGCTGTAGGCATGAGTTTTGCTATCGCTGCAACGGTAGGTACGGAAGCTGTGTATGCCTTTCCAGCCCACAGAAAGAGGTGGACGTTACCCACATCTACCCAAAGATCACCCGACCGTTCCGTGGAGTCACTTCCAGTCGTCCAGTAAAAACACTACCGAATACGCGTCAGCTACCCACCAAACCATCCGAAGCCAGTCGTCTGAAAATCCAGAAATTTCCATTCTGGGTGCGCATGATGAAGAACAAGCAACTATGATCGACTGGTTCTACTTCTTCATTTCTTGAAGCCACACTATCACTATCAGACCCACTGGTTACGCATCGCATCGAAACGCAGGTGCGGCTTGTCTTGGTAGTTCACAGTCGGAATCGGAAGCACTTCGCATATGCACCTCTCATGTCGTTCCTGTGATGGTGGTGGCATCATCTTTCCTTCATATTGCTCTTGGTATGCTGATTTGCCTTCGAAGCGAACTGGTGGTGCTGATACCATTGGCACCAACATTGTTGGGATGTTGTTTTCGACCCGATAGGGTACAAAGTGGTTCTTGTAAGTAGATTCACCTTTAAATGGCACGCTGAGATGTTGGTACTCGACCGCGACTGGCTTTGACTCTACTTTGGGTGGAGCCACATAGTTATTCTTGTAGGTAGTGGATCCCTCGAACTTGATGGGGGACCTGATGAATTCCGCAGCATATTCGACATTGGGTTGGGATTGCCGATTGTCAACTGCATAGCCCTTGTAATGGTCGTTGTAACTCGTGTTTGCATTGAATTTCACCGGTGATCGTAGGATCATGTTCTTCTGGGCTGTGACAACAAATACGGTACTGCTACGTTTTCAAATCGAGTTGGAGTGCCGAGATGCTTATCCTGCTCTTGGTAGTTGCGTTTGTACTCGGTTTCATCGTTGAAGGGGACGTAGCGCTTGGGTGGGGATTACGGCAAGAAGGCATCATTGTGAGCTGCCGGAAGGTTCCTCTTCACATACTGCTCCTGATAGTTGGATTTTAGCTGATCGGGAGCGTAGTGCTTCATCTCGTAGTGGTAGGGAAGTACCATCGACGACGGCTGATCGAACTTAAATTGCTTGTAGTGATCTTGGTAGCTGGTCTAAAAGATTCCCTTGACTCGAGGACGCGGACAGTGGTGCTTTCCTAGACTAAGCTTCGACCATACCGCAGGAGCATAGCTCACACACACAACGCTGGTTGATGATGGATGGATTAGCTCTTACTTCTTGTAAGTCTCGCTCTGTGGGAATCCTCCGCTACTGCTAGTGTTCCTCAGGGTTGTGCTGCTGCTTGGGGGTTTGAGGTTGTTGCTGCTTTGATGGGCTTGATGGAAGCTGTGGCTATTGGATCTGCTGGTCCATCGTCGCCATGAATATTAAATTTATTTCGTTTTCAAGCAGGGCGGTCCGGTCGAATGCGGGTAAGGAAAAGACTATCAGTTCGGGCGGCGTTCCAGTATTTCGGTAAGAAAGCTTAGGATTTCTTATCGGTTGACTTCGAGAAGTTTTCTCAATTCATTCGGCTTCTTCGTTGATTTCCTTGTAGCTGTAGACGAAGGTTAATGATGTTAGTGGGTCTTACGGGGGGGATCTGCTCTGAAGCCTGGAGATGTTGATCGGAGTGGACTTCGTTAAAAATGATCATTTGGGGTAAGACTGTACCGGATTGGAGATAGGAGTGTTCCCATCGGTCTACTGTCCCTTCTGTTCGTCTTTAGGATTTCATCCATAGCGTAAACTGATAGTCGACTGTAAGGTGAAAGTTGTCGCAACCTGGCGACCAAACTGGACTCAATCTGCTCTTCTCTGAGCATAGCAACCTTGAGCAACTATCGTTCCCTCATTGTCTCCAGCTCAGCTTAGTATCGTAGATGATCAGCTAAATTCTGTATACCTCGAAGTTAGTTTTGTGCAGGTGAGGTTGAAGTGTTTTGGTCGTTGAGCTTTTTTTTCGTCTTTGACACCGATTTCTCCCGTTTCATCTGTAAATCTTCCAACTCGCGTTGCTTCTGCTCGCGATGCTGCCGTTACAGCTGTAACCGATAGTTACGAGTCTACATTATCTCTTTCGCTCGGTCCTGAATCGGCCTGTTGTGGGTCTGTGATGCTAGTAGATGTGATTTGTTGTTTATCTAAAAGGGTTTTAGCTCCTCCCGTTCATTGAGTGCATGCTCAATGCATTTTTCGTGACGATTGTGTCGTTGACGAGACGGTATTCCATCTGCAGTCTTGGCTCTCACCATCTTCTCTGCCGAACGACTATTGTGCCTCCCGAAAGGCTCACGACTGTTCTTGGACTGTAGCATATCCCCGCGTTCGCAACTAATAAAATTATGGGAGCTACCACAACAGCCAATTATAATTCTTTCACTTTACTTTGGACTGTTGAACATGGAGCCGGACACGGCGGAGGACAGCTCGCTACCACTGCAACAACAGCTCGGTATTCCCGAGGAGATGTTTGAGCTGGCGGCGGAATACGACCCCAACCGGAAGTCGCGGGCAGCCAAAAAGCGAGAGAAGATCGAAAAGAGAAGGAAGATGTTCGAAGACCCATAACATAAACGACGGGAAAGACTGAAAAAGCGACGTCGTGTACGTGACAAGCTCAAGAAAGAGACAGTGGGGATGACTCGTGAACAGATCGGATAGTATCTGAACAGCAAGAAACAGTTCAAAGAGAAGATCAAGCACAAGATGGCGGAGGCAGTAACAAAGGGGCTACCAATCCTGATTGACCTCGTGTATGAAGAGCACATGAATGCGAAAGAGAGGACATCACTGGCAGTGCAGATCGAGCTGATCTACAAATCTATGCGCAAACTCGATAATCCCTGCAGCCTGCACCTATGCAGCCTGGGTAACACAATCGAAGAACAACTTATTGGAATGCGATATCACTTCTGGCCGATGACTTCACATAAGGAAAGCGTTGCTGAGGTTGCCAAGAAGCTTGGAAGAGAGCCCATATACCTGAGCCCTGATGGGCGTGAGGAACTTAAGGAGGTTAACACAGGTATTGAATCAAATTTAGCTTAGACCACGTCTATATCATAGGTGGGCTCGTCGACCGGACAGTGCTCAAGAACGCAAGTCTAAACAGAGCTGAGGAGTTGGGTATCAAGGCCTACCGCCTTCCGATTGACACCATGATGCAGAACAGGAAGTGCCTCAACCTTGACCATGTGTCTTTATTGCTGTGCAAGTACCTTGAACTCAAGGATTGGGCCAAAGCATTCGATTATGCTGCTCCTAAACGATTTAAGAGGGAAGGCGAAGAAGGGGAAGGAAATTCCTCAGAGGAGGAGAAAAAGAAATAAGGAGAAGAATCAAGTTCCTCGGAAAGCGAGAATAGTCAGGACGATCCCGAAGAGTCGTAATAGCCACCGCTCGTGCCGAAAGAATTGGAATAGCCTGAGCAGCCACCCACAGCTCCATGATGACCATGTAACTGCTGCATTTATAATGAATCGTTGCGATGGAGACCAGCGCCCTAAACTTCATCTACTTTTTGGCTGCGATAGGTGCCATCTACTTCATCTTATTCCTCATCAAGGTGTTGTGGGGACTACTCAAACTAATCATCCCAGCGAAGAACTTGCAGGACAGCTATGGTTAAAATTGCTGGGCGGTCGTTACTGGCGCATCTGACGGAATAGGATTAGGTTTCTGCGAGGAGCTCGCAAGTGCAGGCATTAATGTGTGTTTGATAGCCCGCAACAGCACTAAGCTCGCCAAAGTTGAATCGGAGCTGAAGAATACCCATACAAGCATTCAAACGCGCACTATAACCGCCGACTTTACCGATTGTCAACAGTAGGGCTTCTTCTAACGAATAATGGAGCAACTGAGAGACATCGACGTGGGTATCTTAGTGAACAACGTTGGAATGAGCAATATCGGTAACCAGTGTTGCTTACAGTAGGCTATCTGCATGAAATTGCTCCAGGAAGGCTGCTGAACGAGATTAACGTGAATTGCGTGCCGATGACCATACTGAGTGGCATGGTTATACAACGCATGCTGCAGCGTGAGCAGCGGAGTGCGATCATAAACATCTCTTCGGTAGCAGGGCAGAACCCATGCCCCTTCATTTCTACGTATAGTGCTACCAAGGCCTACAACGACTTCTTTTCCAAGTCTATCGGGATGGAATACGACGGTACTTACTTCGATCTACGTAGAAAAGATAGATGTGGTGTCTGTACAACCCATGTTCGTGGAAAGTAATCTTTCAAAGGCTACAAGGGGTTTTGGTGTGGCGACTCGTAATCAGTGTGCAGGTGCCGCTTTGAAGAGCTTGGGCTTGTAGTATGAGACCAGTGGCTGGTGGAGACACCGCTTTTTCTACTACGTGATGGCTAAGCTGCCAACCTTTCTCCTGCGGTATCTATCAAAAGTCGAGTCTAAAAAGGTTATGGAGAAGGAACTAGCAAGGGCAGCAGCCATAGCCTCCTGATCTTCGTGCATCTTAATTACAATTCTATATAAATGAACCGCCCTATCGCGCTCGTGTGCTACATCTGTGGCCGATAGTACCTTCTAAAAAGACGTGTAGATTCGGCACCAAGAGCCTCGCCATTCACATCAAGTCCTGCCAAAAGAAATGGTAGAACTAACAGAACCTGAAACCACCGAGAGAGCGTCGGCCATGTCCGCAACCCCCGAGAGGCCTTAACGACATCCTCGAGAAGGACACTATTACGAAGAAAGACATAGCAAACATCAATAACGGTGCTTTTGACACGTACATGGAAGAAGGTACCATTACTGGAATAATGCAGCACTCATCCAGTGCGAGTACTGCGGACGCAAGTTCAACCCAACCTCTTTAAAACCACATCAGAAAGCATGTAAGGTCAGCCCAATGATCAAAAAGCCTTACAAGCCGCAACAGCAACAGGAAGCACCCGAAGAACTGCCATTAAAGGTTCCACAGAAAGGTTACAACTTGGAAGCTGCTCAACTACAACAAGGAGCCACTAACCAAGTCCTCGAGGAATGCTATAAGTGTGGCAGAAAATTCGCCAGTGATCGTATCCAAAAGCACGAAAAGGTTTGTAAAGGTGAAGGAATCAAACTTCATGCGCCTTAGCCACCGAAGGCTCCCCCACAAAAACAGCAGCAGAAGTCAAAAATGCCAGAGAAGGATCCTAAGTGGAAAGTTCAGCACGAAGAGTTCCAGAATGCTATAAAACAAGCACGAATGATGAAGTAGTACCAGGCCAAGGGCGGTAAGCTATCAGATTTACCACCACCTCCCCGCTCAAACTACGACCATTATGTCGAGTGCCAATACTGTGGTCGCAAGTACGCCCAAGAAGTCGCCTAAAGACACATTCCTAAGTGTAAGGATATCATCAACAAGCCAGGTGGGATCAAACCATCGACTATCCAGCAGAAGTACGTAGGGGGAACAGGCGCTCAAAAGCCAAGTACCAAATCGTTTAAATATAGAACCCGTTACGAACAACTATCCAGTTATTAGTCAGTCCAAGCCAACGACAGTCGTCACAAGTAGTCTACGTACAAGCAATAATCTTGGAGTTGGCAATGGCAGTGGGCAAGGATTGCGCCCTCCCAGTAATAAACCCATTGGTGGTACGCAAACCTCCTCTTACGGAACTTCCAATCAGCAGTACGGAAGGCTCTTTAAAAAATGATTGTTGTTGGGGAATCTCAGTTTCTATGGCTGCTATGTGAGTACGTCGCTCGTCGCCCACTCTCGAAACTTTCTACTAAAATTATTGTTAGATGGGGGAGACGGTCAGTGTAAAGTTGAGGTCGCTGCGGCTTAGGCTTTGACCCCGAAGTAGAGGAGACTGACTATGGTAAAAACTTGTCATCAAAAGTCTTCCGCGTAAGAAATTTCCCTTTAGCAGCATGGAAACGGGCGGAACTCATGAATAATTAGGAGACCTCCAACAACCTGAAAGAAATACTTTCACTGGGAGTCATGACAGCAATCATAGACGGCGAGCCCCTTTGGCAAGTACCTTGAGAATGCGTCTCCGATAACGTAAATGTTCCATCTTGAGTTCTGGCTTCATCCGCTTGCTGAGTAATATCGAGGAGACGCAACACCTCTCGAGAAAGAACTTGGAGAGTATTCGAATCATCCTCTGATATTCGGCGGTCTTGCTATTCCTAACCCTTCCATACCAGATCTTGAGGAGATCCTTATTGCCGATATAACAGTTGAGCTTCTTCCGAACTCCGCTGACGTAGTTATAGAACTTCACGTAGTCTTTCCGCTCCAATTAGGGAAAGAGCTTGCCGATGAGCTCGCGGCTTTGCCCTGAAGCCACGAAGCTTAGAATCTTCCTGGCAATATTCGGAATGATATTTCGAATGTTTTTTTTTGTAGGAGAGGTCGGGCTCACCTCATTTTCCTCTGGGTCAGCAACAATTAAGGGCTTCTGATGGACAACTTCATCGGGCTGCCCATTATTAGAACTGGCGTAGAATTCCATGGGCGTGTGTTGGTTGAGGAAGAATGGCTGGTAGAAGAGTGTTGGAGACTCTTGGTGCATGAGGAAGGAGCCACTCTGTAGCAAGTAAGCCTGCGGTACGAAGAAAGGTATGACGGTAGGTTGTCCGTCAACATTAATATTAGCTATCATTTAAATAATGGTAGTGAAGGAGCATCGAACAACCACACATATACGAGAGCTAGGAATGTCTCAAGAAATCTCCGAGGACTGAGATTTTATCAGTTGACCCTCGAAGCGGCTGAAGGATGCTACTTCGGTATTTATTGAGTGGGCACTGAGCAACCCTTCCTTGAGCTTAGAGGGAGAGCCTTGTGCTTATTGTAGGAACATCCGATGCTGAGCTATGAAATGTTATCGCCCAATAGATTGTAATTTTCTAATATTTTACTGGGAGGCAACTCAAACACTAAGCATCGGTTCCCCATCAGAGAAACTACTGGGTAAATGTAAGTCAAGGCGGCTGGTTCATGGGGTGAGAAGTTGTTGATAGCAGCAGTTAGAGGCGGCGATTTTTCAAGTAGGAATACCGCTGATCATCACGCAATTGCAACAGACCAAACTTAGGGCTGTCATTTCGTGGTACTCCTCCTCACGACTCTGAAAACTGGTCTTAGATCCTCAATCTAGACTGCAAAATGCAGCTGCCATGGTCACAGCACTATCTTCTTTTTGGTTTTCAAAAACTGTAGCTCCGATCTCACAGGTGGCGTAATCTCGAGCTCACTGCATGTCCTGTATCGCTTGGCAGCAACGAATTTCACTTTTAAAAGTTACTGAGAGATCATGTCATTCACCAGTTCAGAAGAATTCTCGATCCCTAACAAATAGGCAAGTGCCATCCCTAGTTTGTGGAGACGTTGACCATTGCCCCGTTGTTCCTTCAGCTGCTGGTGTCATATATTTTAGTTTGCTATGCAGAAGGACCGATACGAACGATACGGTGATTACATCCTTGACCGTTCTGAAGAATTAGGGAAAGGGAGTTATGGAAAGGTTTATCGAGGCTATCACCTTGACATCAATCAGAGGTTGACAGCCATAGCCATCAAGGAGGCCTACCTGCACGAACAAATCATGAAAGAAATTCGGACGCTTGAAACTTTGTCGCATCGCAACATTGTGAAGTACCTGGATTATCGTGAGCATAAGGGCTACGTCTACATGTTCATGGAACTGTGTGAGGGAAGCCTAGACACTGTACTCTTGCGCAATCCTACAGCCGAGGAAAGGTTGGACTATTTTCGGCAAATCGTGGCAGGGGTTCGGTTCATGTACAGTCGAAGTCTCCTCCATCGTGATCTGAAACCCTCAAATATTCTCGTACGTGGAAACACCATCAAAATCGCAGATTTCGGAACGGCTAAGTTTGTTGCTATGGACCAGCTTCACCATGAGACTCTGGCAGGTACGCCGTTGTTCTGCTCGCCTGAGATGCTCCAAGTACGGCTTGGGCAAGCCAGTCGATATACAGAACAATCAGAGATTTGGTCGATGGGCCTACTGCTCTATTACATCTTCAACTTTGCAGCAGAGGCTCCAGTGGAAGAGCGTACAAGACTCAGTTTGCCATGGCACAGTCGAGGGGAGGGTAAGCTGCTTTAGCTCATTCAGACAGAAGAGCTTCGGTTTCAGAAAGAAACTCCGTAGGCTATTAAAGATATTGTTCGACGGATGTTAGTGTTCGAACCAGAGAAACGTATGGGCTTCGCATAGCTCTTGACAATGGAGATTTTCAAGGAAAAAGTGGAGATTCCGGAAGAGAATCGAAGAGAGACTACTATTCAACTGACGTTGATTAACAGGGTGGCCGTTGATGAGCAATTGAAGGATCGGCTAAGGGAGGTGGAGGTACATTAGTTGCAGGAGCTTCAGCATTCGGCCGTACAGAGGGAGAAGGCGATGTTTGTGTGCGATGTATTGGGCAAGGTAGCGGGGCTGAACTGTGAAGGCCGTACCTAGTTATGCGACTCTTTGGCGAGAACAGCACGAAATCTGCTGTTGGAGTACCTCACTCTTGGAATGACAGCATTAACCTGCTCTGCTTATCGTGATAGCGAGCTAGTGAAGGAACTCGAAGCGAAATATCCCGTGGTTAAGGAATCGATAGAAAGACCTGAAGAACTTCTCTGCAAGTGCATCAAACGATTTTTAGAGGAGAACAAAGAAACCGTTGAGTTATTGCACGACCATTCCAAACTCGCTGCTGAGAACAGGGCACTGCTGTGGCTGCTGTATGATATGCTTGCGGTTGACACGCTCGAGCAACACTGGCCAGAGCACAAGCCGCGCCAGATCGATAACTACTACAAACTTCGGCAACACGTTCGAGATTCCACTCTTATCCACAGGGTGCAGGTTGGGATCAAAGCCCTCACGTAGAACTGACTAAAT
>ERZ724508.632-NODE-632-length-24000-cov-5.829275_pt1 | contig 24000 bp, 29 predicted proteins | sample MGYA00376041_ERZ724508 | MGnify/ENA primary metagenome ERZ724508 (study PRJEB28724, sample SAMN07190887) | wastewater metagenome | isolation source: effluent of sewage treatment plant in Hong Hong | place: USA: Christiansburg, Virginia | collected 2016-03-01 ...
ATTAATCGAAGTCGATAAATCTTATGTTCGAACTGTTGAGCTGAAAGAGCCCAGTCACTGCTTCGCCTTAATCGATAGGCTATGGGGTGATTGGTACGATGATGGGTTTGCTTGGGTCAAATTCAAACAGTTATAATTCTACGTGCCTATGAAGAAACGATAGTCGTTGCTGGAGCTCCCTTTGGAAGCCTCCAGGCTGTTAGATAGCCTCTGCCTGGAGGCCGTGCTAACCACAATAGATGACACTTCGCTGGGACTGCTCGAGTACGCCGTTTGTAGCTATGCAGAATGCTCGGTTGGCTGACCGATCAGGCAGTTACCCGCGAGTAATTCACTTAGCTATATTCAGCTTGGTGTCAGGCCAAGCCGCTGCCTGATGTACTGGCAAGCTGCCAGTAAGAGGCCCTGGGCAAGCAGCTCGTAGCTGAAAAGGTACCGCACTCCTAGCAGAAGGTAATTAGTTGGGGAATGTAGCTCAGAGAAATCACGGAGGTTCTACAGGAGGAATACACATCGATGCTGCTGCATCAGCACTATTCACAGAGCATGGCTTCAAGATTGCCTCTGGTACGAAATATCTTCACGACTTTGGATGGTAGCAATGTTGGGCATCTTCGCCGAGAGGACCTCATGGTGTTGTTAGAGGCTATGGTACTCCTGGGCATTGTAAAACTAAGTAACCCGCCGACCGTTGAGAACATACTGGAAAGGCTCGTTGCCCTGTAGAAGCAGCTCTGCGGAGTAGATGGAGTACTCACTTACCGCAACCTCTGCAATGGTCTTCTCAATAAGCAGCTTACGGCAGGTCAGTTGCAGTAAATGCTCGGCTTCGTAATCCGTAATAAGCCCAAGACATGCGTATTTGAAGCCGCTCTGCTCAAATGGAAAGCTAGTCCTCGCTTCTTCAAACGTAAAATAGACCGGTATATGCGACTCTTCCAAGAGCACGACTGGTTGTTCATGGGAGTGGATCCAGACCCCTACGAAATCGAAGCTTCACTAGAAAGGCTGTACGGGCGTCAGTTTCTTGTGCTTGCCGATATAGATTTCGTTGTGATTAGGTAATTCACCGAGTTGTTAAAGAAGGAGTTGGCTGATAGGTTGCGTCATCTTGCGCCAACTAACAATCGTTCGGTGAGCACTAAAAAGAATGAAGTGCAAACACCAAAATCAAATAGTGCAAGGAAGCACACTAATCATACCCGCAGTACTACTAAACCACAGAAGAACGGCAATAACACCAAACCACCGAATCTCGCACTCACCTCCACCCCGAAGAAGCTGTCCAGTACGATAAGCACAACCCCCAAGCGGCAGTGGCAGCCTGAGGTGTTACGTTCTGGCCATAACGGCACGACCTTCAGCAAGAAGAGCAGCCAGGACTAAGAACAGCAGCAACTTCGAGTTAAGAAATCGCCTGTAAATGGAAAAGGCGCGGTTCACCAGCAGCTTGACGATGAGGCACTCAACCAAGCGAATTTCTTCAAGAATCGACGGGTGTAGTCCTTCGAAGTCGTGATGAAGCGGCTTAAGAGCAAAAAAGGCTGATGATATTCTGTGCTGTTGATATATGTCGAGCGAACAAGAGATATCCTAGGATGGAAGGAATAGGTTTATCGTCGGCAGTCACTTGGAGGTTCGACGGAAACGTTCTACTGTCTACTCGAACTTCTCGATTACTTGACGCTTAGGTGTGGAAAGTCTTCGGCTATGGCTATCTTGATAAAACGAAAGGGAAGGATTGCGGTTGCGTCTGCGGCCCTCCTCTAGTGCTTCATAGGTTGTTCGAGTGGGTGGGTCACGCAGAGTATTCCTGAACTGCGCCACGTTGGCAGCAAGTTCGGGTCCATCGTATACCTGTCCGGCATGGCGGTTGCTGAGTAACTTTGGCAGATTACATAACGTATTGATCGCGACCGGTGCCATCCGACGCAATTTTCTGAATTTTGCCGAAGGAAGCAGGCCTGACTGTCCGGTTCGTGGGCCCAAATTTCATGAAGTTTCCAAGCTCTGCGACTCCCTGTGGCCGATAGGTAATGTTGGTGCCACCGTTGTTAGTCATGATGTAGGTATCGCGGCCGGTTCCGGTGGGCGGGTAGTAGATGGCTCGACGTTTATCGGCCATGTCGACTCCATGGTTATGCTGGTGCAACATTAAAATTATTCCCAGAAGTTATAATTATTCCGTGGTACGTCGATCACAGCTTGATAGAGAGCTTGACCTTGCTGTATTCCTCCTCTTCGAGTTGTTGCTGCAGGCACTTGATTAGGGTCTTCTTGTCTGTGACGAGATGCTTGATTGAACGATCTTTCAGCAGTCTCTACGAACACTTTGCAAGCTGGTCAGCAAGTCGGATTAGAAGTGCTTCGGAACGTTGGGTACACTGCAACGTGTTCAGTATCATACCCATACTGTGTAGCATGGCGCCAAACAGCAGCTTATCGGATTCGGTATCGTTGACTGGAGCTTTTTCGATAGCTGCCACAGTCTCTTCGAGTTTCCCGAATAGTTCGAGCAACTTGTCAAGCACCGCCTTCCGGAAATCCTTCGTTTTAAAGAGAAAATCGTTGGAATCCACTCCCTCGATATGGAAGGGGAGCCTTTCCTGAACCTGCGCGTTGAGGTAGGTGAGACATTACGAGTAGAAGCGTAGTCGATACACTGAAGCGGTTTTATCAGTGAACTTTATCATCTCGAAAGCGTTCATCAGTCCATTAAAGAGGAAGAGGAATTCATTCTCAGGATCGTCAGGCATCACAAACAGGAAACCCACGATTTGTTGCAGTATCCGACTTATCTGCTAGTCACGGCCAGCATCATTCTGGAGCTCCAGTAGCTGGCTGATAGATTGTTTCAGGAGTGAGTTCGATTGTGAGATAAGGTTTAAGGTGAGAGCTACCTGCGACACATGCAGGTATAGCTTGATTCGCTCAAGGGTACTCTCAATAAGGGGGATAGTGATGTAACAGTAAGCGATACACGCCTGAAGGAAACCTACTATCTTTTTACTGCGAGAACGGGTGAGCTTCCGGGCTCGAAGTGTCAATCGAATAGCTCTGCTGATCTTCAATAAGGCCAATGTTTACCAAATCCCTCGTGACTGGTGTGAGGTAACCGAAGGTGGCCCTGACCTGTCCGTAGAAGTTGAGCATGCCTTCCAAGTCATTCCTGAAGTCAACTTTTTTGAGGAATGTCAGCACTAAAGGTCCTGCGTCCGCCTGCCCCTACAAATTCTTAAGTAGTGTAAGCATTGTATTGACAACCACAGGATCCTGCAGCACTGTTTCCTCCTTTTCCAAAAACCTTCCGGTAATTTTACTGCAGATTTGCACCTTCACGGACCTTGGAAAGTAGCTGATTATTTGCAGGAATGGCTCTATTGTGAGTATTTCGCTGCTGTTCTCAGTGTTCTGCAGCAACGTCGCCAAGAACTACTCGAAGCGGCTAAAGAAGTCTTGCTCTTTGGGGTTTCGGAAGTTGCTGAACAGGGCATTGAACTTTTCCAGGATCATCGAGAAGATTTGACTTTTGGCTGGCCCCTCTACGTTTCTGAAGATGATCTCGACAAAAGGTGCGAGTAAGTCCAAGAATGTTCGTAGCTCTGCGATCTCATTCAAGTCGGTCCAAGACAGGATTATCAGTTACTTGCTTTGTGGGAAGCGAACATTGGTGAGCCGAGACAGCATCATCTTGTAGAGTGGGTATTTCTGATCACCGTATACCTTCTGGAGCATCTTCGTGAGGTCCGTGCTGCAGGTAGCCAATAGCTCATCCGAAAAGGATTTGATGAGGTTGCGAAGGATAACGGGGTGAGGGTTCTGTGGTAATGACTTCGTGAAGCGTCTGAAGTCTGATTCGTCGAGAGACTCGCCTAAACTCTCAAAGGCAGACTTAAAGAATGGTTCGAGCAGCTCGAAGAACTCATCGTGGCTGAGATCGGGTCTATTGAATTTCGTCTTGCCTTGCTTGATGTAGAAGAAGACATCATCGAGGATGTCGAGAATGAATCCTTTTTCTTTCGGGAGGACTTCATGTCCGATTCTCACAAGAAACGTGCTGAAGAATATAGACTGAGTTAACACACAAAGGTACATTGAGATATTCACCAAAGCCTCGGTTAGTACGCGCTAGTCTGGTCAACACCTGCTTGACCTTTCTGCCACCATCGAGGAAGAAGTACAGCCTGAGAAGAGTCGTTTCAATAATAGCACGAGGCATAAGTTCTCGAATCGAACCGATCTTGAGCAGCCAGTTCCTGCAGATTTCTTGGGCAGATTCTGCAATGTTGCTACCTTCCAGCTGATGTAGGGTAGTGTCGCGCAACCTCGCTTCGGTGTAGGTTGGAAAACTCAGACTTTTAATTCTCTCATAGACGAACAGCCCGAACTGCTCGACGATGTCAATGACGTATGCGAACTTCAAAGCTTGGAATTTCTAAATAGGCTTCGACTATACAGTTTTTTCCGTGTCGTGAAGTAGTTTGGTAGCTTGGATGGCAATTTGCAGGGTACCAACCTTATCCTGGTCATCCCATTTCTTCTTCAAATCGCGACGCATCTCTTCGAGGATCGCCAGATATGTCTTGATAGCAATGTGCTTCTAAGCTAACTCGGATTATTACTGCTGGGGGTTGCTCCCACTGATTGCCATATTTCTCTCGCATTTATTCCTACCTGCGCAGGCCCATGCTCCCAAAGGGGTTTGCTACAAACAGGTCAGTGCGTTCCTTACGGGTATCGTAGACGCGTATGAACTAACCTCGAATTGCTGACCACGGGCTATTGTTACCGAAAACAATCTTCTTCCCGTCCTATTTTGAAGAATCGGAGGGATGCGGCACAATCTGCGATCCTATCGTCGAAGCATTAGCTTGTGGCTGAGCTGTCGGTACTACGGGCTGGTTCTGCTGTACCGGCAGCTGCACACGTTGATGTGGCAACAACTTGGCAAGTGGATTGTTTTGTTTGCCAGTCAAGTCCACAATAATCTCTTTCTTCGCACCCTTCTTGTTAGGCTTGAGCGGGTGACCACCAACAGTAACTTTCGCAACACTCCGACGTTTTGCATAGTCACTCTCGAAATCTTTTTGCTTGAACAGCAGTCGAGTATCCATGGCCAATCACCGGATTATACAAACGAAAAAGACAACCCCAACTCCCCGCTAAAGCCCACAGCGTATTCTAACTATCATTTAAAATAAAGTCTGTTAAGAAATGAACGTCGTGCTCCTCGAACAGCAAACTATGGGTGGTTTCACGGTGGGACAGAGACCCTCGGTCCAGTGGGTTCAACCACAGCTGAAGATGGCGCAGCATAATTATCTCCAATCGCCGATCATATTCGGTACTAACCGACATTCTCGATCGAAGCAGCTCGATCACTACAGCATATTCCTCGACAAACCTGTTGGAGCTGGTAACTTCAGCGTTGTCTATCGTTCTCAGGATAATCGGACAGGTGAGGAAGTTTGCATCAAGGTTGTCGAATGCGCCAACATTGGCCAAGTGCAAAAGAACATGATGGCGAGAGAAGCGATGATTCTCAGGCAGCTTAGCCATCCAAATATCCTCCGACTCATCGATGTGCTGGATAAGGGCTCTCAGTTCTACCTGGTAACATAGTACTGCCCACAGGGAGACTTGTACCAAAAATTGGTGTCTGAAGGCCCCATGCAAGAATACATCGCTTTTCACTTGATGAAGGGTGTAGCTAATGCCCTGCTAGCTTTAAAGAAGAGCGGAATCGTGCACCGTGATCTGAAACCGGCAAACGTTTTGATGAAAGATGGTGTTCCCAAACTTGCGGATTTTGGCTTTGCCATCTACGAAAGGTACACATTAGGATTATCTTAGCCAAGTTCGCGAGGAAGCACTCGTTAATGTTGGCTCGCCAGTTTACATGGCACCGGAAGTGCTGTTTGGAAATCGATATTCCTCTGCAAGCGATATTTTTTCCTTCGGGATAATGTACTACGAACTGCTTCACATGACAACCCCATGGGAGAGCGTCACTGATTACGAGCTCAAAACCAAAATCAGCTGTAACTACCCAGTTGTGTTCCGGTAGGGACTTGGAGCGGGAGTTAAGCAACTCATTTCGGGTTGCCTACAAAAGGAGCCACGCAACCGCCCCACGATTGACCAAATTTTGGCCTGCTTTCATTGATCTGGACGCCGCAACGGCATCCGCTGTCACCATCTGTCATACTCATGGTTTAACACAAATATCAACGCCGCCTTTGTTAGTAGATCGACTGCTCGAAGGTGATCTACCGTTGTTGCTTGCGGCTACTGCTCAGCTTTTGTTTGACCGTTTCGTTGCTGTTATCGTGATGGTATGGGCTTTGACGAGCCCGAGTTTCCCTCTCCGCTTCTTCGAGTTTGTAAATGAGCTGGCGGGTATCATCAAAGTCACGCTTTTTGGGTGTATGGGATGTCTTCAAACGGACATCATTCAATTAGCGTTCTCGTTCCTTCAACTGCGTCATTAGCCGATTATTTTCTGCAGTTAGCTTTTCTATTTGGAGTGTTTTGGTCTGCAGCTGCGACTTCTATCTTGAATCCAACAGGAACTTGTTCTTGAGGTTAAGATTCTGCTCTTCAAAGTCATCCAGCTTGGTCTGAAGGTTGGATAAACGACTTGTCAGTTGCCTATTAGTCTACAGAACTTACCTATTTTGCTGCTGTTCTTACTTTATTTTCTGCTCAAGCTCCGAACAACGCACCTTCGAAGATGATACCTCCAACCTCAAAGTCTCGTTACTGCGAGAGTGCTTATCAAGCTCCAAGGACTGCTGTTCAAACTTCTGCCGCATCACCTCATAGCGCTTTTCTAGCAAGACCTGGTCGTGGCGGGAGGCCTCCAACTGGTCCTTTATCGTGGCCAGTTCCTCTTCCTTCTGGAATAAACGCTGTCCAAGAAGCTTGGCATCATCCCTTGCCTTATTCTTCTCAAGCATCTAGGCGAGAACTCTTGTGCGGAGAGCCTCTAGATCACTCCTCTATTGTAGGTTGTGCTGGCCGAGGTCAGTGCTAACTCGACTAAGCTCAAGAATCCTCATTTCCTGATGCTTGGTCAGATCCAACTGCTCAAGCAGCTTATTGTGAGTTTAGATCAGTTTTTTGCGAAGAAGAATGACCTCTTGGTCCCTGTTAGGCTCCACACAATTGTCCGAGGCATTCTCATTCGTGGGGCGGCGAAGCGGAGACTTGGACCTGGTCTTGATCATTTATAAGTTAACAGTTAGGGGTTATTATGTGGAGCGCACTCAGAAATGACTTCAGTTGTGAGTCGTTCGACAAGCCATGAATGCAGAGTGTTGAGGATGACTCAGCCGCTTAAAACTGGGTTGATCTATATAACCTGTTCAAAATCGAAGAAATCAATAAAGAATAATCTTCCTTTGCGTGGTAGAAGATGAAGCCAAATATGACTTTGGAGGTTGAGGGTGATAGTGGGGAAATTGTCCGGCTGCAGATCACCGAAAGGGAGGGTGCCAAGCGTAAAAGGAAGGTCAAGACCTGGACTTCCGATGAGGACGACCTCCTGATTAGGCTCTACGAGAAGCATCCCAAAAAGTGGTCATGCATTTCCAGCCTCATGCCTGAACGTAACGAGAATCAGTGTCTACACCGGTACCGTCGGTTGTCGCAGCTTGGTCGTCAGCGGAAGATCTGGAGTGAGGAGGAGGATGAGACCGTCAAAAAGCTGATCAAGAAGGTTGGGAAGAACTGGAAATTCCTGTCGTAAATGCTGGGCACCAAGACAGGCAAGCAGATCCGTGAACGCTACATCAATAAGCTTGACCCGAGGATCAAGAAGGAAGAGTGGTCAGAGTAAGAAGACTTACGGCTAATCCACCTCTACTCAGAGCACGGCAGCAAGTGGTCAGAAATAGCGAAGAAACTAGCAGGCAGGCCCGAAAACCGGATTAAAAACAGGTTTTATTCCTACATCAAGCGCAATTACTAAATCAAAGAAGTGGTTGTGAAGACTTTGGAAGCTGTCAAACCCTTGACCTAGCAAACCACCAACAAAGACCAAGTTCTGCAGCCGATCAGCAATAATCTGAAGGAACCACCAAAAGAGCCCCTGGCTAAAGCCTCAACATCTACTTAATCGATTCGAATTGGAAGCGAGCAGCATATCTTCCAGCGAGTGTCCTTTGTCGAACCAGCGGAAAGACCAATATACAATCACCAAGTCAATCCACTCTCCAAGATGAACCTGGAAGGAACGGAGCTGCTCATTCGGTAGTGCAAGCAGCCTAACATGAGTTCGCGGGGCATCGGTATGAGCATTACCAGCTTCACGAACTTTCCAGAAGAAGACCTTATCCACTACTTCGATTGTGGGAGGCGCAATGATTCCCTGCGTTTCCTCGATACGTTCTGACCTATTGTTTATGCCTTATGATCAATGAGTGCTTAAAAATAACAGCCGCAGAAGGCAACCAGGCAGATGCTCGAAGGCTTTCGTTCAGCCCACAGCAGACTCGTTGATAGTCAGCAGCAGCATTCACAAGGTCTTCCTGAACAACAGTACGAGTCAGTACCCTCTGTTACCAGCGAGTTGCTTATGCTGTTGACACCCACCAACAGAATGAGTTCAGGTCCATTCCAAACTCCGGAGAAGGATGAGGTGTTAGTTAGGCACCACAGTAGGGAGGAGGCATTTAACGACAAGTAAACACAGCAAGGAAATTTCGCAGGGAGAATGACTTATCCCGACCAGCATCACCGACCGTTGTTCGGAAGCAATGTGAACGCGACAAATATAAGGATGGGGAGGGTTGTACAGGCAGAGCGAGAACCAAGCATTGAGCAGGCAGTGAATGTAACCCACTTAATGGAGGTTAATCAACTTCTCAAGAGCTAAAATAGCAACTTGCAACAGAACAATTACCTACTGAGAATGCTCCTGGCAGAGAAAGAAAGACAGCTACAGGAGAGTGGACAGCTGTAACTCAAGCAAGAACTTGACGAATTGAAAGATCTTGTGCATAAGCTTCAAATTGAGAAGATGCAACAATTGATGCAGAGCCATACTAGCGAGAGCTACAGTGATGCTGATGTCAGCATTAGTCTCATGGAAAAGCATATGAAAGAGCTCAAGGAGGATTTGAATGGGCAATCTTAGCGGCTTAAAGATAAGGAGCGTTAGGCTATCATACTGCAGGAGTGTCTTAGGGAGGAAAAGAACATCAATGATAGGCTTCTGCATCGAATCAGAGACCTTGAGGATAGACAGGGCCTGAATCAGCAGTATGACAATGGTAATCAACAACCTTTCCGGGTTCATCAGGATGGCAACAATATCGTTAACCGCCAACAACAACAACAGACAGTGGTGAAGCAACCTCATCAACCCAGTCTGTTGATGATGAGGGGCAGAAGAAGCTACTCTGTTAGTAGCCACCAGTAGTCCGAGTCACAATTACCGCTTCCTTAAAAAAAACTAGGCAGATAAAAGAGCAAAATGCAACTAACCCGCAAAGACAGCGAAAGGGTGTTTGGGTACTATACAAAGGAACTGGGAAAGCTGACTGCGGAGAATGACCGACTCAATCTGGAACACGGTAGCCTAAACCAAACTATGAATGAGCTGCGGATAACCATAGTGAGGCTAGAGGAACAACGAAACGCCTATCAGAGGTAGATAGAGAGTGTAAAAAGGGAATCGGAAATGCATAGCCGAGAAGGCGAACGAAGAACACACATACTAACTGAGTAGAGCGATAGACTCAAAGCTGAAGTTCGAAGGCTATAGTCTGATGTGCGGTAGAAGACAGCTCAGTTGGACAAACGCGAGCAATCCCTAACTTACTACATCAAGCTTTCGGAGAATGCGCACCAGTCACGCGCGAGAACAGTGGAGTTAGAGTGTGCACTTCAACGGCTGAAGTTAGAAGGCGAGCAAGGACAACGGTCAAATCTGGGTGTCCCTTCCTCGAAAGAAGTTCAGGAACTTTGGAGACTGAAGAACAATAGCTATGCGGCTGTCCAGAAGCAGATGAACAACTTCCGAGAGCTGAATAAGCTGGCTCACAACAGCTGATCCTTCGCTAATATTGTTGGTTGTGTCAGTCCTTGGATGCTGTATTTAAAGATGCTTCAATGATGTGAAGCTGCCATTCATCCAGGCAAGCTTGTTCGCTTCGAGGTAGCGAAATGGTAATCATTCGACACTCGAAGCACTTGGTTTTCAATCAATGTCCCAACCTTTGGAATTGTCTCATGAATGATGACTTAAAGTAATGATTTCTGAAGCAGCCCCGCGTGCTATTGCTGTTTTGACCACCATACTGACTGATTCCATCGTTATCTTGGTGGTCGATAGTCTGTCAGATTACAACAAAAGCCACGGGGTTTCTAAAATATTTAAAATTGTCATAATGCGAAGCGAAGAAATTGTTTGGCAGGATGATGCTCCAACAGCATGAACCATTGGAGGATAGCGAATTCACGATGTTGTATTCGAAAGGTAGGTCAATGGCTTGGAATTGTAAGTTCCCTTCATGGCAGCTCACAAAAAACGGGGGATTCTCTCAAAAGGGATAAGGAACGAACAGGTCAATGCTTTTGAAGACCCTCCAACCGAATATCGGTCTGCTTCGTGAAGCAAGCAACTGCTGCTTCGAGTACTATGCTTTTCAACTTGGAAATGGGTTTTATGATGCGCGCATACAACCCTCAAGCGTCGATGGGATCGTGAACAGGCTTCGCATCCTAACTACGAGCATCCTTTACGGATAACTTTGGACGCTTTTGAACAAGCCTAGAATTCTTCGCTGTTTCGAGGATCAAGTAAAAAAAATAGAGGCATATGTGTTTCCTACTCGACGTTATTCTGGCTTCTAATGAACGAAGGGGAGCGTCGGACTTCCAATGAGCATGGCTATTGGGATGAATGACATTTTTTTCATTGCTGGGATAGTCTTTCGAAACCAATCCTGACGGCTCCCGACGAGCCTTTCCAGCTTGCACAGCCTATTAAATGTGGATGGGTTGGCTCCCCTGAGGTCTTGCATGTACTTCCTGGCGAAGATCACTTCTGTGAAGTCTAACATTTTTACAGTTGGTCGGAAATCACCAAAGCTTGTTTGGTTAGAGAAACTTTTGGAATGTCTAACCGTGCTTGTCTTGCTTCTGAGCACTGTCTTTCACTCAAGCCAAAGGGAACTCGATAATTTTGTGGACTCGCCCATGTTTCTCCTTTCCAAATCTGTAGAATTTTGGTGTTAGAGTCTATTGCCAATACTTTTGCTTTCTGTGCTGAACCGTGGGGCCTTAGCCAGTATTCTGCTTGATCTCTATCCCCGAGGAAGATCTAGCACCGGTTTCGATGAAATGAACCCTTTACACCGAAGTCCATATTGTCAATATTCAGGGGGAAATGTGCTAAACTTTAGACGATCAGGAGCTGATCTTCAAATGAAGTTCGAGAGGACTGATGGGGCCCTAATAGATCGACTCCATATTGATAGCTGCGTTCTGGTTGTGATTGTTTGGCTTAAAAAGGTAATGTCTCATTGGGTAAGTCTCTCCCATAGCTAATTTTAAGGTCTTTCAGAGACCCTAATTAGTAGAGAAAGCGAATCAACATCAGAGAGAGTCGGATAACCCCCTTAAAAGCTAATTTATCGTCTCAGAGTTTATCAAAACTCGATTAGATGACTCAAAAGTGCGTTTTCTTCGTCTTTTTCGTCTTTGCTCTGGCGAACTCTCAGCTGTCAGGCTTCATATCCGAAGCCCAGCAAATTGCTCAGCTTTGCAACTACAACTTTACCTGTATGGGGAACATGCCTACTCCCCTGGACCAGATCAGTGTCGCCAGCTCCAGCTTAACACTGAACTCATGGACTTATTATGACGATGTGCAACTATCTCTCTTCGAGTGTCCAAAAAACTACTTTCCCGACCAAACCGACTCAACCATTTGCGTGCCCAAGTGCAATATCAAGACCCCTCTGAGTCCCAGCTGCGCCCCCTGCCGGTCATGGACTACTTGCGTGGCCCCATCCATACCCCCGTGTTGCAAGAAGTGATTGTACTTCACATAAACACTTGTTTCGAATCTCTAACACTATAAGAAAAAGGGTCAATGCTCGATATTTGTCTCATAAGTTTTTTTCGGAAACGAACCGTCAAAGGAAATAGTTGCGGTTAGCTTGGCGATAGGGTGGGTTGTATCTCCTCTCGAGAATCCTTCAAACTCCAAAAGTTCAGCAGCAGGCAGATTAAGACAAACCCAGCAAGTAGTTCCCAAGCCAAATTCGTAGCAGGTGAAGCTTCTGAGGATAAGTTTACATTGCTCTCGTGACTTATCGGTAGAATCCAAAGTTCAGGAATGTGATATCGCATGTATGCCTCATACTACTATCAGGCATCTTCACTCTGGCGTATTTGCTGTTGGATTCGAGCACAATTGACATCTAGAAGTTGACCGCTCTCTGGTCCTCGGCTGAGAATCCGTGCCAGTTCATTTCATCAACAGACCAATGTCTCAATGGAAATATTTTCTTAGTAATAAATTCTCGTCAACCATACACATTGGTCATGGCTTCCATCCAGGTAATTCGATGGTACTGTTGACGCTCTTGGGTTTATTGCAGCGCTCGAGTTTCTCGAAGTCGTCCATATTCTTGGGGAGGCTGACACAGATCAACATCTCAGCCAGTTTTCCATTTTTCTGAATTGGTTGATGAAGTTACCACATTGAAGTTCACCTGGTTGGGTTGGAGGCCCAAGGCAGCTGCCAGCTCACCGCTATTCTCGTAGGTTCCCTTGGCAAGTTTGAACTTCGAAGTTATCTGTCTGTAAAGATCAAGGGCGCCGTTGAAGTATTTAACTTGGACTTTGTCAGCAAAGGGTTGCGAAATCTTAAGTCCCTTGTTCACCTTGTCGTTCAGAAGCTTTAGATAGCAAGTCCCATGTTTACCCCATTCGTAGGCCCAGAAATTATTATTAGTCAAATCAGGCCAGACAGTATTGAGACGCCCGATAGTTGCTTGGCCCAAGACACCGAGGTTGAAGGGGAAGTTGGGACTGCATGTGGGATCAGGTCCTTTAGAAATAACCCCAATGAAGCTCTTCTACGGACTGTTGGGCCAGAGTCCATGAATGGTAAATGAGTGTCTGAATTAGCTGAGTACCCTACCCGTTCCACTTGGACATCCAGGTGGAGTCGCAGCTTTTAATACCGCAGAAGCTTCCAGGCCAAGTGAGCGTGATAGTCTGCTGGGTATACTGAAAGACCTTATTGGGGTCAGTAGCTTGGTGAACCAAACGACATAGCGCAGTGACTGAGAGGAGCCCGATAAAAGCAAAGATTGTGAATATTTTCATGTTGTTTAAATATCATTAGAATACCAATAGATTGATATGCAGATTGAGCATAGCTGCTGTTCTCGAAGGTATTGTTCGAGATCAACTGGTTCAGAAGCGGTAAAATTTATTCTGCGAAAGAAGGTGCTCCCGACCACTTCTCTAGTCGGTCATGTTTTACTCAACGCGGTTGGGAGCTCAGCCTAAATGTGCTATAATTCATGACGTTCTGCATCCCACGCATCGACTTCATCGACTCGGCAGGCGAGAAATATACAACCCTCTCTTTGATTGTGGTAATAGGGGTCATTGCTGTGGTCGTACTCTTGAACTTGTTTGCCCTATGCAAGAAAAGCTTCTCCTATCGGCGAGACGGGATCAACGAGACCATCGAATTCAATGTCATCAGTTTCGCCACTCTGATTGGTATGGGTATGGGTTATTCAGCCATCCTGCTTGCCCGTGCGAGCCAGATCTGGCAATACGACTATTCGCAGGATCACAAGGATGCCTCGATTGCACACATCCAAAACTTCACAGATCTGTTGGTCGAAATATCGGTGATCTTTGTCAACGACATCTACCTGTACGGTTCGATAGTGTGGCTGAGGATGATCTACGATGCAGAAAAGAAGCCAAAGTTTCAGCGTCTCAAGAAGATCATCAAGATCACTGGTGTGTACATCATGAACCCTGTGATGCTGTGTTCGCTGTTAGCACTACACGTCTACCTTGAAGACTATCTGACACCCACAATAGTCATCGTTGTCTGCGGTTCTGTGTTCGTGGAGGCACTCTTTCTGTACTGCTGCATCAAACTCTTCAAGTATTGGGGATCCTTCGAACTTCCCGAGAACCGCTGCGTGAACAACGTAAGGAGGCAGCAATAACGTAGTTTAGGTGCTGGCTCTACGTGATTGTGGTGACAAGTCTGCTCCGAATGCTGCTGTTCGTGGTTGAGCTAATCGCAAGAATCATCAGCGGCAGCAGTGACAGCAAGTGTGAATAGTTCAAACCACTGGCCGGGTCACTGGTGATGCTGGCCTACACATTAGTGATGGAGGTGATTCCCATCGCAGTCTTACTTTTGCTGTTCAAGTTTAAGTTCAATGCAAGACGGCTCGGTACTATTAGGCAGTTACTCAGACGACCACAGCATGAATATGATGCTACACACGCAAAGCGAAATCGCCTGATTCGGTGGTTGTGGTTTTCTATTTATATGTCAACTTTGATTCAATGTTGATGGCTGGACCCTGGGGAAGAAGGTGAGTAATCTTGAATTGGGTTCACACTTCAATGCGCTTCGGAGGTCTCTTGGCGGTTGTGTGATTAGCGAAACAACGATTTTTAGAGGTATATCTGAACAGGATAGTGAAGAACAAACCACACTTAATTATTAATAAATACTGATCAGACATCAACAACGGGATTTATAACGCCATCAACAATCATTGATAATCGATAATCAGGATCAGGCTCATGACTTCGGGCTGGTACATAATCTCCCTACTTGTGCTCTTTGCGGTGGCTCAGGATACTTAGACGCCTCCATAGACTGAGCTACTCAGCGTTGCTCAACGCTGGGGTTACGGGCTCGCGACTGGCCTCGGACTATCTCTCATTGGGTTCGTGGCTGCGTTTGTACTTGTACTCATTGGCACCAACATCAAGTCGGAGAACTTCAAGAGCGTTGTCAGAGTGCTATTTGCACTTGCTTGCGGAACTCTTTTGGGGGACTCCATGATCCACATCATGGGAGAAGCATACTCTTCGGAAGGCATCGATCCACTCATAGTTTCGGGGGTCTTCATCGCGGCTATCTTGATCTTCATGTGGTTTGAGAAGGTCATGGAGGCATGCGGGGTCACACATAGCCATTGGATCGAAGGGGAGCATGACCACGGACATGATCACGCTCATGAGCACAAAAAGGACTCGTGCTCTGTGAAAAACGAGTAACCCTCTAAGGAAGATATCGCTGACGCCAAGAATCGCTCAAAAGTACATGACAAATGTCAAGTTGAAGCCTTTGACAATGACCTAAATCTTAACGACAGTGCTGCCCCACAACAAACCGTGGCTGATACTCCCTCCCCAAAGAAACTTGAAGCAACTGCCGACGGCTCGACAGAAAAAGGATGCCTTGAAAATTGGAAAGGAAAAGGTTCTGCGGGTTACATGAACCTCGTTGGCTCTTTAATCCATAATTTTATGGATGGCCTAACGATCGGTCTGGGATTTGCTACTGGCGATAAGTATGTGTATATCCCAATAGTAATCGCCGTATTCGCTCATGAGATTCCTCGGGAGTTGGGAGATGTTGCCATTCTGCTCGAAAGCAAATTCAACAACAAGCAGACAATAATTTCCAACGGAGTGATAAACCTGATATCAATTATAGGTGCCATCATAGGGCTCGCCGTCGTTGGAACCTCTGAGGAAGTTCAAACGTACATCATGGTATTCGTTGCCGGGAACTTCATGTACATCGCTGCGGATATCTGGCGCCATCTTTTCAAGGCTAAGTGGTTGGGCAACCTCATGCAACAGATATTCTTCGCAATTGGCGTCGGGGCCATGTTCGGCATTAAGTTTCTTGAAGATGCCCCACTCGTTGCTTGATCGATTCATCATTGACATTATTTGGCTGGCAGTTCTGAGCTTACGGTTCTTGTATGAAGGGACAGCAGGCCCATTTACCATTACTCCTGGTAGATGGTCTAATGCATACATATTAATGTTTCCGAAACCTCCACCACAACTACCCAAGCTTAGCCATCAACAACAATCCAGGCCCGTCGCTCTAAGATAATCGACTCCTGCAGTAGATACTAGCTCACTCGAACGGCTATTCGAGGCAATGCTGTCTCGGTTCGAAGATAGGTTTGACCGTCTCGCCAGCATAATGGAAACTGGGTTGTAAACTCTTACAAGCACCCAAACACGAGCCCTCAAGAAGTTTCAGAAGATAGGCAACTCAATGGACCAGATGGTAAAGCTCATGAGCAATCAAGCAGGCGCCAACAATATCTCGCCTGTAAAGGAAAAAGACTCTGAGACCAGCGAACTTGACGTCGAAAGAATGCACTAACCCCCAAACAAGCGCCGGGAATAAACATCAGACTGCACAACTGAAAACCCCCGTTCCGTCGGAGCTGACAATCAGTCTAAAACCAGATAAAAAGCACAAGTGAGAGGAAAGGTCACTCTGCGGAGAGAAACCAAGCCGGCTACTAACGAGACCTTGATAGCGAAGGTGTAGGAAGATGGGGAGTAAAGTGAGATGCTTTAATCGCCCAAGTTAGTGCAGCAACTGCAATCAAGTTTAGTGCTGCAGCAGCATTCCCAGCCGACCATCAGGCAACCAAAATCTCAAGGCACCATTGAACAGGAAGCGGCTTTAACGTATCAAATGCCCACACAACTTCCTCCCTAGCTTGCACATTTGGGTGAATTTCGGGATAAGGTGCTGATTGTGCAACTGGGTAAACCTGTCGAGGGGATTTCAATCAACGGTGCTGAAGATTTAGAACAGATGCGTGAATACCTCTCCAAGTGGGTCGGCAAGGTAATTGACCACATCACCAAAGAAGCATTCCACGGCTACTTCACGAACAAAATGAACGAGCTGGAAACGAGGGTTTTCGTGTGCAACAACATCATCCTGAACTTCCATGAGATGCTATCGTACCTGCGTTCACACTATCACCAGCTTTGGCAGCAGTATCGCGAGGAGATCATCCATCATTTTCAGGACAGTGTCATTCAAGCACTCACCTACTACCTCATCAAGTACCCGCAGAAGAATAAGATATTCCTCAGTGAGGAGCTCAAGGCCATAGTTACTGAAGTCAACGACTCGAACCTTCCGGAGTACAACATGCTCAAGAAATTTGGTGTGCCATTCAACCCAATCCAAATCACCAAAAAAGAAAACAAGGTAAAGGAAGTGAAGGAAGGCAATAATGACGTGCCTGCCCCGCCAGAGATCCTTCTGAAAGAAACCGACTATGACTATGGCAAGAAGATCAAGAAGCTGCTGAACGTGGTGATCCAGGAATCCAATAGTTTCTACTACGAATTTAAGGAGCTGATGACCGACGTTCTGAGCATCACAGTGGAGAATGGTACGACGAAGTAGCCTCTTCCTGACCAGAAGATCTGCATGAAATTCAAAGAGGACATGTCGCTCTACTCTGAGGAATAAATCAATCATCCAGGCGTCCCAATCAAAAGTCCTGAGGTGCTGCGGGTGCTCATCAAGTGGATCGAGGAGTTGGATGCAGTAGTGGCCAACCCGAAGCAAAATCTGCTAGAGAAGGAGCAGAAGCGGCTTTTTAATATGAACCTCTTGGAAGCACACATGCGAACGCAGTACTACAAGGAGCTGGTCGCCGTCATCAACGGGAATAGGGACAAGCATTTCAATAACAATAGCTCGGATAAGAGCATATTGGACTCAGCCTACAAAGGACTTTCCGACTATATTCGGGAACGCAAGAAACAGTTCGGATACCTTCCCGACAGCATCGTCAAAAGCGGTATGACTGTGAACCTACTGTCGACACTCACCTACGACATTGCGGTACTCTACCTCAAACGGCAAATTTCTTTTCTGTACCAGATGCACCACCTGGTGTACGATAAGTTGGTGCAAGGCGGGGTTAATCGCTTCATCAAGCCAGACGATGAGCTTATTACCTTCAGCGTGTCTGACCTGCTTCGAGCCAAGTGTTCGGGAACAATCGAACAGATTCGGCAAGTTATCAATAACATCCAGCAGAAGGAAGGTGTTAAGATAGTCAAGATCCGCAACAGGTTGGCAACTGGCAACAGGGACTTCCTGATCAACTTTATGTTTGGTGAGTGCAAGCTAGTCTGTGAGGTGCAGGTTGGACTCAAAGACAACTCAGATAACAAGGGCAGCTACCTCGACCACTTCAACCACTTCCTGTATGAGCTTCGACGATCCAAGTTTGGCCCGCTTTGCGAGTCCGCGTTGATAATAGCCAATCAAGTAGACATCGGAGCGTACTTCAAATAGCAAACACAACCACTCAGAAGAACAACAAAGCGGGTCGAATTTAACCCCGTTTTGACTAAGGATCTGGAGTTTAAAATCGAGGGCTTCGAGCCTCAAGAACCCTAGTTCACGTTCCTGTGCAATAACTGCCTCGAAATAACTAATTCCCGACTGCTCAGTCCATGGAAGAGGCTTTAAGAGGACGAGTTCGTGTGCGGCATGTGCATTTACCAGTCACTGGATCGACAGAAACGAGCAATTTATACCCTGGGAGCTGAAATAGGCCCTTTCTTTGAGGAGGTTGAGTGGGAGCAGGAAAAGGAGCATCGTTCAGAATATATAATTGTAGTCACCAACGAGGAGTTAAGGAGTTTGAATGTTTATAGTAGCTACCGGCCAAGCGATCACTCCCTCTAAGCCATTCGCAATGCCGATCCTGCCACGAAAAAGGCTCTGTAGAACACAGAGTTCAACGAGTACTATTACATGTGCTTTGGGAAGCTCAGTGACTTTTACGGTGAGGATCTCATTAAGCATCGCCTAGTGTTCAGGCTGAAACCATAATTGCTGACCCTTGTGCTGAAGTTTAGCATGAACGTTCCAAGAGCTATGATTAACGATCCAGCTTTTAACAGGACTCTCACAGAGTGTTTAGTGGACTGCCCCGAGAACAAGCAAAAGTTACCGTACCCTAACGACCAACTCTATGCAGTAGGCTGGACCTTGAGTGACGATCTAAGCGAACCCCCAGAGCGATTTGAAACTGTGAGATGCGCAGTAGATCTCTAACAAAAATCTATTCTAATATTAGACAACGACCGTGAGACCAGCGATATCGGCGCCGCTTAAGTGGAATTCCTGAACAAGAAGGTGGATAGTACGATAGACCGGAAGTGGCTGTTATAATGGGACTACAGCAAGCGATAGTTTGATGATGAGACCTTCAATGGGCTGCCTGACGACAACTCGGTGTAGACTATCTGTGTCGACCAAAACAATTTCACTCGCATCGACTTCCTACGCTCAAAGTCTCTACAGAAGCTGTCGATGAACCTGAATAAGATAAAGGAGCTGAAAGTGAAGGACAATTACCCCAACCTGATGGAACTCAACCTAATCAAGAATAGCATTGAGGTGCTTGACCTGACTGGAATAGATCTCCCACATCTTTGGTCTCTGGAAGTGAGTAACAACCGCATCCGCAAAATCGTAACGAGAAGGGAGAAGTACGGCAGCACAGAAGCAATACTTAACTCCTTGACACACTTGGTGATGCGTACTACCCTTGCTTACTGTAGGCTTCAACAACCTCGAGAAGTGGGATATCATTCCGACAGACTTTCCGAAGCTTGTGAGTCTTGCATTGAGTACATACGTGCATTATGTAGGCTGGAATAAACCTCTAACTGAGCTGGATATGACGGGCTTCGACCAGCTCTGTGAGTTGCGTGCATGTACAGTTGATCTCCTACTAAGCCTACACCTCCATCACGAAGCTCACTTTGCAAGGGCTGTACAATGACCTCGAGGAAATACTGGCGGCGTTCACTCCCATGGAGCACGTCGATCTGAGCAACGCAGAAACACCCAACCTCCGAGAAATTAATATGAGCTACTCCAAGCTCCGTAGCTTTAAATTACCCATGGTCACGACCAATCTCGTTGAACTACGGCTAAGTATATTGTGCTCTAACTCAGGCTGCAACTTCCTCGAGGAGTTCAAACTTACCAAGACCGAACCAGGAAACCCCCGAGTATGCAGATAATTTGAATGTTTGAGTAAGGTCGAATTATGTACAAACACTCTAAGATAGACTGGAACAAGCTCAAAAAGATCGACATCTCCAGGCTACCGACGTCACATAGTCTTTACAGCCTAAACATCAGCCGCAACGGAAAGCCAGCAATAATCTTCCCCGCAGAACCGTTTACCCTTTCAGGGGTACCAATCAAGCGTGACGAGGATTTCAGCAAGGATGACGATTTCAGAATGTGGAGGATGTTCACCGCTAGACCTGAGTTCATGGTGAGATTCCGTTAATGGGTCAGGGATAATTCATATGAAGAACCTGAATATGCCGTCTCGCTCATCGATAGCATCTACTATATGGTGGATGATACTTACAAGAGCAACTGCCAACTGTCTGAACAAGAAATAGCCAAGAATCGAGAGATGGCTGACTTCATCCTGAATTATTTCGAGATGACAATCAACAACGATGGGATTATCGAGCGACAGGATAGGATCGAGGAGTGGGAAGAGTTATTTACTCGATAATAGCAATAGATTCTCATCTACCGGAAAAAGGCGAAGAAACAGAAGGAAGAGCAACCCGAACAGCTATACGATTACGATGAGATGGCCATCGCGAGGGACTACGTTCCCAACTAAACACACGCAGAGATGTTTGATGATGTCGGAGGAGCAGTGGCTGCAGGTCCCTTAGGCCCACCTGCTTTTGATACCTCTGCTTTTGAAGGGGCTCAGCCAGATTTCGAAGTGGAATAGCCAGCGAATAAACTTCAAATATAGTAGGTCTAGCAAGAAGTAAGCGATGATGACGAGCTGGAGCTTGCAGTCGAGACAATGGAAGTTCCAACCGGCACTGAATGTGCAACCTGCCACAGTTAGCTAATCCTCCCATACTACTACTACATCGTAACCAAGGTGCATCGATGCTGCAAATGTGCGGAATAACAGAACCCCGAATCGTAGTAAAAGTTGAAACGTTATGCTGTGAACGAAAATGCTATTCTGTTGTTCCAGTCCGGCAAGGCTGTGGATGTGAAACGCTGCGGTACTAACATCCAGCCCAAGGACGAGTAAGAATGTAAGTCCGCCAACTTCATCTGCAACGGCTGTGGTGGTTACCCCAATAACTAGGCAAGATACATTTGTATGGGATGCCGACGAGAGCCAAACAACGGCGACCTTGTAGATTTCTGCTATGAGTGTGCCAAAAAGTTAAGAACTGAATCAATTGAAACAGCCGATATCATGGATCGCTGCGAGAGGGATGGCCACCAACTTCAGCATTGTCTATTACGGGTACTGTGGGGCCCGCGGGGGTACTACACCTTCTGATCGTTGCAACATATTATCTTCGTTCATCACCAGAAATTCTCATCATCAGATTCGCGTTCCGAGCCATACCATCGACTTTTGTAGTGTGGCTCAATTCGCAGTTGCCCTCCCATCAATTTAGATAGTAATTCTATTGTATCGCTCAACTATTGTTCACAGTTTCGGATCTTGAGCTGCTTGAGATGAGGGGCAGAACGGATGAGATAGGTTGCTTGACTTGGCAGGATTCCAGTCCAGTCTGAATATGAAATAATTTGTACGTTGGTCTAGGTAGGTAAGTTTGTGGAATCGAGTTCCCAACAGCCTTATAAGCTCCCAAGATATGAAGTCTTCCCCCGGTTCGATCATGCTCTTACCAAATAATAGTCTCTCGAGGTTAGGCATACCTTCTAGCATCAATAATGTGGCCCCACGAGGCGCACCATTACATTGTCCTACATTACCATTTTCTCACTCAAGTTTAGATGCTTGATTTGAGGCAGATGACGAGCGAGTTCCCCGATCCCGAGCAATTTTTCTTCTCCGCCCCAATCCTCCTCACCGATGTTGTTTGAGGCTAGTGACAGATGTGTGAGATTATGAAATTGTGTGCTGACGCTGCGAATGCCTTTGTTGGTCACTTGATTCTTCTAGAGATTGAGCCTCCTTAATTGACTCGTTGGAGGGAGCAATGCAAATAGTTCTTCGTCTCCGATGCTGCATTCAACTACGCTTAGCCATGATTTACTTAAGTGCAGCGTGGATAGCAAGGGAAGTGCTCCAAGACAAGCTGCGATTTCTGTGCATATTGTTACGTCGGCTGGCTTAATTGTATTGTTACTGATGAGAAAATGAGTGAGCCGTTGAAACCTTTGAATGAGGGAGCGCTGATCTCCCACTTAGATGGCCCCTGATGCTAAGAATAGGCATAGCATATACTGAATTCGACTTTCGAAATATTGGGAAGGTTAGGCAGCAGAAATCGGCCTTTTGCTTCATTCCACAAGTAGCTATCTGTATGAAGCATCATATCTACCACGGATGAACTCAGTTGCTTCTGCCAGTGGTAGTTCCAGTTTCTGCAGCTTTGGGAATTTATCGATTATCTCGGTGAGCAACTACACGTCCTTATGGCTGTTGATTGGGCAGTTGGCTGATTCAACCTACGCCTTACTTATGGACAAATGCCGAAGCTACTTCAACGTGTACACCCACTCTATCTTTTCATATGCCACGTTCGTAGAGTCTAAGACTCAGTGCAGATTGATACCCAATGCAAGTGTTTGTAGCTTCGTTGCCTTTATGAGAGGTGATAGTGATTATCCAGTCAACTCGCACTTGACTGCCCTAAACTCGAGGAGTGTCGTCCGTGCGATCACTGCCACGACGCTCTGCCATGTTGCTGATTAGCAGTTCGATAGTGATAGTGCTACTATGGACTGCCCTAATCCATTGAAGTCCTCGGGTTTGAGTTTCCGCTATCGCAGCGAAACGCGACCAAACTTGACTTCTATTTTCAATGGATTCATTGAATAAGACATCGGATTGAATGGGAGCGAGAGGCAAGTATCATTTAATGCGGATTTTTATCGGACCCTTCCAAGCGAGATACAGGTAGTAGTCGATATTGTCTCCCAGCAACAACACCTCCTTCCGTGCTGAGTCGTTACGGCTGATGCATAGACGTCGCTAACTGTCCTCGATGACAAACTTTACAGCAGGCTGGGTCAGTGTTGCTTTACGGTAGTTCCCGAGTTCCTTCGGTCCAAGCTCATATTCACTTTTTCCATTGAGATAGATGCAACCAGTGAACCTTTCCTTTTCAAGGGACTTGCAGCTGCCGTAGGACTTCTTACCAGTGGTCACTCCTAACGCAAAGTAAGTGGTGGTGATCTGATTGAAGCCTTCCACTTAAATTTAGCACTTAATCAATGGGTCCTTGGATGTGACACTGCACCAGCTTGAATCGTTGGAGGTGATGAGATTGCTTGTGTGGAGAATTGAAGTGGAGGTGTTCTTGGAGATGTTATGACTAAGTAGTTCATCGAGGTAATCCAGCATCGACCGGTTCATACTATCCTCGATTTTACGGAAGGCTGAAAGCAATTCATTCTGTGCCTCGCCGAACTCAAACTAGTAGGGGATGTGGCTGTACGTGAAGTCGAGATCGATGTTCTTTTCCAACCTAATAGCCAGCTTCTTGATGACGAGCTCAATTTATCTGCGCAGTCTCGCCGATACCCCATCCAGCTGGGTCTTCAGTTCTACTTCCAATCGCAACACCAAATCGTTGAGTTTATCGATCTCTTTGTAGAGTTATTTGCCGCTTTGCTCGATCATCCGTTTGTTCTCAATGCGTTGGTTAACCAGACTGAGGCTCTTCTCCAGACTCTTCATATCGCCAGTATTAAATATTATCGTGATGTTTAGGAGGCTGTTGAGGAGACTGCCTATGCGTAACATCCTGCTGCTGACCTCGATGGTTGCGGCATATGAAGTTGGTCACAAGCAGCGTTGTTTCTGGCCGTTCAGCGATCCCAAACCAGTGTCAGCCAAAAATCGCATCAAAGGACGAATGCAATCG
>ERZ724508.633-NODE-633-length-23889-cov-6.082865_pt1 | contig 23889 bp, 32 predicted proteins | sample MGYA00376041_ERZ724508 | MGnify/ENA primary metagenome ERZ724508 (study PRJEB28724, sample SAMN07190887) | wastewater metagenome | isolation source: effluent of sewage treatment plant in Hong Hong | place: USA: Christiansburg, Virginia | collected 2016-03-01 ...
GAGCCAGCCTGTTCTACAACGGACTTTAGTTCATTAAGGACTTTCAACGGGTGCTGCTGCCCTATCCGATAGCAATCGGCTTCCAAAATATCTGCAGCTTACTGTGTGCCTCATCCTTCAAGGCAGTCGTGCTTGCAGTGGTTGCGCTAATCAGCAGAAGAAAGCTGGCAGTCATAGTCTTCATCACCTTCTTCATCATCAATGTGTACCTGAACAGCCTATCTAAACTACTCTTCAGTGATCCACGGCCGTTCTGGTTTTCAACTGACATCCTACAGCTTGAGTGGAAGTGTCCTGGACAGTTCGGTAATCCCAGTGGACATTCGCGGTCGGCTGCATTATTTTATTATCTAATCATCAACGACTTTATTGCTAAGTACGGGCGGCCTGGCTGTGGTTGGTGGGCGGTAATTGTATGTGTTTGGGTTCTCGTACCATTGTCAAGACTGGCATTGGGTGCGCACAGCAGCAATCAGGTACTTTTCGGCATGCTACTCGGGCTCGCTTGGCTTGTATTCTATCGGTTCGGTCTACAATAGATGATCTACAGATGCTACAACTGTCTCATCAGAAGAAAGGAAAACTGGCAGCTGGGAGCCATATTGGCAGTCTACTTCGCCGTCGCAATCGTCCCTGTGTTTGCTTATCAACTGTAGCTTCATCACTTAACACCGGAGCGGTTCATTGACAACATGTTGGTCGGGTGCCCACATACCAAAGCGAATACAGCGCTCAAGGTACTCAACGGCACTTTCACCACCTGTGGAATTGCTGGGTTTGTGTTCGGGCTGCTAATTGGAGTGTTGTTAGTGAATAGGCGTGCTACTAGCTACCACTTGTACCTCATGGGAAGGTGGAGGCATGCTGGAAACAGCTGGTTGACAGTTCTGTTCCGAATAGCTGTGGAGCTGCTACCGGCAATGCTCGTAGCATGCTTCTTTGGGGTGCTCCTGCCAAGGTTCTTCGTGAACGTGTACCTTAAGTACCTGCTTGTACATTTTTCCTCCTTTAGCTTCGGTCTTCTAGTCGTGCTTGTTCCTTCTTGGTTCCTTGCCGACTGCGGATTGATCGAACTCGAACCTTTGCCCAACCAACCTAAGCGTGATAAGTGATGCGCTATCATTTTCATTGATTCCTATATCACTGCAATCGTTCTCTTCACACATTTTACAGATAATTAAGTGCAGGCGAATGAGATGACATTAGCTGAGGAGGGCCTTGACCACGTACCCGCTATTCGAAAATGTAAGGAGACGTTGACGATCCCGCAACCGAAGCAAATCGCGTTTGAACGACCTTTGTAGACATCCCACAATGCACACCTCCACCTATTGGGTTATACCAGGTATGCACACACTCACAATCACAACGCGTCTTCCAGTGCGTGGTGCTTAATAGTGAAATCTGTCTTTCTACGAATTTGCCAGCTCTTCTCAAAGTCGAAGTACATGTATGTGCCTTTCTCGAACTCGGGTGTCTCTTGCGTGGGTGGATCGTAGCGTCGGAACCACGTGTTGTACCTGGTGTGGTAGCGCCAGTTGCGTGCCTTGAGTTCCTTCGCGGCGAAGTATTGTTCCATCGTTCCCTTTTGGCTGTAGAAGATAAAGAACAGCGTGTCGATGTTCACTTTGCTGATAACGCTGAGATCAACCATACGGTAGTCCGGTAGCAAGGCCTTCCGTTACAACCGCTACTTCGTTTAGTTGGAGGGCCGGTAGTCATTCCACTTGGGTAGATGTTCGAACGAAAGTTGCATGAGCTGATTGAAGGTGCGACGAGGCACTCCATCCTCCTTCTCCTGCTGCTTGGGTACTGCTGTTTGCGACTTCACAGGCGATGATTCCATCTTGGGCTCTTTGAGACTAGCTAATAAAAACATATTCTGGTAGAGCTGCTCAGTTTACTACTGGAAGATGGTGTCGCCAATGCTCGTGAAAATATCGTCGAGGTAATTTTGATAGAGTTTGTCGAAGCTCTCCACAGAGAATATGCAACCGGCCTCCAACAGCTCGCGAAGCTTCTCCAGTCTCGTAATTTGGTTGCGTAGGAACTCGATGTTTTTCTCTGTCTTGTCGTTGTTGGGTTTCTTCTTTTTCTACTTCTCCTTGTCCTTGGCCTACATTCACCACGCAACTTACGTTTTTGATGAGGCCTTGAATCTTTTCGTTGATGTCCTTGACGGTTTTCTTGAGCCTGAGAACACCAGCAAGTACTTTTCGATGAAGCTGCTGCGCTTGTCGGGACGGTTCATCCCCTTCCTTTGTTCCAGGAGGTACTTCGACATCTCCTCTTTCTACAATCAGCCGGTAAGTACCTCCAGAGCCAACCGCTTGTACCGCTCCACCTGCGAATTCTGGCCAAGGTTGGTAAGTATCTGCCGCACCTTCTTAAACTCTCTAGTCATTTAGGTTTCCACCGCCTTTTGGTTTTCTGCCTTGTCGAATCGAGATATGATCTCATCGATGTTGCGGTGAATCTGGATGGTCACAAGCTGTACGTCTTCGATTTCTTTTGGTAGCGGTTCGCTGTTCATCGATTGGACTTGCAGAATCTTTGTAAATGTTTATAGTTCGGGAGGGCATCCAGTTACTCTTTGACAAATCAATGAGGCAGTACCCACCTGCGTCCAAACTTGTATAATAATTTGATGAGCTTCGGGATCTACAAGTACGAGCACGAAACTTTGTAAGTTCAAACAGTTACATTTAGCGGACCATGCATGATGCTACTTTACGACCCCGAGTGCTAGTAGGACAAGCAAGAGTATCGCTCCAATATCCAGCAACTCAAACCTCAGTATCAGGTCCAACAGGAAAGAAAGAGTAATGCTGTGAGCTCGCGTAAAAAATCAGAGTCAAAGGGCAAGGAGACCAAACAGCCCAGACTACCATCAGTAGAATTCAGAGATGGCCAGTTCATCAAAGGAACTTCAGTGGTTGGCTCACCCTCCAACTATGGTAATTAGTTGCTGTAATGTTTAGTGCGTTCCATCCCGAAGTTACCCAACAGCCACCACCATCCACCACACCCACAATACCACTCCTCGCTAAGCCGAAGCAAATTCTTTTCGGAAAAGCAACCGCACTGACTCTACACTATATTCTATGGCTATCAGCGCAATCATTGGCAGGTCACTGTAGCTTTGATTCCGACAGAATGACGTCGCGGGGCTGTGAGTACACGATGGTCATCGGTGAGCCTGGCACATGAATTTCGATTTTATTCCTGAAAGTCTTATCGTAGAGGTGGATGGCATCCATAATAACCTTCATGGCAGCTTCTTTGTTGCCGTATTTCTTTTCCACTTGCACGGACTTGCCCTCCAGCTTCTTATAGTCTTCGAAGAATTGAGTGACCTCATTGAGCAGGTGCTTAGGCATATCGCTGATGTCGTTGATCTCGTTTACGGAAGGATCTTTGTTGGCGACAGCAATGATCTTGTCATCGCTTTCTCCCTGATCAAACATGGTCATGACTCCCACCACTTTTGCTTCAACAAGTGAGAGTGGTTCAATTTCAACTCCGCAGAGTACGAGGATATCGAGTGGGTCGTTGTCCTCACAGTATGTCTGTGGGATGAATCCATAGTTGGAAGGGTAGTGAACTGCACCGTAGAGCACCCGATCAAGTTTGAGCAGGCCGGACTGCTTATCCAGCTCGTACTTGCCCTTGCTGCCCTTCTTGATTTCGATGACTGCGTTGATTATCGATGGTGCGTGAGTACCGTACGTGACGTTGTGCCAGGGGTTTTGAGTAAAGTAAGAAACAGGAGAACTCATGTTTTAATGATTAATCGAATCTTAAGATGCGCTGCTTATAACGAGGAACACGTTCACTTAGTCTGCGGAAGGGTGTTACCGCTGTCAATGCGGATGGAATCAAAGAACTCGCTGACCTCCTTCGACTGCTTACTGGTTCTGAGAATGAGATAGTCCGTACTTTATGAGGTCGGCAACTGTGATGTTGTTGCTGTTGATGAACCGACTGGCCACGTATGCTGCGAGCTCATTGGTATCGATTTCGCTGGTGATGCCGAATACTTTGTAAGCTGCGCTGATGCAACAGTATAGGAGAAATTCCACGTCGACAGCAGACAGCACATCCACCTCGTTGAAGTCGAAGATGTCGAACAAGACTGTATTACGGTTGATGTACATCTGACCTTGTCGTCGAACTTTGTGTCGGAGAATACGCTGATTCCTGAGAACAGTTCCAGAGAGTCTATGAGCCCATTGTTGTCAGTATCCCAGATCACGAAGGCTGACTCACCGACCCCAAAGATATGCTCGAACTCTGAGAGGTCGATTGAAAAGTTGTCGCAGACCGACTTGAAGGAGGCATGGAAGTCTCGTAGCTTGGCAAGTTTTACTGTATGTTTGGCAGGACTGTACCGTTGAGCAGCAGACTGGAGTTACGGCGGAAAGCGTTGGTTTTGATCGTGCTTATAGCGGTTCCCATCGAATTCTCTGGAAGTATATGGAGCAATATCAGAAAAAGATCGGTCGACTCTCCTGGAAAATCGTCGTGGGCGGTTAAATGGAATCGAAGAAGGTTTGGTATCGCTTTCTGGAACGGCTGGCGGTTGGCGTGAGTTTGGAATTGGAGAGTCTCAGCTATTTGTCAGCTTATCGGGAAGAACGGCTGTTACCTTAACGAGTCTGAGCCTTGCTCCTCGCGAGTGACCTTCTGGAAATGTTGATTTGTTTGATTCCAGCCTCATCAAACACAATTTCCTTCAGATCGCTACAAGGAACCTGTTTTTCAAGAAGAGATTTCATGAGTTCAAGTTTAGCGATGACATCTCTCACGATATGTTTGGCTGCCTTGGTCTCCTCCAGTTTGATGATTTAGCAGAAGGACACCTTCGACTCCATCATTTATTTTACGATATTGATGGCTTGCTCCAGTTCAGTTAGCTTATTGCGCACCTATGAAAGCTGCTCATGACTTCTCACGACAATCGTCTATTGGTTGCGGGTGCGACCTGTGCCTGATGGAACTGGTGAATCTCCGCCACCTGACACCGCTTGCTCCGGCTGTTAGGGTACATCTCGGATAACCAAACTGTTGAGCCTGCTGCGAGTGCGTATTCTTACTCGGTTGCTTGACTATGGACTTTGGGCACGTTGTTGCTCATCTGCTGCGACTGACTGCTCTTTCTCCAGTACGCTGGCTCTACTTTCTTCAATGGATCTCTGCATTTCGATTTGCTGAATAATTCTCTCTTCCTTTTCTTCTGAGAGCTGTTTATGGATTCCATTTATCTTCTATCTAATTTCCTTGAGCTCCGTTATAATTTATGAATTCTCCGATGACCACTGTTCCCTCAGCCTCTCAATAGCCGAATCCACTATCTCGTTCCTTTCTTAACTTTTCTGGGATTCCTTTCGGAACGACTCCTCCACCATCGTGGTTTTAAGTACAACGCTTGAAACCTCCTTTCCGAATTTCTTCAAAGACGTGCCAACTGTCGCAGTCATCTCGTCAATAGATTTGTCAAACTTCATCAGCTTGGCTTCGTACTCTTATCGTTTTCTCCGATCAGCTTCGTTGAGTCGCTTCTCAAACTCCAAAAACCTTTTATGCTATTCAAGCTTCTTGCTTTTAATTTGTTCTTCAAAGGCTAGCCTGTTGGTTTCGATGAGTGCCGCCAGCTCCGTTTGCTTACTTGCGACTTGAGTGAGTTGCTACGTTAGAGTCTTCAAAACTCCATCAGTAGATTTTAGCGATTACTGAGTCTGTGCATCGTTGGATTTTATTGACTACTCAAGAACTTTGCTATTCTGTAAGGCCTATTCGTGGTTCTTCTCATCAGTCCTTTTAAGTTGCTGATACAGCGAATCTAGCTATGAGTTCGTTCTCTACAGCTACCTTCGTAGTTTTAGATCGGCCTCGTGGTTCTACTTATCTCGCTTTTGGCATTCGTCCACATAAAGGATATTGTCCACCTTGCTGCGTAGCCTCACCTCAAGTTCCTTAATCATAATCTTCACTGGCCGGATCTCATCCAAACTCACGAACTCGTCCTTCAGTCGTGCTGTTCGCATATCCACCTGCTCTTCGATCAGCCGTTTGTAGTCCTCTCTGAACGAATTGTACCGCATAGTGTTCTTCAGATTCTCGGACTCTATGATCTCCACACGTTCGGTCATGCGCTGCAGCATAAGACCCATGTTGCTCACGAACTTCTCGACCCTGTGCAGGTGCTGCTACTCTGCAGTGGAGCCACCCTGCCGTAAGTTACCCTCCTCCATGAATAAAATATAGACCCGCACAAATATCGAATTGTCCTTCAGTGCTTCTTTGTCTTTTGCCGCTTGACCTTCTTGGGCACCTTGTTCTAGCGTTTCTCGCGTTTTTCTTATTTTACTTTATGCTTTCGCTCTAGTTTGGAGAGGCCAGCATATAGCACGTCTCCGCCTTTCTTCCGCTCGATTGCTATTTCGGATTCTGATCCTTTTCGATCGGGATTATCGGCAACTGACTAAGCAACTGAGTCAGCAGGGCGGCTGGCCGATAGCTCTGAGTCCGACTCCTACTAATCACCTGAGTTGGAATGTTAGTCCGATCCAGACTAGTCTTCTTCTTCTTCCGGTTTGTCCTGTTTGCTAACTTTCTCTTCTTTGACTTCTGGCATCGGGAGGGAAGTGACTTTGGCGTAGTTCGGCTGTATTCCTTCTTTGGCCTTCTTCATATCTCTTTCGGCCTTCTCCATAGTGATTTCGTCGAGGTTTCGTGGAATATGAATCCGAGCGAAGCTTTCATCCTCCTCAGGGGTCGTACCAGTGTTGATTTCTTCAATCATGGCGTCCAGCTATTCGCGTTCCTTACTTCTGGAGAGTTCCCTGACTACAATAAACTAGAACAGCCGTTTAGCCCCGAACACGTGCACACCCTTCTTACAGAAGAAGTCATTGATGTTAACGATATCTCTGCGCAGGAAGTCCATGGAGTGTGGATGGTCGTTCTCAACTGCCTGAGAAACATCGATGAAGAAGATTTTGCCATCGTAGTAGAGCATATTGTACTCACTGAGATCAGCATGCACGAGCTTGCACTACTGGTAGAGGATGCGCATATTCATCACCACCTCCAGATAGATCTTCGAGAAGTCTTCGACTGACACGTCAACTTCTTTGAGCTTTGGAGCTGCTTTCATGTCCTTGCCAATGAAGTCCATCACTAGCACATTGGTCTTGACCATCAATGGCACTGGGCATGGGATCTTACCTTCAAGTCTCTTTAGATTTCTTAGTTCCTTCTCTGCCCACATCCTCACCATCTTCCTTGGATTCTTTCCAGAGGGACCATTTCGGAATCGGAATTCACCTTCTACGTAGCGCTCTCTGTCCTTGAAGATGAGGATGCTAGTCTTGTAGATCTTTATGGCGAACTCCTTTTATGCGTTTCTGGCGTGATAGACATTGGCTTCCTTACCGGTTGACAAGCAGCCGTTGATCTCTGAAACTGTCCCATTACTGAGTAGCTTCAGCAATATCAGTCGGGTGCGTGGGTCCAGCACCTGCTCAACTGTGGCTCGTTGTGACTTATCTTTATTCCTGGCTTATTTGATCATCTCCTTGGCTTCGCAAGCCTGGACTCGGTTGTTAATCATGTGCAGCGATATCTTGGAATCGAGCTTGGTATATTGGTTGAGGTGGTAAAGCCTCTGTCCTTTATCCTTGGTGCGACGCAGCAACTAATCGTCTGAATCCTCAGAATCGCTTGAAGACAGTTCAACAGTCGCTTAGGCGATTGTGTCGGTTGGTGGTACTAGTGATTGCTAGACAGTGCTATCCTGCGACGGCTCGTAATCATCGTATTCCTCTGACATTGCTATAGTTGAAGCTAATCGAATTATAGCCTGACTCTTTGATAAGGTGGCGTTATGCTATCAGGCCGATATGCAAACGTAATCACAGGATGTTCACGTTGCCGTTGTTGATGCCGTTGTGCTCCCCGACGATGTGGATGTCTACATAAGGTAGCACCGGGTCCTTCAGGTTCGGGTTCTTTGCTTGGGCGAGCTTCAATAGTGCCTTCCATTTCTCATCCAGCTTAGTGCGATCCTTCTTCAAGTTCTTGGGGTCCTGAATCAGAGCAAGGCTCTTGTTGCTGTCCTTCTTCTCCAATGCTTTTTAGAAGGCCTGGAAGTCGATTTCCTTGAGGATGGTCTTGAGTGCGTTGAGCGATTCCTGCAGAATTTTGTGCCAGTGGGTCTCAGCCATATGACAGATCACAGGCACCAGCAGAGGGAATGTGTATGATTTGTATGTCTTCAAGATGGTAAGGAAGTAGTCGTTCTCGAAGAAGCACATCGCTCGATCGGCAACTTGCAAGTGCAGTCCAGCAATGCACTTGACCAGTCTTTTGAAGAGCTTGGGGATGTATGGCTCAAGCTTTTGCACTTCACAAGCCTCCAAAACCTCAAGGATCTCAGTAATGAACATCACCTCTTTAGGTGAGTTGGCAAACGGCCAGTATCTGAGCAGACCCTCAAGCAGCAACAATCCAAGTGCTGGATCCTTAGCAAGGAATAACATGGAGCATCTCATGAGCTGCTCGTGATAGAGGTGGCAGGTTTGCACCTTATGCAGCGGAATGATGACTGTCTTGAAGAACACCACATGCTCTTCACGGAGAGGAACCGCGAAACCAGAAATAATACTTGCAAGGATGTCTAGCAGTTCGCTGGCGCCGTTGAATTTGAAGTTCTCGTGGATGAGACTGTAGAAGCAGTCGGTGATGGCCTTACGAATCATCTTGCGACGTGGCACAAGCTTCGCATATAGCCTGTGCAGAATGTTCTTCAGATATTCACGTTCGCGTGGCTCCTCCGAATCGAACAGCTCCAGGAACTCCTGGATGAAGCTGTGGGTGATGAACACTTTCAGTGTTTTCACATCTGCAGCCTCATTAACGATGAGCTGGAGGAAGAACTCATAGACGGGTTGGAGGTGAGGCCAGGCGGGATCCACAAGCACTTCATCCTGAATAGTTTGCATGCCATACCTCATCCATACCCACACCCTCGCCAGGTGGACCTGCCTTCTTTAGCACCGGAAGTGGTCGGAAGATGTTCTTTTCGATCATCTCGATCACCAGGTCGATGTGGGGAATGATCACTGAAACTACACAGTTCTGGTCGGTGAGGTAGTCTCCCAGCTCGTGCAAATAGTTCAGTCGCTCATTCTTTTCCTTGGTGTGGCGGCTGTCATCGTTCAGGTCGAACGGTGTGGCACAGAATTGTACCTTTTTCAAAAACTGGTCCCTGCGTCAGTGGAAGGCTATACTTGAACTCACGGGGCACGTGCTTAGGGTCCTTCACGTTCGGGAAGGCCGGGTTGTTCTGCTTGGCTTGGGTGGTGGGGTTTGCCTTGGGTGCCGGTTGTCCGGAGGCTGTGGTCTTGGGCTGGTTGCGCATTTCAAATAATAATTATAGGCTGAAGTGCTCAGTAATATTCTTATATAGTGGCTCGACGATCTGCCCGACTTGTGGTTGTAGGTTGCCACTGCATATCAGTTTGATTGGGGTTGGGGTGTTGAGGTAGACAAGTGATGGAAAATCAGAAAATATTGTCGTCTTCGTCCCTCTCCCAACCCGCCAAAGCGTCTTCTCCCTGTTTAGTTTGTTGATGATGTTTCAGTAGTTCAAGGGTATGCTCGCTGCTGGAAAATCGTACTTTTGCACATGCTTAGCTTTGATTGCGGCGTTTCAGTTGACGCATTCTTCGTCGTTTCTGGAGCTCAGGATTAGATTCATTAACCGACTTCCGTTACGGAGGTGGTAACTCCTGCACTGCCGGTTAGGTCGGCACCAGTTTTTTACTGTATTACTGCGATCTTTTCTTGACTAACCGCTAAAATCCTTCAAGATTGACAAGCCGAAACGGCTTTTCCCGCGATTTTTGTAGTAGCCTCACAGACCACGGAAGGCCTTCTGGCAGAAACCTATTTGACAGTAACCTTCGTGAACTCGATTAATAGGGCTCGCAATCCTAAGTCTTGATTCGGCATCGCCAGCTGATCTCCTTCTTCCTGGCGATATTATCCTCCCGTTCACTCTCATCGATGATGGCCAGGTTGATACTTGCTGAATTACAAGTGATGTGTACGAAGTTTCAATGCCAGTTTGCTATACTTCCGATGTGGCCGAAGGTAGGCCTCCTGTTCCTACATCACTAAGGCTTTGATCTGCTGCTCGACTAATTTCGCATCCTTCCTGCTGACGGAGGGTGTTGATGGTGGATTACAGTACTTGCGATGTTTATGCATACTTTATTAGGGTGGGTTTAACACCAGCAAACTGAAGGGATATTCGATTGAATGGACATCAGCTCTTGTTGAGGTATGAGGTCAGTGAGCTCAGCTTACCGTAGAGCTTCTCGCCGGCTGAGCTGATCATACCCTTGATTTTATCTGCGATAGAAACATAGTCATACCCATTGCCTATTCCTTCGGTTACTATTGACCAAAAAAGGCTGCGCTGCTGATTGCTGTGGATCCGGAGAACTTGCTCAGATTCTGCTGCAGCACAGTTGAACTATGATAGCGCACACCCATACCTGATCTGGTTATCTTTGAAGTCTTCTGATGACAGTGCCTTAACGTTGTCCTTCTGCTTCAGCTTCTATAGCGTCTCTTTTGCGACTGCGACATCCATTTCCTTTGGTGCATCTATCTTCGGCACTTCAATGGCAGGTTCCGATTTGCCTGGTTCGGCAGGCTGTTTGGGGACCTCATATGCTGGAGGTTCAGCTGGCTTGCTCATCTTGTCCTTTTCGGCTTGCGATATTCCGTCATCAAAGTTGCTGAAGTCGATATCATCTTCGATCTTCTTAGCAACCTTCTTCTTCTTGTTCTTGCCAACTTTAGCGCTTGTGTCTTACACCTCATCTGCTTTGTTCTGAATGTTCGTTTGAGTTTCTTGCTTGCTGTCCTTCTTCTCCAGTTCGGCAACATCAGGGATGGGGACTGGCTCAGGTGCCTTCACCGGTGCAGGAACCGATCCCTTCTGGAGCAGCCCATCGACTTCATCAGTCAGCAGCTGCTTATACTTCTGGACGATTGCAGAGCGGTAATCGATATGTTTGTTGCTCGGTGTGATGATTCCGCACTTCCGGAAGTAATCCAGTGCACGAGTGTTTCCTGTGTGAGTCATAAAGCATTACCTCCCCTCTCCATAAAAGTAAGCTGCCGCCGATTCCAGCTATCAAGGTTTGTACTCTTGACGAATGAGAACATCACTCCAAACTGGCGATGCTTACCGGCACAGTCGATGCACAGGTGGATGCCTACAGCTAGAATTCCATAGTACCTAGATAAACACTGGCCCATCGCGGGTTCTTCTTCTCGCAGTCTAAGCAGAACTACGTCATCGGTTGGCTTACGTTGTTTTCGGGGCTAGCTCGCAGAGTCTTAAATGTTTCGTCACGAAGGCCGGTTTCGACTATTTCTTCTGCCATACGTGTATTTATATTATGCTGGGACAGTTCATGCTGCTGTGTAAAGCCAATGCTTCGGCGCTCTCGAAGGCAGTTGACGTGGCTGTTCTTTGATGATTATCGGTTGTTATAATTCGAGATTGGTTTTAAATGGCCTCCGTCAAGAAGATCCTCGAGAAGCACCAGGCAGCTAAAAAGACTCTGTTAGTTGAGGCTCAACAGCCATTGCCACAGCAACAAGCTGTGGATCTACAGCAACCTGTGGCACCGATAGCACCTACTGCACCCAGGCTGCCCCAGTTTGTTTCGAGTGCGCCATCGCCAATGATAAGTCAGCAAAAGTAATTGGAAGCACAAGCTATCGAAACGGCTTAGCTCGCCGCCGCTAATAACCCATACTCATTTGAGAGTACATGCCGTTACTTCCCTGGCTCGCCCGATGTGATGGAAATGGTAAAGTTTCCACTGGGCTTCTTCATGAATCCCTACCCAGATGTACTCGAACACTAATTCAGGCGAATGCTGTACAGCTGGAATTGCAGTCTGACCGTCTGCTGCGTTGCAACAATTGCCGTGCTTACTTCAATCTCTACTGCAAGGTGGCAGCCGATGGTGCCAGCTATGCGTGCTCCCTGTGCTCCACTAAAAACGGGTTGAATGCTGAACAACGAGGTAAGTTGGAAGGGCCAGAACGCTCTGCAGCAAGCTACACTGTATACCCTCCGGAGAGGTACCCCTCCATCGCTATACAGTCAGTTCCCAGGACCGCCTAGCGAAGACTGCTTTGTGTTCATGCTGGACGTGTCCAACTCTGCTGCTGCATCACAGATGCTTTACTATGCCTGTTCGGCTATGAAGGAAGTACTCGCTGACGGAAGGTTCGATGACTTTATCGTTCTGCTTTACACGTATGACGAAAGTCTTCACTACTACGATTTGGAGGGGAGTGAACCCACCCGCATAGTTGTGGACCGGAATATCTAGGAAATTAGTGCACCAAAGAACCCACCATATCTGTGCACGGTGAGGGTATTCTCTTGGATTGATGCAGACCCAACTCTTTGAAGTGCTCGATTCCCTGGAGGAACTGGCTAAGACGAACCCAGCAGCTCGCAGCAGATTCTTTGGCAGCTTTGCAACTGTCTTCGACTCAACCAAGCAGTACAGTCCAAAGATCTTTGCACTGCAAGCAAACTAAATGTTCGTGGGTGAATAGCCTGCATTGGAGAAATCAGTCGCACAAACAAACGACCCCAACGTGCCACGAAAGAGCAGCTTCGAAACCACAAACAAAACGTTCTTCAACAATTACGTTGCAAAGATGCTAGAGCACGACGTGTCCATGTCCTTCTTCAGTTTTAGCAAGAATCACAAAAATCTGAGAGTTTTGAGCGACCTTGCTAAGCTAACCAACTCAGAGCTGCAGCTGTATCTCAAAGATAGCAAGGAAGAACTCATGAAGTTCTATTACGATTTCTATGCGTTGCTGGGTGCACCCTATCTCAGTGAGTATAAGTTCGAGCTGAACCTCACACCAGGATGGGCAACACTTGGCGTGTACGGCAACATGTACCGGAACAAAGACACTAACTCGTGCTGCAAGGTGGTTCATCTTGATGATAGGAAGAGAATCGCGTGCAATATGGGCATGCTCACTAACTACATCATTCAGCCGCAGCTGTGCATCCAGCTCGTCAGCACCTACAGCGAGCAGAGAATACGCAAGACCACTATAACCACAGTTATCGTTCCAATCACCAATTCTCTCTACCACATCTACGACTCGGTGAACTACCCTTCCGCATCGGGGCTACTCTATCGCATGTACTTGTCCAGCTTGCGTATGGAGAACAGTATCATCGTCAGGAATAAGTTTACCAAGTCAGTTGGGCTCCTTTACACTGCTCTCAAGGGCTTCCGGAAGGGTGCTGCTAACTTTCAGTCGGAGGAGCTTATGTTCTTCCAAGGTGCACTATCCTTCCTGAAGAACCAGCACTGCCACCCTGACACCTTTTGTAAAGCATTGGCTGACTCAGTGAACAGTATGACTATGGATAGACTCATCTGCGAGCGCAATCTGTTGCAGTGCACAAGCTGCGACGACTTAGTAACCTACTTCACACCCTACCTGTTTAGAGTGTCTGACATGCCACCAGACTGCTGCACAATGGGCTAAAATGGATTAACATATCCCGAGAACTGCGATCTCTCTTTCTAAACGATTAAATCCGGAGTCTACGTCATGGATTGCACAACACACATCTTTCTGTTCATTGCGAGGTATACCTATACTTTAATGTAGGAACTACAACCCTGCGGAACTTCGTGACCTCTTCGGTGTGGACAAATACAGCAAGGAAACCAACCTGACTGAGGAGATACTCTCAGGGCGACTGACAGTCCTCAGCCAGAAGGTGATGGCCTTAATCTCAGCCATCCGGGAGCGAAAACACTTTCAGTACATCCCGCTGTTCGTTGTGAAGTGCGGCGAGGGTAGTACCAATGAGCTGCGCTTCTACCTAAACTTCACAAACGAGAAATACGAGTAGTTCCGAAGCCTAAACATGAATTACAAGGAGTTCATGACGATGCTGGAAACACAAGGCGGAATGTATTGATTATGTGGAAGTTTGAAACAAAAACAGTCACCACTCCTTTCTTATGAGGATGCGTTTGCGGATGCCAAAATCGTGCATCTTCTTCGCCAGCTTGATAAAGCGCTTGCCGTTCATTAGTTTGCAACGGCCATTGGTGGCGATGAGGCAGCGCTGTATCAGTTCGTGGTCTGCAGTTACCAGCAAGATGTTGCGCTGCCGTTCTTCGGGCATCGCACTAATCAACTCCACGATTACGTCGTCAGCGCTTTTAGGGGAGGCAACAACCTCTCGGATGAGCTTGGGTCTGTTAATGCTGACTCCAATATTTCCGTAGATTTCCTGCTGCTCCAAATCTGGGAGGAATTGCTTGTCGAGGACTAGGTGACCTTCTGCGAGGGTCTCTACTAGAATCTTCAACCTCATCACAGCCTAGGTACTGTCTCTCTGGTTGTGAGAGAAGAACAGCTTGCGTAAGTGCTTGTTGGTTGGGATGATGTTGAACCCATCCACAAGGAACTCACACCCCTGGGGAATCTCCTCCTCAATGTGCTCCGCAAATTTCTTATCGATCATTGCCACTTTCTTGCGGAATTCTTCCTGTTTCAATTTGATCTCACGCTTCTTGGTGAGATGCTGCAGTGCTTCTTCGAGGTTGTTCTTGAATCGGTACAGTACCTTGATTAATTTGTGCCAGCGGAAAAATTATCTGAAGCCAAGCTCCTTCAGGACAATGAAGCTGTTTAATAGTTCGTAATCGTCCTCAAAGTCGGGGTCTTCCTGCGCCTCATTTAGACGATCATACATGCCTGGAAGTATTTAGATGACTGATTCAATGTTGCCTTGGAAGTATCGTAGAAGAGCTCTATTAACCTCTGGAAACTTCTCAAATCCCATCTCCTTGAGTTGTCTCAGTTGCTCATGAAAACCACTTTCCAATATTGGCTCACTCAACTTCGCTTCACTGAACTACTTTGCAAGTCCTTCGAAGCCTTCATCCCTTTGGCAGTGCTTTCCGAACCTGTGCTTATTATGTTTGAAGTGGCCATGCCCATGACCGCGTCCGTGTTTTTCATGTCTTTCATGATGATCTCCATGGTGCTTTCCTCTTCCACATCTTCTCTCGCCAGTGAGTAGCTGCTGCTCTTGTTGCTCTGGAACGAACTAGCCCCGGTAGATTTATACTGGCGGTTATTGCTGGAGACATCCTTGCATTGCTTGCTGATGACTGTCCTATTGTGGTTGATTGTGGGTATAAGCTGGGCAGAATCCCCACTGATAAGGGGAGTGAAATTGTGGTTGCCCAGGCGGCATCATGTAAATGTTTGGATTGTACATGGGACAGTAGTGCCATCCGATGGGTTGAGGTTGGAACTAATGTTGTTGTGGATGTGCAAACTTGCATCCTGGAAAGTTGCAGGCTGCTCCGTGGTGACAGGGGATCATGTTGTATTAACATATTATGATATGCTTGAAGGGCGACTAAAAGCAATAGAGGTATTGTGCTACCAAGGGACATCCAGCCATTGAGTAGCAATGACACGGACTCAATAATCCAAACAGATCCAGCAACAGATGCGGCAGAATAAACACAAAATGAAGAGTTAGTATTCATCACATTATGAAGTGGCAGTGATTTATACAAGATTATCCAATAGCTGTCCAAGTTTCGCTCAAAAAACTAATTCTGCTTTCCACCGCTTTCTTTGACTCAAATTGGGTAATTCGATTTCCTGTCTATTCTATGATATCCTGCAACCAGTCTCCACCAGACGAGGCTGCCTTCTACAACAGGCTGCAACTCATCGAAAAGCAATCTGCCTCGACGCTGACAGGCTTTCAGCAGAAAAAGTTCAATCTTCCCTCAATGGGGTTTCGTAGCAAAGTTCGATTCAAGACACTCCCCTCAACACGCGCCAGCAAGGTATCGACCACCGATAAGCAACGAAGACTGCCGCCTGCACTCCCGCACCGGACCGTTCAACTGCTCAACGAGTACGAGGTGCTTCGTGAGAGAGTCCGCAGAATCAAGTAAATGCTGGAAGTACGCAAACTGATCGTGGGCACTCCAGCCCTAGCCCTGCAACTCACGGCAGTGGACTGACCGTAACAACTCGCGACGAAAATCATTATTAAGATGGATGTTCGGTGTAGCTGCGCTGTTGCTGGTGCGACCACTGTAGAATTTCCTCCAAGATTTTTAGAAGGTCGTTTAGTGGTGCTGGCACTGCTTCATGAGAACTGGCCGCAGCGAAAAGCGATTGCAGCTGGTGGCAGATTGACCGTAGCCTTTCCGTGAACATCACGTAGGTGGAGTATATCTATGCTGGTGATAACTGCAGTACGTTCAGGATGGTTTGGCGATTCTGGCGCCCCTCGTGGAAGCATTGCTCAAGCTGCCGCTGCAGCCCGTTACTGCGTTAACCTGACGGGTACACTTGTGCGATCAACGAGCTTGACTCCGGTTCTGTCCGAAGCAGTGAGGAGGAGCTGATAGTGCTTATTTCTCGCTGCGAGGGTTTCTTGGGCAGGTCGTCATGGTAGCGCCGGAGCTAGGCTAGTAGGTGCTATCGCTAGTTGTTTAGCTGGGCAATCGTACCGTTGGCTGCATTGAGAGACTGCTTTAATTGTACGATTGTGCATTCGAGTTGTCGGGCAAATCCGGAACCGTCCTGAGTGCTGGTCATGAGACTGGGTGCGGGTGACTCCAATATACTTGCGGTTAGCTGTGCTGACAACTGCTAAATTCGTGCTTAGTTTTTAGTGTTTTCCTGTTCGTAGAAGGTTCGTTGCTTGGTCTGTTAATCCAGTTCGGTGCGGATGCTGCGCAGCTGCAGTTACAGCTGGGTCTTTTGCAGGTTAAATTGGGTTTAGACTGTGCGCAGCAGTTCCTCTTGCTTGTTGATCTGGGCTCGTAGCAGTTGGGATTCGGATTGAGAACGCGTAAGCTTATCGCGCAGTTCTTCTATCTTCTGGGGGAGGTCTAAGGGGACGATATTTCGGGATGTGATGCCAATCAGTTCTGTCTCCTTCAAGTTTAAACGGCTGGTGTTGCACTTCGACAGCACTTGCTAATACTGGCGGCATACCTCATTAAGTCTATCAACTTCCATCAGCAGCATCTTGTTCGATTTATCCATTTCGTGCTCAGATTTGTAAGGCGCGTCTGGGCTGATGAGCCGTGTTGCCGGACTGGTGTGCCCTGGATGGTGCAGACGATCCCTTCGTTCACGAGAGCATTCTTTGAACTTGCTGGAGCTTTCAGGGGGCAGCCGAGAGGGAGTTCCTTTACCACTTCTGGCGAAAGGGCTACTGTGCTTATCCTGGCTGTCCTTCCTCGTGATTGAACTCGTAGCCTGTTCGTAGAGTAGTTTGTACATGTTAGCCTTACTTTAATGGTTGGAAAAGTCTGCGCCTTTTCGATCGAGCTCTATTTTGCGAGCTATTAGCTGCTCACTGGTTTCGGCTAGCTGCCTCACAAGTGAGTCATTCTTCGAGGCAATCTCCTCCTGTTTGCTTTTAAATTGGTAGTTGGCTGTGAGCAGCTGCTGATTTTGTTGCGTGAGCTGTGCCAGTTGCTGATCCTTGCGAGTGAGCTACCAATTCAACTACTGCACCTTCAGCTCGTACTATAGCTTAAGTCTTTCAAGTATCGCTGTCTCCTCTGACTTTTTACGTAGAAGGTGGTGCTCAAGTTTCTATCGCTCTACGATGGTGGTTAAGTCTGTTAGCTTTTCCTGGAGAGTTCGGAGCTTGTCTTCTCGCACTGGGCTCGATTTGCTCTGTTAGAGGGAGTTCACTATCTTCCTAGCTTCTTTGAGTTCGGCTTCTAAATGCTTGTTGCGCTTCTCGAGTTCGCTGTTCTTGTGCTGCAGCTCACTTATCAGATACTTATGCTAATTGTGCACCTTGTCCACCTCCTCCTCCATCGCAAGGAGCTTCTGTCGGCTTTGGTCCCTCGCAGCTAGGAGTTCTTTAATTTGCGTTTACTTCAGAAGCAAGGACTGCCGTACCCGTGTATATTCAAAGTCCTTGTTCTACAGCTCCATTTTTTTGCGGTTCAGTTCCAACTGCTTCTCTTCCTCAAGGATGTCGTTGCGATGCAGTGCTTTTGCCAGCTTCATCTGGAATTCACTGACCTCAGTGCGATATTGCGAGACTTCGCTGGTCTTCCCCAACAAAAGTTCGTTTAGTCTTTCTACTTCTCTCGAAGTCGCCTAGATATGCCTATTCAACGACCCGTTACGATCGCCTTTGAACTGCACATTCTTCAGCTCAAGTATCTCCTGGTTCTTAGCCTTTATTGTTTCGGTGTACTTCTCAATCTCTGACTCCAGTAGGTGCACCCGCTTTTCGAAGTTCATAAGTTTGAGGTTGTTGTCGAATTCGTCACCTTTATTGGCCGCCAGTGCCGCCTCGAGTTTGGTGACCGTGGAGTTCAGAGCGTGCAACTGCTTCTCCTTGGACAGGTTGGCAGCTTCCAGCCTTTAAATTTCGCTGCTGTAGTGCTCACTTGAGGTTTTATGAGCCCTTTCGACATCCACCCTCAGCTTATTGATTTCCTCCTCAAAAGTTTTATTGAGGTCGAGAAGTTGCAGCTTTTCGTTGCGTAGCTGCTCTATATAGGATTCGTAGTTTTCGGTGAGTTGCTTCTCCCGTCGTTGCGCTATTTCGATGGTCTAGCCAATCTGCTCCACTTGCCTTTCACTGATCTGTTCCAGCTATTCGACCCTCAATCGAAGCTGCTGGGTCAGTTCCTAGCGCACTTATCGACCTGCACTGCTCGCAACGCTGGACGTCTGCCGAGTGAGTCGACTTCCGTCTAGAACGAACTCAGGTTACTGTGGAAGCTGGCTATGGGTTTGAATAGACCTTGCCTAGCTTGGTGGTTGCTGCTGCGAGCCAGTCGAACGTTTTGGATTGCTATCCCGTTAACCGTTGTACCTATCTTTCTGCAGTTATTGCTCCCTGCGGATCTGTTCTTGTTCACGGCGAATTCGCTGTTGTTCTAGCCTAATCTCTTGCTGCTCTTTCCTGGCTTGCTCCTGCTCGCGTTGGAACAACTAACGTTCTCGTCTTAACCTATCCCTTTATCGGGCGAGCATCTATCTTTACGGAGTTGTGCCTCTCCTAGACTGGCTTTGGTTTAATACTGTAGTATGGATGCTCTGGTGGAGTTGTTGGTTGCTGCTATCTTGCAGAATTGACACTTGTGGTTGAATGCCATCTGATACTGAGTACTCCGATTTCCTTGTCATGTCGACGCTAACATACGTGGGTCGTTCGCCCCCCTGCACTGCCTTTAGCAATCCAGCGAAAGGTTGATCAGGTGAGCCAGCTCGTAATCCAGCTGGATGGAGCTGCTTCGTTCGGCTTCCCGTTGGAAGTCTGCTTTACGGCACATTCATGTAGGTCGTATAGATCTGCGCCGACGGCATATGCCGATGCCCAGACTGTTGCAACGCCTGATGTTGATGCTGCTGAGGTGGAGACGTCACCAATCGCGGGTAGCCCAGCATACTTACTAATTCAAATTAACTGTCGTGGCTGGCGATTCGAAGCGCCCACGGGATTCCTAAACCTATTCATCATATATCCCGCCTGTATTTATTGTTTCAATGGCGGTGTGGTTCATCCTAACCGATATATCACACCCGCCTCAAGCAACATGCTAATTAAAAAATTGTCTCATATGGAGCCCAGCAGCGAGCACTATTCGACGGAGTACATCGACAAGTTCGATGATTTTAAGAAGCACGGGATGGGACTGAACAAGGGATAGTTCTAGCGCCACAGAGATCAGATTTCGGCAGCCAAGGACAAAGCTGAACCTTTGAAGCAATTTGAGGAATACATGCGGCAGCTGTACCATCAGCTGGACCAGAGCCGTACGAAGAACTACTTGCTGTTCTTCGATTGGATGCCCTAGGTGATGCGACAGGAGGCGGTACGGCTTGTCGACAATGAACATCCCCAATGGAAATGGTAGTACGAGCACATATTTCTGGGCAACCGCAAACAGCTAATCGTTTATAAGAACTACAGGCCGCTCGAACGGTACCTCCAGCGCTATCGAATGCCCACTTCCTACGAACAGCTCAAGAGAAAGATGCAGGCTGAATTCTAAAAATTGGAGGAGCTAGTAATGAGACGCAACTAGCTGTTCAGCCTTGAAGAAAACACCGATGAAGTCACCAAGAGGATCGAAGAGCAGGAACAGGAGGTTAGCACCACCAAGAAAGAGTTTTTGGAGATGCTCGAAAAGATCATGGAAGATTTTAAAGATCAGAAGGGAAGGCAGCTGCTCAACTTGCGTCATCTTCGAGTCTAGCTGAGGGTGGATGTGTTCGCGCTGATCGATAAAATGAAGCTATCGAGTGATACCCTAAAGGAGCATAGCAGAGCCATATGGGAAACAGATATATACAAGGAACCAAAGCTATACTACTTAAGGATGCAGGAGGAGGCTGATAAGTTGGCGGCAGAAGGATGCGTACGTGAAGAGAAATAGTAAGGTAGGCGACCTCCAAAAGACCCAAAAGAGGATATCCATAAGGCCGACTCCGATGACGATGAATAACCGTCTCAGCCGAACGGTATAAAAGATTACATTGTCGATTCAGTGGGTTACAAGCAGGTGAACATACGCTTCCGCATTCCGTACAATAATCTCAGGCCCATCACTAAATACCTAGCCTACACCACAGACAAGGGAGACATCAATTTCCACAGCCAAGTGAAGAATACGGCAGAGGAGGGTGAAATTTTCTTCAAGATGACGCTGGCAGGTGAAGGTCTGATGCACTACATCATTAAAGCCACTAACGAAATTGGAATTGCCCAGGAGTACGATATTCTCACAGTCAATATTCCGGACCGACCAAACAAGAAGATTTATATGGCTGGCTCCTGTGAGGGAAGTCTAATCCCGTACATCGACGACAGGTCCAAGACCTGGATAGAGGAATCTTGCATCTAAGCCATTCCGTGCAGTAGGGTGTCCATCAACAATGCAGTCATGGCAATCGATTCGCATGGCTCTATGGCCATGTGGGGACTCCTCTACGAAACTACCGATTTCTAAGAAGAAACTCTTCCCAATTTGGAAGAAAGTGACCCGAACTTAATCGCTTAGATTAAAAATGTGACCAGGATCTCTTGTGGATAAAGTAAACCGATGCCGTAACTTAGACTACTACCTTGCGTGTGATGCTGAAGGCAGGGCTTGGGGGTTCGGACTCAACCTTCGGTACCAATTAGGATTGGGTGAGAGCAGAGCCACTTTTAGCCCGAGGGATCCCGTTCAAATTGGTTATTTTGAAAGCCAAAAAATCTTCGTGGTCGATGTAGTTGCGAGCATCGACCACTCTTTGGCGTTAGATAGTAAGGGCATCGCTTACACTTGGGGTGCAAACCAAATTGGCCGCAGCCATCGCGACATCAAAGACGCATACGGCAACATTACAAACTTCACGCTCATCCAAGGCAAATAGTTATTCTGCCAAATGGAGCCGAGGCCAATCTCGTACCGAATATTTTTGATGTAGGAACAGCACGCATAATATCAATCGAGTCGAGAAGATCAGAGCTGGCAATAACTTTTGTGCTATTGTTGGCGACCGTGGCGAGCTGTTCATGTGGGGAACCAATCGACAGGGGCAGCTTGGCTGTGGACAGTTGAAGAATAATCACGAAATTGTCGAGTTAATCTTGGTTCCTATCGAAAACCAATACTTTAAGAGCAAGCAGCTGAAGGTAATTGACCTTAGCTTGGGAAGTACTCATTGCTTAGCGCTGGTCGAAGACAATAAGGGCAAACATTCGATGTATGCATGGGGGAGCGCTGAGGATGGTGAATGCGGCAAGGTCAAGTAACCCATTCTGTATGAACCAACCAAAATCGACTTCTTCGAAGACCACAAGGTAGAAGTATTGCGTGCGAGCAATGGCACTTCCATGGTGAAGAGTGATCGAGGGCTCTTCCTATTTGGCAAGGAGTCTTTCCTACGCGATGTAAAATCCACTCGTGTGGACAACCTCCGTAGGTTGGAGTTCGCCTGGATAAGCAAGATACGTGACTTCTAACTTGCTGGCTTCACAGCAATCTTCCTCACGGACATGTGATTATGTGATGTTTAAGTGCTATTTGAAAAGCAAAATAACAGATTAATGCGGGAAGAGGGTAACTCACAGCAATTAGTGATCAGCATCACGGGCTTCGGCGACGAATCAAAGAACTTCGAAGCTAAGTTGAAGGAGCTTGGTGGGTGCTTCGAGGACACACTCCGAGATAAGACCAGGGTGCTGGTGGCTAATAAAGTCAACACCGAAAAGTATAAGGTAGCAGCAAGCCTTAACAAAGATAGCAAGGCTAATGAAGCCATCACCTTACATCGTTACCGATAAGTGGCTGAAAGATAGCATTTTAAGAGGACGATTTGAGGAATACTCAAAGCACCAAGTTCAGGACATCTTCCACGGCATTGTTGTTGGCATGTACGGCTACAAACAATTGTAGCTAGACATCCTCCTGAAGAACTTCAAGGGGAGGGAAAAGCACTTCGTTGAGGTCACCTCAATTGAGAAGCCTCACCTGGATGAACAAGACGTCGATGTAGTAGTGATGCACCCGAGTGAATACAGAAGGCACCACTAACCGTTCGACTGCAGTGCACCACCAATAGTATGCCAGGAGTGGCTGGAAAAATCGCTGCAGCAAGGGGTTTGCCTTTGGCCTGAAGATTATGCCTACAATAAGGATAGCTTCCATCACACGCAAGTCATCACATCACTGGCTAACTACATTGAAATCAACAAGGCAACCATCAGCATGTAAACAAACGAAAAGGACAACACTCTCCTCGAGGGTGTCATCATTTACATTCACAACTTCGGGGATCGGGACAAACAACGTATCCAGCATATTGTGCACGAAGGCGGAGGTTGGGTACTACCGGTGCTCATCGATCAGGTCACCCACATAATCCCAAACTGTTTCAATTAGGTCGAGTACAGCACCTTCACGAAATTCGGTAATATTATCGAGGTGGTTAGACTGGCTTGGGTCATGGATTGCGTCCGTACCAAGCAACGTCTCAAGGTGGATGACTACCGGTTTAGAAGAAACAAGTTTCAGTTGAATCAGGACGGTGTCATTGCAAATTAGAAGTATGATTCTGCGGTAAAGGAGCCTCCACAGGACAACAACGCAAGCATGAACTTCAGTGCACACAGCAATGGCTACCAGAAATAGCAATCTTTGCCAGCGATCTATATGAGAAAGAGCCTCTCGGTGAGCTACGTTGATAAGTAACGTTCAGCATTGAAACCAAGGCTTAAAACCTCCCTGACAGACTATTTCAAAGGACAGGATTTCTGCGTGCTGAAGGCGCACATTCATCGGGAATAGATTCGGCGGATCACCAAATTGATTCGGGAGAATGGTGGGACAGTTTACGAGGGAGTCAGCAGCAAACTTCGAATCGTTTACCTCGTCATGGCGGATGATCCATAGAATGGCAAGCTGCTGCAACAGTTTGACCGCTACCAAGAGATAGTCCGGCCGGTGAGCCACCGTTGGGTAAACTATTGTATCAGTAAAAAAATGTTCGTGGATCCCACCAAATAGGGCTACTTTACGTTCCGTCCCTTTAGAATGGGCACTCCCCTACCCGAACTGCTCAAGTGCAAGTTTGCGGTGCTGGGATTCAACGACGTCCTCAAATAGCGAATTTACGAGCTCCTTGAAGTCGTCGGTCATCGCCCTGTGGAAAACTTCATCAACCAGGTAACACACGCAATCTGCGAGCCAAACTACAAAGAACGTGAAGAGAAAAGCAGGATATACCGGT
>ERZ724508.634-NODE-634-length-23846-cov-6.524232_pt1 | contig 23846 bp, 18 predicted proteins | sample MGYA00376041_ERZ724508 | MGnify/ENA primary metagenome ERZ724508 (study PRJEB28724, sample SAMN07190887) | wastewater metagenome | isolation source: effluent of sewage treatment plant in Hong Hong | place: USA: Christiansburg, Virginia | collected 2016-03-01 ...
TTATATAAATATTAGAAGTTTTTTTGAAGAAATGGATAAATATATATTATAAGATTAGTACAATTTAAATGGAATTGATAAGTTCGTTCATCAGATTAAACGAACCTCATTTGATACAAGTAAGAACCAAAAGAAACGAACATGAAAAAAATCGAAGCTATTATCCGAACGTCAAAATTTCTAGAATTGAAAGAAGCGCTCCATAAGATGGGTATTCAATTTTTCACTTATTCAGATGTGAAAGGTGTTGGTCATCAAGTAACCGAAAAAGCATCTTACAGAGGTGTGCAATATGACTTGGGTTACATCGCCAGAACCCAATTAGAAATCATCGTAAGCGAAAAAGTAGACGAGGTTATTAATTGCATTGTAGATACCTGTAAGACAGGTGAACTTGGAGATGGAAAAATCTTTGTCTCTAACATCGAAGAATGTGTACGTATTCGTACCGGCGAACGTGGTGTACCCGCACTACAATAAAACCGAATAACAAAAAAAAAACTCCCTTTTATCAATTTATCACAAAACGAAATTAAATTATGGCTATTTCAATAATAGACACCTTTGAGACTGTAGCGCCTGTACTGGTAGATTCCATCAAGGCAGCTTCAGCAATGGCAATAGACACACTTGCATCGAAGTCATCATTAGCATCAACAGATGCAGCAGTTTCTGCGAATAGTTTGACAGTAAACAATGTGTGGATGATGTTGTGTACCGCATTGGTATTTATCATGCATCTTGGTTTTGCAACCGTTGAATCGGGTTTGGCTCGTTCAAAAAATACAGTAAACATTCTTTTTAAAAATACCCTTACGCCAGGCTTGGGTTTGATTATCTTTTGCTTGTGGGGGTTTAATTTAATGTATCCAGGAACAGACTATGCAGGAGGTTTCTTCGGTTTTGCTGGATTTGGATTAGAAGCACCAATAGCGGAAGGTTCCTTAGATTTGAGTTACAATGGTGGTTATACGTATTGGACTGATTTTTTATTCCAAGCAATGTTTGCAGCAACAGCAGCAACCATCGTTTCTGGCGCAGTAGCGGAGCGTATTAAATTAACAAGTTATATTGCCTTTACTTTTGTAATCGTTGGCTTTATTTATCCCGTAGTTGGTATGTGGAAATGGGGCGGTGGCTGGTTGAATTCAATTGGAGGTGATTTGCCTGCATTTTATGATTTCGCAGGATCTACTATTGTACATAGTTTAGGTGGTTGGGCTGCTTTGGCAGGTGTAATTGTACTTGGTCCACGTATTGGGAAATTTGTAGATGGTAAAATCAATCCCATTCCAGGTCATAGTATTCCATTAGCAACAATCGGTGTGTTTTTATTATGGTTGGGTTGGTTTGGATTTAACGGAGGTTCAGTATTATCAGCAGACCCTGGTTTGACTTCACTTGTTTTGGTTACTACGTGTTTGGCAGCTGCCGCTGGAGCAATAGGTGCTTTTATTACTTCCGCAACCTATTTAAAAACACTCGATTTATCTATGGTGTTGAATGGTGTTTTAGGTGGTTTAGTAGGGATTACTGCTGGAGCAGATGTTATGAGTCCTATGGAAGCAATTTTAATTGGCTTGATCTGTGGTTCAGCAGTAGTGTTTGCTGTTGTATTCTTTGATAAAATCAGAGTGGATGATCCAGTAGGCGCTACTTCAGTACACTTGGTTTGCGGAGTATTGGGTACATTATTTGTTGGGATATTTGGAGATAAGGGCTTTGGTGGATCTGCTGAAGGAGCTGGTATGTCTCAATTAATAGCTCAATTAATAGGTATTGGAGCTACAGCTGCGTTCGTATTTCCAATTTCTTACCTTGTTTTTACTCTAATTTCCAAAACAATGGGATTACGAGTTACTGCAAAAGAAGAAATCGAAGGTTTGGATATTGCCGAACATGGAATGAAAGCATATAATATTGATATGAATAAAGAATATTGATATAATAAGTGGTTATAATGCAAAACTTACAGATAATGTACGTTTTGCATTATAATTTTTCAATATTTGGAACAAACAAACAAGTTATTTTTGTAACTTTCGGCATTCATATACTAATATCTGTATGTTTATGTAAATAATTATACAGTGTTTGATTCAACTATCATTATGTTAAAATCAGTTTTTATTTCAACACTTTTTTTATTTTTAAGTGTTCTAGCTATTGATGTAGCTGCTCAAGATCATAAGAAGATTTACCATGGCAAATATCATAAAGGCAAATCCCTTTCTAGTATTTCCTTCAAAGGAATTTCTAAAAATGAGTTGATCACACTCTATCTTGCAGGTGGAGTATCAAGCTATAATGGAGATTTGTCCGGCAATATATTTAGCCGTACGTATCGACCGCAAATTGGGGGGGGCATTATGTTGCGAACTTTGTATTTAGGAAAGCGATTGAATTTGAGAGTGGATGTTCGCTCATTTAGATTGGGTTCCAACGATGTGCACGAAAGCAGAAATTTAAATTTCAGATCTACAAACTGGGAGTTTTTAGCATTGGGGCAAGTTGATCTTTTTCCCTATGAAAAATTAATGCGTAGAAGAACCAAAATAAATCCGTATGCATATGGAGGTATTGGCTTAATGACATACGATCCATGGGGACAACAATCTAATGGTAAGTGGACTCAATTAAGACCGCTTGAAACAGAACATGTAAAATATGGGAATGTTGCTTTTGTTTATACAGGTGGTGTCGGTTTTAAATACACATATAATTACCGTTGGAGTTGTATGTTTGAAGCAGGGTATCGTTTTACAACAACCGACTATATTGATGATGTAAGTGGACCGAACTATCCTGCAGGGAATTCTTTTAGTAATCCCAAATCTGCTTACATGTCTAACAAGTCAAATAAACCAAACCCAACGTCTGTAAAAACGGGTAGAGGTGGGCCCCAATACAAGGATGGCTATGCAATTGTTTCCTTAGGGTTGACGTATACATTTACCAAACACAATACACGTAGAACTACAAATAAGGGTCAGTTGTTGCGTAAATAATCCACATAATTACCAATAAATAAGCATGGATTAGTTATAATTAACTTGAATGCCTATTTTCGTACATATTATCTAAATTATTATCATGAGATTTCCGAATCTTTCAATACTGTTTCTAATCTTTAGTCTTGTTTTTGCAGTTACTTCAAATGCTCAAACAAGACGTCTTTACAAAGGCCAAAATCATAGAGGCACGTCTCCGCGGAACATTTCCTTAAAGGGGATTTCAAAAAACGAATTGATAAGTGTTTTTGCTACTACAGGATATGCCACATACTACGGCGATTTATGTAATGGTATTGATTGTTTTAAATTTAGACCACAATTTGGTATAGGCGGCTTATTAAGGACTAATTATCTAGGGAAACGCTTAAATATTAGAGCAGATGTGCGCTATTTTAGATTGTATTCGGATGATTTTTATAAATATAGAAATTTAAATTTCAGGTCCTCAAACTGGGAGTTTGTGGTTTCTGGACAATTTGATTTCTTCCCCTACGAAAAAATGATGCGTAGAAGACCAAAAATTAATCCCTATATATATGCTGGAATTGGTTTGATGACATATAACCCTTATGGGAAAGCGGCAGATGGTACATGGAAACAGTTGCGCCCCTTAGAAACAGAGCATACAAAATATGGTAGTGTTGCTTTCTTATATACTGCTGGTTTTGGTTTGAAATTTAAATACAGCTATAGATGGAGTTTTATGGCTGAAGGTGGGTATCGATATACCATGACCGATCATATTGATGATGTGAGTGCTGCAAATTATGCGGATGCAAGTTCATTTACAAATCAGCAAGCTGCGCAGATGTCTAATAAATCTACAAATTTTCAATATGTAAATCCTTCAAGTCCAGGATATAATCCACTTTATAATACGCCCAAAGATTATAGAGGGAATCCTAAAAACAACGACGGATATTTTATATTTTCAGTAGGTGTTGTATATCACTTCACGAAAAATAATAAACCTAAATTCCATAACGACAAAACATTGTTGCGTAAATAATAACGCACTATTCTTGATATATTTAAATGCATGGCTATTTTTTAGTCATGCATTTTTTGTGCGTATAAAATGGAATAGAGATTTTATATCATTTGTGTCAATGCCGTTTAGTTAGAGATTGAAGTTGCTGTGCCCTATTAATAAAGGTGTCAGACGAACTGATAAAGTGATCTGGCGACTGCTTAAAAGGAGGGCAATTGTTCACGATAACGTTAGCGAAACTATATTGTCAATTATGTGCTTATTTTACAAGTAGTCTTAATATAATAAAATACGAAACGTAGATAAAAGATCTAAGCATTCATGTGTATGCCGTATGCAGAAATGAAATTGATTTTTGCCTCATTTTTTATCATTATTCCATTGCGGATAAAATCATAATTTATGACAATCAATCAACGGATGGTTCAAGAGAATTTATACGAGGCCAAGCCAAAGCCACACGTTGTGATTTTAATAGTATGGGTGTATTAAGAGATGATATACATCGGGATTAAAAATTCTGTTTGGAAAGAAAGTAAAGGAATAGCAGATTGGGTGATTGTTTCGGATCTATATGAATTGATTTACCATCCTGATTTAGTAACATTTTTAACTAAAAGTAAAAAGGAATACATTTCAATATCCGCTTTAAAAGGATGTAATATGTTTTCTGAAACATATCCCTGAACAAATGACTTAATAATAAATCAAGCACGAGATGGTGCTTATGCTATTCGATTTTCTAAAAAAAATATTCTTTTCGACCCAAACACAGATTGAAGAAATGCATTAGGCGCAAGGTGGACATACGATCGATCCTGAAGGCGATGTTTGTTATGGAGTTTACGATGGATTGAAGTTATTGCATTATAAATATATTGAAGCGATAGAACACGTACAAAAGAAGTGGGATCGGACTGGTGTTGAAATAAGCGAGATTAATGTAAAAAACTCTTGGGGTGTAGAACGGAAAAATAGTGTAGAAATACGTAAAAGATATAAATATGTTAAACGTAAAGCAGAACGAGTAATACATAACAACAAGTTGTCGATTCAACGCATTATTGATTGGGTCAAAAGAGATCGAAATCCCTAAATATAATGCAATGCCGTTTAGATAAGATAAGATAAGAGGATAATGGCACACAACATGTATTTAATTTGAACAGTCGTCAGAACACTGCGAAAATGGGATAATCAGCGCTCTAATTCTTAGCTAAACGACATTGATATATAATGTGTATTTTTTTAATGTATTTTAATCTGCACTTTTAATTCGGTAAGGTTTTGCCTTGAATATTAGCTTTTTCTTAAACCTCTTCATGTATTTAAACTTAGTACCTAAAGAGGAGTTCTTAAAACCTTATAATCTGTAACGTAGACGTATTAGCTACAACCTACAATCTTATACCGACAACCTACAACCTTATACCTACAACCTATTACCTATTACATCAAGCCTGTAATCTAATAGGCTATTCTAAAAATCGTAATACTTATTAAATAAGGCTGTCTTGAAGCTAAATCCGATAATCTTATCAAGCTCTTTGGTATCAACAGTTGTTTGTGATCTATAGGTGAAAGATAGTTCTAAACGCATATTTACAGCTGGATTGATGATGTATGCAGCGGTAAGCGTATTGTAAATCATTGTTGTTTTATAGCCTTGTGTGATTTGTGTTCCTTGATAGTATATTGGATATTGGTGTATGTCTGCAAAAATATTATGACCAAAGTTTGTTGCAGATGTTTTATCTGCCCCGTAGGTAGTATAAACCAAACGATTTGAAAAGGACCATCTTTTTGTATTGTAATCTATTATCCCAATCCATTCTATAAAATTTGCATTTTGAGGATGTGCGAGTGATTGTCCGTAGTGGGTATAATTTTGTAAGGCGAGTCTGTGGGAGTATGTATACGGCATTACATAATTAAACTCGCCTTGTATGGCTAAACCTTTTATTTTTGCAATATCAAAGTAGCGTGCCCCCAATTGAAATCCATATTTTTGAGGATATTTTGAGCCTTTCTTTTTTAGCTCAGCAAACTTTAAATCATCTAAAATTACTTGTCCATAGGTGTATAAATTATGGAGTATTTGATATTTTAAGTTTATTCCCATAAGGGCATTGTCTGCCGATCCGTTATAAAACTCGGTAGGTCTTAAAAAGATAACGGGGTTTAAGTATGCCCAATCGTAGCCTCGGCTTCCTCCTACAGAATCTTGGGATTGCCAAATAATGGATTCAAACAAACCAAACTCCAACGATTTGTTTACTTTCCAACTTAAATAGTGTGTTGTAGAATATTTTTTAGGATATCCTCTTCCTAAGACCGCAGGTGCAGGAATTCGGATATCTTGAAATTGCTCGTATAATATCATGTATTTTACGTGCCAGAAAGAAGTTTGAATTTTTAAAAAAGGATTGTTGGTAGCATTGTCTGATCGTAAAAGAGAACGATAACCATTGCCAATAAAGTTTTTATCTTGCCCAAATTGAACGGTTAAAAAACGGCTCGGAGCATAGCAGACATACCCAAAAGGAATTCCGAAGTCTTGGCCTTTATCTCCTTTAAATGTTTTTGTTCCACCTTGTCCGGGTACAACTAAGTTGCTATCCACAAAACGATTTATATAATCAGGGAAACTTGCTTGGTTTTCATAAAAGCCTGTATAAAAGGAGAATTTTGTTCCAAAATCTCCATAGATTAAAACGCCACGGGTATTTCTGTAATATTGTCTTTTTTTACTGGGGTCGTATTGCAATTCTAAATCAAAAAGTGGGGTAGCTCTTATTGATACGATCCCTGAATCAATCGGAAGTAGGTAATTATTAGCAAAATTACCAGCAACTCTATTTACAAAGTTATTGCGCTTGATGTTGTATTTTATTCCATTTCGCAAACTGTCTTGATTGTACAAGCCCTTTGTTTCATTGATAAAATAAGGCTGAATGGAGGTATGTAAATTATTCTCTTTTGAATGAATGGAGGCTTCTTCACTTAATAGGTATTGTCTTTCTAAGGGACTAAATCTACTTTGACCAAAACCGAAAAAACTTACTGATAATAAGAAGAAAGTACTAACTATTTTAAAATGCATTTTTATCACCTTTAATCATGGAGTAAACCGTCATGAATATAATCTGTATGTCGAGTAAAAAAGTCCAATTTTCAATGTACCACAAATCGTATCGTACACGTTTCATCATATATCTTGGATGAGATGTAGCACCTCTGAACCCATTGACTTGCGCCCAACCTGTTATACCTGGCTTGATTAAATGACGCACCATAAATTTATCAATAATGGCAGAGTAATCCGCTGTATGCTGAAGCATGTGTGGTCTTGGGCCTACAACCGACATGTTACCAATGAGTACATTGAAAAACTGAGGTAATTCGTCTAAATTTGATTTACGCAAGAATTTACCTATTAAAGTAATCCGAGTGTCATTTTTTATTGCTTGTACTTTGTCTGAATCTTTGTTAACAGACATACTTCTGAATTTGTAGCAATCAAATTCTGCATTGTTGCGGCCGCTTCTTTTTTGAATGAAAAAGATAGGTCCTGGCGAGCTGAGTTTAATCGCAATTGCTAATAAGGGAAATAACCAGCTACATATAAAAATCAATACAAATAAGGAAAAGCTTATGTCAAACAGGCGTTTCAACATTCTGCTAAAAATGTTTTCTAAGGGTTCTTTGCGAATATTTAAAACAGGAACATTGTCGTAAAATTCTAAGTCTACTTTCTTATTTAAGAAGCCTCTAAAATCGGGTACTAGATGAATACGAATTAAGTTATTGTCTCCATATTCGATGATGGAGCGTATTTTTTTTGAAGAGGTAAATGGCAGGGTGCAAAAAATTTCATCTATTTTATATTTACCTTCACAAATATTTCTTAAAGCATCAACACCACCCAGTACTAGTTCTTTGTGTTTTACATGGTTTATTGCGTCATCTAAAAAACCAATAAAACGGTATCCTGAATTGTCTTTGGAAATGACATAGCGCATTACTTGTAAGCCAACAGGGCCTGCACCAATAATCAATACATTTCTAAAATTGGAACCTTTTTTTCTGTACCAATTTAATAAGTATATAAATGCCAACCTCCAAATTAAAACACTTATTCCTAATATGAAGTAGGTAATCAATAACATTTCTCTTGAATAGATTGCTTCTTTTAAAGCACCCATAAAAGTGAAAATAATTAATAGGTGAAGTGAAATGATTTTAATTAAATTCCAAACGACCAATTCTAATTTCCGTCTGCGTACAGTAGAGAAAACATAAATATTAAACGTAAAAGCTAAAATAATCCAGGTCATATTAAATATAATATGCAAGGTTATATAATGATCTTTTATTTGATTAAATGGAAGGGTTTGGTCTGAAGCCAAATAACCCATAAAAAAAGCAGCATTTAATAGGGTTAGATCTCCTAAAAATTGTATCAACCATAAAAACTTGCTGTATCTTGAATTCATAGAAATCTTACTAGAAAGTAAAATTACAAAAAGTAATTACACAATTCTGTATTGAGAGTGTTTATTTTTGAATAATGAGTCTTTTTGCTTCTTTATAATTCCCTTTAGAAAGAATAACTATATAGAGCCCATTAACAAGTGCGTCTGTAGAAATCTGAGTCGTATTTTGTACGTTTTTCTCAAACAACAACAAACCACTAATGTCATAGACTGATATATATTCTGGTTCACCCGTAAAAAGTAACTCTGCTTGAGCTGGATTTGGGAAAATAGTGAATCCTATTTGTTCTTCCGATTGATTGGGTTTAATGCTCGTAATCACTTCGTGTTGCCCAAATACGGGGCGTATCATCAGGGATCCTGTTTCTTTATTATAATTAGAGAATGGCTCCCAGTTGATATTATCCAAACTAACGTAGATGTCATCTATATGGTCGTTATTTCTATCGTAGCCTATAAACAGGGGGTCTATTACATTCTGTGTGAAACCAAATAGATAGGTTTTGTCTTTTGACAATACGAGTGGTGCGTATAACTGATAGCGTACAAATCCATTGATATTTGTACTGTATTGTATCCCTATTTTTTGATTCAGAAGAAGTTTTAATATGGGGGTTGGTTTTGTTGGGTCTGTTGGATTTGAACCTTTTTCCCAAACATTCATGAATATTTCAGTATTGCTCATGTCTGGTCCGCTGTTGCGCAGAAAACAGAAATCCATATTTGTTAAGGTGTCGGTTTTTAAAATTGTAATCGCATGTGCCAGTTTTATTCCTCCAGGGTTTGTCGTATAAACAGTTGACTCTGGAATGTAGTCGTCGTAGGAATAATAATCAGAAAAGACTGTTTCTACCGCAGCAAAATTATTAAAAGAAAGGTTGTAGCGATCTGTAGTATCCGCTTGTGCAAAAGAAAATTCTTCTTTTAATACATACGGCGCTGTCATTAAACTCGTCGGGATTGAATCTGAAAAAGTTTCAATATAATTTTGGGTCGACGGTATGGAACTGTTTGTTTTTGAGCTGATATTATTATAAAAATTATCTTTGATAACATGGTAATGATCAATACTTATTTCTGGAGATCCAAAAAGGCCATTTCTAATAAGCATGTAGGCTGAATCGACTTTTTGGGCTTGAATGTCTGTTAAGGATAAACCGTTGATGTGTTTATACGGTATGGATGTATAGTTTTTTAAACACCCTTGATTTGTATTTATAATCAGGATGTCTTTAAGAGAATCTTTAGCAGTTCTGTTTGTATCTATGTAAATATAATCTACATTCCAAACATTATATCTGCCATACAATACCCCATACGATTGAAAGCGAAACTGAAACCCTTTGTGTAAATAGATGGTATCTTTTATTGGAATCGTTACTTTTATAAAGGTATCTACGGTTGTAGTACCCCCAGTCTGTCTCCACACTTCATTCCATTTAGGATTGTTTTTTGTAGAGTCTTTGAATTGCAAGGATAAAAATTCATTTTGAAGTGGAGTATTCCCTAAACTTTTGGATTGCCAATAAAAACTTAAATAAATAGAATCTTTTCGTTTGTTTGAAGCCAAATTGATTGGGAGCGAGGTAAGCTTATCTGCATATCCTTTAGTTGTTCCTGTTGAATAGGGGAAGCCTTTGTAATTGGCTCCATCAAAACTTGCTACCCCAATGTTTATGGGTTTTGTAGCCATGGTATTGTTTATATATGTACCACCATTTTCATCAACAAAATACAAAGGGTTGGGTGTTGCACTGTATAAAGGAACTCCGAGTGGTATCCAATTGGTGGATCGCATTATATCACTTGGATTTACATATGTTGGAGTTGAAAATGTTTTATCATTAAATAATTGAATGGTGTATTTGTCAATAACAATCACATAGCGTGTTCCATTTATTGCGTTTGAGTTAGACGGATTTGTAGTGACAGTACTAAATACACGTATGCTGTCGCCAGTAGTTAATCCGTGCAGCATTAAATATGTTAATCGATACACTAATTCTACGCCTGGTGTAGTTGCAAACGTGTCAACCGTAATTTTTTCTAATGGAACATACGACCCAGAAAAATCTTCGATAAAGGGTAATTTTAAGGTGTCGTCTTGAGTAAGTGCAGTCGTACGAAGTTGCGCGTTCTCTGAATAGCCCACGGAGTATTGACTCAAAGGAGCCAATCCAACTTGTGCAAGAGTAGAATACGACAATAGAATTGAAAATAGCTGAAAAAAGTGTTTCAATTTCATGCGTTCTTAAGATTGGTTGTTACGTTAGTATAGAATTTATTTTGCATCTAGACCCGTAGAGCCAGCATACCAAATATCTATCATATCACCAGAACGAAGTTTTACGCCTGTTTGGTATGTGGGTTTTTGTTTTGTAACACTATTATCCGATACTTTTGCGGAAGGATCTTCTATGGTTAAGCCAACTACTAAACCCATACTTTGTATAATTGATTTCGCTTCGTCTAAGCTCATACCCACTAAATTGGGTACTTCAACTTCGATATCTCCTCTACCAGAACCAACTAATAAATCTACTTTAGTACCTTTTGGTATGGCATCACCTGCTTTAATATTATTTCCATTAATAGATTGTCCCAATACAACATTATTTGGATTGGGTGTTGTTGAGATCTTTCCCAGTACTAAACCTAAACTTTTTAATTGCATTTCTGCACCACGTTGAGAGTTGTCTATCAAATTGGGCATACTCACACTTGGTGGATTTAACGCAGATATGCTCAAATAAATACGTCTGTTTTCTTTTACTTCGCTACCTGGCAAGGGATGTTGTGTTAGCACAGTAAATGGTTTGATGTCTGCCTTAAACGTTGAATCGCTTATCTCATAACGCAAGCCTTTTTCATCCAATATTTTTTTTGTTTGCTCAATTGACAACCCTTCTAGTTTTGGCACACTTATATATTCTCCGTGTTTGGTAAGTGTTGGTAAATACCAGTTAAAGAAAATCAATATTAGACCGATAAAAATGCTGACGATGATTGCTAAATGAATCAATACATCTTTAAATGAATCTGCTTTAAATAATTTCATATTAGATACGTGCTAATTTTTTTGTTGCTCTTTGTATGCCAAAGGTTAATATTTGATCGATGAAGTCGTATGGCTTATACCCATTGATTGCTGTCTGATGGAAGATACAGGTTGCAGGAGTCATGCCTGGTAACGAGTTTACTTCTATAATAATTGTTTCGGAGGTATTGTCTTCAAATACTCGAACAAAGGCATCGATACGTGCATAGCCTTGGATGTTCAATATTTTCGCTACTTCTTTTAAGGTATTTCGGACCTTCGTAGCAACCACTTCATATTCTTCTTTGTTTGAAGTGTACCGAGCTGGTGTGATGTTTTGACCTTCGCCAGCTAAGAATTTTTCTTCTAAGGACAATACATCTCCATTTGCAAGTGCTTCGGATGGCTCAAATATTTCATATTCCAATTCTCCTGCATCTGTGTAACGCGTCAATAATCCGCCGGTTACTTCAATGAAGTGTTTCGCATTTCCTTTTGATATAAGATCTTCAATTAAGAAGTATTCTTTTTGAGGGAATTCTTCTTTGTACTTTAATTGTAAAATCTGCGCGCTTTTAGAACCTTGAATTGCTTCTTCACCAAACATCAGTTGTATGTAAGCTCTTAGTTCATCTCTGCTTTTTATTTTCTTTACTGCAGAACTACAACCATCATCTGAAGGTTTTGCTATAATCGGATAGTTGAAACCAGATTCAATCGTTGTCAATAAATTCTCACCTTCTGATTGCCATTCTTTTTTCAAAACCATGCGATGATTGGCAACAGCGATTCCGTGTTCTCTTAAAATACGATTGGTTTCAAACTTATTAATAGTTATTTGAGAACTTTCAATATCCGAACCATTATAGGGTATATTATATTTTTCTAACTCTTTCTGCATGCTGCCATCTTCGCCTGGTCTGCCATGTAGTGCGATAAATACACCATCTGCCATTTCAGAAAGTTCTTTGTAAGTTATTTCCTTCGGATCTTTTATGGCATTGTTTACATATCTATTGGTAATGGATTCTGTTTCTTTTGCAATGTTTACTAAGATGGGATGATGTCCCTTAAAACCAATTACTTTTTCGCGTATATCGTCTGCGTTATCTTTTAATAAGATGTTGATGGGCAATACAAATAACCGATGTTGTTCATCGCTACCCGTTAAGAATACTGGGATTGGTTGATACTTTGAACTCGAAGAAAGTTTTTCAAATATATTCCGACCGCTTTCAACGGAGATATGTCTTTCGGAAGAATATCCGCCCATAACAACTGCAATACGAATCTTCTCTTTGGTCGAATTTTTTTGTTCCGCAATAGAAGCATCTAAATTACTTAATAGGGCTTTATTTTTAAAACTGCGCTTACCTTCTTTGATGCGTTCTTGCAAAGAAGTACGTATGATGTAGGTTAAGAACTGAGAGGGGTTTAAGCCAATTTCTGCTGCTTGATGAAAGAAGAACGAAGAGGGCATCATACCTGATGTGGTATTCGGATCATTTAAGATAACCGCACCATCTTTTGTAATGAATCCATCGATGCGTGCATACACATTAAAATGTAAGGCTTTATAAAGTCGGCAGCATTCGCTTCGGATCAATTCTACTTGTTGCGCTGGAATGTCGATAGGTGTTACCTTACGTGCCATACCTGGCAAATATTTGGATCTGTAATCAAAGAAATCATTTCCTTTTACAATACCTGTTGGAGGTAATGCAATTGGGTTTCCTACTTCATCTTGAATAACGATACATGAAAACTCTTCGCCGTCAATAAACGATTCAACGATGATTTCTTCTTCATTGTCTATACTTTCTAATAAAACAGTATCCGTATTTTTAAGTACTGTATCTAAATGCGTTAACAACGCTTCGGGATGATAAAATTCTGTTTTATGTTGAATGTCGATAACGGGCATACCAATACCTTCACGGATGTCGGTAAGTGTTGCAACCCATTTTACTTTTTCAGCAATAGACTTGGCATTCCATTCTTTCGCATGAATTTCTTGTAAGAAGAAACTTCTATTAATTGCTTGACGTAATTTTTCTGAGTTACGTTCGCTTACTACTGAAATCCCAATGGAAGATCCTTGCGAAGGTGCTTTTACAACAAACGGAAAACCAACGGCCTTTTCAAAACGTGATAACAATTCAGAAGTATCTGCACCGGTAAGCCAATCATTTTTCTTATATATAATATACTTAGGTCCTTTGAAATTAGACTGCTCAAGTAATTTCTTTTGTGTGTGTTTGTTAATCCCAATAGCGGAAGGCAATATTCCTGAACCTGAGTAAGGGATGTTGTTCCAATCTAAAATGCCTTGTATGGCGCCATCTTCTCCGTATGGTCCATGTAACGCTAGGAATGCAAAATCTATGAGTTCTTTTAAATCAGAAGGATCTATTTTTTTTCCTATTTTTTGAATGATGGCTTCACGCGCTTCTTTTGTAAGCGCACCAAGGGATTCAATGTAAACCTGGAAACCGTGTTCGCTTTTTGGTAGGAAATCAAAGGGGGGGTAAAAATCACGAATGGTTCCTTTGTAAATGTATTGCCAGTCTAACAAAATGAATTGACCTAAGCTATCAATAAAGATGGGTACAGTTGTAAATATATCTTTATTTAAATTGTCGTAAACAGTCCTTCCTCCAGCAAAGGAAATTTCTCTTTCTCTTGATTGTCCACCAAAGATGATTCCTATTCTCATGAATCTTAAACTTCTGTCTGTTAAAAATTAATAAAACCGCAATTAAGAGTTAATTGCATAAACGCCACGTATTTCTGGCACTGCTTTGCGAATAGATTCTTCAACCCCAGCTTTCAAGGTCATTGCAGACATCGGACATGTACCGCAATTGCCAAGAAGTTCTAATTTTACAATCATATCTTCTGTTATTTCAACAATGCGTACATTTCCGCCATCTGTAATTAGATAGGGTCTAATAGTATCCAATGCGTCTTCAACACGTTGAAGTAATTCAGTATTCTCAGTTGTAGTGCTCACGTTTTATACTTTAATGTCTACTTTTTTTGTTTCTGCTAAGGATGCGTTTCGTATCGCTACTTGTTGAGCCACGGTTTCAGCAAGTAGTTTAAATGCTATTGCACTGATTTCATCTTGATTGATGATGGCAGGTTTACCCATATCACCACTCTCACGAATACTTTGTACAATCGGGATTTGTCCTAATAATGGAACATCGAATTTTTCTGCTAATTTCTTACCACCATCTTGTCCGAATATGTAGTATTTGTTATTTGGGAGTTCTGCAGGAGTAAACCATGCCATGTTTTCAATAATTCCTAAAATTGGAACATTTACTTGCGGCTGACGGAACATTTGCAATCCTCTTGTAGCATCCGCTAACGCTACTTTTTGCGGTGTTGTAATCACTATTGCTCCAGTAACGGGAACGGTTTGTACCAAGGTTAAGTGGATGTCACTTGTGCCTGGAGGCATGTCAAATAATAAATAGTCCAATTCGCCCCAATCACAATCACTGATGAATTGTCTTAAAGCAGAACTAGCCATTGGACCTCTCCATACTACAGCACTTTCAGGATCGGATAAAAAACCAATCGAAATAAGTTTAACGCCGTATTGTTCTATTGGTATGATCGTTGGTTTTCCGGATTCATTTTCAATCACATTTGGTCGAACATCTTCCACATCAAACATGGTTGGAATAGATGGACCTGAAATATCTGCATCAATAATACCTACTTTTGCACCCGATTTTGCAAGCGCTACAGCTAGGTTTGCAGTGATGGTTGATTTACCTACACCACCTTTGCCCGAAGATACGGCAATAATATTTTTAACGCCAGGTAAAATAGGACCTGAATTGAAACGACCTGTAGTTACATCAGCAGTCATGTTTACGGTAACAACTGCATCTGCAGCAACCAATTCGTGTATTGCTGCGGTACACGATTTACGTATAACTTCTTTAAGAGGACAAGCAGGAGTAGTAAGTACAACTGTAAATGAGATGTTTTTTCCATCTACTAGGATGTCTTTTATCATGTTTAACGTTACCAAATCCTTTTTTAAATCCGGTTCTGGTACGGTTCTAAGCGCTTCTAAAACGTTTTCTTGTGTTATAGACATGTTATTAACAGGTATTTTAGGCAATTTAATCATTTTACTTACTAGAAACTAGTTTTTTGAGCCTCTAAATAGCTTTTTATTGACGGTTCTTAAACTGTAGTACAAACAGGTTTGTATGCTTACAAGTTCCATATTTATTGGTCTTCAGCTTGTAGTGTGGTTTGCTATAAATCCTTTTTTGAATAAATGTGCATAAGTCTTCGTGCTGGGTGGGTAATAAACACGTATCTAAGATTCAATTCTGCCTAATAAACAGGAACTTTGCGAAATTGACATGGATCAAACTATTTATATTGGAAATCTGTTATGGGCGTGTTTAATGTTGAGCTGTTCTTCAACGCTCGGAACATAAATGATGATTGGTCGAAAAGACACAATCACGTGGTCCGTTCTGTAAATCAACTGAACGAAACAATCCAATTCATAATTCATACCTCATAATTCATAATTAAAAAAGACGTGCGCTTAACAAGAGAAACCATAGATCAAATTCAGCAATCCATCGATGTAGTCGAGGTGATTGGCGATTTTGTGACTCTTAAGCGCAAAGGCCATTATTATTCGGGTTGCTGTCCTTTTCACAATGAAAAAACACCTTCATTTACAGTAACCCCTTCCAAAGGAATTTACAAATGTTTTGGTTGCGGTAAAGGTGGCGATGCGATTCAATTTATTATGGAGCATGAAGGCTCTTCTTATGTTGAAGCAATGGCCTATATGGCTAAGAAATACAACATCGAAATCAAAGAAGAAGAGCTCTCTGAAGAACAAAATGTTGAGCAAAGTGAAAAGGATTCCATGTTGGTTGTTACCAATTATGCGAGTCAATATTATATCGATCAATTATGGAATTCCGAAGATGGAAAATCCATTGGATTAAGTTATTTTAAAGAGCGTGGTTTTAGAGATGAAACCATCAAGAAATTCGAACTTGGTTTTAGTCACGATCAATGGGATGGTTTTACTAAAGATGCGGTAGCAAAGGGATACAAGACAGAATTCCTTACCAAAACAGGTTTAAGCATTGAGCGGGACAATGCAAACGACAGTAGTGAAAAGAAATTTTTTGACCGCTTTCGAGGTCGTGTTATGTTCCCCATACACAATGTTGCAGGAAGGGTTATTGCCTTTGGTGCTCGTATTTTAAAAATAGATAAAACACAAGCAAAATATTTAAATTCTACAGAGTCTGTAGTATATCATAAAAGTAAAGTTTTATACGGCTTATATCAGGCCAAACAAGCCATTCGAAAAGAAGAAGAATGTCTGCTTGTTGAAGGATATACCGACGTTGTTTCTCTGCATCAATCGGGTGTAGAACATGTTGTTGCATCGAGTGGAACTTCCCTAACGGAAGATCAAATTAAACTCATAAAACGCTATACCCCTAATATTACTATTTTATATGATGGTGACTCGGCTGGAATAAAAGCAGCACTTCGCGGAGTAGATTTAATTTTGCAACAAGATATGAATGTATCTATTGTGGTTTTTCCTGAAGGGGAAGATCCGGATAGTTACGTGCAAAAAATTGGGCCAACAGCATTTAAAGAATATATAAAAACCACGAAGCGTGATTTTATATCTTTTAAAACAGCTATTAGTTTAAAGGAAGTTGGCAGCGACCCCATAAAACGAGCAGAGGTAATTAAAGACATCGTTGAGAGTATTGCTAAAGTACCAGATGCAATTAAACGCTCTGTTTTTTTTAGAGAGTGCAGTAAGTTACTAGAGATTGATGAACAAATATTAATTTCTGAATACAATAAAAAAGCCATTCAAAAAGGGCAACAAGAGGCTAAGAAGTGGGAAAATGACAGAAATGCGTTTTCTCAAGTCCCAGAAATTCCAGAACTTGAATTACCCGATTTAGTTGTAAAATTAAGCTTAGAGGAAGAAGCGTTAAAGATGCATGAACGCGAAATGATGCGTTATCTCTTAAACTTTGCTTCATCAACAATGGAGCAGGAAATGCCCTTGTCGGATTACTTAATTCATGAATTACAAGATGTTGAATTTAAAAATCCAGCGTATGATTATATCATTAAGCACATTATAGAAATTCGTTTGCGCGGAGAACAGGTATTGCATACCTTCTTCTTGCAGCAAGATCAGCCTCAATATGTGCGCGATGCCACAATTGATCTGTTGTCAACGAAGTTTCATGTCAGCGAAAATTGGGGGAAATTTCAAATAGATGTTCCAAAAGAAATAGATGTTCTAAACACTGTGGTACCTAAGACCGTATTAAGGTTAAAACGTGTTGTACTTAAATGTATGATTCGAGAAAATATGAAAGAAATCGAACGCATTCAGAGTCAATCGAGCGAAGAAGCATTATTGCAATTGCTCCAAGTGGCAATGCAATTAAAGGTTATTTCTAAAGATATCGATAAGACGCTTGGTATTGTAGTAGGCTAATTGTAATTTAAAGGATTAAACACAATAAAAGTTTGAATATTGCTGTAAATACACGTTTGTTATTGGACGATCGATTAGAAGGAATCGGTTGGTTTACTTATGAAACATTGAAACGTATTACCGAACAACATCCGGAACATACTTTTCATTTTTTCTTTGATAGGCCTTACCATGAAAAATTTGTGTTTGGCAAAAATGTTATTCCTCACGTATTGTTTCCTCAATCTAGACATCCATTTTTATGGTATGTATTTTTTGAATGGAGTATTCCATTTATGTTGCGTAAAGTTAAAGCCGATGCGTTCATTTCTACAGATGGGTACCTTTCAAAATCTACAAAAGTTAAGACCTTAAACGTTATTCACGATATTAATTTTGAACACAGACCTCAAGATTTACCTAAAGGGATAGTGCGTTATTATAAAAGAAATATGCCTAAGTTTGCTCGGAAGGCAGCAAGGGTTGTTACCGTTTCTGAGTTTTCGAAACAAGATATTTCTACTGTTTATAAAATACCTGCAGATAAAATTGATGTTGTATACAATGGTTGCAACTCTTTATTTGTACCCGTAGCAGAAGCGGATCAAATTAAAATTCGTTATAAGTATTCTTCTGGCAGACCCTTTTTCCTATATATTGGATCCATGCATCCGAGGAAAAATATCCTAAATTTGATGCGCGCATTTGATGTTTTCAAAAAGACATCAAATTGTGATATGAAGCTATTATTGATTGGCAAATCTATGTGGGGTAATAAAGATATTCAATCTTTGTATCATACATTAATTTACAGACACGACATACATTTTTTAGGGCACATTCATACACCAGAATTAGCGAAGATATTAGGTTCCGCGTATGCGCTAACCTTTGTTCCCTATTTTGAAGGATTTGGTATTCCTTTATTAGAAGCGATGAACTGCGAAGTACCTATCATTACTTCCAATACTACTTCATTGCCAGAAGTAGCTGGTAAAGCCGCAGTACTTGTTAATCCTGAATCGGTAGATGGGATAGCAACAGCGATGTTGCAATTGTATAAAGTGCCACATATAAAAGAACAAATCCTATTGGAAGCAAAAATACAACGACAAAAATTTTCGTGGGACAAAACAGCTACCTTGCTTTGGGAAAGCTTTGAAAAGATGATGCGTTAATTTTTCATGAGTGCTTCACTTCGAGTTTTACAAATAACCAATCGCGTTCCATATCCCTTAAATGATGGAGGAACTATTGCCACCTATAATGTTACCTATTATTTAAATAAAGCGGGTCATAAGGTAACAATGGCCTCTCTCAATACTAAAAAACATTTTCAAAATCCAGCAGCCTTAGCTGATATTGCAGAAATACATGCGTGTACATTGGATACGAGTATTTCTCCGATAGGCCTTCTTAAAGGCGTTTTTGAACACATGCCGTATAACGTAAAACGTTTTGAGTCGAAGGCATTTCATCAGCTCTTAACAGAGTTACTAAGTAAACATACGTTCGATGTGATACAAGTAGAAGGGAGTTATATGGCTCTCTATGTCTCTACACTTAAAAAACACAGCAAAGCTAAAATACTTCTGCGTTCTCATAATATTGAACACGAAATATGGGTGCGCATGGCACAAAATGAAGGCAATCCATTAAAAAAGTGGTACTTCAACATGCTTTCTTCAAAAATTAAGAAATTTGAAGACAACAGCATGCATTTTTTTGATGCTGTAGTTGCCATTACAGATAGAGATGCTGCGTACTACCAACAAGCAGGTTTTAAGGGGAAACTTCAAGTCATAAATGCAGGTGCAAATTTAGATGTATTTCTTCCCGATGTTGAAAATGAGATACCCATGAGTATGTGTTTTCTTGCAGGCTTAGATTGGATGCCCAATAGACAAGGCTTAGATTGGTTTTTAGCAGAAATATGGCCAACATTATCAAAGAAATACCCCACCTTAACACTTCACATTGCGGGCAAAGCAATGCCCGAGGAATATTATAAACTGCAGACAAATCAGTTGATTGTTCATGGTACGGTGCTTGATGCGGTAGATTACCTTCAAAAGTATGAGATTTTCATCGTACCTTTGTTATCTGGTGGAGGCATGCGTCTAAAAGTAGTGGAAGGAATGGCATTGGCTAAGTGCATCGTTTCTACTTCAATTGGTGCTGAAGGCATTGCTTATACACCCATGCAGAATATCGTAATAGCGGATACGCCTTCGGAGTGGATAGAGAAGATTTCATACGTGATAGAAAATCCAACCATCAGAAAAGAAATCGGGCAACAAGCGCATCTGCTTTCACTACAAAAATATAATTGGAAAAACTTAGTCGATTCTTTTGTAATAATTTACAATCAATTACTTAAAGCCGACTAAATATAATTGCTTCATGATTCCTTCTTACGTATTAGTACTTTTGGAAATTGCATTTTGGTTTTCATGTTTCTTGGTGATTCAGACATATGTAATCTTCCCAAAGGTATTGGATTTTTTTGCACGTGATAAAAGACAAAATCAGTGTATTTGGGCATTACACGATGAAGAGCTTCCGCATGTTGATATTTTATTGGCAGTCTACAATGAAGAAGCCGTTATTGAAAAGAAACTTCAATCTATTTTCGATACCAATTACCCGCTCACACATCTTCATGTCTATATAGGTTCAGATGCTTCTACAGATAATACAAATGCAATCATTCAAAAATATCAAAAAGAATTCCCCTGTATTAAGTTAACCATCTTTGAACGTTCTGGAAAAAGTCAAATAATTAATGCCTTATCTAGAATGTCTACATCACCTGTTATTGTGTGTACCGATGCGAATGTGTATTTTGAATTAGACACGCTGTATCATTTAGTAAAGCATTATAAAGAACCGTCTATTGGCATGATTGGCGGAAATATTCTAAATCCAGATTTTAAGAAAACAGGTATTTCTTTTCAAGAAAAAAAATATTTAGAACGAGAAAATCGAATGAAATATTTAGAAGGAATTTCCATGGGTGCTATGATTGGCGCATTTGGCGGTTGCTTTTCCATTCGACGGAACCTTTTTATTGAAGTTCCACAAAATTGGTTGGTGGATGATTTTTATATTGGCATGCAAGTATTGCGTCAAGGTAAAAAAACGATCAACGAATTGAGTGCTATTTGTACGGAAGACGTCTCTAATAAAATGATGGAAGAGTTTCGTAGAAAAGTACGCATCTCGGCTGGCAATTTTCAAAACCTATTCGAATTCTCAGATTTGATGCTCCCAACAAAAGGAGGGATTGCATTTTGTTTCATTTCGCATAAAGTGATACGTTGGATTACACCATTTTTATTAATCTTTATATGTATGCTGAACTTAATACTCTACAAATATGGTTTTATATACAAACTCGCTCTTTATGGGCAGGTAGCATTGCTGGCAAGTATTGTATTGGATCATTTTATTCGATCCTTTGGAATACATGTAAAACTACTTCGATTTATAACCCATTTTTATTCTATGAATGTAGCCTTGTTTGTTGGCTTTATTCGATATGTAATGGGTATTAAAACGAGTTTATGGAAACCCACAGAACGAAATCAATAAGTATGGAACAGATAAAATTAGATTCAATTGAAGATGCAATTGAAGCAATCCGTAAGGGTGAGGTGATTATTGTTGTGGATGATGAGGATCGTGAGAACGAAGGCGACTTTATATGCGCGGCAGAATCTGTCACACCTGAGATTATAAATTTTATGTCTAAAGAAGGACGAGGTTTAATTTGCGCACCAATTTCTGAAGCACGTTGCAAAGAATTGAAATTAGATTTAATGGTTGGTAGCAATACTGCTACACATGAAACCCCGTTTACCGTTTCCGTTGATTTATTGGGAGATGGTTGCACAACAGGGATTTCAGCATCCGACCGTTCTAAAACGATTCAAGCATTAGTCAACCCGAATACCAAACCAGAAGATTTAGGTAGACCAGGTCATATATTCCCTTTGAAAGCCAAAGATGAAGGCGTATTAAGAAGAGTGGGGCATACAGAAGCTGCTGTAGATTTAGCTCGTTTAGCTGGCTTCAAACCTGCAGGCGTACTGATTGAAATCATGAGCGAAGACGGTAGTATGGCACGTTTACCAGAGCTGAAACAAATTGCCACAAAATTTAATTTGAAATTAATATCAATTAAGGATTTAATTGAATATCGGTTAACGCACGAAAGCCTTGTAAAAAGAGAGATTGGCGTGGACATGCCTACAAACCTAGGTGATTTTGATTTGATTGCTTTTAGAGAAATAAGCACAGACGAAATACATTTAGCCTTAATTAAAGGTACATGGGAGAAAGATGAACCTGTATTGGTTCGTGTACACTCTTCTTGTGTTACAGGTGATATATTCGGCTCCTGCAGATGTGACTGTGGTGCGCAATTACATGCGGCTATGGAAATGATCGAAAAAGAAGGTAAAGGAGTAATTCTTTATATGAATCAAGAGGGCAGAGGTATTGGTTTGCTTAATAAATTAAAAGCATACAAACTTCAAGAGCAAGGAAGAGATACGGTTGAAGCAAATTTAGAATTGGGTTTCAAAATGGATCAACGCGATTATGGAACAGGCGCTCAAATTTTGCGTGACTTGCAAATATCTAAATTGCGCTTGATTACAAATAACCCTGTGAAACGTGCTGCACTAGCTGGTTACGGACTTGAAATTACAGAATCGGTTGCAATTGAAATTGCTTCGAACCCTCATAATATTAAATATCTGCAAACAAAACGCGATAAAATGGGGCACAACATATTAAAAAAAGACGATACGCAAAAATAAAATATATGTCAAAGCCTTTAATACTTGTATGCAATGATGATGGAATTTTTTCCCTTGGTATACGGACATTAATTGAAGTTATGTCTGAATTGGGAGAGGTTGTAGTAGTCGCACCGGATTCTCCTCAATCTGGAATGGGCCATGCAATCACTATAGGTAACACCCTTCGGTTAGAATCGAGTGATTTATTTCCCGGTATTGTTGCCTACGAATGTTCTGGCACACCTGCGGATTGCATTAAATTAGCCAAACACCATGTATTAAAAGGCCGTAAACCAGATTTAGTTGTAAGCGGAATCAATCACGGCAGCAATTCATCTATCAGTGTATTGTATTCAGGCACTATGTCTGCTGCTATTGAAGGCGCATTGGAAGGTTTACCTGCAATTGGTTTTTCATTGTGTGATTATGGTTCGCATGCAGACTTCTCACATACTAAAAAATATATCAAACAGATTGCTACGGAGGTGTTAACAAATGGCTTACCAAAAGGAATTACTTTAAATGTTAATTTTCCTCCAATAGATAAAGCACCATTAAAAGGGATTAAAATTTGCAGACAAGCGCTTGCGCGTTGGGAAGAAAAATTTGATGAACGCGTTGATCCCAATGGTAGACGATATTTTTGGATGGCTGGGAATTTTGAAAATAAAGATGCGGGAGAAGATACAGATGAATGGGCGTTGGCAAATGGCTATGTTTCTGTAGTACCTTGCACCTATGATTTAACTGCCCATCAATTAATGGGTCAATTAAACAGAGAGTGGAAATTTCTTCAAGAGGAATAGGTAAAGAATATGTTTTAAATTCGGAAAGGGATGGTTGTTATAAAACAGCTATCCCTTTTTTATTTTATCTAATTGGTATTTTTAATTAATTGTATTATTTTAATATATCTCATTAATTTAATAATAGGATAATTCAAATAATTAAATTTACCTTCGATAAATCATAAATAATTA
>ERZ724508.635-NODE-635-length-23794-cov-6.517503_pt1 | contig 23794 bp, 33 predicted proteins | sample MGYA00376041_ERZ724508 | MGnify/ENA primary metagenome ERZ724508 (study PRJEB28724, sample SAMN07190887) | wastewater metagenome | isolation source: effluent of sewage treatment plant in Hong Hong | place: USA: Christiansburg, Virginia | collected 2016-03-01 ...
GTTCCTGTTGCTACTCTGCACACTGAGTTTATCTTGTTACCGGTTCGGTGTCTCTGTTTACTGCTGTCTACTAACGATATTCTCCAAAGCGCGGATGCCTTCACGTAGGGTAGTAGGAGCTGGGGGTTGTGAAGGCTTAGAATTTCTGTCATCTACGTGAAGAGCTTTGGCGCTGCCAGCACTACTTACTATTTGGCTTAGTGCTTGGTCAGGAACAGGGGTAGGCATCTCCACTGTTGAAGGTCTGGGCCTATCAGTCTGAATAAATCTGTTTTCTCCGATGCCAAGTTTCTCCTTTAAGGCTTTCCGATCAACAGACCGATTTTGTGGCTTCTTTTAGATGTTGGCAGCTTCGCCTCTGTCAAGTACCAAAGGTGGTACGGTTGGCGCACAGAATGACACTTTACTATGTTATAATAGCCTAACTTACTTGATGTCCTCAAGGGAGAGTTCCTTCATATACTCCGACTTCACCGACAACATTAGGAAGCTATTCTTGTCGGGACATCGTTCCAACGGGTACTTCTTCAGTTCCTCTTGGTTAAGTGGGTGCGTACTCAAGTTATTGGTGTTGAGGCAAGCCGAAACATCGATAGTTACGACGCCCGCCATCCGCACTTCGGTTGCGTTGCTTGCCGAACGCAAATTAACAAACAGTAAGGTCTACCATTAGCTAGCCCGAATACTTTCTTTTCCAGAAAAGTGCCCGACTGCTCATCGTATGGCATTTCCATCGTAAGCTCGAGTCGACTGTTGAATGGGATGGTATCTTCGATTGCCTTAACTGTATGTTCATCCTAGACAGTCTTACTACCTGAACTCTCTCGGAAATGCTACCTGTGTTCCACTTGAGGAAGAACGCACACGGGAAGTTCACCTTCACCTTGCAGTGTGTCACGTGCACCTCGAACCTGTACTCGTACACCCGAATTCGCTGGGATTTTGGTGCGGAAATCATAATACCGTACCTCCGCTTTATTTAAATTAATTTATTAGAGTGGGTTAAGTGCATCGCGCCAGGGAATCCTGTAAATTAAATTGAGTCAACGAACTACGGAAGGTATGGATAGCAACAACAGCATGTTCTCGGATAGGCTTGGGAACAGTCAGGAAGCGAGGAATATGTGGGATAGGTCCACAGTACACTTCGACATTGATAACCTCTATGACGATCAGTTTCTCAACGTAGCTGCTGAAGAGCCCTACCTGTCGGAGGAAGAACTGCCACTCCCCTCGCCTCTCAACCAGCAAGTGTAACGACAAGAATACGAATATCACCCTGTGCTAGACGGCCCTCGCATGGGTCTGCAGTATCGCGAGCAAAATGGTGTCTACAACCACGATCGGGGGTTTATGGAGATGGTACTGAACACTATCCGCCCCAAGAAGATCATTCGGCTGGATACGGTCAATTCCTTTGTGGTCGTAAACAACCAAATCTTCAACTTCCTCAAGGATGCAGCACAGAACCGAACTGCCAACACTCATGCACAGAATGAAATCAGTTGCAGATGCTAGAACTCGAAGTGTGAGGCACGGTACTGCACATGCTTCGGGAAAGGAGTTGCATGCGGACCCAGCTGTAGTTGCTCAAACTGCTACAACATTGACGATAGACCCGAAAACGGTCAGCTCATGAGGCAGGACAAGGGATGTAAATGCGAACGAACCCGTTGTATGAAGCGCTACTGTGAATGCTTTAAGACCGGAGGGAAATGTGGGCCAAACTGCCGTTGCAAGGATTGCGAGAACATAATCAAGAAGGAGGGGATTCCTCGTATATGATACTTCTATGCTGATTGGTATGTTTATATGTTGTTCATGTGGACAGACTTTCAGAAGAAAACAGTGTTGATTGGCATCTGTCGGGGACGATCTAGTGGTCTGTTTGGCCCCAAGTTGAACATCGGCGTGAACTGTTGTTGGTCTGGTCTTCGTTGGTAAGGTTGGGTGGGTAAACCGAAGGCCTGGGGAGGTTGAGCGGGTAGCATGGAAGTTACTCCTGATACTACTGTGGGAACCAGTCCAGACAAAACACCTGGCGGTACTGCTGAAGGTGGGTAGGAGGATAACGGTGCGATGCTTCCTGGGATGCTTCCTGGGATGCTTCCTGGCAGTCCGTTAAGTGATTGTATTGGAGTTCCAGCTCCATAAATTCCGCTAACCACTGCGGGAACATTGTTGATTTGCGGAGGGATCTGACTATCTAGATTCTTGAGGTTTAGCATCCTCATTAGCTCGAAGGTGTCTGTTCTTTGAAGTGGGTTCATACACAGCATTCTCTGCAGAAGATTCTTCATGAAGGGGCTGCAGTATGCGACTGGGCGGTACACCTCCCCCGACATAAACAGGTGCAGAAAATACTCAAACTCAATCCCATTGAATGGCTGTTCCCCAATTAACATTTCGTAGAGGATGATGCCAATTGACCAGGTATCGCTTTTGAATGAGTACTCAGAATCTGCGAAGGCCTCCGGTGACATGTAGATTGGTGAACCCACGCTGTACATCCCCTTTGCGAAGTCGTATCCCATGAACTCGGCGAACCCAAAGTCAGCAAGCTTTACCTTTCCCCCAGTTCTCAGCAGAATGTTCGCTGACTTGATATCACGGTGGAGGATACCCTTGCAGTGGATGTGATTGACTGCCCGGATAATCTGGCTGATGAGGTGCAAGGCTTCGTCCTCAGCAATTTTGCCTGTTTTAGCTGTTGCCAAATACCTTTGTTCTTGACGTACGTGAAGAGGTCTCCACTCTCGCAGAACTCGCACACGATGTAAATATTGTTGACTGTCTTGCACAGATCCAACGTCTTTATGATGGCTTCGTGAGAGATGATTTTGTGACACTCCACTTCGTTATGGAGCAGCATATCGTCTATTTCATTGGTTATGCTGCGCCTGTCGATTACCTTGATGGCAACTGGGCTGTTAGTTCGTGAATCACAACCTGCATCTATTGGAAGCCTACCTTTGTACACCACCGAGAAGGATCCCGAACCAATGAGTTCATCAGTGTTGTACACATACCCTAAGATCTGCTTGATGAGGCCTGGGATGTGGTGCAGATGAACCGGTTCCAAATCGGCCATCGCTCAGGAATATTTTATAGTTGGACGATCAGTGACCTGTAACGATTGTCAACCGATCCAAGGATATCCTGTTGGGACGGGAGATTGACAACTTCCCGCGCATAGTAAAATTATTTGCATTGCAGCTGATACACAATGCTAGAGACACGAATTATGCCAAGACCCGGATTTATTGATTGCTAATGCATACAGCATGGTCCACCGCCATCTTATAATTTAAAATTTACATGACTGACAGCCAGCCTCTTCCAATCTCACCACTCAAGTACAACTCGCTTGAGAGTCTCTAGAGCTATCTCTCTGTCATCAAGTCTCTCAAGAAAGACGATCTTGATGATGAATACTTCGACCTTATGTCTTCCGCCAAGCAGCTGCTCGGTGAGGTTCACCCACGCATGGCAACCTTCTACTATGAATACGGCAACTACCTCCTCGAGAAGATTGAGAAGAATGGCGAGGTGTTTGGCACCTTCAAGCCAACCAAATAACAACGACAGGAGAGAATCGTCGAGGCCTAATAAAGTGAAGAGGATTCCAGAGAACAGCCATAACACGAGGACAATGACGACACTGAACCGAAGAAGAAACCTGAACAGGCTAGCAATGTCACCTATAAAGATAGTGATGTTGTGATCGAAGATGATACCAAGCCTGCCCCACAAACGACTGAGAAGAGGACCCCAGAGAACAGGAGCTCTTTTACAGGCGAAAAGGACGATATTGCTTTGCCTGAAACTGCTGAAAAAGAGTAGGATGAAGACGACGAGGAGATATGCTATGAAAGCCTGGAAGTGTGCCTCTCCATTTTGATGACTGAACAGTCAAAGTATCTCAATGGTGAACTCCAGCTTGGCAACGAGGAAGTAGATAAGATGATTCAAAATCTTGCGAAGGTTAAAGGCCGGCTTGGGGATTTTTACAGCATCAAGGAAAACTTTGTCGAGGCATTAACTGAATATGATGAAGCTATTCAGTATCGGAAGAAGCTCAATCGGAGCGAACCGGATCGCGTGATAGCATCATTAGAGCTTGCAATGGGAAATGCTTACTTGTTCCAAGGACTTGAAGGCGCTGAGTCTGATGCTCTTACTCATCTTATCTCGGCAGTGAACATCCTTACCGATACTCTCTAGCTGAAATCTTTGATTGATGGATATCCACGTCCCACTAAAAACAAGGCAACCGTCGAGCGTCTGATGTATCTCCCACGTTGGGACGACTCAGAAGACATCAAGGAGCTAAAACAGTTGATAAGCGAGCTGCTAGACAAGATCGAGGACACAGATATACAGAGCAAATAGTTCGCGGATCTGCAGAAGATCAAACTGGAGCAGAAGAAGCAAGCGGAACAACAAGCTCATTCCCAGACCGGCTTTACTGATGTACCAAAGGATGTGAAAGTGGTTAGCCTCGGTACTTTCGGCAATGCTAATTGCCTAATCAAGCGAAAGACACCTCCAACTCCAACCGGACCCTCGGAAAGTTTGAAGGAAGCCGAACACCAACCTAAGCGTCAGGAATGATGATTATTAACGGTCACGTTATGTTTCAGCTCCTTGAAGTCTTATTCTTCAATAGCCTGAAGAGTTCTCTCTTTGACAAAATGTTCGGTGGTGCGTGCTAACTCCACTTCGTTGTTTGACGGAACTCGTAGTTAGAAGAACTATTGTGGGCCTCTGGATTCACTGAACTGTGCTACTCGCATCCCGTCTTATTCTTGGGCTCCGCCAGTCGCACCGAAAGCCTCTCCTGTTTTCGCTTCACCACAATGGTGTTATACATATCCTGTTTAGAGTTGTAGCTTCGAAGGCGCTTTTGAGAGGCATCAAGAGTCGTCGAGCGAAGTGTCTTCAAGAAGTGCGGCTTGGTATTTCCCGGACAATACCCACCGTCATCACAGCTGAGCTTAACAACAACAAGTACTAGATGTAGGAATCCCTACCCGTGCCGTTGTTACAATAGCGCTTGGGCCGATCCATGAGGCTTGCAGTGGGACCTCTGCGGTTGCTGATTTTGGTAAAGCTTCCGGGATCTTTGAGGAGAATGGTTTGTTTGAGGCTAGGATAATAGCCTCCATTGTCCATGTAGATGTACTGGTCACGTCCTGCCTTACACTTGGAGTACCTGTACCGTCTTGGTTATATTTTAGATTTTTGGGTGCAACGAGCATAAATAAAATTATAAGACTGCTGCGCAGTGCGACTTGATAACAGCTAACATCCAAGGAGCCATTCAGGTCTAACAGTATCACGTAGAAATCAGATCATTCATTGGTTTGGTTCTGAAGGGGTAGATCGCCCTTGACCATGACCTTAGCTTACTCTCGGCAACTCGTAGCCTTACGGTTGGAGCCCATAACAACCGGTCCACTGCTGTTCTCCCCATCACGGATAGAACTTGACTTCATCAATTTAAACTCTTTCCTTTAGCCCTGCTGCTGGCTTGACCGTTCTGACATCCTCGTATACTGCTGCAGCTTCGACTTAGCAACACTCTCGCCCTGTTCATACATTGCCTCAACGCTCGAGTAAAAGCCATAACATGTTTTCTTGATGAAGTAGAGAGTTTCCATGTAGTCAAAAGGCCTGGCAGCGTGCAGAGCACCTCCCGCCGACTAGCCGCTTGCCAGCAACTGGGCCAGCCGTTGAGTATTTTAGGAGGTAGTTCTGCTTGCATTAACCGTTGCAGTACATGGATATCAGCTGACCTTCCAATAAACTTATGGACTTTTCGAAGAGGTTTGAAGAGTTGGCCACTTCGACCTCGAGCAGTTGTTTGGCCTCCTTGATTGACTACGTTAGGAGTTGGTGGTACACTTTCCGAACGGTCCTTGAGGTTGGCTGCGCTTCCCGCCTGCATTACTTTGCGATCGAGTTCTGTTCGTTTGCTCGCCTTGCGCTTGATATCTTTGAGAAGGTGTCTATTCTAACCAATGGAGGATACTGGCCGCCCTTTCGGAACAGCGGATTCTTAAACACGAAGTTATCGTTGTTTTGTTTGATCTTGTGGAAGTCGTACATGTTCAGCTGTCTCAACCCAACGCTTACCTGCCTCACAAACGAGCTGAAGTTGCTGTGTCGGAAGTACTTTGGGAGGATTTCGTTGGTGAAGAGCAGTAGATTCTTTACCACGAAGCCCTCCTCGTCGGTGTCCCAACTGATGATATGCTCGAAGTCCGAGCGCTGAGTCAAAGAGTGGCTCACCTCCAGAATTTCGAAGGTCTTAAGCAGGAACGAAGCGACAGTCTGGCTGGGCCTGCAGCGAGTTTGCGTCCTAATCTCCTTGTCGCTCATGGACACTGGTGGAAAATAAATAATCGAAATTAATGAAGTATCATTTGGCACCACCCACAGTTCCCGGTATCAAGCCTAGCTCCTACCGACGATGGATTCTCCCAGCATCTTTCGTAGCGCCTTCCATTTTGCTTGTTCGGTCATTGGAATATTCCTTCAACAACAGCTTCCAATCCGTTATGGAGGGATGCTCAAGTCGATATTGCAGTATGCTCAGCCACAGCATATTATATTTGAAATGGAACCCGAGAAGCGGTAGATTGCGATTAGCAGCCAAACGAAGGAAAAGGTGGAATCTGCAAAGCTCTACATTGAGCGCCGTTACGCCAAGCTGATTCAGCAAGAGAAGGACAAGAAGTAGAGTTGGTAGCTGCTCTACAAGAAGATGCAGATGCTTAACCTGTCCGATGTTTAGCAGTAGCGAGTGCGCAGAAACATCCTGCACAAGGAAGCAGAAGGACTGAGGCTCAACCGAAAAAAGATCAGCATCCGCGACTACGATTTGATCAAGATAGTGGGGAGGGGCGCCTTCGGAGAGGTGAGACTGTGCCGCGAAAAGGCAACAGGTGATCCAGTCGCAATCAAGAAGATGAAGAAGAGTCTGATGATACACAAGAACAAGGTGATCCAGGCTCGTGAAGAAAAGGATATTCTAGCGAACAGCGAGAATAACCATTGGATAGTTGATTTGAGGTGCTCCTTTCAGGACGAGCGCAACCTCTACCTTGTGATGGAGTACCTTCCCGGTGGGGATCTTATGAACCTGCTCATGAAAAAGGACATCTTCACAGAGGATGAATCGCGCTTCTACATTGCGGAGATACTACTAGCACTCGATTCTGTGCACGAGCTGCATTATATTCATCGTGATCTGAAGCCCGACAACATTCTGATCGATGCCAATGGGCATATCAAGTTATCCGATTTCGGGCTCTGCAAGCATACCGAAATCAGACCAAAGAAACTTACGGAAGCTGTGCAGAAAAAGGAATAGGACCAGCTGAAGAAAAAACCAGAGGCTGTCGGCAACCTCAAAGAACAGTATCGCAAAAATCGCAAGCTAGCCTATTCAGCGGTAGGCACACCCGACTATGTTGCTCCAGAAGTGCAGGGAAAAGGTACAGCGCACTTTTACAATAGGCGGCTATACGGAGACTGTTGACTGGTGGTCAATGGGAGTTATACTCTACGAAATGCTCGTGGGGTACCCACCGTTCGTTTCGGAGGAGCCCAGCTAAACATGGCACAAGATCCTGAACTGGAAGAAGTATTTCGCCATCCCAAAAGATGCAAATGTTAGTCCAAACGCTGCGGATCTGATAAGGTACATTCTCTCCGTCATTTAGGCGGCTTGTGAACGATCCAAAGTAAAGGCTTGGAGTTCATGGAGTGGAGGAAATCAAGGTGCACCCATTTTTCTCGGGAGTTGATTGGAAGAAAATTCGATAGAAGAAGGCACCGTATATCCCCGAGCTGAAGAACTCTTTCGATACTAGAAATTTCGATCCATTTTAGTAGGAAGAGACTTGGGAAGAAGATAAGAAACATCGTGGAAGTCGGAAGGACGTTATGTTCATAGGTTACACGTTCAAAAAAAGCGATCCTGGGCAGTCTGAACTGCTCAAAGCGCTGCTTGATCTTGACATAGGAAATCTCCCTGAGGAGCAGGATGACCGCAACACGATTTGCGACTCTTTGCAACTGGAAAAACCGAAGCTTGAGCTCACAGACGATCAACGCAAACGTATTTTCAAAAAGGAAAAGGAGTAAGCGACCACTCGGGAGCAAAAAGAAGTATATTCCTTGACCGCAACTAAACTCTACAGCAACAGAGCTCCCAAGAAGGCCCCAGAAGTCGAACGCTACGAGTAGAAGCCGTCTGCGATAAAGAACAACTTTGTTGCAGGCGAGACCATCAACCGCAGCAAGGAACGATCTGTCAAGCAGAGCCCAAGCCAATTTAGCAAGTAGAAAGAAGAAGCCATCCGAAAGATGCTAGCTAAGGGTAGCCTGCGGCCAGTTCCAATCAACCTCACATCGTCCAAGAGGTGACCTTCGGTATCTCTGTCCCATTACAATCAATTGTTTCCGACGCGGGCTTGGTAGGTATGCTCCATTACGAAGTAGCAGAAGATTTTCTTGCCGTCGAAGTACTGTGCGCTCAAACTTTCTTGAGCTTTAATTGCTGATTGGGTGTCGCTAAAGCGGAGCCAGACGTTGCCCTGGTTGTTCTTTTCGACAAAGATCTTCTCAATAACTCCGAAGCGACTACACATTTCTAGCACGTCCTTCTTGAGCTCCTCGAAGAAGGCTGGTGTCTTGTTCTCCATCGTGAAGATGTTCGTTAGCAGAACGAAGGGAGTGGATATCGTCGAAATGGGTGGACGCATGAGGTTGCTGTGGGTAGGAGCATCACGTGCCATATTGCCCATGAGCTGTCGTTTGCTTGCGTCAGAATGCAAAAACTCATCGTCGTTACTGATTGAGTTGGGGTCCCCACGTTGTGTGACGCTGACTGTGGTTACTTTAATAGGCTGGCCATTGATCTTGATTCCGTTCATCTTGGCGACTGCTACCTTAGCATCTTCTACCTTTGTGTACTGGATGAAAGCGAAACCTTTGCACCTGCCAGTCAATGGGTCCCTATGAATATCTACGTAGTCGATGTGCCCAAAGGGTCCGAATAGTTCCTTCAGCCGATCCTATTGTATGTCAGCCAAACGATCTTCGAGACCACCTACAACCACTTTCATAGATTTCCTTAGATTCGCTTCGGTTGATTCGAATGGGTCCTAAGGTCTTCTCATCCTCATCTGCCTAAATGTTAACCAGATACTTACCTTGCTGCTGCTGCTGCTCGGTTCTTTTCGGCCTGACTGTGCATCACTTTAAATCCCTGAAACACCCGACCGTTGCATTCGAAGGGTTTGTCACTCTGCAAAAGAGCCTTTTGAACAGACTCGCTAGTGAAGAACTAAACGTAAGCGACTCCTTTGCTTTTATTGCTTTTAGGATCCTTGATGATTCTAATATCGGCAACTTTACCACAACCCTGTTTGATGAAGAACTGCCAGATGTCCTTTTCTTTCGCCTTGAGTGGTAGGCTGTGCACCAACACGGTGAGATCTTCCCTATGAGCCTCCTCCAGCTACTTCTCTAAGATAAAGGAAAACAAATACTGGCTTCCTTGAACTTCTCGGTCATGATTTAGACCTCCTTGTTTTTCTTATCCATAATGATGCGCTTTTAGAGTTACCGTTCCATCTCTTAGGCACGCTTTGGATCCACAGCAATCACCTTTTCAATCTACCTACGTTCTTTGTAGTAAGGATCCCTCTCGGTTTAGGGTTTAGTGGAAACAGGTGCATCCTTCTTTTACCTGTGGTCCCTGCGTTAAGATGAACTTTTGTCACTTTTTTCCCGAGAGTCAAGCTTCTTGCGCTTGCGGTCTCGGCTCCGTGAAGCACTGTGCTCTCTAAATTAAACTGTTCCACCAACCAAAGAAGCAGCTTCGAGCAGAAGCCATACTCTAAAAGCAAGTACCTTTATTTCTCGGAAGGAGACACTCGGGACTTTTTATCTTTCTTATCTTTTTTACGTTCATGAGATTGCGAGCGAGAACTTCTCTTATCCCTATGTCGTTCCTTGGTGTCGTCGCGGTCTCTATCTCGACCTCTATCTCTGTCACGATCTCTTGCGTCCCTATCTTTATCTCTTGGTTCTCGATCTCGGTCACGGTCACGATCTCTGCGATCATCGTATCGATCCCTATCATCGTGCCTTTTAGAAACATCCTTTGTTTCCTTTTCCTAACAATGAGCAGATAAGTACCTTCATGATCTTCTCCAGGTCCTCGAAGTTGTAGTCCATTGCTTCTCGTTTAAATATTATTCGGATTGCGAGCCGTCCATCGAGAATAATCTTGTTTTGAATTTGTGAATACTATGGGCGAGGCATGATCACAGACTATCCCACGAAACTTTTTAGGTGTCGTGGGAAGAACCTGGGACGTAAAAACACTTGCGGCGCTTGTCAGATCGCTTGAAATTCGGTGGAATAACGATAGGCTGTTCGTCGTGAGCTGTGACTTCGTCTGGCGTTGTGTTGACAAACTGCGAGTCCATTTCGCGGGATGTTAAATTTATTATAAGGGTGCAGCTGATCAGCGGGGGTTATGCGCGTCATTGATTAACAGTGGATAACTGAGTTGGGAAGGGTTGGCAACAGTGCGCATATCATTCGTAGGGATCCCAATCTAAGTTGCTCTATCGTTGGTTGAAAGTGCAAATAACTCTTACTGCCGCCGTTCAAGGGTCCCTTATTTGGTCCATTCATGCAGTACACAAGCAGCGGCATCAAAATCTTCATCTATGAAGATGGAGATTCGAGCTAAAACGATCCCAATACCTAACTTCGATGCAACACGAGAACAAAATTACTGTCATCGCCCACAAGATGATCCTCCCGAAGATATTGTTTCTTGTGCAGCTCTCAAGAAACGCGACGGAAGACCTTCATATAAGACCATGAAAAAACTAGGGACATTGATGAGGTCCAACTAATAATACTCGCCCAGCAACGCGAGAGGTTCGAGAAGTTGAAGACGAAGAAATGATCAGTCTCCACCATCGATGATGGGCCTCAAAAATGCTTTCATTTCAGTGTTGCCTTTGAACTGAATGAACTTGCTTTTCCCTTCTAAGACGAATTCGAGTGTCTGGTCGTTCATGACCCTCACTTCCTGCAGCTCGCTTGCCTCCAACCTGTTGTTTTGTTGCAGGTACAGTATCTCTATCTGGTTTGTGGCTGGCATGTACCTCACTTTTACGTCCCGAAAGTATTCATACTTCTTCTTCGTTATCTGAATCACCTAAACACACTCCAAAAAGCTAATCTATGGCTCGCCAGAAGACGGTGCTTGCTGATTGGACTGAGCAGGGGCAGGAGGGTTTACAAAGCTGCTTTGAGTCATGAAAGCAGGCAGTCCATAATCTGGCCCTTTTTTTTATTATCTGTTGGATTCACGCGAAACCAGCTTGCTCGTGACCAAATTGTTGACTCCAGGCATTTCCGATACATTCTCAGTGATGTCCTTCCTCGAATCAGACAGCTCCAGGAAGTAACGACGTCCTTTGATAGTCTCGTAGAGACCGTTTACTTTCTCACAGATTGAAGCCGTACGGTTGTCAGGATGAATAAGCTTGACCATAACCCCAGTCAAACTCAGCAGCCAATCACTCAGCGATATAAGCAGCCTTTGACTGAAGATGACACCTGACTGGCTTGGATCCGTCCTGAGTCTTTCATACATCTTGTCCTTATTCCGGATGGCCAAACTCAAGTGAACCTTCTGCACGTTCTTGGATGGGTAGACAACCAAAGCTGAGAGCACCATAACGGTGAGCCTGGATAGAAACACGAATTTGAACAGCCGATTGAACACTATATGGCTGATACTAAGCAGCCCTAATGCGATCCACTTGGCAAGGTTGTGCGACAGGTTAATGTAGTACTTGTTCTTGCTGAGCAGGTTTAGGGCAGTGTAGTAGATCAGATAGACGTAGCATGTCGCTCTGCATGATAAAGATTGTTACAGCAGCAAGGCCTCGAAAGGAGCAAGATAGTCGATCTCGAACAGACCTTCAAAGCACGACCATAGCCACTGGAGCAGATCGACTTCGGGTTGTGGAGCAGTTGGAGTACTTGGCTTTTTCGCCATTGTTTAGGAACTGATAATATTCTGAGAATATCACTGCTCAAGTTGCAAGCGCAGCATGCTGCGCAGCATCGGCACCATCACTAAGTTCTTGTACTTTAGGTACTCCAGTCGGTTGTTGGGTCTGCGGCGTGGGTTTGGGCCGTCTAGGTATCGAAGATAACGTCGCTGGAGGAACCACAGGATGAATTCTATGAGTGCTTTCGCCACTGAGCTTTCTAAATCACTGACGAGTTCCTGGAAGAATCTGGGACCGCTGATAGCCTCAGCCTTCGAAAACACCTCGAGCAGCTGTTCCCTTTAAACTTCATGCTTATCACAGAAGTCCCTTACCTGCTTTTGGTAAGCAGGAGTCAAGGCTTCCTTAAAGGCGATGCGACAGATATACCTGAAAGCATTCTTGTTGTAGTAGCGTAGGTTAGTTTGATCGGCATTTCGCTACGGTTCGTTTTCACGGCTGTCGGTCCCGTCTGGTCCACTTTCGATGTGAATTTCCATCTCGGGTGGTTGTCTTCTAGGTCTCAGCTAAAACGGTTCAAATACAAGTTGTCTCACACGGCTCCTCTGTGGCAGGAACTGACTTTCTTGGATATCCGACATTATTATAGAGTATGCAACAAATCAGTGCCAGAACTGCGAATCGCTGTACAAGCGAGTCTTATGCCTCTCCAGCAATGCAGCCTTCTGCACTGAAGTTGTAGATATGTGAGTGGCTCCGCCGCTCAGCTGTTCGTAGTGAGGCAATGGAAGTTGTAGAAAGTAAACTGCCGCAATTGATAGTTCCATCCATGGGGACAGTCTGTGGTAGCTGCGTTTTGTTCTACTTCAACCAGCAAGCTTACAGGTTTTCTATAAGTGCCTTGGTAGTGAAGATTGCTAATCCCAACATTGATGATTGCAATCCATACTTCCAGTAGTAGTAGCGGCGCACAACAGGGTCGCTCAGGTTGCTGGAGTGCGGTGGTGGTGCCGCTGCGGCTCTGTCTGCTGCTGCCGGGGCATGGCTGCTGTCGCCTTTCACAAACTTGAAGTAGTTCATAATATATACATCGGTCAGCAGGCCAGCACAAACTCGAGCTCCTTCAATAATGCCACCGAAGCGTTGTGAGCTGGCGAATCATAGACTGCTTCAAGCTTGACATACTACGGTGACAGCTTGTAGAACACCAGTATTAGATGTGACCCATTTAGCTCACAGTTGTAGCTGTACTGGGGGCGATCCTGAATGATGTCTTGTCTGCAACCTCCCAAACAATTCAAGAGCTCCTCAAACTAGCTGAGGACTTTGCTGTTGAGCTTGATGACTTTCGCGTACTTTTCTGTGAAGCTTCTTTCCTATTGACTTGGGAAGAACTGTACCAGTTTGATCAGCGAAAGAGGAAGATGTAAACAGCTGATGCTCAGCTGGTCTTTTCCTCCGACTGACTGGAAGGCAACGTTTTTAATTGCTAACCCACCCATGACTTCTAAAACCTTCCCGACTTTGAGTGATGAAGTGAGCTTGATCTGTTTTCCAACTTCGACTTTGTAAGGGAATTTAAGGGGCTGCTGGCACTCCCCGACAGTGGAGCTGAACTAGCATCGCGTAATCTCCAGTGGTTGCTGACACATATTTCGAAAGTAGACCGAAACGCGGACCTTGTCGGTTTATCGTTCGACCTTGCAGCCCACCTGCAATATATCGTTTTTGAACAGAGTGTACTTATCCCGGATCAATGACTTCTTAAATCTCAGTTGAGACTCTTCTGATAGCTGTTGGAGCCTCTGAGCGAACGTCATGTGGTTGCTACTCACGGAATCTTTCGAAACGGCTTCGAAGCGAAATTCAGTTACGGTTGGGCTACTGCCTCGCGAAAGACCGCTGGTGGTGCTCTTCTTGGTGACTCCCGAGGAATCTTCAGTGGATTCTCTACGGACAATAGCACTCGCTTCTCTCTTTTCATATGCAGCGATCTTCTTGTCACGATTAATCACTTCCTTAGTGAGCCTGGCGATCTCGGCTTATAGTTATTGCACTTTGTCCAGCAATTCCAGTTGGTTTTCTTTGAGATATTTGTTCTCGTTCTTCCAAAACTGGCCTGCCGTCTGACTGCTAAAGCTCGCCATCAACGGAAGGCTTCCCAGAAGACTCACATTAGCAAACTATTTCTTCTCTAGCTCAGCAATTCTTTGCTCGTAGTTCTCGATGATCTCGTGACAGTAATACATCAGCTGACCTTCGGCTGGGAAAACCACCCCTTCATTTCTAAGGCTTTTATAGGCCTTCGAAAAGAGAGAGGGTTAGTGGTTGCCATCAAGGCTGTCGGGAAGCCATACCGCCCATACCTTGATGGACTCGAGGCAGCGTCGATAGTACTCAATACCAAATGCCTCCAATCCACTAGTTTCTCCTTGTCGAGCTTGATGCGAAAATAACTTCGCACCCCTTCTGCTGAGCGGTTGACTGGCATCAATTACGCATACCTGTTTGAGCATGGGTAATAGCTTCCGTTCAAGAAGCTAACATATTTCGACCTGACCAAGTAACACAAGGTAAGCAAGAAACTAAATAATTCAATGCGTTACCTCTACTGTGCGGTTCTTGAGCTGCGGAAGCACGTTCTGTTCATTCAACAGCCACTGCATGTGATTGAACATTTCCGTAAGGAAGCGGGAGTAGATGGTGGAAGCAGCAATTTCCAAAGGGCTGACACACTCCTTCAGGATGGGTTCCAGCCTATCCTCGAGCAATGCCTTTTCGAAAGATTTCTTTGAGAAGTGGTGCATCAAGAACCGTTTAAATTTCAAAATGCCAACGACCAACCGACTTCTCGGCGAAAGTCCGCTGAAGAAATAGCCATACTCGAAAATAATTACGGCGACTGATAAGCGAATCAATAGAGAATCTAATTTGTCGAATTATCTGGCTTATAGGCTGCTTTGTCAGGTCTGCCTATAATCATCGGTATGAGAAAGCCTGCTCAGGAAAGCTCGTCAGAAACGAATAGAGAATCTGACTATATGGCGCCTGCTGCTCCAGCTAACGGAAAGCTGAAGCGTGGTCGACCCAAAAAGTTCTGTGACGAGGGTGAAGTGCCGATATTAGAGAATCTTTTTCCAAAGAACAATACAGTGATCGTATCGGCCATCTTACTGTATGTTGGCAAGGTTATCAAAATACTGGGAAGTGGCATCACCAACAAGGGCTTCCTAGTCTACGAGTTCGACGATCGGGTCCTCAATATGGGTGGGAAGGTGCCATAGTTCGTGCCTTTACAGCTTGAGAATCTGTGCAAACACCTGCTCCAAATAGGGCCGAAGAAGGCTGTCGACGAACTGTTCATGCTGATTCAATCGTTGGTGGATCTTGATTCGCAGAAGTAGCCCAAACCTCTGGAAGCATTTATGAAGCTCCACAGCAGTCCCGTAAGGAACAGTCTGATCCAGTTTACTGATAAGGCCAGCATGGAGACTATTCAGCTGAAAGTGGCCAGCGAGGAACAGGAGCATGCCATTCACGAGGTCTACAAGAAGTTTTTGGAGACGTTTGGAAACTGCATAATATCTGAACTCAAAGGGAACACCCACGACGAGTACGACACGATCGTGAACTCTATAACCAGCTTAGAAAAAGCCAAGGCTCGATCCAAGTCAAAGAAGCCCTCGTCGGAGGATAAACCACTGAAGCGAAAAAACAAGGAGGAACTGAAGGAACCTTCGCCAGCCAAAAGACAGAAGAAGTGATACGAATAGCCCATCCAGGATATTCGGGTGCTTCGCGCAATAATTTTTATTATTCGTTATGAAAGGCGAAACCATAAACTTTCGTAAGAAGGATGGCAGCTGGGTGAGTGGCTTCTTTCTCCCCGATAACAGCACGGAGGTATCAGTCAACAGTCGTAAGTACTACAACTACTGCCGCAACGACTCGACTTCAGTGTAGATATTCAATCTATCATAGGAAAGACGCTCTTGCATGGGATCAGTGCACCGATCAGGATCTCAACTACGTTCGGTACCGCAATGACTATCGACTGGCAGAAACGTCTAGGACTGTGGCTGTAGATGGCCGCTATGGCGATGAGGAAAGGCAGGGAATTGCTGATGGAAGGCTGACTGCCTCCATGACTCAGCGTCCTCAAAGTAGTTCAGACGACCAGGAGACAAAAAAGATCAGCTTAAAGAAATTCGTGGAAGAGTAAAGAGAGCGGTCAACTGGAGGCACCCGATAACAGCAACCCTAACCGACATCAGCAAAGAGGAAGCCAGTCACAAAGAATCGTCCTGCTTCTTTGCAGCCCAGACAGCCAGCAGCCAATCAAGATCTATTGGAGAAGGCTCGGGAATCTCGTTAGCAGAAGCTCGCTAATCTAACTCTTAAAAAGGATAAATCAGCAGAGCGACTGAAGATCGAGGAGTATGTACGATCTCTTATCCCATACACTCGCGACCTTCCCAACTCTCGAATAAAGACTTTCTACGGGAAGGCTCCGATGTAGACCTACGGCAAGAACAACACTAACGAGCCAATTGGAGGCATAATCTATGGTAACCACATGAAGACCTTTAACATTGGACCTCATACTTCGGGAAACGAGCCCAAATACTACCAAAGCCACACCACAGCCATCAATTTTGCAAAGCGCACGAAGCTGAGCGAAGAAGAGAAATGGAGAAGGCTAGAAAAGTAAATGACGAGAAAACTGAATCTGAAACCTGTCAACCACGCATTGAAGGAGGGGCTTGAACCAACAATACAAGAGGTGACAGAGGACAACATGTATGACATCATGAAACAACACCACGAATTCCAAAAAGAGCACCGCGATGAGATACGAGATCTACAGAAGCAGCAGGAAAAGGAAAAGACGGAAGCCATGAGGATGGAAGTTGATCAGCAAAGACAACAGCGCATCGCAGATAAAGAGGCCTTCAAAAATACTCCTCTTCAGAAATCTCAAGGTGATGGGGCCAGCACTGTAGACGGAGGGCTTTCTGTAGATGAGCGAATGAAGAACCAAATAATCTACAAGATCGTGGACGAGAATGGAGTTGCCAGATACGCCACCGATCGTCATGGGCTTACCTGCTTTGTGGATCTGAACTTCCCATAGAATGAGTAGGCATACACGCAAGAACTGATCAATCGAAACCCTATCCAGCCAATTGAGGTGAAGGATAAGGACAGGAACATCGATGCACTACGCAGGCAAAACTATGTTGATAGCGTCGTCAACAGCTATCCTGCTCACTATCTGGTGCCGAATGTTGATTATTCACAAGTCAAGTGGGGAGGGTAGGAGAAGTAGAGATCTCTCAGTAAGACCAAGAGCAGAGGAGCATCATCTCCATCACGCCAACAGAAGCAACGGTAGATCGATTTTCCAGAGGGTTCTCAGACTAAGAGGCAGGTTTCCTTTAAGGATACTGATTCTCGCCCGATCAAAGGCGCAGAAGCCACTAACAAAGCAAGTAATAAAGTGGCACCACAAACACAGCCTCAGACGTCGAGAAACTCAAAGAAGGATGACGAAGGAATGAGGCAGGAGAGGCATCCAATGAGTGCTCGAAACAGTGGAGCTCAAGATATAAAACGAGTGTTGCTAGAGCGAGCAGAAAAGGATCCACATCTTGCCAGCAAACTTTTGGACTATTGCAAGAAATATGAGAACGAGCTTGATACTCACGAAACGAACCTTGTGTACAGTCATCACTAATTCAGCGACAACAGTGAATATGATCCCAGCAACTACTGTTCACATGCCATTCACGAACTCAATCCACAACTCTATCGGGCTGAAAATCCCTACCGGATTCCTTACGCTGGCCTCCCGTCCAGCAAGAATAAGCTCATGTGATAGGTTCGCGGCTTGCGGATATCAGCTTAGTTGCCGACCGCTGCCCATTCCAATATAGCTATAATCGTAAAATGAACGCTCATAACGACGAGGAGCAGAAGATGTTGAAGCAGTACCTCAAATAGACGCTGCAACAACTTGAGGCAGTAAAGCGGGAACTGACTGAGAAGGACCGCAAGTATTCCTAACTGTTCCTGGAGCATGAAAAGCAGCGCAAAGAGTTTTCGCAGCAGAACGAACTACTTATGGACGAGCTGGAGGAAACCAGGGAGCGCTATACGAATCTCAAACGACAGGATCTACTGTTTAAGTCCGTTCGTAATTTCGAAGAGGAATAGCAAAAGTCTCGGCCGCTTCCGGAGGAAAATTCGGTTATGAGCATCGACGATCTGAAAGTAGATCAGCGTCGATAGCTGGAGGCTAAGCTTAGGGAGCTTGAGCTCACCCTCAAGAAGAGTCAGGACAAGGTTGCAGACCTTCAGAAGCAAAATACAATCCTCAGCGACTACATTAGCCTGAAGGAGAGCACGCATATCGAGAAAATCCACAAACTCTAAGACGATCTTAAACAGAGGTCAGATGAACTCGAGCGCTACAGAAAGGATGTAGGACCAACCCAACGTTCTCGAATCCGCATCTCCATTGATCGGGAGAAGGACAAATTGGAACCTCTGGATTCTTTAAGCCCAATCAAACATATAGATTCCCTAAACTCTTCGAGCAACCAACAACTGCTGTCGCTTAACGAAAAGATTAGGCTGCTGGAGCGGTAGAAGAAGCAGTTGGAAGCTAAAGTTGGTAAGTGTACTGACACTGTTCGTGACTTGGAAGAATACTACACGAAATAAATAGATCGACTAAACGATGAAATCTCGCAGCTGCGGAACATCTCAACCAACGACGATCTGAAGTCGAGGACATCGTCAAGCAGTTGCAACTAGCTGCGCTCGCAGCTTGAGTCATTGCAGGATCGGTTAGAGGTGGCAGTCGAACAAAAATAACAGGCCCAGAAGGTACCAGCTAATGTAAATCAGGATCTGTAAGATATGCAGAGAAATTTCGAATTCGCACTCGAGCAGATTCACAAGAAGCGGGAGAATGAAATTTCCGAGGGATAGTTTTCACAGTTCATGCTTGTGCAGACCCTGGAGAAGAAGTATGACAACTACATCCAGGAGATGAAGGAGGCCTATGATGAGAAGCTGATGGAGTACGAGAATAAGCTGAAGTTCTTAACTCTGAAGCTTGAACACTCTCAACAACTGGTCGACCAGAAGAACAGTTCTCAGAAGCTTAGCAGTCGGAACCTGCAGCAGTTTCTCGCCGAAAGCAAGATTGTTCCCGATCGGAATGAATTGCGAATGACTGTGGGCTCATCATTCTCCAGCAGCATTAAGGAGTCGTTGGCTAGAAAAAGCTTTAAGCCTGAAGATTTAACTCGAAATATACTGGACCGTAGTAACCTGTCTCGAAACGAAAACAAAACCCCAGTCAAGGGAGCACCGAGGCCGTTTGGCAGTATCTTTGCTGATCGAACCAACCTCATGTGACTTTTTGCCTGCAATGACATTCACTCTGCCAGTGTTATAATTTATCATCAGGCAACTTGAATCGAATGGAACTAGTCACCCACAAACCATCCTTAAGTCTTTCCTCTCTGCCCTTTGAACTGCTGGTCTCAGTTCTTAGGTACCTCGAGATTCATGAGATCAAAACACTCTAATCTCTCAAGTGGTTTCGCTCAGCAATCAAAATGTACCCTCAGTTCATTCTGCAACCACTTTACAAAGAAGTGTTCAACATCCCGCCTGAATAAGACCTCTCTGCCTTGGTTCGGAAGATAGAAAAAGTGTGGTGCACAAATCCGATAATCAGGCTCCCTTTTTGGGGGTACCACGCGGATGAGGGGGTACTTTACCACAGCCTACCATTTTGGATTGGTAAGGCATTTCTTAAGACCAACAAACCAATCGTCGGAATGTCTGGAATGAAGAGTGGGAGTTTCAGTGGCTGTCTTAGTCAGGACTACTATGAATTTTCGGGCATTGTGGAAAAGCTGTCGAAGCTATTCAGATAAGTCTACGAGACCACTGACTTCTAAGACGAGATTGATCGGATTGATCTGAAAACTGTAATAATGGAGGCTTTCCATTCTGACCTTGACGATATACCGGAGCTGCCTACTCGCTTCAAACTCCGAGAGCTCAAAGAACGACTGTACAACTACGCGGTTAAGCTGAACACTATGCTGAATCTCCAAAACGGCCCGAATGTTCTAAACGAAGATGTTGTGAGACTCCCACTGCGAGCCTGCATTCAACATGTGGAGCTGAGCAGAGAATTTCGATCCGAGTTCTATCAAAGCATTCGTAATTGTGCACAGACTCTGGTTATTGGTGTGAAGGAAGAGCAAACTGTAAGCCAGTTGGAAAAGTTAAGATTGCCGAATGTCGCTTCCACTAATCTCACACTGGCCGAACTCTCCGACTTTAGCCTTACTAAAAAGCTTACTGCTGCAACCGATGCAGTGACCTACAAGTACGTGCTTTTCAAACCTAACCCCGAAGGACTTCTTCTCTGGCTGGATTTCGGCAAGACTCTGAAGGTTGACATCCCTATCCCATTCGAATCTCGTGTATGGGCCAATGAGGTCCACGTGTGCATAGTGCGTGGAAAGAACGAGACTGCTCCAAGTGGACTAACATTCTCTTACATTTCTTTTAAGGGAATCATGATCTGATTTTGTCTTATCTCAAATCGGCATTGGAACAGCTACTGTTCCAACACACAGTTCAGTGTTGCTATATATTCAGTTGCCGAGCCACCAACTAATCCGAAGCAGTATTCGAAGAACTTCCAAACTACTTACTGCTTGCATTTTCAAATCATAAGACGACTGTTGAAACTTCTCAGTTCACGAAGAAATCAACACTACTCTTAATTCCTGACAAGAGGCATAAACTACATTTCCGAATAATCGTCTAACTGTTGTTCAGCTTGAGGGACCAATACACAAACCTACTTAGTGCAGTATTTTATGCCCTTGGTTTTCTTTGGCAATTCCTTTTGCCAACGTTGCTGTTGCAATCAATATTCAGCAGCTGATGGTGTTTTATTCTCGGAGAACCAGGAGGAGTACTTACGAAGATACAAGAAAACCAAAATTTCATTGCGAATAACTACTTGATGAATGGATCAACGCAGTAGTTGTTTATTGTGCAGTACCTCCGCCCGTCACTTTGGATATTGGATGTCGCTGTCGCACCGACTGCCTGTTCTCTTTTCGTTGAAACGGTAGTTGGCTGAGTTGCCGAAGTGGTGTCGAGCTGAGAGACTCATGACAATCAGGAGTCAGTTTATTGCGTAAATGAATTATTGAGTAGATATGTAACACAACATACCTGCGGATCAGTCCTCTGATCACAGGCAAAAATTGAAATTGATGCCTGAGACAAGCCAAACCGTTCCCGTCTCTATGGAACTGGAGCGAAGATATTGCGTTACACTAAAAAATTTCGGGCAAGGAATAGATGCAGAAGACGATAACATTCACCAACCGTCGTGTTTCCTAATGTTTAGAAGTCTTCCAGTTGAAACTCGACAGCGACTCAACACTTTCGAAGGTATTGATTAAAATTTTCCAGCATTCCGAGCTGAGCGATCACTCCATTCAATAGCCGGTACAGTTGCACATAAAGCACGATTTTCCACATGCCATGCAGTTCCCATTTCTCCATCCCATTTCGTTGGGTGTACCCTTACAAGCACACATGAATGCCGACTTCGAACATTTCAGACATTGACCGTTTGACCAAGCCATCTCCTTTGGGTTTCCAGTGCAACTACAAGAAAAGGTGCTCTTGCCACACTTCCCGCACTGCCCATTTGACCATGCCATCTCGTTAGGAAGATCTTTGCAGCTACACATAAAAGTGCTCTTCCCACACTTTCTGCATGTGCCGTTTGACCATGCTGCTTCATTCGGATTGCCTTTACAAGAACAGGTAAATGTGCTCTTTCCACACTTCATACATTGACCGTTGTTCCATGCCATTTCGGTAAAGTTGCCTGTGCAGGAACATGAGAAAGTACTCTTCCCGCATTTCATACAGTTGCCGTTACACCAGGCCATCTCCTTCGGAGTTCCTTGACAGCTGCACATGAAGACTGTCTTGCTACATCTCGTGCACTGCCCGTTTCTCCATCCTGCCTCCTTCGGGTGTCCTTGACACCCACACATAGTTCTGGACTTCCCGCATTGTACACAGTTACCATGTGCGAATCGATCAAAATACATGACCTGGTAATTAATAATAGGCTTGCTGTTTCTCAATTTTGTGGTACAGAGTACTTTCATAACTAAATCGTCTATCGTTTCAGGCTTATGTTTACTCACCAAACCGGGAAGAAGAAAGATCATGGATTCAATCTCAAGTGCTACGAATTATCAGAGTCCTTTTTGGAAGTTGTCTTCCGATACCTGCCTGATGCATACATATTACGAGAGGTGCTTATCGTATAATATGGAGGAATCATTAACGCTTCAGCAGGAATTCGGTGAGTGCGAAATATGCTTGGAAACTGATGTTCAGTTGTACGGAATTACCGGTGGAACGTGCACCCATAGCTTCTGTCTGATGTGCTGTACTGACCACATCGTAGCTGGAGTGAGGGAATTCAAGGATATCAAATGCCCGAAGATGGGCTGCGAAGCCAAACTGAATGAGTAATGCGAACCCTTCCAAAATCTCAGTACTGCCTTGAAACTGCAGTACAAAAAGCAGAGGAACCTCCAGAAATTACTTGCTAACCCTCAGCTTCGCTAATGCAAGAATGGTGACTGCGAAGGGTTTGTCAACATCAGACTCTTGCCATGCGCATGCTAGACATGCAATACCAGACATTGCCACAACTGTAGCAATCTACTCCATGAGGGACAGTGTTCATCTTCTCCTGATCAAGATCAATAGCATGCTCGGCTGATGCACTCGATGAACTACAGGTGCCCAACATAATGATTCAGGAAGTGTAGTTCATGCAGTATCTATGTCGAGAAATTAGCTGGCTGCAACTATGTCAACTGCCGATGTGGAAACTACTTTTGCTTTACCTGCGGAGAACCCTGGGAAACCGACCCCTGTAGATTCTAACCGGTGAAACGGATGAATCTGCGAATCGGTCAGTTGTTGCGGAATCTCATTAAAATACGAAAAGACCCGGAAGGTAAGGGATTGTTATACTTAGGATTGTTTCCGGCTCTGGGAAAGTGGTTATTCAAACTGCCTCTGCTGCTACTCTATGTCAGTTTTGGAGCACTGGTTGTACCAGTTATACTCTGCTCGTTGACGCTGTTGTCCTGTCTGGCTCTATCTCCAATATGGCTTGCTTTCTTTATCAATAACAACATCAACAATCCTCTCTGGAAAAATACTATGTGCTGCATCGTGATCATCCTCTATCCGCTGCTTTCGCTCGCAATGACGTTGTTCTTCATTGCCTATGTGCTATCGTTTCTGCTCTTTCGCAACGGAACTCACCAAGACATTTACCAACCCATCGAAATCGGCATTCTACGATACGTTGTCAGATTCCTGTTCTTTATGCACCATCTGACTAATCTCTGACAGTTGGCAACTCATAGTGATATAGATCATAGGGCAAGCGAGCCCTTTCTTTAGATAGACTTGCTACTGAGCTGTTTGCTGAGGGATTTTCGGCTCGAAGTGTTAGCAGAGTTTCCAAGTCGATAGTTGCCATACAGGTTCTTTTTTGAGGAGTAGATATCAAACTTCGACTCGATGCTGTAGATCTTTGGCTGCTGCCGCGAGCTGGAGGAAAAGGCCGACCGATGGCTCCG